>Ga0194060_10001762_pt1 | contig 15518 bp, 10 predicted proteins | sample SepL225m_MetaG_FD_163427 | JGI IMG/M metagenome (GOLD analysis project Ga0194060, IMG submission 163427) | Anoxic zone freshwater microbial communities from boreal shield lake in IISD Experimental Lakes Area, Ontario, Canada - Sep2016-L222-5m | ecosystem: Environmental > Aquatic > Freshwater >...
GTAAAAAATTAGACAATGTTTATCGACTTATGAAGCAGAAAAAATTAGGTAGTTCGGTAACAGAGCTATATCATGCAACACCCTTACCTGATTCCGCGTTGGGTAACACTTAATTCCATGCAACTCGTATCTCATCTTGTCTTGACAAATACATATGTCTGTAGTATATTAGATTAGTTTTTCAACCTTTGTCAGAAAGGCCTATTATTTTGTTCTCAAATAAAAGTATCCCCAGATGAATACAGCAAAACATAACTCAACCCCCCCTAAAGAGTTATTACTTGGAACCGCAGAGAGAGAGCTCGATGAGTTCGATCTTATTGAGGTTCAGAAGACTTCATGGAAGCACTTCCTTGAAGTAGAATTACCCTTAATTCTAAAGGAGTTCTTTCCAATAGAGGATTACACAGGAAAGAAATTTTCTCTTGAATTTGATGGAATTCACTTCGGACAATCGCGATATCCAATAGAGCTTTGTTTTGAAAAAAAATTAACATACGATGCACCAGTATATGCTACTTTAAAGCTTACAAATAAAAAAACTGGTACAGAAAAAACACAAGATGTGTACTTCTTTAATCTTCCTAATATGACCGATCGAGGTACCTTTATCATCAATGGTATTGAGCGAGCCATTATCAATCAAATAGTACGATCACCGGGAATTTACTTTACCGCAGAGATTGATAAATCAACAGGTCTTACTCTTTATAACGCAGAAATTCGACCATATATTGGAGCGTGGATAGATTTTACTATTAATAAACATGGATTAATCGAAATCAAAGTCAATAAAAAACGAAAATTACTAGCATCTGTATTCTTAAGACTTTTTGATGGAGAAAGCACCAATTCTCTTCTTCAACATTTTAGTGATGTTGATAGAGAAGTATTCGAAAAATATATCGTTCCAACATTTAAAAAGGATCGCACAAAAAATAAAGAAGAAGCAGTTCTTGAGTTTTATCGTAAGATGAAACCAGGAGAGCCACTTGTTCTTGATAATGCATACAAAACATTAAATTCTATGTTTTTCGATCATAGACGATATTCTTTAGCAGATGTTGGTCGATTTAAAATAAATAAAAAATTAGGATTAAATGTAGAAATTGATCACGAAAGTCATCTTTTAACAAAAAGAGATGTAATAGAAGCAATCAAATATTTAGTTAATCTGACAAAAAAACAAGGTCAGTTTGATGACATTGATCATCTTGGAAACAGACGTTTACGAACAGTTGGAGAACTCATCGGTATGTACGGAGTACGTGTTGGAATGGTCCGAACGGAAAAAGAAGTAAAAGAACGCATGAGTCTAGTCGCAAGTGATACGCAACCAACCCCATCCCAAATCGTAAACTCAAAACCAATAGTTATGGCAATCAATTCTTTTTATCGTACTAGTCAGCTCTCAACAATAGTTGATCAGACAAATCCCCTAGCTGAAGTAGATAATTTAAGAAGAATCACCGTTGGTGGACCTGGTGGTATTGAAAAAGAACGAGCATCATTCTCAATTCGTGATATCGCTCCATCTCAATATGGTAGAATATGTCCAATTCGTTCTCCAGAAGGTCCAAATATCGGAGTCGTTACTTATATGGCTATGTATTCAAGAGTCAATAAATATGGCTTCCTTGAGACACCATATAAAAAAGTAATCAAAGAAAAATCAGCAAAAGGTACAAAAATTAAAGTAACTGATGAATTTGTATATTTTCAAGCTGATGACGAAGAAAAATATTATATCACTTCACCGAGTGTAAACATGAGTGAGGATGGATATTTACTAGATACTACAGTAATTGCACGATACAAAGGCGATCTTACTGAAATACCAGCAGAAAAAATTGATTTTGTAGACGTTTCCCCTCGTCAGGCAATCGGTATATCAGCAGCAATGATTCCATTCTTGCAAAATGATGATGCTTCTCGTGCTCTGATGGGTACTCACATGCAATGTCAGGCAGTACCGCTCGTACGACCTGCAGCAGCACTTGTTGGAACAGGCATGGAAACGAAAATCAGCTCTGCTCTAGGTCGAACTGTACAGGCGCCAGAAGATGGAACTGTAACCTATGTTGATGGAGAACGTGTAACTTTTAAAGGTAAATCAGGTAAAGAATATAAATATACATTGGAACGATTTCACAGAACAAACAAAGATGTATGTTTCGATCAACATCCAGCTGTTGAACCAGACCAAAAAATGAAAAAAGGTCAGATTTTAGTTGATGGACCTAGTTCTCAAGGTGGAAAGCTTGGATTGGGACAAAATCTTGTCATTGCCTATACATCCTTAAATGGACTTGGATATGAAGACGGATTTGTAGTTTCAGAAAGAGTAGTCAAAGAAGATTTATTAACGTCAATCGCCTGTGAAGAATTTGTAGCAGATCTTGTTGATACCAAACTTGGACCTGAAGAACTAACACGAGATATCCCAAATGTGCGTGAAGAAGTTCTTGCAAATCTTGACAAAGAAGGTATGGTTCTTATGGGTACAAATGTAAAAGGTGGAGATATTCTTGTTGGCAAAGTTGCACCAAAAGGTGAACGCGAACTTACAGCAGAAGAACGACTTCTCAGAGCTATCTTTGGAGAAAAGGCAAAAGATGTTAAAGATACATCACTTCGTATGCCATATGGCAAACGAGGGACTGTCGTCAAAGTTGAATCAATCGATTCAAAAAAAGATCCAAACGAACTCGAACCAAGTATCATGAAACGTATCATGGTAACAACAGCTCAACTGAGAAAAATTCAGGTGGGAGATAAATTAGCAGGAAGACATGGAAACAAAGGAGTCATTGCTCGGGTATTACCAGAACATGATATGCCTTACCTTGCAGATGGTACACCTGTTGATATTATCATATCACCATTATCTATTCTCGCAAGAATGAACCTCGGACAGTTGTTCGAAACATTACTTGGACTAATAGCTAAGAAAAATAATCAGCAGATATCAGTACCTGTTTTTGAAAAGATTAAAGAACAATTTATCTTTGATGAATTAGAAAAACTTGGATTACCTGCAGATGGTAAGGTTACTTTATATGATGGACAGTCGGGACAACCTTTTGAATGTCCAGTGCTAGTTGGAGTTGGATATATCTTGAAACTTATACACATGGTGGAAGATAAGTTCCATGCACGATCCGTTGGACCATATTCTCTTGTTACTCAACAACCACTTGGAGGAAAATCACAAATGGGAGGACAAAGATTTGGAGAAATGGAAGTCTGGGCACTTGAATCACATCGTGTTCCATATACTTTACAAGAAATACTTACTATTAAGAGTGATGACGTACGTGGACGCACCAAAGCCTTTGAAGCAATTATCAAGGGATTGGACATTCCTCAATCGAGTGTTCCAGAATCGTTTCATGTATTGTTGAAAGAATTAAATGCTCTTGGGTTATCAATTGACTTTATTAGCTAATCTATGGAAGATTTGCAAATGGTGGAATTTACCGGTCTTAAAATAAGATTAGCTTCTCCTGAAGACATATTAACATGGTCAAAAGGTGAAGTAACAAAACCAGAAACGATCAATTATCGTACGTTTCGTCCTGAAAAAGATGGACTATTTGATGAACGAATATTTGGCCCTACAAAAGATTACGAGTGTTATTGTGGCAAATATAAACGTATTCGATATCGTGGAATAGTTTGCGATCGTTGTGGAGTTGAAGTTACGTCATCTGTTGTCAGACGTGAACGCATGGGACACATCAAATTAGCAACTCCTATCGCTCATATCTGGTATTTCAAAGGATCATCATCTCCTTTAAGTATCATTCTTGATGTTCCACCTCAGGCGCTAGAAAGAATTATTTATTACGCATTATATCTCGTACGAGATGTTGACAAAGATAAACAAAAATCAGCATTAGAATCACTTGAAAAACTCAAAACTAAAGAAATTCAAGAAGAAGAAGAAGGTTATGAACAAAATAAGAAAAAAGTTCATACAGATTTTGAAGATCAGACAAAAAGTGTTGAAAAAAGAATTTTGAATGATGAACAACGAGAATTAACACTTCAAGAACTTGAGTTAAAAGAACGAGAAAATCTCAAACTCATGTCTGATAAATTCGTTGAATCAAAAGCTCAGCGAGTAGCGTTCTATGAACGAGTTATCAAAATCGTGAAGGCCGTAAAATACAACGATGTTCTTGAAGAAGATGACTATCTTTTCCTTCGAGAAAAAGGTGTTGAAGACTGTGTCAAAGTCGGCATGGGATCTGAAGTGTTGTATGATATTTTAAACACTTTTGATCTTCAAAAAGAATATACCAATACATTAGCAGAACTTAGTAAGGCTAAGGGAGAGCGTAGAAATAAATTATTAAAAAAAGCACGTGTTATTGAATCGTTCTTAAAAAGTAATATTAAACCAGTATGGATGTTACTCTCTGTTTTGCCTGTGATCCCACCAGATCTTCGTCCAGTTGTACAACTAGCAGGTGGTAAATTCGCAACATCAGACTTAAATGATTTATATCGTCGTGTAATCAATCGTAATATTCGTTTGAAACAACTTATCGATCTTGGAGCACCTGAAATAATATTACGAAACGAAAAACGTATGTTGCAGGAAGCTGTTGACTCTCTTCTCGATTTACAAAAATCAAGAGGTAGATCACGAGGACAAGGATCTTCTGCAAAAGTGCTAAAATCGCTTTCAGATATTCTTCGAGGCAAACAAGGACGATTCCGTCAGAATCTTCTTGGAAAAAGAGTTGATTATTCTGGACGATCTACAATCATAGTAGGTCCTGAATTACGAATCGATCAATGTGGTATCCCTAAAGAGATGGCACTTGAGCTTTTTAAACCACATTTATTACATGAAATAATAGTTCGAGGACTTGCACCAAATATAAAAAGTGCTAAAAATTTCCTTGAACGTAAAGAACCAGTAGTATATGACATTCTAGAAGAAATTACTAAACATCATCCAGTACTTCTGAATCGTGCACCAACGTTGCACAAGCTTTCAATTCTTGGATTCTATCCAGTTTTGACAGATTCATATGCAATCAAACTTCATCCTACTGTCTGTTCAGGATACAATGCAGACTTTGATGGAGACGCAATGGGAGTATTTTTACCATTGTCAAAGAATGCAATAAAAGAGGTGGAAGATCGCATGTTGCCTTATCACAATTTGTTAAAACCAGCAGACGGATCCCCAATCGTCATTCCAAATAAAGAAATGGCACTTGGAATCTATTATCTCACAACAATGGATAATAGTTATGCAAAAACACCAGATGAAAAATTGAGATTTTTCTCAAGCAAAGATGAAGCAATTACGTACTTTCACTTAAATAAAATTAGTTTAAGACAACCTATTTATGTCAAATTAAGTGAAGAAGCAGTAAAAACAACTGTAGGGCGCATCATATTCAATAATATTTTGCCTCTTGAACTACAGTATATCAATATTGAAGTTAAAGCAGCAGACATAAAAAGTCTTATCGTCAAAGCTATCAAATTATTTAATGATAATAAAATAGTTGGAGAACTTATTGATAGAATTAAGACGCTTGGATTCTGGTCGGCAACTATAGCAGGTGGACTATCAGTTTCAATATTTGACTGTGTCATCATTCCTGAAAAAAATGATGTGATTCACCAAACTGAAATAGAGATTAAAAAAATCGAACAGAATTATAACATGGGACTATTAACCCAAGATGAACGAAAACGTTACTCAAACAAATTATGGATTGAAACAACCGAGAAACTAGCAGATCAGACATGGAATGCTCTCGATGAAGAAAATCCAGTAAAAATAAGTATCAAATCAGGAGGACCACGTGCATCTCGAGAACAATTAAAACAACTTTCAGCAATGAAAGGACTCGTTGTTGATCCAATGGGAAAAATTATTGAAATTCCTACAAAATCAAATTATCGAGAAGGATTATCAATCTATGAGTACGTCATCTCAACAAGAGGAGCTCGTAAAGGACTTACTGATTCTGCTCTAAAAACAGCAGACGCAGGATACCTTACTCGTCGTCTTCATGATGTAGCTCATGATATGATTATTCGTGAAGAAGATTGTAGTACTGAAGCAGGACTTACCATTATCTCAACCGAAGAACGTGGAGAACGTATGAAAGATCGTATACGTGGACGTTTCTTAGCAAAAGATGTTGTAACAGATAAAAAGGAAGTTATTGTAAAATCTGGCGAATTACTTGATGATGATAAAGTAGCCTTGATTGAAGAAAACAAAATCGGAACTATTACTGTTAGATCACCACTCTATTGTAAATCAAAGATTGGTCTTTGCCAAAAATGTTATGGTAATGATCTTTCAACAGGTCGATTAGTAGACATAGGTGTGCCAGCAGGTGTACTTGCAGCCCAATCTATCGGAGAGCCTGGAACACAGCTTACAATGCGTGTTAGACACTTTGGAGGAATCGTTATCGCAGACGTAACTCAAGGTTTGCCACGTGTCGAAGAACTATTTGAAACAAGAACACCAAAAATAGTTTCACCTATCGCAGAAGTGGCAGGAAGAGCAACAGTAAAAGAAGATTCTGATAAAGATATTTACACAGTTGTTATCACACCAACATCAGGAGAAAATGCACAAGAACAAGAATTTATTATTCCTATGTCTCAGAAATTAAAGGTCAAAGATGGAGATCTTATAGCAGTTGGTACCGCACTTTCTGAAGGAAACTTAAATGTAAGCGATATCTTAGCAATCCGAGGTTTACGTGATGCTCAATTGTATCTATTAAATGAGATACAAAAAGTATACGAATCACAAGGTATTGCAATACATGATAAGCACTATGAAGTTCTTATTAGAAAAATGAGTGACAAAGTTATTATTGATGATGAAGGTGATACGTCCTTCATAAAAGATGAAGTTGTATCAAGAATCCGATTTGAGGAAGAAAATAAAAAAGTTCTTGCTCTCGGAGGTAAACCATCTGTCGGTAAGGTTTCAATTCTCGGAATCACACGAGCAGCAATCTATACAGACTCATGGTTATCAGCAGCATCATTCGAACAAACAACAGGTGTCTTATCATCGGCAGCTATCAAGGGTCAAGTTGACTACTTGCTAGGACTCAAAGAAAATGTTATAATAGGCCGACTGATACCTGTTAATAAAGAATTAATTGAACGTTATTACGCCAAATTTATAAGCAAATATGCCTACAATCAACCAGCTAATCAAACACAAACGAGCTAAACGTGTACCAAAATCACGTGCAGCAGCATTAAAGACAAGCTTTAATGCCGTTAAACGTCGTTATGTTAAGACAGAAAATCCTATGAAAAGAGGAGTCTGCACAGTCGTACGTACAATGACACCAAAAAAACCAAACTCAGCTTTGCGAAAAGTTGCTCGTGTAAGATTATCAAATAAAATGGAGATTACAGCATATATTCAAGGCATTGGTCATAACTTAGCAGAGCACTCTATCGTACTTATACGTGGTGGTCGTGTAAAAGATTTGCCGGGTGTAAAGTATCATATAGTTCGTGGTAAGTTTGACACAGCGGGAGTTGCAAATCGAACCACTTCACGTTCAAAATACGGAAGTAAAAAAGAGGTAAAAAAAGCAACCTAATTAGTAATTTTTAATTTAAAATGCCTAGACATCAATATAAAAGACAGCCAGTATTAGTAGATCCGTTACATGCAAGTTTTGAGATTGCAAAACTCATTAACTACACAATGCAAGATGGGAAAAAAGATACTGCTAAAAAAATTATCTACGAAATGATGGATGATTTTAAGAATCAAGGAGAAGATCCATTAAAACTTATTCATAAAGCTATTTCAAATGTAGCTCCTTCTGTAGAAGTAAAACCAAGACGTTTAGGTGGAGCATCCTACCTTGTTCCTACTGAAGTACGCAAAGATCGCAAACTATATCTTGCTTTAACATGGATTCTTGATGCTGCTCGTGCAAAATCAAATAAAGAATTTAGATCTTTTAAAGCAAAATTAAGTTCTGAAATAATTGATGCTTCTAAAAGTCAAGGTCAAGCTATGACAAAAAAAGCTCAAGCAGAAAAATTAGCAGAAGCTAACAAAGCATTTTCTCACTTAAAGTGGTAAAATAGCTATAAGCTTTTTAGCTGATTAGTTGTTTAGTTCCTAAATCCAATAGTTTTTTAGCATCCTAAACAGTTAGACAGCTAATTGTTTGTCTATAATTTAGAATTTGTTTATTTCATATGGCTCAAAATATAATCACAAAAAATCGTGTAGTAACAAGCGACAAGATTCGTAATATCGGAGTTATTGCGCATATTGATTCTGGGAAAACAACAACAACAGAACGTATTCTATTTTATACAGGAAGATCCTATAAAATCGGAGATATTGATGACGGAAATACACAGATGGACTGGATGCCACAGGAACGAGAAAGAGGAATAACAATCGTATCAGCAGCAACAACAACGTTCTGGGGTGATGTTCGCTTGAACATTATCGATACTCCTGGACACGTAGACTTTACTGCAGAAGTAGAACGTTCACTTCGTGTACTTGATGGAGGAATTGTTGTATTTGACGCAGAAGAAGGCGTACAAAGTCAATCAGAAACAGTTTGGCGTCAAGCAGATAAATATAAAGTACCTCGTGTATGTTTCATCAACAAAATGGATAAACTCGGTGCTGATTTTGAAGCAACTGTTGGAGAAATCAAAGATAGACTTGGATCACATCCAGTTGTCATGGGATACCCTCTTGGAAAAGAACACGATTTTATTGGCGTTATTGATTTGATGGAGATGAAAGCCTTAATATGGGACAAAGATCCACAAGGAACACAATACACAACTACAGATATTCCAGAAGAATATAAAGAAAAAGCTCAAGAATATCGAGCAAAAATGATCGAACAAATTTCTGAAACTGATGATGTATTACTTTCAAAATATCTAAATGGTGAAGAAACATCTAATAAAGAATTAAAAAAAGCACTTCGAAAAGCAACTATCGCATATAAACTGGTACCAATATATTGTGGAAGTTCTCTACGAAATAAAGGTGTTCAACCAGTACTTGATGCTGTTGTAGATTATCTACCTTCTCCTCATGATCTTGCAGAAGTTAGAGGAGTACATCCAAAAACTAATGAGGAAGAAATTCGAAAACTTGATTCTAATGAGCGATTTTCAGCATTATCATTCAAAATTCAACTTGATCCACACGTAGGAAAGTTGACATATACACGAATTTATTCCGGTACACTTGAATCTGGATCATATATCTATGATGTAAATAAAGGAAAAAGAGAACGTGTAAGTCGACTTCTCTTAATGCATGCAAATCAACGAGAAGAAATTGATAAAGCATATGCAGGAGAAATAGTTGCACTTGTTGGACCAAAAGAAGCAAAAACTGGAGACACACTTGCAACGGAAGAAAGTCCAATATTACTCGAACAAATCACATTTCCAGATCCTGTTATCTCTCTTGCAATTGAACCAAAAACAAAAGCAGATCAAGAAAAATTATCTCTTACACTTCAGAGACTTTCTGAAGAGGATCCAACATTTAGAGTAAAAGTAAATCACGAAACAAATCAGACAATTATGTCAGGAATGGGAGAACTTCATCTTGAGATTCTTGTCGATCGTATGAGAACAGAGATGGGTATGGATGTTACAGTTGGAAAACCACAAGTCGCATACAAAGAAACAATTCTCAAACTCGCTGAAGGAGAAGGAAAATACATCAAACAAACAGGTGGACATGGTCAATATGGTCATGCAATCATCAAAGTCGAACCTCTTGCACGTGGTGAAGGATTTAAATATGTAAATAAAGTTAGAGGAGGAGCAATTCCAAATGAATTTATTTCTTCTATCGAAAAAGGTGTTATAGAAGCTATGGATAAAGGAGTTCTTCTTGGATATCCAATGGTAGACATACAAGTAACCGTGTTTGATGGAAGTTTCCATGATGTTGATTCTTCTGATATAGCATTTAAAATTGCAGGCTCAATGGCGTTTCAAGATGGTGTAAAGAACGCAGGTATGATACTTCTTGAACCAATCATGAAGCTTGAAGTCACAGTTCCCGATGATTTTATGGGAACTGTCATTGGAGATATTTCAAGTAAACGAGGAAAAATTCTCGGTACTGAAAAACGAGGACGTGCTACAGTGATTAAAGCCTATGCACCACTCGCTGAACTTTCTGGATATGTAACTATCTTGCGTTCATTAACAGAAGGTCGTGGTATTTCATATATGGAACCTTCTCATTATGAAGAAGTTCCACAAAACGTCTTGAAAAATCTTCAAGAAAAATAAATTTGACCTATATTAAATCAGAAATCCCCCTCTGGGGGATTTCTGGTATTATATCGTTATGAATATCCTCATAATATCAGATTTGCACTTATCACGACATTTTGACTCTCGAAAGTTTAATCTACTCAAAAAACTTATTGGTTCTGTTGATCATGTAATTATTAACGGCGATTTTTGGGAAGGTTATGAGATTACATTTGAAGAATTTTTAAAAACAAATTGGAAACAATTATTTCCACTTCTAAAAAGTAAAAAGACCGTATACATATATGGCAATCATGATCCTGAGGATATGGAAGATAATCGGGTTGAACTTTTTTCCGACATTCAAACTCGCGCATATACATTAAAAGTTGGCGAAAAAGAGTTGGTTTTTGAACATGGAAATAGATTGTGTCCCCTACTCGATGAACGATTTGTTTGGGATTTTTTACCCGAGAAAGGTCAAAAAATTGCGCACGATTTAGCCGATAGCATACAACATATTTTAACCCGATGTGGTGAACCTGTTGTAAAATTTTTTTTCAAACGATTGAATAAACGTATTATTAAGAAGGCCACTCATGAACTGAAGCCAAATCAAATACTTGTTTGTGGTCATACCCATTGCTCTCAATTTACTCCTGAAGACAACTTTATAAACACAGGATTTTTTAACTTTGGTTATGCGCAATATCTTATTATTGAAGGTGAAAAACTCATCCCCAAAAACGAACGGTATTAAATATGAGAGAGTGGACAATGTTCATGATCGTGTTTTTTTGCAGAACAATAAATTCTTCCATATAACACTAATAGAAAACTAAACTTCATCCATTCTTCTTTAGGAAGTAACTTCATCAAATCTTGTTCTATTTTTTCCGGATCATCGTTTTTTGTCAGCCCTAATAACTTTGACAACCGTCGAACATGCGTATCAACTGCAATCCCAGTGATTAGTCCATACGTATAATGGAGAACAATATTACCCGTTTTCCGTGCCACTCCATGAAACTTGAGAATTTCCTCCATTGAATTTGGGATAACTCCTCCATATGTATACAATAACAATCGAGCAGATGCCAGTATATTTTTTGTTTTATTTTTATAAAATCCCGTCGATTTTATATCTTGCTCAAATTCTTCGGGTTTTGCATTAACATAGTCCTCAAGTTTTGTATACTTTTTAAATAATTTTTCAGTGACTATGTTTACCATTTTATCCGTACATTGAGCGGATAAAATAACTGCAACCATGCACTCCCATGGATTTGAAAAATTAAGAGCAGGTTTGGGATTGGGAAAAAGTTTTTTTAATTCTGCAAGTATTGTAAGTACACGTTCTTTCAATATTTCATTATTTTGACTCATATCATGATATGGTAGCATATATGGACCATACTTCAAGTTGGAATGATATTTAGATGATATAATATTTTACAAGCGTATGTTACGATTTCGTACAATATATTAATGAAAATATCACAAATACTTGACAAAATAGACGAAAAGCAATTATTTATTCCTGCATTTCAGCGTGAATATGTGTGGAGTCGAGACAATGCTAAAAAGTTAATTGGTTCTTTAATTCGAGAATATCCAACAGGAAGTATGCTTTTATGGGAGACAAATACTCCTCCAGAATTAAAAGGAGGACACCAATACGATCCAAGACAAGGATCTGTCAAAATAATTCTTGATGGACAACAACGCATTACAACATTGTATTTATTAATACGAAATAAAATTCCACCTTATTATAAAGAAAGTGAAATACTTAAGGACCCCCGTGGTCTCTATGTTGATATATCAAAGTTGCGACTGGAATATTACAAGGACACTATCATGAGCAAGAACCCTTACTGGATAAATGTTACAGATATCTTGCAACGAACAGTTAGAGAAAGAGATATTATTCGTAATATTGTTGATTCAGGAAAAACTCTTTCAAGAAACGAAGAAGATAAGATCTCTGATAATTTTAGAGCTATAGAAAGTATTCCTGATAAAGAATTTATCGAACAACATATACCAGTAAAAGCAAGTCTCAAAGAAGCTATCGATATTTTTTATATTGTTAATGCTAGTGGAGTAAATTTGACAGAAGCCGAACTCGCTCTTGCTCAAATCTCTGGTTATTGGCCACAAGCAAGAGAGACGTTTAAAAAGAAACTTGAAGAACTTAAAAATAATGGTTTTATTTTTAAGCTAGATTTTATTGTTTATTGTCTTTTAGGAATAATTTATTCTGTTGGATCAGATATGACACGGTTACATGATCCACTTAATTGTCAAAATATTAAAGATACTTGGCTAAAACTTGAATCTCATGTTTTAGATTATGTAGTAAATTTGTTAAGATCAAAAGCATTTATCGATCATTCTGACGAAATCAATTCTATTTACGCTCTTGTACCGATAATAGTATTTGTTTATAAAAAGGAAAAAAACAGCCTTACAGATCAAGAAATAAAAAAAATCATAAAATGGTTGTATTACACTCAGATTAGACAAAGATATGTGAGTCAATTACCTCAAAAATTAGACAAAGACATAAGTATTGTGACTAGATCTACCAATCCATTTGATGAACTCCTCCAGATTATAAAATTAGAGCGACCACTTGAAATTTCACCGGATGAATTTGAAGGTGTAGACATCCGTAATGCACTTTTTAGCTTAATGCGCTGGTACTTTAAAAGTAAAAATGCAATTTGCTTTACAACTGGAATAGGTATTCGTCAAAACATGGGCAAAAAATATTCATTGGAATGGGATCATATATTCCCCTATTCCATACTTAAAGAAGCCGGATATAATCTTAATAATAGATATAAATATGCATTAGCTCAAGAAATTACTAATAGGGTAATTCTTACTCAAATAGCAAACAGAAGAAAAAGCAATAAATTGCCAGAAGAATACCTAAAAGATGTTTCAGTTCGATTTCCAACTGCTCTGGCTTTGCAAGTAATACCCGCGAATCAGGAATTGTGGAAAATTGACAACTATGAAGCATTTTTAAAAACTCGTAGAATCATGCTTGCTAACGAGCTAAACAATTTTCTTACAAATATAACGGTAACTGAACAATCATATGAAGAGGTCCCCATAGAAGAAATAATCGTCGAAGGTGAAAGCTCTGAAATGGAATTTAAATCATCTTTAAGATGGAATTATAAGGAACAAAAAGTTGATAAAGCTCTCGAACAAGTAATCATGAAATCTGTTGCTGGATTTAATAATTGTGAAGGTGGAATGATATTGATTGGCGTTGATGATCAAGGAGAAGCATTGGGATTAGATAATGATTATCGTGAACTAAATGGTACAAAAGATGAATTTGAACTTCATCTGCGTAATTTATTAAACTCAAGTTTTGGAAATGTATTTAGTATTCGACATGTAGAAGTTACTTTTCCTGAGATAAACTCGCGACAAATATGTAAGATAGTTGTGAAAAAAGGAGTTCAACCTAAATATATTGAGGCTACTGATAAAATGGGGCAAAAAACAAAGAAATTTTATGTGAGAAGTGGAAACTCAACAATTGAATTAAAAATTGATGAAGTTGCAGATTATATTAATATGAGATTTAACAATGATCTAAAAAAAACAGGAGAATCAAGTTAAATCCTGTCATACTAGGAATTTTTGCACCTATTTTGCAATTTCAGATTATTCATATAATGAACAATAGCTCGAAATATATTCTTTATGCACAACAGTTGTTTACTAAGGGCTGGGAAGTAAGCATCCTTCTCATGCTTGTTTTTATGGAAAAACAACACCTCATTTCTCTACACGAACTGGGAATACTGAGTACTACTATTGCAGTAATTCAAATCCTATCTACATTCTTTGCTAGTCATGTCATCATTCGAATCGGTTCAAAAAAGGCATTAGCACTCTCAATAATCTCTTATTTAATTGCATGGACTATCTTAAGTATTAGTTCTCAATTTTTTATGTTGTTTTTTGCATATGTGTTTGGTGGAGTAGGATCTGGAATGTTAGAGACAATTGGAATTTCCTCTGTTGCAAAATCTTTGAATAAAGGAAAACGTGCATCTGGTATTGGAAATTTGAGCTCTATGGGTGATATAGGAAGAATAGTTTTAACCGGACTTACGTCAACATTCGCAGTTGTATTAGGAATCTCAATCACAGCAAGACTATACGGTCTATTAGTTTTGATAGGACTAACACTCTTTATAATTCTTTTTAAAGAAATATCTGTCTCAAAAAAAGATACTTCAATTACACTTTTTCACACATCATCATATATTAAGAACTCAAACTTTATGTTTGTTGTATTTGCTGGTATATTAGATTCGTTTGCAAGCTCATCTCTGTATATCTTTATTCCGTTATTATTGATTCAAAAAGGAATCAATATTAATACATCAGGATTTCTTACCGCTCTTCTGTTTGGAGGATACATGAGTGGTCGAGTATTTTTAGGAAAATTATCCGATACATTTTCTCCTCAGAAAGTTCTTATTTTTGCCGAAATTGGAATGGCACTCTTAATTGTATTTTTTATGTTTACGAATAATGTATATGTAATTTGTTGTGTTATGTTTCTCCTTGGTGTTTTTACAAGAGGAACTTCTCCAGTACTAAAAGCACTTGCAGTAGACTCTTTACACCATAACCAGAGTATTGAAAAGGGAGTTGGGTTATATCAATTTAGTGGAAGAGTAAGTACTGCACTGAGCCGATCTGTATTTGGATATAGCGCTGGGACATTTGGAATTATGAGCGTGTTTATTATCTCGTCTCTCGTAGCTGTAAGCACCATTGTTCCTATCAAACTTATCAGACACAACGAGAAGTAATCCTGAATTATATATTTCACGTATTAGATCAATCATCTGTGTTGATTCGAATTGTGTGCGGAATTGTATTTTGACAGTATTACCAAAGAATGTTTTAGCATGTTTTATTTTTTGTTTTTCCTCATTTCGCAACTGATCATTCTCAATATTTTTTGTTTCAACAATAAAAAAGAGCTTCTTTTCTCCATCTTCAAAATGTATGACATATGCAAAATCAGGTGAATAACTTTTTCCACCCACAAAATGAAATAAATATGAAAGAACTCAACATTAGTGATGCTAATATTCTTAGAATATTATTGTCTGAATAAGTTCTTTTCATATTGTTTTAGTTATTACTGACTAAATTTATGTTTTTTGTTTCTGCTTTATTTT
>Ga0194060_10001763_pt1 | contig 15510 bp, 16 predicted proteins | sample SepL225m_MetaG_FD_163427 | JGI IMG/M metagenome (GOLD analysis project Ga0194060, IMG submission 163427) | Anoxic zone freshwater microbial communities from boreal shield lake in IISD Experimental Lakes Area, Ontario, Canada - Sep2016-L222-5m | ecosystem: Environmental > Aquatic > Freshwater >...
CACCCGCCAGCCAACTGCGTTGGGCTGGGTTTTTTCTGCGCGGAAGGAGGCGATCTCGGGCGGGGTTTTTGATTCGTTGCCCACGCAAAAGGGGCACTCGGCCGGAGTCACATCATCAGCGGGTTCTTCAATTATATAGTCTTCGGGTTTTTTCGGCCGGTCATTGGCTACAATGATCCACCGTCCGACGATAGGGTCCTTCCTGAGCCTTGACATCAGTTTCCAGACCTCGCCTTTTTATCAGTCAGGACCTTATGAACGATGCGTTTCAACTCTTTGATGCGGATGGGCTTGTTGATATATTCAGCGGTTCCAAGGCTCATGGCCTTGAGGTAGGTCTCGACTTCTCCGTAGGCTGTAACCATGATCACATCGGTCTTTGAGCCGGTCTTCCGGATCGCCTGCACAAGCTGCAACCCGTCCATGATCGGCATCTTGATATCCGTGATCACAAGATCAAAATCATTTCCATTAAAAAGCGCCAGCGCTTCTGCGCCGTCATTGGCCAGCGTGACCAAATAACCTTCATCGGACAGTATGGTATGGAACAGGTCTCGGGCGCCTTCTTCATCGTCTGCAACAAGAATCTTCATCTGTTCTCCAAACACCAACGCTCCCGATACAATTCCAGTATGTTAAAATTAGCATAAAAAGCGCCAATCGTCAAGGCGCGCCAAACTCGCTCGCTGTCAAACTCGCCGTGTATCAATCGGTATAAATTATGCCGCCGGACGGAGCCTGGCAAGCCAATTGAAATATCACTGGTTTATACTATACAGCAAGCGAAGGCCCTCAAGGGTCAGGTGCGGTTTAATTTCCTGAATGCAGCGCGTTTCAGGCGCAATAAGTTCCGCCAGCCCGCCGGTCGCCACCACGCGGGATTCCGGGGATAGTTCCTTCTTCATCCTCTCCACGATGCCGTCCACCAGCCCGGCATACCCGTAGATGATGCCAGCCTGCATGGCGCTGATGGTATCCCTTCCGATGACATGTGGCGGTTTTGAAAGTTCGACCCGCGGCAGTTTTGACGCCCGTTGAAACAGCGCCTCAGCCGATATTTTTACCCCCGGCGTAATGGCTCCGCCAAGGTATTCTCCGTCCCTGGTCACTGCGCAGAATGTGGTCGCGGTGCCGAAATCCACGATAATGAGCGGTCCACCGTATACCTTGTATGCCGCAGCCGCATTCACGATGCGATCCGCGCCTACTTCCTTCGGATTGTCGTAACGGATCGTGATGCCTGTTTTTATTTCGTGGGTCACGACCAGCGGTTCTATCTTAAAATACTTTCGCGACATACCGATCATCACCTGCAAAAGCGGCGGTACCACGGTTGAAATAATGACGCCGTCGATCTGCCTGAATTCGAGCCCGGCAAAGCTGAAAAGGTCCTTGAAGATCATGGCGTATTCATCCGGCGTGATCTGTGTATTAGTGCTGACACGCCAATTTTCAACCAGCTGTTCTTTGTCAAACACGCCGATAACAACGTTTGTGTTGCCGATATCTATGGCAAGCAGCATATTTCCTCCGTGAAATGCAGGGACAGGGTACGGGGTGTAGGGTTCAGGGTACGGGGTACAGGGGTCAGGATGCAGGATGCAGGATGCAGGAAAGCAAAGACACGTTTGATCTTAGCTTTCCCTGGACCCTGGACCCTGTACCCCGTACCCTATACCTTATCCCCTATACCCTTTTATAATTGTCACATCTCCTGCGGCAACGATCCGTATCGTGCCGTCTTCAAGCGCAACCATAAGCCTGCCTTCGCTATCGATTCCCTGCGCCAGGCCTTCGAAAGCCTGGCCCGAACCGCTCACGGCGACGCGGTTGTTTATGGTCATGTTCAGCAATTCCCATTCTTTAAGAACATCAGATTCCCGCGTCAAAAAAACTTTGTACCACTGTTCAAGATCCTGAAGAACCTGATGAAGCAGCAACCTGCGGTCTATGTTTGCACCCGTTTCTGCAGACAGCGTCGTGCTGTTCATCCTGACCTCAAGGGGCAGTTCCTCAAGCGCCATATTCACATCAATGCCGATGCCAAGGGCGATATGCCGTATGCGGTCCGGCTCCGCGCTCATTTCTGTCAGCAGGCCGGCCACTTTCCTGCCAACGATGAGAATGTCGTTGGGCCATTTGATCGCTGCCAGCACAGAACAGTGTTTCCTGATCGCCGAAGCAACGGCCACTGCGCCCACCAGTGTGATGAGCGGCGCCTTGTGCGTCGGAATGTCCGGCCGCAGGATGACGCTGAAGTACAGATTCCCTTTGGGAGAAATCCATTGCCTGCCGAGCCGGCCCTTGCCCTTGGTCTGCGTCTCGGCAATAATGACCGTGCCTTCGGGAGCGCCTTGCGATGCGGCTTCCATGGCCAGCGTATTCGTGGAAGCAACTTCCGGGAAAAGGCGGATGTCCTTTCCGATGATCCTCGTTTTGAGCCCCTGCCTGATATCGGCCTGCCGAAGCAGATCAGGCGTCGTGGTGATCCGGTATCCTTGAGACGGCACGCCTTCGATCACGAACCCTTCATGCTCAAGCGCCTTGATATGCTTCCATACCATAGTGCGGGAGATGCCGATCCGAAATGCCAGATCTGTGCCGGACACAAAGCCGGTCTTGGATGCTGCAAGAAGTTTTAGAATCTTTTCTTTGGACATAATGGTAAAGGGCAGGGTACAGGGGTCAGGGTTCAAGGGCAGGGGGCAGGATTAAGAAGCGCGAAACATTGATGTTGCCTGGACCCTGTACCCTGACCCCTGAGCCATTACTTAATCTTCATGCTGATATCCACAGCCGGCGCAGAATGAGTCAGGCTTCCCGAGGAAATATAGTCTACGCCGGTCTCGGCAATTGCGCGGATGGTATCGAGCGTCACGTTGCCAGATGCTTCGACCAGTGCCTGCCCGTTGATGATCTGAACTGCTTCGCTCATCAGGCCAAGCGGCATATTGTCGAGCATGATGATATCGGCCTGTGACGCCAACGCCTCGCGAACTTCGTTCAGATTGCCGGCCTCCACTTCGATGGTGAACTTGCCGGACTTTTTTCTTGCGCTTTCCATTGCTTGTGTGATGCTGCCTGCCGCTTTGATATGATTGTCCTTGATCAGGATCATATCATACAAACCCATGCGATGGTTCTTCCCGCCGCCGGCCTTAACCGCATATTTTTCGAGAGCGCGCATCCCCGGCAGGGTTTTTCGCGTATCCAGCACCTGTGCCTTGCATCCCGCGATCTTCTCAACATAGCGTGCGGTCAGCGTTGCAATACCCGACAGATGCTGCAGCAGGTTAAGAGCAACGCGCTCACCTGCGAGCAGTGCGCGCGTGTTGCCGGACAGTTTCGCAATCTCGGCGCCGGCATTGATCCTGCCGCCGTCTTTCGCATATGCGGTAAACAGAATGGCAGGGTCAAGATAATGAAATACGTCCCTCGCTGCATCGATCCCGGCAAGTACGATATCCTGCTTCGCCAGCATTATGGCCGTTGATGTGGCATCTGCCGCTATCGTAGCCTCGGACGTAACGTCGCCGGGGCCGATATCTTCGGAGAGGGCGGTTTCGATGAGCTTTTTCAGGTAGTGGTCCATAATAAATTAGCTCGCCGCAAGCGGCGGGGAATTGAAACCGAAGTGACGATTAATTCTATTTAAACACAATGAATGCATGCGCTAAAAACCCGCGCTTTACTGTTTCACCGGCAGGTCCGGCCGCTTCGCGAACTTCCTCGACAGATCGATATGCCCTGCAAGGGTCTGCGCCTCTTTGCCGTCGACCAGAAATCGGACCCGCTTGACTTCATCGAAGTTCCGCGAAAGCGTATTCATGATCGCATACAGGGCGCTCAGCTCTTCCCCTGCCGAGGCCCGCACTTCGAGCTGGTTAACGGGCGCAAGATCGACATATGCCGTGCCTGCGGCATCAAGATAGAAGTGCTGTAACCGCAGATCCTTCAGAACCGCAATCTGATTCACCCGCGGGTCCGTCAGCAGGGCTGCCACAGCCTCGCGTGCCTGCGACTGCGTATCGGGCTGCCGGGTGACCGAAGCCTGGGCCGTGGCAAGAACGCCGAGTGCGGGATAATACAGTGTGATCGAGAGCGGTTCGTTCACTGTCTTCGCCCGTTCCTGTACTTTTTGCACAACGTCCTTGTCTGCGGGAATTGCTGCCTGCATCCGCCACCAGGCATATCCGCCGGAACAGATCAGAATCGCCAGGAACAGCGCCACGCCCCACAGCAGGCTGTCTTCCGGCAGGCTCCTATCGATTTTCCGCGACATACTGCGCTATCCCTTCCGCCAGCGCTTCGGCAACCCGCACCCGGTCCTGTTCCATGCCGACCTCCACAACGACTGCGGCTGCATCCACGGCCTTGAGAGCTGCCAGCGGCGCCTGCACCGGCTCATTGCCCGCGGCTCCCAGGCGTAGCGAGAGCCGTCGGCCGAAAGCGCCGCTCGCGTTCGTATGCGCAGCCTGCTGACTTCCCCAGAGCATCTCCTGCCGCTCGCTGTCCGTGTCGAACTCAAAGAAACTCTCGCGTGCGCCGGGCGTGGACGAAACATCCCCGTCACCAGGCTCCTCAATATATACCTGTGTTTCCAGTCCCGGCCCCGCGTGAATGCTCACGAACAGCGCCGCGCCTGCGTTATTCGAGAATCCAGCCCGTTCGTCAAGCGAGAGAGCCTGGTCTTTATCCCTGGTCAGCACTGCGGCGAATCGGGCGTTCTTCCTGGACAGCAGCCGTTTGACCGCGTCGGCAAGCTCGAGCGTTACCGCCTTTTCCTGCCCCTGTGCCGATACGAGCCCCGTATCCCGGTTGCCGCCGTGTCCCGGATCTATCACGATCACGATCCGTTTGTCGGGTTGCGCGGGCCGCGAAGGCGCAGCGGCTCCTCTCGCCACATCGATCACGATCCGGTCCGGGCCGCGCAGCACAAAGTCCTTCACGCTGCCCGCTGCGGCCTCGAGTTGGAGGACGATCGTGGTCCGCTTTTCTTCGCGGCGCAGCTCCATTCCTTTGACGATGCTGTCATGGATTGCCGGCAGGGGCGAAGCTACTTCCAGCGCTCCGCTGTATGCTGCAAAAGTAATACTGCGGCCATCGCCGCTTTTGGTCAGAACATAGGGCGCTGCCGCTTCGAGCTCGAACACGATCCGGGTGAACGCCGCGTACGAAATAAAGCGCACATTCCTGACCATCAGGCTTTTCTCATCCGCCCCGGCCGCAAGGCGCGTCGCCATCAGTACTGCCATGAAAAATAGGAGAACAGGTGTCCGCATACAGGGCGGCATAGTAGCATATCATCTGGATTTGTGCAAGAAAAAGGCAGTAAAAACGGCTTGAAAACGTGTTGCGAGTTACATTGTTACGAGTTCCATTTGCTTTCGCAGCGACCCTATGTTAAGCTGTGCGACCATGAATGCCGCCACTATTTTTGGAGAAGCCGGGACCGTTGCGCAGGCCATGCAAACGGCTTACGAGCACCGGCCGCAGCAGCTGCTGATGGCGGGCGCCGTGGAAAAAGCCCTTGCATCCAAGGCACACCTCATCGTCGAAGCGGGTACCGGCGTGGGCAAGAGCCTTGCGTATCTGGTTCCGGCGGTCCTCTGGGCGCGCGAAGAAAACAGCCGGGTCGTGGTCGCGACCTATACCAAGGCGCTCCAGCAGCAGCTCGTGCAAAAAGACCTGCCTTTCCTGAAAAAGGTGCTCGGCGATTTTCGCTACGCGCTCTGCGTGGGCGGCGAGAACTACCTTTGCCTACGCCGCTTTGACCAGCTCCGCATGGGCGATCTCTACGAAGAGAACGAGCGGGAAGCCTTGAATCGGCTGTTCGCCTGGTCCACGGGGACCCGCACCGGCCTCAGGAGCGAACTTGAGGTGGAGCCGTCGCCCGCGCTCTGGGCCAAAGCCTGCCGCCAGGCCGACCTCTGCTTTGGCAAGGACTGCTCCTTCCACCGGGACTGCTACTATTTGAAGACGAAAGTGATCGAACAGCAGGCGCACATCCTGGTGGCGAACCACCACCTTTTCTTTGCGGACATGGCGACCGGCGGCAACGTGCTTCCGCAGTACAAGGCCGTGATCTTTGACGAAGCGCACCAGATCGAAGGCGTTGCCACGGACTACCTCGGGGTCGAGCTCACGAACTTTTCGGTGCGCTACCTCCTCGATGCGCTGCTGAGCCAGCGCACACGCAAGGGCCTGCTGACGCGCCTCATGATCCAGAGCGGCGACGTGCAGGTCGTGCGCGGCATGGTCGAGGGGCTCCGGGTCATTTCGGATAATTTTTTCCTGAACCTCCACCCCATTTTGCACAAGGACCCTGCCTTGCGTATCCGTCAGCGCAACATCGTGCCGGACATTTTGAGCGCCCCGCTTGCGGACCTGAAAGATGCTCTTCTGGATCTGGATGCCGAGACGCACGAGGAGGAACTCGAGATAAAGGCTTTTGCGGGCCGTGCACAGTCCATGTCAAGCGCGGTCCGGATCAATCTCGAGCAGTCGGCAGAAGGCTTCGTGTACTGGGCGGAGCGCGAGAACATGCGCTACCGGCTCGTGGCGTCGCCCATCGATGTGGCTGGCATGCTGCGGGAGAACCTCTTCGGCAAGACCCAATCAGCCGTGCTCACTTCGGCAACGCTTTCCGCAGCGGGGAGCTTCGCCTACATCAGGAACCGCCTCGGCCTCGATGCCCCCGCGGAACTGCTGCTCGACTCGCCTTTTAATTTCGAGCAGCAGGCGCTGCTGTACATCTCGCCGGGCCTCGACGATCAGCAGGCCGGCGGATACCAGGAGCGCTTCGACGCTGAACTGCACGCCGTGCTCTCGATCACCAAAGGGAGGACGCTCGTGCTGTTCACGAGCTACGGCCAGCTCAGGAAAAGCGCCGAGGCCATGCGGCGGGATCTTCCCGAACTCGGCGTCCTGTGCCAGGGCGAGATGCCGGCCTATCGTTTGATCGAGCAGTTCAAGGCAGTTCCGCACGCCGTCCTGTTCGGCACCGCGTCCTTCTGGCAGGGCATCGATGTGCCGGGCGATGCGCTCCAATGCGTGGTGATCGCAAAACTCCCCTTCGCGGTTCCCGACGAACCGATCATCGAGGCCAGAATGGAGCGGCTGAAGAATCCGTTTCGGGAATTTCAGATCCCGCAGGCGACCTTGCTGTTCCGCCAGGGCTTTGGCAGGCTGATCCGCACCAAGACCGATCGAGGAGCGGTGGCCGTGCTCGATTCGCGCATCATGACGAAAAACTACGGCAGCTCTTTTTTAAAGTCCATCCCCAAGTGCCGGATCACGGATGAGCGGGAGGAATTCAGAAAGTTTTTTGAAGGTTTGCAGACAGGGGAATAGAAAGAGCACCAGAAAAGACAACCAGAAAAGATAAGCTTGAATTTTCACCGTCAAAATACTATTATGTTGCCTTGCCGCAACGGTATGCTTACTTTTCCGCACCCAGAGGAGACCACCGATGTCCAGAGCAGACAGGTTTTTAAAGGCATGCAGGCGCGAGTCCGTGGACTGCACCCCCGTATGGATGATGCGCCAGGCAGGCAGATATCTGCCCGAGTACCGCGAGATCCGGGCCAAGCATACCTTCCTTGAAATGTGTAAAACTCCGGAGCTTGCCGCTGAAGTAACCATCCAACCGATACGGCGCTACGAGATCGATGCCGCCATCATCTTCGCAGACATCCTGCTGCCGCTCGAACCAATGGGCATCGGCCTCGAATTCGCCAAAGGCGAAGGCCCGGTCATCCATAACCCCGTGCGCAGCATGGCGGATGTGCTGAAACTCAAACCCGTTGACTCTGCAACATCCATCGCCTATCTTATGGCCGCCATCAAAATGGTGCTGAAAGAGCTCAACGGCAAAGTGCCCCTCATCGGCTTTTCAGGCGCGCCCTTCACGCTCGCCTCGTACATGATCGAAGGCGGAGGGTCGCGCAATTACGAACACGCCAAAGCCATGATGTTCGCGGAGCCCAAGGCGTGGCACAAACTGATGGAGCACCTTACCGCGGTTATCATCAACTATCTGGACGCGCAGATCGACGCAGGCGTGCAGGTGGTTCAGCTCTTCGACTCCTGGGTCGGCGCGCTGGGGCCGGCGGACTACCGCGAGTTCGTACTGCCGCATCAGAAGAACGTAATCGCCGGCGTCAAGAAGACCGTGCCGCTCATCCACTTTGCCCATGGCGCGACACACCTCCTCGAAATGGTTGCCGAAGCAGGCGGCGACGTCATCGGCCTCGACTGGCGCTGCAATCTTGATGAAGCCTGGAACCGCGTGGGCCACCACAAGGGCGTGCAGGGCAACATCGATCCCATCAGCCTTTTCGGGTCAAAAGAGTTCATCCGGAAGCGCACCCGTGAGATCCTCGACCGGGCAGCAGGCAGGAACGGCCATATCATGAACCTGGGCCACGGCATTCTGCAGCAGACGCCCCTCGACCACGCAGCAGAGTTCATCAACGCAACTCACGAGATGAGCAAAAGATAGGGCAGGAGCAGGGGGCAGGGTCCAGTAGCCAGGGTCCAGGCTAAAGGACTCTCCCTGATCCGGCACCCAGTACTTTGTACCCTGTACCCTGGACCCTGACCCCTGGACCCTGTACCCTGACCCCTGTACCCTGTACCCTGTACCCTGACCCCAGCTTTCTATGCCTAATCTCTCAGCCATCATACTAATCGCCCTTGGCGGGCCCGGATCACTTGAAGAGGTCGGTCCCTTCATGGCCGCGTTCATGGGGCGGCCGGCGCCTCCACCGGTAGTATCCGCAATAATCGAACGCTATAAACTGATCGGGGGCAAGTCCCCTTTGCCCGAAATGGTGAAAGCCCAGGCAGCTGCGCTGGCAAAAGAGCTCGGAGGCAACTACCTCGCTTATGAGGGGTTCCGGTACTCAAACCCATCCATTGCCGAATCATTCGATAAAGCCATCAAGGATGGAGCACAGCGGGTGATCGCCCTGTCCATGTCGCCCTACGCAACCGAGGTCACGACCGGCGAATATAGAAATGCCTGTGCCGGGCTGGGAAGCAAAACAACCGCGCCCCTCTTCATCCCGAGTTGGCATGACAATCCGCTTTTTATCGATGCCTGGGTGGAAAAGGCCGTTGCCGGCCTCGCTATGTTCCCGTCAGCCATTCGCGGCAACGCCGCCGTCATCTTCACCAGCCACAGCATCCCGGTGCGTTACATTGCTGCCGGAGATCCCTACCAGAAACAGATCGAGGAAACGGTCGCCCTGGTCGTTGCTAAAGCGGGAATACGGGAGTGGCGCATCGCCTGGCAGAGCAAGGGAGCACGCGCGACCGAGCCCTGGATCGAACCCGCCGTTGAGCCGACCTTGGACAAGCTCGCGCAGGACGGCCACCAGGCAGTGCTTGAAGTACCCATCGGCTTCACCTGCGACCACATGGAAACCCTTTATGACATCGATGTCGTCCACCGCGCGCATGCGGTGAAACTGGGCATCCATTTTGAGCGGGCCGAATCGCTCAACACCTCGCCGTTGTTTATTAAGGCGCTGGCGGACGTGGTGAAAAAGCGAGATAATCTTTTGGACGCGGATTAACACGGAAGAGACGGATTTAAATCTGGGGCTTTTTGAGTATCATTTAGCGGAACAAATCATATAATCTTTTGGACGCGGATTAACACGGAAGGGGCGGATTTGAATCTGGGTCTTCTTGATCATCCTTTAAATGACTTGACAGAACTTGTCTTGAAAGCCTTTTACAAGGTATACAATACCCTTGGATATGGTTTTCTTGAAAAGTATATGTCAATGCCTTGATCTTAGAGCTCAAGAAGATGTCCATTCACACTGCGATCCAGCACCCCATACCGGTCCATTATGATGACAGCCTTGTGGGTGAATATTACGCTGATCTTCTGGTGAATGATTGCATTATCGTTGAAATTAAGGCTGCGAAAGCTTTATCCTTGGAAAACTAAGCCCAGCTGCTGAATTATCTGAAAGCGACAAACATCGAAGTTGGCTTGCTCTTGAACTTCGGGCCAAAACCAGAAGTAAGACGCAAATTATTTGACAACAGGAAGAAATAGAGTAACGCTTGCACTTAGCAGGCCAATCCTTTTTTACTTATTTGCCTTATCCGATTCTTCCGTGTTAATCCGTGTCCCAGAAAAGGGGTTGAACTTATTGTTATTTAATTTACCTTGTCCGATTTATCTCTATTAATCCTTGTCCCAAAAAAGCAGTGAACTTATTTTTCTTAAATTTGCTTTATCCGATTCTTCCGTGTTAATCCGTGTCCCAAAAAAGGAGTTGAACTCATGCCAAAAATAATCATCATAGGCAGCGGGATTGCCGGCCTGGCAGCTGCGGTCCACTTGAAAGCCGGTGCCAGGGCATACAACAAGACCGTCGAGGTGCTGCTGCTCGAAAAGAGCAACCGAATCGGCGGCAAGTTCATTACTGAAAAGCAGGGCGACTTCCTCGTCGAAGGCGGGCCCGACAGCTTCCTGCCCGAAAAGATCTGGAGCGTTAATCTAGCGCGCCACCTCGGCCTTGAACCTGAGATGCTGCCGTCGAACGACGAGTTCAAGGGGACCTTCATCTATTCCCGGAAGAAGCTCCACTCTCTTCCTGAAGGCGTGATGCTCATGGTGCCGACCATGTTCATGCCCATGGCGAAATCGAGCCTTATTTCCTGGCCCGGCAAGATGCGCATGGGCCTGGAGATGTTCATACCAAAGCGCAAGAACACGGACGACGAAAGCCTGGCGTCCTTTGTAACGCGCCGGCTTGGCCGCGAATGCCTGGAGAAGATCGCGGAACCTCTCGTCGCAGGCATCCATACTTCGAACCCGGACAACATGAGCGTACTCGCCACCTTCCCGCGTTTTGTCCATATGGAGCAAAAGAGCGGCAGCCTGATCCACGGCATGATCTCCGCCATGAAAAGCCGGCCCCACGCAACGCTCAGCGGGCCGCCGCCAAAACCGGGCGCGCTGAAGATGACCTATTTTATGAGTTTCAAGAACGGCATGCAGACCCTGTCACAGGCTTGCGCCGACTATATCGGCAAGGACTCGATAAGGCTCGGGGCGGGGGTCAAGGCGGTTAAGCCAAAAGGAAAAGGTTATACCGTGGTCCTGGAGAACAACGAGGAACTGGATGCCGATTTTGTGATGATCGGAGCGGCTTCCTATGATGCCGCGGAAATGGTCCAGGGCTTTGATGCGAACCTTGCGACGCAGCTGAACGGGATCGAATGGTCCTCTTCCGCCACCGTCTCGGTCGCTTTTAAGAAATCGGATATCCATGCCCCGCTCAAAGGCTTCGGATTCATTGTCCCGCGCACCGAAAGCCGCCGGATCAATGCCGCAACCTACAGTTCCATCAAATGGTCGTTTCGCGCACCTGACAACCACATCCTCATTCGGGGCTTCGTGGGCGGCGGCCATCACGAGGAACTGGTCCACGACCTGGATGATGCCGGCCTGACGAACATGGTGCTTGAAGAGCTCGACACCATCCTCGGCATCAAGGCCGCTCCGGCGTTCTCAAAGATCTACCGCTGGTACAAGGGCATGCCGAAGTACACGGTCGGCCATCTCGACCGGATCGCCATGCTCGACCGGACCATGGCCACTCACCCGGGGCTGCACCTGATCGGCTGCTCCTACAAAGGCATCGGCATCGGCGACTGCGTACACGAAGCTGAGATCGCAGCGGAAAGAATTCTGAAAAGCTGATTAACGGCTGTTGGACACGGATCTACACGGATTTGCACGGATAAGGCCAAACATTCAGACGAAAAGATCTTTCACCAGTAATTATTTCTTTATATCAAGAAGCGTTTTATGATTTGTCCTGATCCGCGTTTATCAGATTTTATCCGTGTCCAAATGATTTTTTTTGGATTAAAAAAAGGGGAGGGAACATGAATACATATTCTATTGACGAAGTATTGGAGATGGCGGTCCAGACAGAGAAGCTCGGATACCAGTTCTATACCGGCATGGCGGAAAAGTTCCACAAAGACGCAGGCCTCGTAAAGCTCTTTACCACCCTTGCATCCAAGGAAAAAATCCATGAAAAGGCCTTTGCCGGCCTGAAGGACCTGGTAGCGAAAAGCGGGGCGGAAACGGTGGAGTGGGAAGAGGTGAGCAATTATATGCGCGCTTTCGTGGAATCACAGTTCTTCCTCGGAAAGGACAAGTCGCTCCCGTCCATGGACCAACTGAAAACCGCGGCCGACGCCGTCAACTTCGCGCTGGGTTTTGAAAAAGAGACGCTGCTCTACTTCTTTGAACTGCGGGCCATTGTGAAGGAAAAGGAAATAGTGGACGAAGTCATCAGCGAAGAGAAAAGCCACATCAGGTGGCTGGCTGCTTTCAGAAAAAGCCTGGCAGGGAAATAAGGCCGGACAACCGTTGAGCGGAAAGGAGCCGGCACCGGGCCGGTTCCTTATTTTTTGAGCATCTCCCCCACCGTTACAAGAACAAAACCCTTCTTGCGCAAACCTTCGATGGCCTCCTGCAGAAATTCAGCCGTATGCACGCCGTTCCGGTTCATGTGAAACACGATAATGCTCCCGCCCCGGGCATCGCGCAGGAGCATTCGCACGATCCGCTGTGACGGCAAATCCGGGTCAGGGTCGCCCGACGCGATATCGTACTGAATCGTCACCAGCCCCGCTTTTTTCGCCAGTTCAGCCACGTGTTCATTCACCTCGCCAAAAGGCGGCCTGAAATAGCGCGGCGTACTGTTCGTCACCTTTTTGATGATCGCCTGAGAACGCGAGAATTCCCGGAGGATGCGGTCGTCGGTTTTTTCCGTCAAGTGCGGGTGCACATAGGTGTGATTTGCGAGCTCGAACAATGGCTGGTCCGCGAGGAACTTCGCCTTCTCCGGATTTTTCTCAACCCATCTGCCGCTCAAGAAGAGTGTGGCCGGCACTTTTTCGCTTATCAGAATGTCAATTACTTTTTCGTCATACTCATCGGGCCTGCCCGTCGGGCAAGCGTCAAAGGTGAGCGCGATCTGCTTTGTCTGACGCGGGCCGTGTTCGATGATCAGGCTGGCATCTGTTCCCGCCAGAGCAACCGCCCGGCAGCAGAACAGAAGAAGAGTGATGAGTGCCATCCATACATTGCGCATGCGAAATTATATCACCGGCTTTAGCGAAAGCAACTCATTTGAGGCCTATTCATCACTTTTGTTATCGCGGCCAGTAGCGCACTTTTCGCCACCGGCTTCTGAACGAAACCGTCCACGATCAGATCGCCCTCATCCTTCGATTTTTGCCAATCGTGAATAGCGCTCGTGCCAAGAAGCGGAATGTACTTTGTAACTGAATACTCCTTCAACTTTTTTGTAAAATCAAAACCGTCCAGAAAGGGCATCATGACATCGGTGATGATGAGGTCCATAAAAGGATTCACGCCGAGCGATTGCATGGCATCCTCGCTATCCTTTGCCAGAACAGTCGCAAAACCCATCGAGGCCAGATGACTTTCAAATATCAACCTGCTGACTTCGTTATTGTCAACAATAAGCGCCCATCTTGTGCCTGAATCCATATCGTTCCCTCCTCGTCAAAGCAGAAAACAAAACATCAGCATGGTCCTAAAATTAGCATGACTCTTTGCCGGTCTTAACGCTTTTTTCCCGCCTCGTCAGCAGAATCTGTAACTTTTAAAAACAAGGTACTTGACATTACACATTCAAGTTCCAATTTCATCTCACCGACCACAAATTTATTTCCATGCATTTTTTGCATACAGCCAGGATGACATAGGTTCCTGCTCGAATGTAGGGTGTTTCCACTAATACCAGTTCCATAGATACACCACCGCATATCGCGCATTTACCTTTTGGAGCCGCATTAATTGAATTCATAGCTTTATCGACCTCCTGATTGTGCCAAGCGAGTGATTCCCCTAAAACATCAAAGCAGCATGCCCCCTTTGCCGGTCTTCACGCTTGCTTTTTCCCGCCTGTATAGTTTTCATCACTGCGCAACACCCAACTCATACCACCGCCCGGGACCTTGGCTTTTTTTCATTGCCGAATATTCAAGGGCTGCCGCAACGAGTGTTTTCAAGTCGTCACTCCGGTAAGGTTTGTTGAGATATCCGAATGCTCCGCTGTTCATCGCGCTCAGGTAGCTTTCTACTGAAGAGTATCCGGTGACCACGATGCAGGGAAGTTCCGGCAGCAGTTGCTTTATCCTGTTGTGCAATTCAAGTCCGTTCATGTCCGGCATGATCAGGTCGATAATTGCCAGATCAAGAGAAGCTCCAGACTTGACCATGGCCAGCGCCTGCGATGTATCCGGGCAGAGTATGAACTCGTAGCCATGCGTTGTTAATACATTATGAACGATCTCAAGCGCTCCGGAATCGTCGTCAACTACCAATATTCTTTTCTTGTCCATGGATGGCCCTTTCTTCAGGTCAAATATTCAAGAGTATGCAGGGCCTAAAAAAAATTGTTTTTGCTCCCTGGAAACGTAATGCTGAACTTCGTCCCTTCAACCTTTGAAAGCTCTATGCTCCCGTTGATCTGCCCGGACAACGCATTGACCAGTTGCAAACCAAGCGACGTAGTGTTGCGAAAATCCACGGTTTCCGGGAAGCCGACACCGTTGTCCTCGACGGTCATAACATTGTTGCCTGCGCTGTCATTGTTGATCCCGACCGTGATCGTGCCTTTTCTTCCCACGGGGAAGGCATATTTTAGACAATTCGAGACGAGTTCATTCACAATCAGGCCGCAGGGGATGCCGACATTCACATCAAGCGCAAGCGGTTCCATTGCTACGGAAACAACGACATTGTCCCGCTTATAGGTTTCCGCGATGCCGGCGACAAGGCTTTTCAGATATTCTTTATAATCCACATGAGCCAGGTCTTTTGATCCGTACAGTTTCTCATGGATCAAGGCCATGGACATCACGCGGTTCCGGCTCTCGTCGAACATGGCGCGGCAGGTTGGATCAGTTACTTTTTGTGCCTGGAGGTTCAGCAGGCTGTAGACCACCGTCATATTGTTCTTTACCCGATGGTGGATCTCTTTCAGCAGCACGGTCTTTTCCTCGAGTGACCGCTGGAGCTGTTCCTCCGCTCTTTTGCGCCCGGTGATGTCGCGTCCTATACCAACAAGCGTATGCGAACCATCGACGGGATCTGTTACCCGTGCTGCATTTGCCGTGTACCAGAGATAGGTGCCGTCCTTGCGTAGCACTCGATATTCCAACCCGCTTTGTTTTTCGCCCGTGGCCAGGATCTGCTGCAGGAATGCAGCGCAGGTGGGATCGTCATCGGGATGGACAAAGAGCCGAAACGGCTGGCCAAGGGTTTCACTGATTTCGTACCCAAATGCCTCTTTCCACCGCGGAGATACATAGCTAAAGTCCCCTGAAGGTGTAAGTACGAACAAGACGTCGTTTGCATTTTCGACAAAGGCGCGGAAGTGTTGCTCGCTCTTCTGGAGTGCGTCCGTCCTTTCCTCCACCCGCTGCTCCAGC
>Ga0194060_10001764_pt1 | contig 15509 bp, 10 predicted proteins | sample SepL225m_MetaG_FD_163427 | JGI IMG/M metagenome (GOLD analysis project Ga0194060, IMG submission 163427) | Anoxic zone freshwater microbial communities from boreal shield lake in IISD Experimental Lakes Area, Ontario, Canada - Sep2016-L222-5m | ecosystem: Environmental > Aquatic > Freshwater >...
TTATAATATAGGTCTGATAGGTAGATATTATATTGCAAATAAAGGTACTGGTATTAATTCTTTAATATCAAGAATAGCTACACCACAGGCTAATATACAAAATACAGACGTAAATCCTTTAGCTTCAAGTGATACTGCATGGAGTAGTAGTGATGGTAATGTATATCTAACAAATAGCACAAATAAAGTAGGCATTGGTACCTCGACCCCTGGAGCTTTATTGGCAGTTGGTGAAGGTGGAGCATCACCGTTTATGGTTGATTCAAACGGCAATATTACTCGAATACACAACGTGCCGTACTCATTTCCATCTGAGCAGGCAACTGCAGGAATGATACTTCAAAATGATGGAGAAGGAAATTTATCATGGACAAGTATCTCTGGAGCAAATGGCGCTTCTATACAAAAATATCTCGCAAATAGTTTCCCTGTTTATGGAGCAGGAACGAATGAATTAATAACTAGTATGCTTTTTCAAAAAGGATCAAATATTGGGATAGGTACAGCATCTCCATCATCTTTATTTTCAGTCAATAATTTGTTTACCATATCTCCTACAGGACTGATGAGTTCGGCAGGTGTAAATAATAATGGAGGTTTTAGCACATTGGGAGGACCAGTATATATTAATTCAGGATCAGATTCATTTTATCTCAACTCAAGTACGATACGCATTATTGAAGGGGTCATCACAGGTATAGCAGGAGTCTCAAATACTGGACCATTTACTACCTCGGGTGGTACTGCCAATATTAATGTGGGGACGAACAATCCTGTAAATATAGGAACAGGGAACAATACTCAAGTATCAATAGGATCGGGTGCTGGCACATTCTCACTTGATACAAAAAACATAGATATATCAAATGCTGGAGGAATCTCTGGAGTTACCGGATACAGTCAAAATACAGGCAACTTTGTGATTACTGGTACAGGGAATATAGCAATTGGATCAACAGCCTCTACCTTCTCTCTTGCATCTGATGCAATAAATATCTCATCCGTAGGTGTCATAACGGGGGCAACAGGTATACAATCAAGCGGAAGTATACAGTTTAATGATTTAACAAATGGATTACTCCAAGTAGACGGGACCGGATCAGTGTCAGTATTACCAACAAGCACATTAGAAAAGGCGCTATCATTTACAAATGGACTAACTCGCACTGGGAATACAATAGCATTTGGTGGAACCTTAATACAAGGGACAACATTAGATATAAATAATAATCAATTTGGCTTTATAAACGGAAATGTCGGTATAGGTATCACTAATCCTTCTTCAATGTTTAGTGTCAATGAATACTTTAAAGTTACTTCCTCAGGATTTGTTACGTCCGCAGGAATTAACAATACATATGGAGTCATAAATACAGGTGGCATATCAAATTCGGGTGGTTTGGTAAATGAAGGAGGAATTACAAACAATGGAGCTTTTTACAATGGTGGAATCTTCTCAGTTGGAACAGGTTCCCCATTTATAGTTGATGGTTCGGGAAATATCACAAAATTAAACAATGTTACATATTCATTCCCAGCCTCACAAGGTGGAGCAAGTAGTGCTTTGCTTAATGATGGTGCAGGAAATCTTTCATGGAGTAATGCTATTCCAAATAACACATTACAAAACTCTAGCGTTACAGTAAATGCAGGAACAGGTATGAGTGGAGGAGGAATAGTTGCTCTAGGAGGGTCTATCACACTCACGAATGCAGGAGTTACCTCTATTACAGGTACATCAGGACAGATAGATGCTAATACGAGCACAGGAGTAATTACTCTCTCATTACCAACTACGATCAACAGAAATATATCAGGTAGTGCAGGATATGCAACAAGTGCAGGGAATGCATCTACTGTTACCAATGGTGTGTATACAACACTAGCATATGCTGATCCTACTTGGATAAGTTCATTAAGTTGGAGTAAAATAACTGGAGCACCTAGTTATGCACCACTTGCTAATATTGCTGGTAATACAAATTATATCCCAAAGTTCACAGGGGCAAATACAATTGGCAATTCACGTATATTTGATGATGGCTATGGAATAACAATAGGAACTGGTGATATAGCAAGTGGTGCTAATTCAACCGCAATGGGATATTTCACAAACGCAAGTGGACAATCTTCAACCGCAATGGGATATAGTACAACAGCAAGTGGATATGCATCAACGGCAATGGGATGGAATACAAATGCAAGTAGTAACTTTTCAACTGCAATGGGGCAAGGAACAACAGCAAGTGGAGGTAGTTCAACCTCAATGGGAGCGGGTACAACAGCAAGTGGAAATGCATCAACCGCAATGGGATTTTACACAACAGCAAGTGGAAATGCATCAACGGCAATGGGATGGAATACAAATGCAAGTGGAGACTATTCAACCGCAATGGGATTTTACACAACAGCAAGTGGTGTTAATTCAACCGCAATGGGAAGTCGTACTAACGCATTAGGAGATTTATCGTTTGTAACGGGATATTATTCGACAGCAAATGGAGATTATTCAACCGCAATGGGAAAGAGTACAAATGCAAGTGGACTCTATTCAACCGCAATGGGACAATACTCTATAGCAAGTGGGGATACTTCAACCGCAATGGGATATGGCACAACAGCAAACGGAGATTATTCAACCGCAATGGGACTGAGTACAAATGCAAGTGGATTTGGTTCAACTGCGATGGGGTGGGGAACAACAGCAAATGGAATTGGTTCAACCGCAATGGGAGAAAATATAACTGTAAATGGACATGGTTCAGTGGGGATAGGATTAGGTCCTGGATATCCCTATCCTGTTATCACGGAATCGCAAATACTTGCAATCATGGGAGGAAATGTAGCAATAGGCAATGATGGTAGTAATGGGTATAGACTTCGAATAGGAGGAGGAAGCGCTGCTGTAGATACAGGGCAATCATGGACAACATATTCAGACATACGATTAAAGAAAAACATAGAGACATATGATTCGGTAATGAATGGTATCATGAATCTTCGAACAGTACGATACAATGCACTTGATGAAGCAGACGGAAAAGGGATTCACTTAGGATTCATCGCACAAGAAATAAAGCAATATTTTCCTGAAGTTGTAATAACGGACACCACAAGCGGATACATGGGGCTTGACTATGGAAGAATAAGTGCGATAGCAATAGCTGGTATTCAAGAGCAACAGAAAGAAATACAAACTCTTGGTCTCAAACTCGACACCTCAGGAAATATCAATGCAACACAATCAGCCCAGTTAAATACTTTGCAAACCAAAATAGATACTACGATAGATCCTGCGCTTCTTGATCTAGGAAAAATGAAAGACGCAACCGCTACTCTTTCAGCAGAATTAGATCTACTTAAACAAACAACAAACGTTACTAGTATAGCATCCATCGAAGCGGACCTTGCCAATCTCAAATCAAAGACAACAGAGATAGATACTCGAGTATCAAACCTTGAAACACAACTCACTATCCTTGAATCAAAAACATCCGCAACAATCAGTGCAGTCCTTGGAATAGATCAAGTAGCTACACTCTCAGCTCTCACCGTAACAGGAAAGACAACCCTCAATGACATAGGAGTTACTGGATATATATCAAACGGACAGATCATGGTAGATGGAATCAATGCACAGATCAATACACTCACCGAACCATTATCTCTTCAAGCCTCAAGTCTCGCACCAGTCAAGATCATGGGAGAAAAGATTGTGATAGATACAAAGGGGAATATCAAAGTACAACAAGGGAAGATATATGGTAATGACACATTCAGAGGTGTTGCAATTATAAAATCGGGAGATGTAGAGATAGTGGTACCACAAACATGGGATTCAATACCAAAAGCCGTCATTTTATCACCAAAATTCAGAGGTGAGATCTGGTATGACAATGTCTCAGTAGATGGATTTACAATAAAGATAGGTGTAGCTCAAGCGATAGATAGTGAAGTAAGCTGGATGGCAATTTGGTAATATGAATAGTGAGAATTAGGAATATTTAATTAAATAAAATGGGTGTAACAGGAAGAATTTCTAGCATAAAAGGCAACATCATAGAAATAGAATTTGATACGCAAGTACCGGCTATTCATGATATTTTAGTCATGCAAGATGATACTACCGTACAAATGGAAGTATATTCTTCAAGCTCGTCCAAGTCATTTTATGCCTTTTTACTTTCATCAGAAACAAAATTATATAGAGGAGCAAAAGTCATATCAACTGGGCAATCTATGATGATTCCAGTCGGTCAGGAAGTGCTTGGAAGAGTAATGGATGTATTTGGTAATCCACAAGATGGTAAACCACCCATTCAGGTAGTTCAACGCAGACCTATTTTTGCACAAGATATACCCCTTGATCAAATAATAGCACCAGTCGAGATACTTGAAACAGGTATTAAGGTGATTGATTTTTTTGCACCAATTATGAAGGGTGGAAAAGTAGGGCTATTCGGTGGAGCAGGAGTAGGAAAAACTGTTCTTCTTACTGAGATTATTCACAATGTCGTTGTCCTCGCAAAAGGAACAAATGTCTCAGTATTTACAGGTGTGGGAGAACGCGCACGTGAGGGAAAAGAATTATTAGATTCACTTCATGAAAGTGGTGTATTGGATTCTGTAAGTATGGTATATGGACAGATGGGAGAAAACCCTGCTGTTCGTTTCCGTACTGCATTAGTTGGTGTAACTGTTGCAGAATATTTTCGTGATGTTATGAAAAAAAATGTTCTCTTTTTTATTGATAATATTTATCGTTTGGCACAGGCTGGATATGAACTTTCTACCATGATGAACACAATCCCATCAGAAGGTGGATATCAAGCCACTTTATCTTCTGAAATGGCACAATTTCACGAACGACTTATTTCCACTGCTCAAGGAGTCGTTACATCCTTTGAAGCAATTTATGTGCCCTCAGACGATCTCACAGATCCGGGAGTACAATCAGTGTTTCCATTCCTTGATTCAAACATTGTGCTTTCACGTAATGTATATCAAGAAGGGCGATATCCTGCCGTCGACTTATTATCAAGTACCTCATCTGCTTTAAATGTAGAAACCGTTGGAGAAAAGCATCATGATACGGTGATCGATGGTCAAAATTTATTAAAAAAAGCAGTCTCGCTTGATCGTATCGTTTCGCTTGTTGGAGAGTCTGAACTTTCAGCAGATGATCAAAAAAGTTATCGAAGAGCAAAAATAATAAAAAATTATATGACACAAAGTTTTTTTGTAACAGAATCCCAAACAGGAAAAAAAGGTTTTTACGTGCCTATGAAACAAACAGTTGAAGACGTTGAAGCAATTTTATCTGGTCGATATGACGATTATCCTCCAGAATCATTTTTATTTATTGGAGGATTAAAAAATTTCCTTGATAATCAGAGTAATAGTTGATTATCAATAACTTATGTCTACCAATACACTACTACCATCATCAACTGATGATATACTTCCTCCACCACCATCCAAAGAACCATTATTATATGTAACAATCAGAAGTATTGATTCAGTCGCATTTAAAAATTATGTAAAATCTATTTCTTCAAAAAATGAACGAGGAGAATTTGATATATTACCGATGCATGCAAATTTTATTTCGTTAGTGCAGGAGAAGATAATAGTAACACTCATCGATGATAGCACGCAAGAATACATAATAGATGCTGCGATTATCAAAATTTTTAATAACCGAGTTGATATATATATGGGAGTCGGTATGAATGAGAGTAATCAAAATAGTCAAATGAAGTAAAAGAAAGTAGAGTGTTGCCAGAGGGAATCGAACCTCCATCTAACCCTTAGGACGGGCTTGCTCTATCCATTGAGCTATGGCAACTGTTTTGTTCATCAGAAGCACCTAATTGTAGCATAAAGATAAGATGAGAAGTAATGAGTATAATTAAAATATATGCGCAATGCTACGCCAGTAAAGAAGCGCCATCTAGTACATAATTCTATCCGGGTTCATTTGAAGAAAATTTCATCAAGTGAGTATATACGGATTCTATTTTTACGCACTATTGGCAATTTTCTCATCTACTCTTCAATATTTATGTTGGTAAAGACCTTTTCTCAACCTGTGTATGAAGAGATAAAATATTATTGGAATCAACAAAATAATAAACAGTATCTTGTTGTTTCAACAGAAGATGAGAAAAATACACAATTACAACAAATCAAAGATCAAAAAAAAGGTGGTCTTTCGAGTTTCATCGACTCAAAAAATATTGAAATACTCCAACCTGTCAATACAGACTTTAGTATAGTGATACCCAAAATTGGTGCAAATGCTCCAATAATAGCAAACGTAGATGCTGGAAGTGAAGAAGTTTATCTCGATGCACTTAGTAAAGGTGTAGCTCATGCATCAGGAACTGCTTATCCGGGAGAAGGGGGACATATTTTTATATTTGCTCACTCAACTGATTATGTGTGGAACGTGTCTACATATAACGCAGTATTTTATCTTCTCTATAAACTTGAAGGCAACGATGAAATAAACCTATTTTACAAAGGAAAGAGATATAAATATAAAGTTATAGGGAGAAAAGTCATAGATCCATCACGAGTAGAATATTTGACTCGCAAGACTCCAAATGAATTTCTTACCATGCAGACATGTTGGCCTCCGGGAACAACATTGCAACGATTGCTGATATTTGCCACGCTGAAAGTAAATTGATTCAACGAAGTTCTCATTTATTTTCATCCCTCAATTTATCGAATACCTATCTCATACACATCAGGAAATTTATTATTCTGAGGATTAAGATTAGACAACACCAGCAATCTGCCACTACTGGTAATAGAGTAAAAATTCTTTTCGAAAGGACCTGAATATACTGTACGTTTGTTAGTATTATCATAATCTACAACTTCGATAGTATTGTTTTTGATGCTAAAAAGATGTCTTGAATTTGGATGCCATAATAATAACGGTTGATCAAACACCTTAGAAGTTGGTTGATTCAATAACTCAGGAGACATAAGAAAATTTTTATCTTCTTTTCTGTCATAGACATACAGGTGTGATTTTTGAATATCTCTCGATTCTTTGGTTTGATTTGTTCCTATAAGTGGAGGATGAATAATAGGTGGTAATACAAAAGAGTTATTGGCAGTGTAAAGTATTTTTGTTTGATCTGGTGAAAAAGAGATAATATGGAAAGACTCACTTGCAATTTTTTGGATATCTTTTGGAAATGCTTCTACAATTTTTGTAACTTCCTGCACACGTTCTTCATCCCATGCACTTATAAGACTATCTTTTGATTCTGATGTAAGCGACGTTAAATCAGTATTATCACGATCCAGAGAAAGTAAGAAAAATAAGGTCTCAGTTGCAGTTTTAAATTCAAAAATACCTTGTGTATAATTAGGAGCAAACACAACCTTTACATCTTCAAGAGAGGTAATATAATTGTTCACATTTTTTTTTAATATGATTGGTTGAAGCGGTGGGAACAATGATAATGGACTACTCGAAGTATCAAACATATATATTCCATCTTTATCAGGGTTATCATTATCTGCTATCAGAAGTATTTTATCTGTCTGATCGACTCTTATTGCTTGTTTGACACCAAGATTAGTGAGAGGAGAAAGAGAAGGATTAGACGGAAATAAAAAGCCATTTATACTTGTTACTATCTCACCTTTGAGCTTAATATAACTATTCCATGAAGTATATCCTTCTTTTGAGATCGTAACTGAGTATTCACCAGGAGGCAATGTAATATTAATATCTGTTACCCCTTTTAAAACTCCATTAACTAATACCTTTGAAGCACGTTGGTTTGAACTGACAGCAAGTATGCCAGTAGGAGTAATACTTCGTTCAACAAAATTGAACCGATATCCTCGAGCATAATAAACAGCGATAATAATAAGAACAATAAATATGAACAAAAACGATAATCGTTCTATAACAAATCTCAGTCCATCTGACAAACGACGTTGTTTCCTTTTTACTTTCATATGGATAGTATACCTTCAAAGAGAATAAAAGTAAAAGGGCACTCCTCCAAAATCTTTTGTAATGTTATACTTATACTATGTTGTTCTTTCATAAAAAGGTAGGAATTGATTTAGGTACGGCAAATACGTTAGTGTATGTTGCAAAACAAGGGATCGTTTTAAACGAACCGACAGTTGTTGCATATTCTCAAGAAGATAAACGAATCCTTGCAGTAGGTGAGGATGCTCGTGATATGTTAGGGCGTACCCCGGGATCAATAGTTGCTTCACGTCCCATGCGAGAAGGGGTGATTGCCGATTATACCACAACATCTGCGATGATTACCTACTTCTTAAAAAAAGCACTCCATGGAAGGGTATTTTGGCCAGAAGTGATGATATCAATACCCGGAGGATCTTCTCAGGTAGAAAAACGAGCGGTAGTTGCTGCTTGTAAACAGGCAGGTGCTTCCGACGTCTATTTGATCGAAGAACCATTAGCAGCCGCAATAGGTGCAAAAATTCCTATTTCTCAACCATCAGGACATATGATTGTAAATATGGGAGGTGGCACTGCAGAGATTGGTATTATATCACTTGGTCAACTTGTAGCGTATAAGACAGTGCGAGTAGCAGGAACTAAACTTGATGATGCGATATTGCGTCATATTAAAAAAGCGTCAAATCTAATAATAGGAGAACGTACAGCTGAAGATATAAAAATCAAAATTGGTAATGCTCACATTGTAGAAAAAGAAGGATATGTAGAACGAAAATTAGAGATAAAAGGTCGTGATTTTCAAACTGGATTACCAAGGATTGCTGAGATAGGTGAGATAGGTGTTTCTGAATCATTGCAGAGACCGCTTAAATTAATTCTTGAAGGAATAAAAGAAGTGCTTGGTATGGCACCACCTGAGTTGGCTGCTGATATTGTCGATAAGGGAATTGTGTTATCTGGTGGAACTGCATTACTTACGAATCTTGATCGATTTATCACGTATTACACGGGTGTTTCATCATTTGTAGTTGACGAACCTTTATTCTGTGTTATACGAGGGATTGGTACTGCAATAGACAATCTTGATAGTTACAAAGAAGCAATAAGGTAAATAAAAAATATTTGCCTGTTGTAAAGCCCTAACTATTTTTGAGGCTAAAAATCAAGAAATATTTACAAAATAATAACTTATAATATAGTATACAAAATAAATATCATTGAATAAGTAGTTGAAGAGTGATGAATCATCAAAAATATATTAAGATCATAGTATTCAGTTTAATATTGAATACTAAAAATAATATAAATAGTAATATTAGCATATTATAAAAAGAAAAAGTGCTAATAAAAAAATGTGAACAAAACATAACTATTTGGACAAATCAATTGTAAAATGGAAGGCTTGTAATAACAGACATACGTATGAAAGATACCAAATTATTTAATATATCACTTCAGTATTACAAAAAATCAGATATCCTGAAGAAAATAGTAAAAAACATAGAGGATGACCATCAATTTCTTCATATTGTCTCTCTTAACCCAGAGATTCTAGTGCTTGCTCAACATGATAAAGAATTTGCATCTATAATTGAGGCTGGTGATATTAAGATAGCAGATGGTATCGGTCTAATCAAAGCATGCCAATTACTACAATTACCACTCCCTACACATATTACGGGAGCTGATTTGATGGGTGAGTTACTTGAGTTAGCTGGTAGTTTGCGCCTTCGAGTGTGCCTTATAGGTGGTTCAACAGATGTAGCAGATGAAATAGCCAAGTGCTACCAACAGAAGTACCCTGAGGCTGAATTTTTTGGGACATACGGTATATCTGATATGTATTCTCAGGACATTTCAATCGAAGAACAGGCATTATTCACTATAGTAGCTGATAGAAGGCCCCAATTAGTATTTGTCGCATTTGGATCTCCTACTCAAGAGCGATGGATATGGAAGCACAAAGACAAGCTACAAGGCGCTGTTTGTATGGGTGTGGGTGGTGGATTTGATTTTGTAAGTGGTAAGGTTGCCCGAGCTCCGCGATGGATGCGTAATAATGGTCTTGAATGGCTATTTAGACTCATTCTTCAGCCGTGGAGATGGAGAAGACAGTTGAGGTTGATTGAGTTCATAATTCTTGTGCTCAAACAAAAAATAACTTCATACAAAAATATGAGATAACGAAGTACGAAGTGAGGTGGTATACTGGTCAGATTATGAAGTCTTCAATCATCGAAACTCTTAGATATTTCTCACAATTTAAATACTCTGCTTCATTAAATGAGCTTCATATATTTCACAATAAGGAAATAATAAAACAAACGTTAAAAAAGCAACTTTTAAGCTTAATAAAGGATGAAAAAGTAAAAAAAATATATGATAGATATACTCTAGGGGAGTATAGTATGAAGAGCAATAGGAGGAAAAAAATATCGATTGAAAAGGTGTCTAAAGTTGCTCATTATTTCGAAATTCTTCAAACAATTCCAATAATAAAATTGGTTGCTATTACCGGCTCAGTTGCTATGTATAACGCACAAGTTGATGATGATGTAGATATCTTTATTATCAGCTCCTCACATAGAATGTGGATGGCACGATTTTTTGCATACATGATTGCTTCGTTATTGGGAATACGACGAAAGCGTAATAATCCTTACGTAAAAGATACTGTGTGTCTCAATCTATTTTTTGATGGTACAGACGTGAATATTCCACAAAAAAAGCAAAATAGTTACATTGCGCACGAAATAACGCAGATGAAACCTGTAATAATGAGAGATGAATCATATAGTAATTTTGTCATGCAAAACAAATGGATTTATGATATATATCCCAATGCCCGACAGTATTTATTACAATATTCTCAGAAAAATGATGTGTTAGAACGTAATTTTGGAGTGGTAAAAAAACAGTTGAAACTCCGATATACAGTGTTGCGTATTGTGATAGTTGTGATCTATTATGTTCTAGCTTTTTTTGGGCCAATTGTTGAAATTTTATTGAAATATATTCAGTTATTTTTTATTTTACGACATCGCACTTCTGAACGAATCACCGAAACTCAACTATGGTTTTTCCCTGATGATTTCGAGAAGAAATTAGTGGTTTAATCTGTTTGAAAATATTGGATATTGAGTAGGGATAGGTATATACTATAGTCAGTTGATTTTTTAAAAAGATATTATTATGAAAAATGTTGAATTAACTAAACTGGTAAAGTCAGATGGAAAATACGATCTTACTGTTTTTTCTGTAGAAGGTATCAATAGGATAGAGAAAAATATTTTTGAAAGAGATGGTAAACTTTTTCTCAAATGCCTTAAAAGAAACAAAGATATTCAAATAAAGCCAGAAGAAATAGTGAGACAACTAATGCTCGATAGGCTCATCAACGATTATGGTTATACTGCTGATCTACTTGATGTGGAATATACAGTAAATTTTGGGAGAGAAAAGAAGTTTGCTGATATTGTGATTCTCAATAAAGCAGATAAGACAAGTGTTTATTGTGTACTTGAAATTAAAAAGCATACTGCTAAAGATGGAAAAGATCAATTGAAAAGTTATACTAATGCTACTGGTTCGCCACTTGCAGTTTGGACAAATGGAGTTGAGATAAATTATTATGAACGACTTGATCCAAATTATTTTGAGCCACTTTCAGATATACCTAAAGTAGATGAGGTAATTGATGATGTAAAAAATGAGAGATTTACATATCTTGAATTGATGAGTAAAGACAGACTCACAGAAGAACGAAAATCATTAAAAGATCTGATTCAAGAAATGGAAGATGAGGTGTTGTCAAATGCGGGTGTAGATGTTTTTGAAGAGGTATTCAAACTAATTTTTACGAAGCTTTTTGATGAAATGGAAAGCGCGGATGACAGAGTAAGTATCGAAATGCAATTCAAGATTATCAAAAAAAATAATCCAACATTTACTGATAAAGAAATTCTTGCGCAGATTGATAATGCTGAGTATAAAAAATTAGAATTTAGAAGTCGAGGAAATGCGCATGATACAAAAGAGAAAATAAATAAGCTATACGAAAAGGCAAAAGAAAAATGGCAAGGTATTTTTGAAAAAGGTGAGCCACTTCGTATTACTGATGAAAATCATTTACAAATTTGCGTAGGATTTTTGCAGAATGTAAAACTTTTTAATTCAAATCTTCAAGTTATAGATGAGGCTTTTGAATATTTGGTGAATAAATCCGCTAAAGGTGAAAAAGGACAATATTTCACGCCAAGAAATGTAATTGATATGTGCGTCTATATGATGAATCCGCAGTCGAATGAATATATGATTGATACGGCATGTGGAAGCTGTGGATTTACCGTGCATACATTGTTTAATGTATGGCAAAAATTAGTGAACCAAGGAAAGGCACAATTTGCAAATTTTTCAAATCAAAAACTCACTAGCGAGCAGAAAGATTTTGTTGATAACGTTTTTGGAATTGATTTTGATGAAAAATCTGTTCGTGTTGCAAGAACTTTAAATATGATTGCTGGAGATGGAAAAACAAATGTTTTGCATTTAAATACTTTGGATTACAACAGATGGGAAGAGAAACAAAAAGATAGGGAATGGATAAAAACATATAGTGAGGGTTTTCAAAGATTGCTTGATTTAGCAAAAGATCCAAAAAATCCAAAAGAATTTAACTTTGATATTGTTATGGCAAATCCTCCGTTTGCAGGTGATATAAAAGATTCACGTTTGATTTCAAATTACGAAGTTGCTTTTGATGGCAAAGGAAAAAAAGTAAATAAAGTTTCTCGTGATGTGTTATTTATCGAAAGAAATCTTGACTTTCTCAAGCCGGGTGGAAGAATGGCAATTGTTTTGCCTCAAGGTAGATTTAATAATACGAGTGATGAAAAGATTCGAAACTTTGTAATGGAAAGAGCAAGATTAATTGCAGTAGTTGGGCTTGATGGGAATACATTTAAGCCCCATACCGGTACAAAAACATCAGTTCTTTTTATCCAAAAATGGAATGAAGATACCAATTCTCAAAATTATAATCCAAAAGTTGATGATTATGAAGTTTTTATGGCTGTTTCTGAGTGTTCGGGAAAAGATAATTCAGGAGTTGAGTTATATGAAACGAATGAAAAAGGTGAAAGAAAACTCGATGAACATAATCACTTGATTCAAAAACATGATCTTAAAGAAATTGCTGAGGCTTTTGAGGGCTGGGCGAGAGAGCAAGAGCTGAGTTTTTGGAGAATATCTTAAACTATGATTATAATAATTTAATAAAGGTATGATTACAAAAAATAAAAATCTTTTTCAAGAAATAAAGGAGTTACTTGAAAATGCAAAAAGTAAAGTTGTACAAACTGTGAATACGACTATGGTTTTAACTTATTTTGAAATTGGTAGGTTGATTGTGGAAGATGAACAAAAAGGTAAAAGCCGAGCTGAGTATGGTTTGGAAACATTAGAAATACTGAGCAAAAAATTGATAAGTGAATTTGGAGATGGCTTTTCTGAAAGGAATCTTCGCAATATGAGGCTTTTTTTCCTATCTTTCTCAAATCGGCAGACAGTGTCTGCCGATTCTCAGAAATATAATTTCTCTCTTTTATGGTCTCTTTATGTTCGTCTAATATCTCTTAAAGATAATCGTAAACAAGATTGTTATGAAAAAGAATGTTCAGAAAATAATTGGTCTGTAAGAGAATTAGATCGACAAATAAATTTGTCTCTTTTTGAAAGAATTATTTTAAGTAAGAATAAAAAAGGCGTTTTAGAAGATAATTTGAAGAAATATCATGAACCAGAAAATCCTCAAGATATTTTGAAAGATCCATATATTCTGGAATTTCTTAATCTTAATGAAAATATAAAATATTCAGAAACGGAATTAGAACAAGCAATTATCGATAATTTACAAAAGTTTCTGCTTGAATTTGGAAAAGAATTTAGTTTTGTAGCAAGACAGAAAAGATTTAGTTTTGGAATGGATCATTTTTATATTGATTTGGTTTTTTATAATCGGCTTCTAAAAACTTTTGTTTTGATTGATCTCAAAATTATTAAATTGACCCATCAGGATTTGGGACAAATGCATATGTATGTAAATATGTTTGATCGACTAGAAAAAGAAGAATGGGAAAATCCAACTACTGGTTTAATTTTATGTTAAGAGAAAAATGAAATTATAGTGGAATATACATTGCCAAAAAATAGTAATATTTTTGCGCGTGAATATAAATTGTATTTACCAAGTAAGACTGAATTTAAGAAACAAATTCAAAAAGCCGAGAAATCTTTTTTAGATAATCAAAAATGAAAATATGAAACAAGAAATAATTTATTCATTAACCACAAATTTTGAGTCTTTTTCACATCAAACCAAAGATGGACTCGAATTTTGGCTTGCTCGTGATTTGCAAAATCTTTTGGGTTATAGCAAATGGGAGAATTTCCAAAATGTTATTTCAAAAGCGAAAACCGCTTGTGAAATATCTGGACATGAAGTTTCGAACCATTTTCCTGATATCAGGAAAATGGTTTCTATTGGTTCAGGTGCGGAAAAAGAGGTAGATGATATAATGCTAACTCGTTATGCTTGCTATCTGATTGCACAAAATGGTGATTCTACTAAGGAAGAGATTGCTTTTGCACAAACTTATTTTGCAATACAAACGAGAAAAGCAGAAATTATCGCTAAAAGAATAGAAGATATTGAAAGAATTAAGGCAAGAAAAAAACTTTCTGAAAGTGAGAAGGAACTTTCTAGCACGATTTATCAACAAACAGGAGGAAATCAAAACTTTGCATTGATTAGAAGCAAAGGAGATTCAGCTTTTTTTGGTGGCAAAAATACATCTGATATGAAGATTATTTGGAAAACAGGTTCAAAACCAATTGCTGATTTTATGCCAACAATACTTTTGAAAGCAAAAGATTTTGCGACTGAAATTACTATTCATAATGCAAAAGAAAAAAGAATGAATAGTGAAAAACAAATTTCTGACGAACATATTACGAATAATAAAACAGTTAGAAACACTTTAATTTCAAGAGGAATTGTTCCAGAAAAACTTTCTCCTGCTGAAGATGTAAAAAAAGTAGAGAGAAAAGTTGAATCTGAAAAGAAAAAGGGTATTAAGAAAATCCTCAAAAAATAATATGTCCCAAATCAGCCATATAAAACTAAAAGACATCCGCGAAGCCCGCAGATACGACGCAGAATATTTTAAACCAGAGTATTTGGAGATTGAGAGAAAATTAAATCGAGAAAATAAAAACTTAAAAGATTTTGATGTGAAAATTTATCATCCAAACGAAATAAAAAGAGAATATGTTCAGGAAAATGGAGTCCTTTTTGTAAGAACGCAAAATGTTAGACCACTCAAATTTGATTTAACAAATGAAGTCTATATTTCAAAAAATGATGCTTCAAGGTTAAAAAAGAATAAGATCTCAAATAATGATATTTTGATGTCCAGAACAGGTGCTAATTTTGGGCAAACTTGTTTATTTAATGAAGGAATTGAAGCTATCGCCTCTTCGC
>Ga0194060_10001765_pt1 | contig 15507 bp, 16 predicted proteins | sample SepL225m_MetaG_FD_163427 | JGI IMG/M metagenome (GOLD analysis project Ga0194060, IMG submission 163427) | Anoxic zone freshwater microbial communities from boreal shield lake in IISD Experimental Lakes Area, Ontario, Canada - Sep2016-L222-5m | ecosystem: Environmental > Aquatic > Freshwater >...
AAATACAAACAAACTATGAATATACTACTTGTCGATTTGGATGATACCCTGATCAATACTACTTCGTTAAAAGAATTTTTTTTTAAGGACTTGGCTAATAAATCTCACACCTCAGTAGCAGAAATGTATTCTAAATATAGTGAATCTAAAATAATTGCAATAAATAGCGATTGGATGGAAGCATTTAGTAAGATATTACAAGATTCTTATAGCATCACATTTAATGATTACATGCAGTCGTTAGAACAGGGACTTTCCCTCATACAAACAAATGAACAAGTTCTCAACCTAGTGCGCTCATTTAATGGAAATAAAGTATTATTCAGTCTGGGAAATGAAAAAATACAGCTCGTCAAAATTAATCATTTTCATCTGAAATCACTTTTTGATGATATTCTCATTACTCATCAACCAAAATTTGAAATATTCTCATTACATATGAAAGATTCTGAATTTATCCATCATAATATTTCGTATAATAAAGTAACAATAATTGATGATGATGTTACATTAATTGAAAAAATTAAATTACAATTTCCTTGGGTTGAAACGATATTAACTCAAACATTACTACAATAATATGCAATCATGCACAGGAATAATTTTAGCAGCTGGAAAAGGATCACGCCTTGCACCATATTCACAAACAACACCAAAACCAATGGTTATGATTGCAGGAGAACGTGCTATCTTACACACTGTCAAAGCAATTCACAAACATGTTGAAAAAATCATTATCGTTGTTCCCGAAGTGTATCTTGAATTATTCCGAAGACACGTAGGTTCCTCATACGAATCAACTCCTATAGAATATTCAATTCAACACGAACAAGGAGGTACGGCACACGCACTTCGATCAGCAGAGCCATATGTTCACACTAATAGAATTTTTATTGCTTACGCAGATGATATTTATGATCCAAAAATTTTTGATGAACTTTCAACAAAAAAAGAGGCAGTAGCAGGAAAAATACGAGAAGACTGGCAAAAATTTGGTGTACTAAAAATCAAACCAGACAACACTCTTGAATCTATTATTGAAAAACCAAAGGATGAGATTGGTAAAATAGTCAATCTGGGAATCTATCTTCTTGACAAAGCATCATTTGCATTTTACGATAAAATTCAAAAGTCAGAAAGAGGTGAGTATGAACTCACAGATCTAATCAGCGCATATGCACAAACAGTGGGTATAGAAGTAGTACAGACAACAGGATATTGGCTTCCAATTGGATATCCATGGCATATTCTTGAAGCGACTGAATTTCTTATGAAAAATACAGTTGGTCATATCGAAGGTGAGATTGAACCGGGAGTGATCATAGAAGGGAATGTACGACTCGGAAAACATTCCATTATACGAACAGGTACAAAATTAATAGGCAACTTTATTTTTGGAGAACATTGTGATATCGGCCCAAACTGCACCTTTAAGAACTTTGCGGTCTTTGGAGATCATTGTTCCATCGGTCATGCCAATATCATAGATTCTGTCGTTGCTGGGCGACATACTGAAATCAAGTCATTATGTCTGATTTCACATACCGTATTTGGTAATCATGATACTTTTCACTCTGGTTCAGTTACCACGATACAAAACGAAGACAAATCAACAATTAAAATGAAAATTAAAAAGGAAGTTGTTGATACGGGAAAAGTAGAACTAGGAGCATTTATTGGCGACTATGCAGATGTAGAGATGTTTACTACAATTTATCCCGGAATCAAAATGGGTGCATATACATTCACCAATGCTCGTGAAGTTGTATTTGAAGATAAAGAAGCACCTATATTATAATACTCAAATGAAACTTTATAACACCCTCAGTAGAACAATAGAGAATTTTATTCCTTTAGATGATCATAAGGTCAAGATGTACACATGTGGACCAACCGTATATGATTATACTCATATTGGACATATGCGTAAATATTACATGGATGATATTTTAAAACACACACTTATTTATAATGGTTTTTCTGTAAACCATGTCATGAACATCACCGATGTAGGACATCTTCAAAGTGATGGTGATGAAGGCGAGGATAAATTAGAAAAAGGAGCAAAAAAATTCAATAAAACAGTATGGGAAGTCGCTCAATTTTTTACTGATTATTTCAATATTTCAATGGATTCAATTGGTATATCAAAACCTACAACCGTTGCAAAAGTTACAGATAATATACCCGAGATGATATCTCTCATCAAAAAACTTGAGGAAAAAGGCCACACGTATATCACTGATGAAGCGCTCTATTTTGATATAAAATCATTTCCTGCATATGGAAATCTTTCAAGACAAAAAATTGATGATAAACAAACAGGTGTTCGTGATGAAGTAGTTGTAGATGAAGAAAAGCAACATCCCGCTGACTTTGCACTTTGGTTCTTTCGAAAAGGTAGATTTGCAGACCATGTCATGCATTGGGATTCACCATGGGGCGACGGATTTCCGGGCTGGCATATTGAATGTTCTGCACTCGGAATGAAATATCTCGGGGAGACGATTGACATACATACAGGTGGAGTTGATCATATTCCTGTACATCATGAAAATGAAATTGCACAATCTGAATCAATTACAGGGAAACCCTTTGTCAAATATTGGGTGCATCATGAACATCTTATGGTGGAGGGTGAAAAAATGAGTAAATCACTTGGTAATTTTGTTACCAAAGACACTCTGAAAGAAAAAAATATCAATCCATATGCTCTGAAACTGTTATTTTTACAAACTCACTATCGTCAACAAATGAACTTTACATGGGAAGCACTCAGCGGAGCACAAAAGGCTCTCGAAAATCTTTACGAAAATATCCGCACTTTACGATCTCAAACTCAACGCACTATGTTATCTGAAGACAAACTTGAAAAAATTGATCAATTTCGTTCTGAATTTACAGAAAATGTATCAAATGATCTTCAAACTCCTCAGGCAGTGGCAGTGATGTGGCAAGTAGTCAAATCAAATATTCCATCAGAAGACAAACTAGATTTACTTTATGAATTTGATCATATCTTTCATCTAGGTCTTGCAGATGTTACAGATATTATCATTGAAGAGATACCAGATGAGATAAAACAGTTGGTAAAAATGCGTGAAGAAGTGAGAAAAAATAAGGATTTTACTCAATCTGACATCCTTCGAGATGAAATTCTCAAAAAAGGATTTATTGTGAAGGATACACCTACGGGAACAGAGGTAAAATCAAAATAAGTGTTTATTCCACCAATCGGGCATATACAACAACTCGCTGATTGTAATTATGTTGTGTAACATCCCAAACACCAGCACAAGTAATAAGATTTAATCGTTTTGCGTCTTTACGATAAAAAATAGTATCAATAGGAGCTTCTTCAAAATGATACAACTTCTTTTCTTCAACAATAAATGTGAAAAACATTCCATTTGAATCCTGAATTTGTATCGAATCACCAAGCTCTATAGTATGAAGATTATAAAAAATTGCAGGAGCACCTGTCGACATATCATAATGACCTGCCAATACTGCCGAACCCAATTCGCCCGGTCTCACACCATCTCTATACCAACCCAAAGAAAATGAGTCTTGTGGAATACCCATCTTCCCAAATGAGTCAGTTGTAACTTCTTGAATATCAACATTTTCTAGTTGTAATCGAGGAATTGAGATTAGGATAGGAATTCCTATTGGAATAGATGTAGGAGCCGGCATAGATAATGGAGCTACACTAGGACCTCTTGAAAAAAAGGAATCAGAAATTCCTGCATCGATCGTTGTCTGATTTATCATATAGAAAGTGCAGAAAACCAACAAAACAAGCTCAAGAAATATAATAGTCCGATAAAACATATCCTATAATTATATCATTTTGAGGCTACTAAATCAACTCAGATAAGTATAATCCGTGCATCAACTATAGTAACACCTAAAGGAGAAACAATAACTGGATTAAGATCTATCTCTTTTATATCATTAAATCTCTCAATGCAGGCTCCCAAAGCACTTATGAGCTGAAATAATGGATCAGAAGAAACTGTGGGTTTTCCCCTAAATCCATCAAACAACTGTTGGAGATGAGTTTCTCGAAGCATCATATCAAAATCAATTTTTTTCACTGGGAGGACCCTATAAGCAATATCTCTATACAACTCAGTGTAAATACCTCCTGTTCCGATTATCACAACTGGACCAAACGTCGCATCACGTTTTATTCCAACAAATACCTCATATCCAGATAACATCTTTTGCAATATGACTTGACTCTTTTTTTCTCTACCTATTTTTTGTAATTCGAGAAATGCCATTGATAATTCATCTTCCGATTTGATATCAAGCCACACACCTTTCACCTCTGTTTTATGAGTTATAAGATCTGAGTTAATCTTTGCAACAAGTGGAAATCCCAATGCCTTAGCAAGAGGATGTGTGTCTGATAATTCATTCATTGTTGTCAGATCCGAAATCGGCATACCTGCATGCTTTAGTAATGCTAATGAATCAATGAGATTAACGAACGGCTTACCTTTCCATTGTTGAAGAATTGCACGGATATGAGATTCGTTTGATAATATTGAAAGTAGTGATAATGATGTTCCTAAATCAAAATTCTTGATACTCTTTTTTTTAGAATAAAGATGAAGTTTTCGAATCACTTGTGGAAGTACATCGTATGATGTAAAAAAGGGAATCTGTGCATTAGCAAAAATTTCATGTACACCTTCTATTGATTGCTGACCCATAAACACTGGATAAATAGATACATTAAATTTCTCTTGTACTTCACAGATCACCTGTGCAGTCTCTTGAATTTGTGTATTCGCCTGAGGAGTAAGCAACACAATAATACTACCAATATCTTTTTCTGAAATCATAGCACTTATTGCCTGTTTATAATCAAAGGCGCTCGCATCTCCCAACAAATCTATTGGATTATGAACAGATATATATCTTCTAGTACCCATCGAATTATGAATTTTATTTTTCACATCTTCGCTAATAGTGAAGAGATCAAGTTGTTCATGTATCAAACCATCGGCAAGCAACACACCGACTCCACCGGCATTTGTTAAAACAAGCACATTATTATTTAGAGGCAATCGTTTAAAACTACAAAGACGTATGAGCTGGAAAAATTCTTCAAATGATTGAGCTCGTATAACATTACATTGTTTAAAGATTGCATCAATAACCTGATCATCACCTACCATTCCACCCGTATGGGAAATCACCGCCTGAGATCCTACAGATGTTGTGCCAGATTTTAATACAACCACTGGCTTTTTTGCTGAAGCTTTTTGTAAGACATCTCTGAATCGAGGACCATCTTTTACATCTTCAAGATATAGCGCTATCACATGAGTATCCTGATCATTTATGAGAAATTCAATAGCATCTGATTCATTAATTTGAGCTTTATTTCCGAGACTTATAAAATAAGATATTCCCATACCATTTTTTTTTACAAGACTATCAACTAAGACACTTCCGAGTGCTCCTGATTGAGATATGAATCCAATAGATCCTTTTGGAACAGTATATTTAAGAAATGTAGCGTTGATTCCTAATGATGAGTTGATAAAACCTATACAATTTGGACCCAATAAAGAAATACCATACTCATTCGCTTTTTGAATAAGAAGTGCTTCTCTTTGTATTCCTTCTTCACCAACTTCTTTAAATCCTGCTCCATAAATCACAACATTGTGAATACCTTTAGTTTGGAGCTCATCAAGATAAGATAATGAAATATCTGCTGGAAGAGCTAAAACCGCCAGATCTATTGATTGAGGAATATCTGAAATATGTGAGTAAACAGGTTTATCAAACAATACACCACCTTTAGGATTTACAAAAAATAATTCTCCTCCAAATCCCTGAGCACTAATATTTTTCGCAACCAAATGTCCTACTTTTCGGGCATCTTCAGACACACCAATTACCGCAATTGAACGGGGACTAAGAAGTTCAGATAAGTTCATATATTCATGATACACGAATCATAATCCAAAAGGCACAAGAATTTGTTAACTGACCACATGCACTTATGCTAGCAAAATATCATACACCAAAGCAACACTTTAAAACTCATCATACGTTTAATAAAAAACTTTTTTAAACCAAATACATGTTTTAAATCTTTAAATGTTTCTTCAATCTCAAAGCGATGATAATAGATGGTAATAATTTCTTTTCTGGTAGATGAAAAATCATTTGTCAGAATATACCATGGCTCCTTATGTTTTTTACGATTAAAAGCAGATTTTATAAGCCGAAGCTGAAGATCTCCGTAGGCTTTTATAGTAGTATCATTTGTATGTTTGAGTGCCTGTGCTGAAAGCATAGTGTCTCCTCCATTTCCATCAGGGATAGAAATCAATTTTGTTTTTTTACATCTAACGTAAAATACAATTTCATCTGCCTCAAAAAATTGAATGAGAGACGGAATAGTAAACCCTCGATCAAGAACAAAAGCTGGTTTGATTTTAAACTGCTCGATAAAGCGTTTAAGAGTATCAATAATGAAAATATTTTGACTGCCTACAAACTCAATTGGATAAGTGAGACAGTCAAAATACACAGGTATTGCTCGTCCTTCATGAGTTTGTACAGCAAGTGTTAATACCTGAAATCCACAGAAGGTAGAAAAGTCAATGATTACCACTTGCTGAGAATGTACCAAAACTATTAAGAAGAGATTCATTTCTCAGGAGTCTGTATACTTTTGATACTGCAGTATTGGGATTATCTATAATCAATCGGGCATTACTGTTTAGACTTTCAAATCGGCTCGTTAATACAAAGGCATACATACCAAATTGAAATAGATATTTCTGATGAGCATGTACATGAGGAAGAAATAATCTGTTTATAATTTTTACTGATTCTTGTAAAATATTCATAAGGGTAGGTTTATTAGGTGGAACTGATGGCCTATCCTTTTATTTTGCCTTAAATCATCTTCATTTATCAAGAAACTGCATGTGGGTTAGTCTTTTGAAGAGTTTGCATTAATAGAAAGAAACCCAACTGTTGATAGTAACAGAGAATAGGAATTTATTTAATCAAACTCCGTATGCCGTGTTGGAGGAAGTTTAAAGTAAAAAATACAAAGACTCCTGCCCGCCAAATCAATCACAGATATGCATCCCAGAGCAAGTTCTGGACTCACGTTTCGTAGCAAGGTACGAGGTATCAAACCTTCCGCCTTTGGCTAGATGAATCAATAAAAAAATTCCTAATTCTAAATTCTAAATTTTTAATTTACAATTTTCCTCTTATATATTCGTATCACTGGATGATCGAATACCGACCATGTCTCCTCAGCCAATTCATCAACTTGTTTCCACAACGTAAATCCAAAAATAGAGACAGTAGGATATGAACTAAACTCAGCAACTTTTTCAAATACATTTCCTCTAAATAATCTCATATAATATTCGTCTAACAATGGATATTTTGATTTTAAGATCGCACATGTATTTTTATCCTTCAGCACTATCTTTTGCGTAACACCTTTTAATAAATCTTTTGGATTTTGACACGAATAATTGTAAAAAATCCGACGTGATGGAACTAAAATATAATCGGCAGTATTTTCAAAAAAAGATAATTTTGATTGCAACTCAGAACTCACATCAAGATCATAAAAATTAAAAGATTCATTTTGAATAGGAAAATTAATCGGATCTTCACCCGGAATAGTGATAGGAATATCTATCACATTTGCTGTTTCAGATAAAAGTTTGGAATTAGGCTCAATATGTTTATATATCCATCTTGATGCCTGAAATCGCGTATCCTCCGTCTGAAAAATATGAATATAACCTATACCGGGAACACTCCCAATTATCCCAATAATACTTATTATGCTAATTATTACTATTTGTAATCGTCTATCTTTAAAAGAAGTGAGGGTCCATGAGATGGAATATATCAAAAATAGTACTCCTAATACTCCCATCAATGGATATATATGTGCTAAAAATCGTGTCCACTTTGCATACATAAATGCCTGAGAGAAAAAAAATAGAATCCATACAATTCGCATCATCAATAATTCCCGATTCCACGGCAAAAAAATAAATCCCAATATAAAAAGCATCAGCAGAGGCATTCCTAAGACATATGGAAATGTAGCAATAAATTGATAAAGCACAGGAATAGTATGAGCAAACGAGCCAGTATAAAAGACAAGCATATTGCCGAGAGCAACTCCTGATTCATATCTCAATGAACTCGTAAATAAATTCCATTCAATTATGTTGTATGGAGATACAAATACCGAAATAAAAACACTAATCGCTCCTATTTTCACTATCAAATAAAAATCAGATAGAAACGCCGAAAACTCATAACGCTCTCGTTTTCGTAAAAAAAATGCAATACATGGAATTAAACCAAACAATGTGGCCGAAATCTTCGTACCGGAAGCTAACCCTACTAATAATCCCAATAGAAGAATCTTTTTCGCATCTATAACTTCATTCATGCATCGAAGACTTATATATACTATAGAGCTAAAGAGCAACATCAACAAAGACTCAGTTGTTCCAAAATGCGAAAACTGAACAAAAAAAGGAGCAACAAAAACGGGAAAACACACAATCAAAAAAATCAAATCAAATGATCCTAATTTTTCTTTAATATTCCACTTTTCTACACAATAATGAATGAAGAGATATAGCACGTACGCATTAGTCAACGAGGCTATCACCGAAATATATCGGAGAGCTAGAGTCGCATCATCAAAAGAAACAGGGAAAAATGAAGATGGATGATATAAATCAACCCTTCCAATTATCAATTTAGCGAAAAATATTAACATTAAACCAAGATACGTAGATAATTGACCATAAGCAAAAAATTCAGGATTAAAATTGTTTTCTGGTCTCATATTCATTATGGAGACCACCATATTACGCTCATCTGGATGAAAAGGGTAGGGTAACCCCCAGCTAATATTTACAAATCGGCTAAACACAATAAATCCGATAACAACAAACATCAATGTATAATATCTAAGTTTCATCATGTCTCTTATTTTATCAGAAAACGACTATTTCACTTTCATAAATGATGTAATATATGGTATCATATACAAGTATGGAACTTTTGTCCTATTTGCGCTTGATTTTTTATCATACGGGAAGTATGATATATCAGTAAAATTGCATTATTTATTTTTATTTTATGTACGAATTAACATTCTTAGTAGACAAAGAAGCGGACTCAACAGTAGTTAAAACTATAATCGAAGGCCTTAAGGGAGAGATTAAACACGAAAAAAAGTGGGGAAAACGAACTTTAGCCTATCCTATAAAGAAAAAAACAGAAGCATTTTATTTTACGTGGTGGATAGAATTAGATCCTCAATCAGTAACAGAAGTAAGGAAAAAATTTAATTTTTCCGATTCTGTAGTCCGTTATTTATTTATTACGGCTGATGGCATTCCACAAGAGAAAAAATCAGCTACGACCTGAGATATATGGCAAGTAGATCATTGAATCGAGTAATATTAATAGGAAATTTGACAAGAGATCCCGAATTGAAATACACCCCAGCAGGAACTGCAGTGTGTTCTTTTGGTGTTGCAACAAACCGTTCATGGACAACAGCAGACGGACAAACAAAAGAAGATACACAATATCACAGAATAGTTGCTTGGCAAAAATTGGCAGAGCTTTGTGGCAAATTACTCACAAAAGGGCGAAAAATATATCTTGAAGGAAGATTGACATATAGGACTTTTACAGGTAAAGATGAGATTCAAAAAACAATCGCAGAAATAGTTCTTGATGATTTTATCGTTTTTAGTGATGGAAGAAAATCAGGTTCATTTGAAGATTCTAAGATCAGTGAAACGCCATCGGAAAAAGATTTTTCTCATAGTGAAGAAGATTTTGGTACTACTGAAAATGATACAGAATCATCACAATCGAGTAGAAAAGAAGATGTTAATCCAGATGACATTCCTTTTTAATAAGGATTTTATAAAAATTTAATTCGTATACAGAAACTATGGCAGACTTTTTTACTAAATTCGGCGTTGTTCCAGATTATAAAGATCTTGAAAATATAGAGAAATTTTTATCTCCAAGAAAAAAAATTCTTTCTAGAGAAAAGACAAGAGTAACTGCAAAACATCAAAGATTATTATCAAAGCAGATTAAATACGCTCAATTTTTAGCGCTTCTTCCTTACACAGCATATCAAGGAGTAAAGTAATTACTAACTAAAGCATGTATTCATGTTATAATGAATACATGATTATACCTGTTGAATTACCTGAAGCTCAAAATCTACAAATAAAAGAAGGTGATGTACTAGAAATAGGTTCACCTTTATTAGAAACTACTTCACTTAGTGATATTACCATACCACTTTCTTCCATGCTACGCATGCCATCAAATCAAATTTTTCAACATCTAAAAAAATTTGTGGGGGAAAACCTAAAAAAAGATGAACTCGTGGCAGAATATAAATCAATGCTCTCAATAAAAAAATATTACAGTGAGTATGACGGAGTATTAAAACAAATCAATCACGTAGAAGGATCAATTATGATTGAAATCGTATCTCAAGAAGCGAATATGTTACAGTCATGGTTTAAGGGCGCTATTTCAAAGATTGAAGGAAATAGATTGTTTCTCGAAGTCGAAGCAGGAGAACAATTTGAACTAAAAGAAGCCTCTTCCGCATTTGGAGGACAGATGTTTAGTTATAACCCAAATCAAACAATTGTTACAGAAGATGATGTCTCAAATAAAGTTGCATTGATGAAATCAATTCCGGCCTATGAACAGGTCAAACTAGAAACTCTCGGAGTTAATGGCTTTATAACACTCCATCGTTTGCAAGATACATCATCTACTCCCTATGCATTATTAAAAAATGTTCCCGATTTTGAACATATTATTGAAATCGGTTACCCATACTGTATTATTAATCATAGAGATAACCTCATTTATATTTATCAATAACATTTTCGTATGCAATCCAAAAATACAACAAATATTTTACTCGTAGTGGCAATAGGAATATTATTATTTGGATCAGGATATAGACTTGGTGAATTTTCTACCAGACAAAGCTCAACTTCTTTTGGCAACCAGCTCTCGGTTTTTGGATCAACAAGTGAAGATGTCTTACAAAATAACAAAAATATCGATTTTTCATTGTTCTGGAATGTTTGGAATAAAATTGAGACAAAATATGTCGATAAATCAAAAGTAGACAAACAAAAGATGTACTATGGCGCAATACAAGGAATGGTGGCATCAGTCGAAGATCCTTATACTTTTTTTCTGACTCCTGATCAAAATAAACAATCAAAAGATGACCTCGGAGGTAAATTTGAAGGTATTGGCGCTCAACTTGGTTTAAAAGACAATCGAATAGTTGTTATCGCACCAATAAAAGACTCTCCCGCTATCAAAGCTGGTGTACAACCGGGGGACTTCATACTAAAGGTTAATAATGAATCAGTAAAAGGATGGACGCTCACACAGGCAGTTTCAAAAATTCGAGGAGAAAAAGGTACGAAAGTTTCACTTACTCTTGAACGAAATAGTAAAGAAATTTCTCTCGATATCACACGAGATCAAATACATGTTGCTTCTGTTGAAGTAACTTATGAAACAAACACTGATTGTTCATCAAACTGTCAAACAGTAGCAAATCTTAAATTAAATAAATTTGGTCAAACAACAACAGACGAATGGGAAACATCTGTAAGAGAAATTGCTCAAAAATGGAAGAATAAAGAAATTGCAGGAATGGTACTCGACGTACGATACAATCCTGGAGGATATCTCGAAGGCGCTGTTTATATAGCTTCAGAATTTCTTCCAAAAGGAAAGGTAGTAGTCAAACAAGAATCAACTGTAAATGGATCAAAAATTTATAATGTAGAACGTGAAGGAATGTTACTTGATATTCCACTTACTGTGATAATAAATGGTGGTTCCGCTTCTGCATCAGAAATATTAGCAGGTGCTCTTCGTGATCATAATCGTGCCAAACTAATTGGAGAAAAAAGTTTTGGAAAAGGATCTGTACAAGAAGCACTTGATCTCACAAACGGTGCTGGGTTACATGTTACCGTTGCCAAGTGGATCTTGCCAAAAGGTGATTGGATCATGGGAAAAGGTATTGAGCCACAAATAAAAGTAACCAATGTAATAAAAGAGGGAGAAACTTTACAGCGTGCTGATGATGCACAACTGAACAAAGCAATTGAAATCGCAACACAATAACGTATGGAATCAAAAATACCAAACGCAAAAAGAGATATAAAAATAATTATTATTGCAATAGTGATTTTGATAGGTATATGTTTTGTTGTAACAATAGTATTTCAAAAATACTCACTATTATCCAAACTAAGTCTGAGTTCTAATAAAAATAGTAACCAAGAATTAACAAGTCCTCAGTCAGCTCAAAACGAAAATACAACAACATCCTCTGATGAATCTTCAATGATTAAAATAATCGAACATTCTCTCGCATCAGTCGTAACAATTGGTATTAAAAAAACCACACTTACCAGCGACACACTTCAATTTGATCCTTCAAATCCTTTTTCACCATTTAAAAAAATTCCGGGAAAGAAAAATAACATTCAAGCCGATATCGGAAGTGGATTTATTATTTCTACTGATGGTTTGATCATCACAAATCGTCATGTCGTGGAAGATACCAGCGCAACCTATGAAGTTATACTAATGAAGGGAATAGAAGAAAAAAGATATCCAGTCAAACAAATATATCGCGACAAACTTAATGATTTGTCTATTCTCAAAATAGATGCAGAAAATCTTACCCCATTTGCTTTAGGCAATTCAAATAATTTGAAACTCGGACAAACTGCAATCGCAATCGGGACTCCTTTAGGTGAATTTAGAAATACAGTTACAAGAGGAATCATATCAGGACTTGGTAGGGGAATCACTACAGGATCTCCATACGAAGGATCTGTTGAGCAATTAGATGGTGTTATTCAAACAGATGCTGCAATCAGTCATGGTAACTCAGGAGGTCCATTAATAAACTCAAATGGACAAGTGATTGGAGTTAATACAGCTATAGCCTCTGAAGGCCAGAATTTGGGATTTGCAATTCCAGTGAATGTAGTCAAAAAACTTATTGATTCCTTTCAAAAAAGAGGAAGCTCATTTACAACTCCCTATATTGGCATTCAATATAAGATGATAGATAAACAAAATGGCCTCATGAATGATGTAGTAGAAGGAGTTTATATAAAAGAAGTTATTCAAAAAAGCCCTGCTGATCAAGCAGGAATTCAAAAAGAAGATATCATCACAGAATTTAATGGAAAAATGATAAATGGAAGTAGTAATAGTGGCTTTACCGAGCTTCTACTTGAAAAAAAAGCAGGGGATACAGTACAAATAAAAGTGTGGAGAAATGGCGAGGTAAAAAACCTATCCCTTACACTTGGATCTGCAAAATGAGTTTATACCTTTTAGATGATTTGTGATAAAATATGTTTTATGTTAGATACAATACAAACTCTCAAAGGATTTCGCGATTTTATTGGTCAACAAGCTCGTGAAAAATCATGGCTTATCGATAAGATTAAATCTACATTTCAACTCTTTGGATTTGAACCACTCGAAACACCAACATTAGAATACGACGCGCTTCTCAGTGGAAAATATGGAGATGAAGCTGATAAGCTTATCTATAAATTTGAAGATAATGGGGGAAGAAAAGTAGCCTTACGATATGATCAGACAGTCCCAACTGCTCGTGTTGTAGCACAATATCGAAATGAAATTATTTTTCCTTATAAACGATATCAAATACAACCAGTATGGCGCGCAGAAAAACCTCAAAAAGGACGTTTTAGAGAGTTTACACAATGTGATGCTGATATCATCGGTTCATTTTCTCCACTTGCTGATGCAGAGATTCTTGCGATTTATGCATCTGTATATATAAATCTTGGTATTAAATCAATTCAAATCAAATTGAATGATAGACCATCCCTCATACAGATGATTCGTGATGCTGGAATTCCAGAAGAAACAATTAAAACAGTTATTTTAACAATCGATAAACTTGATAAAAAATCAGAACTTGAAGTGATAGAAGAGCTTGTTGAAAAAGGACTTGAGGATTCACATGCTCGAACATTGCTTGCAGGATTTACCACTGCAAAGATGCCTGAAAATTTACAGAAGATTGTCAATCTTGCTGTTCAACTCGGAATTCCAGAAAAAACTTTTGTGTATTCACCTGCTCTGGCACGAGGTTTAGATTATTATACAGGGATGATATTTGAAGGTATAATTCCCGAGTATCCTGTTGGTTCAGTCGGTGGGGGAGGACGATATGATAATTTAATAAAGGATCTTGTTGGCGTTGATATGCCTGCTGTTGGTTTTGGAATTGGATTTGATAGAACGCTTGAAGCATCACAACAACTTGGCCTTATTCCTTTAGAGATAAATAAGTCATCTGTGCTTGTAACTATATTTTCACCCGAGTTAATTCCAACATCACTTTCAACTGTTGCTGAGTTGCACAAACATGCTATTCGTACAGAATTATTTTCTGATTTTTCAAAAAAACTCGATCAACAACTCAAATACGCAAATGCAAAAAATATTCCATGGGTTATCATCATTGGTCCTGATGAGCAATCACATAATAAAGTACAACTAAAAAATATGCAGACACGTGAACAAAGTATAATATCTATAGATGAGGTGATTCAAAAAATACAAGGGTAATTGTATGGAATAATAAAATCTGATAGTAATCTAACAAACCCTTATTCATTTAGATCAAAATGTGCGAATTAGTACCTCATTTGCTCTTGCAGAGAAATTTTATGCTGGTCCTTGGTTTTGTCAAAAGGATAAACCATTATGCATCGCTTGGGCATTTGCAAATGCGGAATTAGTTATGGGTGTTCAGCAACATCTACACAGAATTCGACTATTATCCTCAATAGTTATAGATTTGCTCAAGACATCAGAACAAATTAATGACGATGATGAAATGCCATTTGAATACCCGCAATATAGACAATTTTTAAATCAGATCTTACCTTAAATTTGCCTATAACTATTACTTATAAAACTACTAATTATCCTATTGAAACAATAATAGATGTAATAGTAACAACAATAGATTTAGGTAGATCCCTTGTTGGAGCGGTAAATAGGATGTTTTATAAGGATCATCCAAAGCCAGAAAATCATGCTATATGTATTAGTGGGTATAGAGTTAATGAAGCAAGAAATTTAGATGTGCAAATAGTCGATTCAAATATTGGAATTTATCCCTTACTGGTGGAAATATTGTATAAATACATGTGTCGCGAGCGATTATTCATAGGTAGACTAAAAAATAGAGAACATATGAGACAATAGTATAGGTATGTGAAAATACGGTATATACCCCAATAACACAGGTTTGAAACTCAAAGGACTTGACATAGGGATCAAAATCATGTGATATAGTAATATGTCACAAATTCTCACGAAAGAACA
>Ga0194060_10001766_pt1 | contig 15502 bp, 17 predicted proteins | sample SepL225m_MetaG_FD_163427 | JGI IMG/M metagenome (GOLD analysis project Ga0194060, IMG submission 163427) | Anoxic zone freshwater microbial communities from boreal shield lake in IISD Experimental Lakes Area, Ontario, Canada - Sep2016-L222-5m | ecosystem: Environmental > Aquatic > Freshwater >...
TGGAAGGATGCATAGGTGCTCATGGTTTGGGTTCCTTGGTTTGAAAGGGTTTGGGCTCAATCTCGGTCTTCAGGGGCTTGGGCAATTCGGTGGCGACGCCGTTTGCAAGCAGCCACTGGGCTGTGCTCTCGTCAACGTCGAGGCGTTCACCAGGCTCACAGGTCTTGCCGGCGTGCGTGTGAGGTTTCAATAAAGCAAGTGCTGTCATGGCTTTCATCCAATCATTGAGATGTCACTGGCCAGGGTTCGGTAAGTGATCTGGTAGCGCGCCGGAATGGCGGCAGCAGCGGCGTCAGCGTCCTCCACGTCCCACTCGCATTCGAGCTCCCTTATGCCAAGACACAGGCCAGCGAGGTTGGCGCTGGCAAAGAGCGCGGCGTGCGCCGCTACCAGCAGCGCGTCCGCAATCGCCTCGGGCGCGCTAATCGCTGTTTCACGTGCAACGGCCACCATGCGCAGCACCAGTTGGCGTTCGACACGGTCGTTGATGCGCGGCGTGACGGCATCGGACTCGGGGAAGATCAGCAGCGCGGGTGAGTGCTCACGGGTGATGCCGGTGGTGGGGGAGCGCAGGACTTGCGCGCCCTGCAGCGATGCCACAGGTGCGAGCAGCTGCACAACAGATTGCAGGATTCGCTCGCGAACGGATTGCGTCATTTCAGAGACTCCTACAACCGTGCCAGGGTCGCTCTGCACTCAGACCCATCCCCAATCGCAGTGACTTCCCGCACGCGGTAGGACTGACCCGAGATGTCAATCGTGCTGCCTGCCACCAGATCAGTGATCCAGGTGAGGGGATAACGGATCGAGTAGTCCCGGCTCACACCCATGCCCGAGAGGACATCCTCGTCCGGTGCGCGCAAATCAACCATGACCTGCTGCGCACCGAACAAGGCGGGCTTGAGCAGTCCCGCGTTGTTGGCCGCTGCGTACATGAACTCGACGCTGACCATCAGGCCATCGTGAGCTTGACCAGCACACCGGGGCGGTGGCACATGGGCAGCGGATTGCTCTGGGTGTGCAGGTCGGTACCGCGCTCGAATTTGCGCGGCTCCTGCTTGGCATAGAGCACCTGTCCGAGCGTGTTGACCGTCTCGTTGAAGTCGGCCGGGGCGATATAGGTACCGAAGGTGTCCACCGTGCCCAGAGGAAAGGCATGGGCTTCACCGGCAGCGATGAAACGGCGCACATTCCCATCGATGTCGCTGGCTTGGCCACGGTATTCCTCGAAGGTCAGACCGCCGAAGGAGAAAGCCTGGCGCACATCGTCGCGCAGCATCGCGCCTTGGGCATAGTTTTCATAAGCCTTGTTGACTTTGGCGTGGCCGACCAGCTTTTCGAAGAACTCGGGTGAGCACAGGCAGTGGATGCCGGTCATGAACTCGCCGCGCAGGTTGTCGTCGACATGGCGCAGCACCTCGAAGCAATTCTTGCGAACATCAGTGCCATCGACATTCAGGCCGAAGCTGACCGTCTTGGGCGTGATCTCGAACTCGTTATAGAGGTTGTAGAGCACCGAGCCGTCGGAATCCAGAATCGCCCCCTTCAGGGCGCCCATGCGCAGGTGTTCGAGTGTCAGCGAATGCTTGTTGCGCATACGCTCCAGATGGCTGGCCAGCACCGTTGCCACGGTTTCCATTTCGGTCTCGGAACCGAAGGCACGGATGCCCTGTACCTCCTCGGGCAGCACCACATCGTCATGCGGAATGTGCGGCACAACAAAGGAACGGAGCTTGCGCTTGTCCCTAAACCCGACTGAACTGGGGCTACCCACCGGCAGGGTCGGCAGCAGATTGAGCGTGCCATTGCGCTCTTCGACCAGAATCTGGCGGGAGCGAACCGGTTTGAAGGGAAACAGGTTCATCTGCTCCAGACGCCCGTAACGGTTGGGCAGCAGATTGATGGCCAGAGTCAAAGCTGCCATCGAGAAGCCTGGATTGTTGAATGGGTTTTGCATAAAGAATCTCCAGAAGTACAAAACCCGCCCAGCGCGTAGGCACCGAAGCGGGCTTCAGGGAAGGAAGGAAGTTGCTTGCGCGGATGAAGGTCCAGGCTTGGATCAGGCGCTGGTGCGTATCAGGATGCCAATGTCTTCAAGGTGGCGGACTGCCGCCTGCTTGATGTCAGCATCGATGCCAACGGGCCACAGGACCAGCTTTTCTGCAACCATGGCGTGACGTGCGAGCAGCAAGGCGTCCTCGCGGTCGATCAGTGTTGCATCGATGTCGCCGAGCAGGATACCAACAGGGGTATCCGTACCGTCGGTCGCGACCGGATCAAACGCCTGGTGTTTGTCGTCCGCGGTTCGGCGACCCAGGACCGTGCCCATGGCGAGGTTCTGGCCAGCGGCAATGGTGATGGCGCTGCGCGAATAGAACTGGGGTGCTTCAAACTTGAGCAGATCGCCCAGGGTGGGTAGTGAATTGATTGAGGGCATGAATTACTCCTTGGAGTTGAGTTTCTTGACGGCCGCCACGATCGGGGAGGACTGGGGCGAGGCTGCGGGCGATGGGCTTCCGGTACCGGTACCGCTTGCAGCGGGCAACGTGGACTGAATGCCAAGCGCGTCACTGGCCGAGGCTCGTGCTTCGATCAGGCTGCGACGCACCTCCATCTCGGTCTTGCCGGCAGCGATGAACTGCGCGGCGCGATCCGGGCAGCCTGCGATCAGGCACATCTCGGCAATGGCCTGCACGCTTTGCTGCAGCTGCTCTGTGGCAGCCTGTGCCCCGTCCTTGCGGGCTTCGCTGATCAGGTTTGCAAGGGATTCAGGTGTCGCAGCGATGGCAGTTGCGGTTGGCGCAGCGGTCACTGGGCTGGCTGGCAGCGGTGCGGCGGCAACGCTCGCCGTGTTCGCTTCAGCGGATGGATGGATGATGGGGTCGGAATTTTCTTGAGGCATTGAAGTCTCCTTGGTTGATAAAGCTTGGTTCGGTGTGGAATTGGTTTTGGCCTGAGGGCTTGCTCGCGCCTGTGCAGGTCCGGCAAGGACGGACAGCGACGGAGTGCGCAGGCGACTTGTGCGCAGTTGGTTCTTCATGTCAGAGATGGCGGCTTCCAGACTCAGCACACCGTCTGCCAGACCGGCCTTGACGGCGTCCTCGCCAAAGAACAATGCCGCCTGCGTACTGCGCACTGCCTGCACCTTGATGCCTCGCATCTGCGCGACTTGGTCGGTAAAGAGGGCGTAGAGCCGATCAACTTCCGCCTGCAGACTGGCATGGGCCTGAATTGAGAGCGGCTCGTGCGGCGAGAAGTCGTTCTTGTGCTCGCCGGCAGTAATCGCCGTGTAGCGAAGTCCGTCTGTAGCATCCTTCGCCGACTGGTCCACATGCAGAGCGATCACCCCGATCGAACCCACACCTGCTGTTTCGGTAATAAAGAGCCGCTCAGCGCTGGCTGCAATGGCATAAGCAGCGGAGAATGCCGCGTCATTGGCGACAGCCCAGATTGGCTTTTGCTGAGCGGCGGCACGGATTCGGCGGGCGAGTTCAAACACACCTGCCGCCTCACCACCAGGGGAGTCGATATCAAGCACGATGCCAGACACACCAGGATCCGCAACAGCACTGTCGATCTGATCGGCGATGGCCGCATAGCTGGTCAATCCCGATTCAACCTGCAGACCAACCGTGCGTTTGACCAGACTGCCGTAGATGGGAATCACGGCGATACCGGTGTGCATGGCATCCATCGCTGTCAGATCAATGGTGGAAGCCGCTATGGCAATTCCGCCCGGCTGCACGGTGCTGGCGATATCGATCACCGAGTCACGAGCTATTCTGTGCAGATCTGGACTCACAGACAGGCGCGGCATCAGCACCGACAGAATCACGTCAAGCTTGGCGCGGGCGATAAGAAGCGGAGTGCCGAACACACGGCACGCAAGATGTGGCAACAAGGTGTCTCCTAGATTGAAGTGCTGTCGGGGTTGGACGCAGAGGCGTCCACAGCGGTCGTCTGTCCTGGCGCAGGCCTGGTAGCGGAGGGTTGGTCCTTGCGTGGATCGGAATCGAATACCAGTCCAAGCTCATCGGCACGTCTGTTGTCCGCAGCGATTTCGCGGTCAATGTCTTCAGCGTCGTAGCCAAAGCCCGAGATCGCCTCGGACCTGGACATCAGCCCTGCCCGAATCGCGGTCAGCATGGCGTCGAACTCCTTCTTCGGGTCGACCCATTGCCAGCCCTGCGGGATCCATTTGGCTGCCAGGTACTCACGCCGGCGTGTGGCAAAGCCGGGCAAAGTAATTGCGCCCTCGATCACCGCCTGTTCTATCCAGGCCTTCCAGATCGGTCGGCACAACTGGTGCACGATGACACCATGCTGAATCGCTTCACAACGCCGCCTGAATTCCAGCAAGCCAGCCCGGATGGAGGAGTAGTTGACCTGGGTGAGGTCACCCGTGAGCATCTCGTAGGTGATGCCCATCGCGGCGGCCACCGCCCTGAACTGCATGCGCAGGAATTCGGAGTAACTTGCACCGACGTCCGCTGGTTGGCTGAACTTCACGTCCTCACCAGGCTCCAAAAACTGCAGCGTGCCGGGCTCCAGACCAGCCAGTGACACCCCATTGGCGTCCGCCGGCCCTTCGCCCATCAAATTGTCTTCAGGCGCCATGCGCGTGATAAAGCCGGCAAACATCGCTGCCGTCTTCTTGCGCACCAGTTCTGCGTCGTCGTACTGGTCGAGTTCATTGAGCTTGACCAGCGCCCGCGCAAGCCACGGCTCATCGCGGATCTGGCCCGGCCGCAATGGCCGAAACAAGTGAATGATTTCCGCCGCAGGAACCCGGACTGTGTCCATGCCGCCAGCACCTGACATAGGCGCCAGCATGCCATCACCCGGGTGCGAGCGGTACAGGTGGTAAGCCACACGCCGCCCCAGGCGATCAAACTCGATGCCGGCGCGCACGGTGTTGCCCGGACCCGAGCTATTGGGTCCTGGCGCCAATTCGGTGTTCATCGAGGTCGGCAAGTGCTCGGGCTCCAGCACCTGCAGTTGCATTGCCACAGCCAGACCATCTTCAGACCGGCGATAGCGAATCCGGATCAGTGCTTCGCCGCCTTCCATCATGGCCCGGCAGGCCAGCGACTGCAGACCGTAGAAGTCGGTGAGGCCCGCCCCGTCGGCGTCCTCACACCAGTCGCGCCACAGGGCATGGATGGATTCGCGCACAGCGTTACCGTCCTCCAGGACGTCTGCGGTCTTGCGCAGGTTGTTGTAGAACTCCAACTTGGCGATGCCGACGGTCACCGAGAACAGCTTGATGCCGCGGCGCAGCTTGCGTCCTCCTTGCGTGACATCAACCGCTGTGGGCGTTCCGATTAGGGCCGCCCCTCGCGCCACGCCTTTGACTGCCATGACCCTCGGGTCTCGGACGGATCGCACGAAGGCATAAGCCTCCTGCGTGGCAAAGCCTGTATCCAACGCAAAGCGGGCCAGTGGCAGGGATGCACCTGACTCGTGCGTCCAGGTCTCGGTCAACATCTCCCGCAGGCGCTTCCACACGTCATCACGCGCGGTATCACCCATCAGCACCCGGTGCTCGATCAACCAGGATTCCTTGCCGACACCAAAGGCCCAGACCGATGCTTCGATTCGGTCCTTTTGCACGTCAGCACCGCCCACCAGCAGCAAGCCACCAGCGGGCACGGTACCAATCTTGTAATCCTCACGGCGCTCCAGCAGGCGCTGCCAGTCCGGTGCCTCACCCTCTTCGACCCAGGTTTCCCCAAGTTCGGTGTTCTTGAAGGTCTTGATGGCTGCTGCTGATCCGGATTCCTTGCTCACTGCGCTCTCCCAGGCCGCAGCGATATCACGCCAACTGCGCCAGCCTACCGGGCTGTACAGGCTTGAGAGATGAAAGCCGGCAGTCCTCTTGGCCTTGCTGCCACGCCCTTGCTGGCTGGCATCACCTTCGAGCATGCTTTGCCACTGGCCGTTTTCCAGCATCTGCGTCTTGTGGTGCTCGGCAACGCTCTGCTCACAGGACTCGCACACATAGGCTGCCGTCCCAGGCATCCCTTTCTCCCAGCGCAACTGCTCAAAGCGCAACCACTGCATGTGCTTGCAATACGGACAGGGCACAAAGTAGCGCCGCTGATCACTTGCCTCAAATTCGCGCTCGATGGCTGACACCCCAGCGATGGTCGGGGTCGACACAATGAATATCTTGCGCCGGGTGAAGGTTCGGGTGCGCGCTTCAGCCAGTGAAATCGCATCGCCTTCGCCTTCAACGTCCAGCGGATAACCATCGACTTCGTCCAAAAACAGGTAACGCACTGGCATCGACCTCAGGCCGACGGCGCTGTTGGCGCCGACCATGCGCAGCACGCCGCCGCGAAACTCCTTGGACAAAATGGTATTGCCAGAGTCCCGGCTGCGTGCCGGCATGATCAGTCCGGCCAGCACCGCAGACTCCTCGATCAAGGAATCAATGCGTTGCTTTGAATTGTTTTTGGCCATGTCCACCGTGGGCCAGACCGCCATCATGGGGCCCGGCGCGTGGTGGATCACATAGCCTATCCAGTTATTGCCACATTCAGTTTTTCCAAGTTGAGCGCCAGCCATGAACACGATGCGCTCCACCGCAGAGGTGGGCGACAGGGTGTCCATGATTTCCTTCAGATAGGGCGTTCGACTGGTACGCCAGCGCCCCGGCTCTGAGGACGCCACACTGGAAAGCATTCGGTGCTGGTCCGCCCACTCGGAGACTGTAAGCAAGGGATCGGGCATCAATCCTTCGCGCCAGGCACGCTCGATTTCTTCAGCGCCTTCGTAATCTTCCATGTTCTGTGCTGGTCTCAATCGACTCGGGGGCTAAGGTTCCCGAGTTCCTGTAAGTGTTCGCGTACTGCACTCTCTAGCGAGACGTGCATGGTGTGCGTATCAACCTCCAACTTGGCCGCCATCTGCGCCGAGATCCGCGCAGGCCAGTTCAACCAGGCGTCTCGTTCTGACCTTGCCAGCTTGAAGACATGAGCTATCGCCTGGGGTCTGTCAACCAATTCGCCCTTGAGTCGGGCCAGGCGCACCTTGTTGGTCTGCGCCTTGACCACCTCGTTGACGGTACGGGCCTGCAGCAATGATGTGCCGCCGGTGCCGCCGACATTGGCGGAGCCGGTTGCGCCGATACCGGCAGTCGTGCCAGAACTGCTTCTTTCAACGCCGCCGCCATCAACGTCCGGCACCTTAACTTTGACCATCGGCCTTTGGGTGCCGATGTTGGGCGCACTGGTATTGCGCTCCCACTGAGCATCGGCCTGATTTGCATCAATCGTCCCGTCAGCTTCTGGCGTGACGCGACCGCTGCGGATGGCCTTGTGCACGGCGGTGTCGGTGACCCCGCGGTGACGGGCGTAGGCGCGAATCGAGATTCCCATTGGTTTCTTTAATCATTTCTTGGACTTCTTGCAGATAAAGCTTGCCTTCCATCCGAAACAGAGCGTTCATCACGTCCCCGCATCAACCATCAATGGGAAACGCAAATGAGTCAGATCGAAACCATCCTCACCTTGATCGCCAGCAAGCACCTCGGGATCGAGACCCTTCAAACACGAAAGTCAGATCGCCTGGACTTCCACGACACCGCCGTCTGGTGCATCAGGGACGCCCTGGAAGCAGCCTTCAAGGCCGGTGTCGAACTCGGCGCATCGATGCCCAAAGCGACTGAGTCAGAAATTGGCAACGCCTGATCAAAAGAATTTGAAGTCAAGCAAAAAGTGCTTGGCTTTAACAGCGAACAGCGCGTTCATCACATCCCCTCAATCAACCATCCAAGGAAATGAATCATGAGCACCACCCAACTCACGACAACCCAAACCCAAGTCCTGCAGCACGCGCTGGACCACAACAGCGGACGCATCGACTGGTTCCCCGACAGCGTCAAGGGTGGCGCAAGAAAGAAAGTGCTGGACGGACTCTTCAACCGCGCACTGATCACCAGCAACGGAACCGATTGGTTCGTTGCCGCCGAGGGCTACGACGCCCTTGGCTGCGACAGACCGGTTGCTCGCATCAACGCCCCAGACCCCGAACTGGAGGCCAGCGTGGCGCGGGCTGAGGCCACGTGGGCGCACGACGCTGTTGCCAAGGACTGCGCGCCAGCACAGCAGCCACTACCCAAACTACCCAAGACGGTGCGCACCCGTGCCGACAGCAAGCAGGCCATGGTGATCGCCATGCTCACGCGCGCCGAGGGCGCCACCATCAAACAGATCTGCGAGGCGACGCTTTGGCAGGCGCACACCGTGAGGGGCTATGCCGAGTGCCGGGCTATGCCGTGTTAAGCCATTGCTAGTTAGAAGGCTTGCACAACTTCACTCGGCATAGTCTTGTGCCTTAAAGATCTTTCAGAAACTTCATCAACCTATCATCTGGTCGAAAACGCCCAGGCTTTCCTTCTGGCGGTGCAGTTTTGGCCAACGCTTGCTCCTTCATTTCCATATTGGCATCCAGGTAGATTTGTGTCGTCTCAACTGATTCATGTCCAAGCCACAAGGCAATCACACTTCGATCCATGCCAGCCTGCAGCATTTCCATGGCGTTTGTGTGACGCAGCATATGAGGTGTGATTCGCCGTGTTTGCAGTAAGGGGCATGAAATAGCCGCAGCATCGACATGTTTGGTTAGCAGATATTGCACACCATCGGCACTCAATGCATTCCCTCGGGCGCTGGGAAACACGATTGCTTCGCCTTGGTCTGGTATCTCCCGGAACCAAGCCTTGAGCACCACCACAGTTTGCTTGGTCAGCGGGATGACTCGCTCCTTTCGACCTTTGCCAAGAACTCTAATATGGGCTCCCGTACCCAAAACCACGGCGCCGCGCTGGATGCTGGTAAGTTCTGACACACGCAAGCCGCATTGAACGGCGAGTAATAGCAGTGCGTGGTCACGTCGCCCCGACCATGTGTTTGCATCGGGGGCGGCCAGCAAAGCATCGACTTCTGACCGGTTCAAAAAACCAACTTGATTGCGGATGAATCGTTGATTTGGAATTGCCAATACTCGCTGAATTTGTGCGGCATGGTCTGGCACCTCAAAGGCGGCAAAGCGGAAAAATGCCCGAATGGCGGTAAGACGCAGATTTCGACTTCGGGCAGAGATGCCACGTGCAGTCTCCATTTCGTTGAGGAACGCAGCAATCAATGGCGCATCTATTTGTTGAAACGCAAGCTGACTGGGTGCCTTTCCCAACTTCTTTTTGGCGTAGTGCAACAACAAGCTAAAACTATCGCGGTAGGAACTAATCGTATGAGGGCTGGCACGACGCTGTTGCATCAGACGCGTTGTAAAGAACCCTTCCAAAAGGGCGGGGAAGGATTGAGTGGTGCTCATGATCGTCTCTCCCAGCCTTGTTCAAATCTTGCAACCGCCGCAACCATAAGTTCTGGACACGCGTTGAGATACCAGTAGGTAGCTGTTGTAACGGAGTGAGTTCATCTTGGACAGCTGGGGCAACGACGCCTTTCTCTACCAAAATGGACGATAAACGTCGCAAGGTCAAGTGATCGCCATGACGCGGGGAGCGGTGTACCGTGTAGTACTGCCAAAAGCGTTTAAATTGCTCAGGCGTTAGCTCGGGTGATGTCAATTTGTGCTGCTGCATCCAGTGACCGAAATTGGCAACTAACCGGACGGCATATTGAATAGCTTGATGACGATAGCCTTGATCCACCAACTGCTGGGCCAGCTCATCGACATACTCGCCTAGCGGGCTGGTTCGTGCGTGGCTCAATGCCCTACGCATGTTTCGTAAATGTTGTTGTTCCACAATTGATCTCCTTCAGTATGGGCAAAAGCCCGGGGAGAAGATCAAACTATGCCGAGTGAAGTTGTGCAAGCCTTCTAACTAGCAATGGCTTAACACGGCATAGCCCGGCACTCGGCATAGCCGCGTTTGGACTAACCCGCTGACGCGTGAACTGGTTCGCTAGCCCCGCAGGACACCTCAGACTTTTCAGCACTCTCCTTTTGCAGGACGATGAACTTGCTGCTCGCAGCCCTTCATCCCTTCAATCCGCAAAGGAGCATTGCCATGACACCGCTACGCCAGCGGATGCTCGAAGACATGGGCATCCGCAACCTCTCCGCAAACACACAGCTGTCGTACCTGCAGCAGGTCTCGTCCTACGCCAAACATTTCCACCGATCGCCTGAGGGGCTGGGACCCGACGATATTCGCGCCTATCAAGTCCATCTGACAACCGATCGCAAACTCTCGGCCGCCAGCATTGGCATTGCAACGTCCGCGCTGCGCTTTCTCTACAAGGTCACGCTCAAGCAGGACTGGGCGCCAGACGAGATACCGATGCCCAAGAAGCCGTTCAAGCTCCCGGTGGTCTTGAGCCCTGAGGAGGTCATGCACTTCCTGGACTGCATCGAAAGCATCAAGCACAAGACCATTTTGATGACGGCGTATGCGGCTGGGCTGCGCGTGTCCGAGGCCATTCACCTGAAGGTGACAGACATCGACAGCCAACGCATGGTGCTCCGTGTCGACCAGGGAAAGGGAAACAAGGACCGCTATGTGATGCTTTCACCTCGGTTGCTCGATGTGCTGCGCGCGTACTGGAGGCTCGAACGCCCAGATTTCTGGCTGTTTCCGGGCAATATACCGGGCAAGCCAATCACGCGTGATGCGGTCGGTCAGGCGTGCCAGAAGGCACATCGCGCTACCGGCATCACCAAACCCATTACCCCTCATTCCTTGCGACACGCGTTTGCGACGCACCTGCTGGAGTCCGGCACCGACGTGCGCCGCATCCAGTTGCTGCTGGGACATCGCAGCCTGGCCACTACCTCGCGCTATCTGAAGATCGCCACCAGCACCGTATGTGCGACGGTCAGCCCGTTCGATCTGCTGCCCAAGGCGGACTCGCCGCAACCGGCTGTCAATCCGCAGGTTCATTTCTGAAGGCCAGCGGTGCGCCCTGTCGGGCTCGAAGTGGCGGACATCTTTCGCCAGGTCGGGCCGTCCTACCGTGAAGACCATGTAACGGCGCTGAGTTCCGGGCAGCGACGCGTTATGAATGCCATTGAGCAATGTCGCACTGCCGCTCTGGGTGGCCACGTTGAGCAATGCGATGCCTGTGGCCACCAGCGCATCGCCTTCAACAGTTGCCGCAATCGCCATTGCCCAAAGTGTCAGTCGCTGCTACGCGCTCAGTGGCTTGAAGACCGGCAGACTGAACTGCTGCCGGTTGAGTATTTCCATGTCGTCTTCACAGTTCCGCAGGAGATTGCCGCGATTGCGTACCAGAACAAGGCTGTGGTGTACGACATCCTGTTCCGAACAACCGCCGAGACGCTTCGCACCATTGCCGGCGACCCCAAGCATCTGGGTGCCGAGATCGGCTTCATCGCAATTCTGCACACCTGGGGTCAGAATCTGATGCATCACCCGCATCTGCACTGCGTGGTGCCCGGCGGGGGAGTAGCACCGAACGGTGAGCGTTGGGTCTCGTGCCGCCCAGGCTTCTTTCTGCCTGTACGGGTTCTCTCCCGTTTGTTTCGCCGCCTGTTCCTCGCTCAGTTACAACTGGCCTTCGATCACGGCGAACTGCAATTCTTCAATAGTCTTGAGGCGCTGAGCAATCGCGTTGCCCTCGCCAAACATCTGGCGCCAGCGTCGCGTGCCAAGTGGGTGGTCTACGCCAAACCGCCATTCGGTGGCCCCAAACAAGTGCTGGAATATCTTGGTCGTTATACCCATCGCGTGGCGATCTCCAACAACCGCCTGCGTGAGTTCAGCGATGGGGTGGTCACGTTCGCCTGGAAGGACTACCGCCACGAGTCGCGCAACAAAACCATGTGCCTGGACGCACACGAGTTCATTCGCCGCTTCTTGCTGCATGTTCTGCCATCGGGATTCCAGCGAATCCGTCACTACGGGCTGCTGGCCAACCGCTATCGAGAGGCCAGGCTGAAGCAATGCCGGGACTTGCTGGCGGCGCCAGCGCCGGTGGTGGTGAGTGAGATCGATATTGAGGACTACCGCGACCGCTATCAGCGCCTCACTGGCGTGTCGCTGCGTGACTGCGCCCATTGCGGGCATGGACAGATGGTGCGCATCGAAACGTTACTGCCACGGGCCTTGCCGCGCGGACCACCGCCCACTGCACCATGAACCAAAACTTCGCCACATTCACCGTCGCTTCTCAGTCGGCATCTCGAAGCGATTGCCCCCACTTTGTCTGTTCACAGAGTTTCTTGGAGATGGCGGCGCGTCACTGCGAAAACTTATCCACGACAGGTACGCAAAAGTCGCGCAAACTTCGGTTGCACACGAGCCTTGCACAACTCGACTGCCAGCATCTTCGGATCCATGCACAGCCAATGCGTGTGCTGCTGATTCAATACCCATAGCACGCCACCGCCTCAGGTAGCGGCTTAGTCCAACGGGATCTTTAGCCCACCGTTCGCGGAACGGTCGACCCAGCTTTGCTTCAGCTTTCTAGCCCGCGACCGCCAGGCTAAAGACGCTCTGCATTATTCCGATCTCGGAATAAGAGGGGCACCTTGGCCGGTGCCATCAAGAAGAAGCTCGGACTCACCATCACGTCCACCAAGGACGCCGGTGCAGAACGCCGCTACCGCATCACCAACTGAGAGGAGCTGCAGCCATGAACCTCATCACGATTCTTCGGTCCCTGCGCGAACAACCTCGGCCTCTGAAGGTTGAGGAAGACCTCTATCTGAAGCACTTGAATGAAGAAGTGCAGAAGGCCGAGACCGACGGCCAGCGTTGGCGAATTCTTGAGCAGGCGGGCTTGATAGAAGGCCACGATTTCAACTTCGACGATGACCTTGTCGGGGTCTTGAACAAGCTCCACCGGGCCACCATGAATTGAAATTGTCGGCATCAAATATTTTTGTTGAATTGCTTGACTTCGCTCCGAAGTGAAGCGTTCATACAGATGTCGTGATTGACGACGCCAAACCAAGGAAATCACCGTGAGCACCATGACCATCACCATCGAACGCACCCCTCGCACTTTGCAGTGGGGCGCACAGACCATTGCCGTTGAGGAATTGAGTGTGCGTCTGCCCTTTGCCCGTAAGCCCGTTGACTTGAGCGAGGTCGGCGGGACCGGGCTGAACAAGGTCTTTGTGACAGAGACGCGCGAACTCACACCATCCGAATTCGATGCCTTCGCCGCCACACTGCTGCAATCACGCGATTGGCTCAGTGGCAAAGGCGGCGGCACTCAGGACGGTTACTTCTGCGTCGAGGTCACCGCACCGGGTCGCCCCTACCTCTATATCAATCCGGAAGGGTCGGACTACGGGAGGTATGTTGCGGCCCTACACAGATGATCAAAAAAAGATGCAGATAGCGCTTGGCTTCTCTCGGAAGAAGCGCGTTACTTCAGGTGTCGAAACAATCAACAAGGAAGCCAACATGGGTACCAACACCAGCACCAGCACCAACATCCCTGCCACAGAAAACGAAGCATGGGGCTTCTGGGGCACCATGCAAGAGGAAGCACCAGCAGCATGGGCGATCGCACTGCCTGCCATTGCAATGGTCACTGGCACTGAACTCGACGCCGCACGCGCCTTCCTGGACAGCCACCATGGCCGCCACTTTGCTGACGAAGTTCGAAACCATTTGCTCAAGGGCAAGGCCCTGGCCGATGCGATCAACGCCGCAATCACCGAATGGATGGGCTGGACGATTGGACGCCAGACCAGCAAGCAATACGGCATCCCGCGCGGCCTGCCCTACCTGACTGGCTTTGTGATCCACTGCGGCATCGTCGAAGAGGCTACGCCAACGCAGCAGTGAATCAGATTATTGGTTTTAATTCGTAGCTGGTACTGCGCCCACCGGCTGCGGACTTCATCAGCACACCGCGATCGAGCAGATCGGTGATGTCTCGTAAGGCGGTGTCTGGTGAGCACTTGGCGATCACTGCCCATTTGCTGCTGGTCAGTTTGCCTTCAAAACCGTCTAACAGTTTGTTGAGCAGTTTGATCTGGCGCTCATTCATAGACGTACCAACCCATTGCCGCCAGAAATTCGCCTTGACCAGCACGGCCGAGAGCGTCTCACGCGCACCTTCTATGGCGCGCAGCAAGCAACCCAGAAACCATTCCAGCCAATCGCTTACATCGAGCGTTCCCTTTTGCGTGTGCTCCAGCATGTCGTAGTAATCCTTGCGCTCACGCTGGATCTGGGCCGACAAGCTATAGAAGCGCTGCGCTGATTGTTCAGCCCGGGCCAGCGCCATGTCGCCGACGGCGCGGGCCATCCGCCCGTTGCCATCTTCAAAAGGATGGATGGTGACAAACCATAGGTGGGCCAGGCCTGCCTTGATGACCGGGTCGTCGTGCTGATCGACTTCCAGCCAGAGCAGAAATTCATCTAGCTCTGCATCAAGCAATGCAGCAGGCGGCGCCTCGTAATGAACTTTGCGCCGGTGCACCGGACCAGAGACAACCTGCATCGCCCCGTGTGCATCGTCGCGCAGGGCGCCGACGCGAATCACGCTCAGCCCACTAAAGCCAGTCGGAAACATCGCTGCATGCCAGCCAAACAGCCGATCGGGCGTCAGACGGCTCTGATACTGCTGCGTGGCGTCGAGCACCATGTCCACCACGCCCTCGACGTGACGGTCTGCCGCAGCCAGTGCCCCAATGTCCACACCCAGGCGCCGGGCCAGCGATGAACGAACTGACTCCGCATTGAGTTTCTCGCCCTCGATCTCGCTGCTCTTGAGCACGTCCTCCGTCAGCACCTGCAAGGTGGCCTGATCGCGCAAGTCCATGCCCAGATCGTGCATCCGGCCCAGCAAATTGCCTTGCGCCTGGTGTACTTGCGCCAACAAGCGGGCGAGCCGCCTGGAGTCATACGCCCAGTGTGGCCAGTTGTCATGCTGCCAGATGTACCGTTTATATCCGCTTATCATGCGGTGATTATGGTTGGCATTCGCCGCAAGGTCAAGTTATTCACCGCAATTCATGCGTTGCTTGGCGAGCGCAATCACCGCATACCCATGACATTCAGCGCGACTGCTTCACGCTTGTACTTCCGTTTCCTGGCCGGTGCCAACATCGCCAGCCAGATCATCAAACCCTACCCCATCGAATTCGCGGGTGGCAAGTTTGCCGGTCCAGTCTTGCCAGCGGCGGACAATAACGTCAACGTATTTCGGATCAAGTTCCATCAAGAACGCATTGCGACCGGACTTTTCGGCGGCGATCAGTGTGGTACCGGAGCCGCCAAAGGGATCCAGGACCGAGTTGCCCGGGCGGCTTGAGTTCCGTATTGCTCGCTCAACCAGTTCGACCGGTTTCATGGTGTTGTGTGACATGCCGATGCGGGTTTCAAACGTTGGGCTGCCCTGGACCGACAGGTTCCACACCGGCCCCGAGTAGTCTATTTTCTTGACGCTGCTTACGCTTCGCAGAACGAAGCTGTACGACTTTTTTGGTGTGGCAAGGTCGGCAGCCCCATCCGTATGGCCATCCTTGAGCGGTGAAATACCAATGCTTG
>Ga0194060_10001767_pt1 | contig 15502 bp, 5 predicted proteins | sample SepL225m_MetaG_FD_163427 | JGI IMG/M metagenome (GOLD analysis project Ga0194060, IMG submission 163427) | Anoxic zone freshwater microbial communities from boreal shield lake in IISD Experimental Lakes Area, Ontario, Canada - Sep2016-L222-5m | ecosystem: Environmental > Aquatic > Freshwater >...
GTATATGTTACTTTGTCAGTTGCTGTAATGTTTTATTCGTATAGTTTTATTAAAACCGCGCATAAAGATCAGGAAATGCTTGTGTGCTATGATAAGGAGATGAAAGAACTAATTACTCAGATAATTCCCGGCAGGAAAAATCTGGTAGTGGCTTCCGAACATATAGTCATATTAAATTATAAAATGTTCTACTATAAAAATCAAAGATTTGGTTATGACAGTTCATTTTATATCAGTCCTTTCTTTTATGACAGGTCCATGCAGTATGAGGTTAATACCTTTAGAAACGCTGTCGTATCATGTAGCAACCGGAATAATTTTATTTCTCTTAAATCGGAAATGCCGTTTATTACTGTATCAGTAAATGAATTGGGATATGATATGCCACTGTTAAAGAAAGATGATTTCAGAATATTGAACAAAGCAGGGAGCAAAACAGGACGGCAATACGATGAGATAATATTTGAAATCCCTGAGGTTTGTGTGAAGGAGAAATATAATCTTCTGTATAACAACGGGAAAGAGTGGAAAAACATTAAATTATGAAATTATGATTAGCGTAATACTGCCGGTGTATAATTCGTCTGAATATATATCACAATCTGTAAAATCGATTTTAGATCAGACATTTAATGATTTTGAAATTATTATTATCAACGATGGCTCAACAGATAATTCCGAAGAAAAAATATTGGCGATAAAGGATCCCAGAATTACTTATCATAAATTAGCTCATCAGGGATTAAGTAAAGTTCTAAACTATGGTATTTCTATTGCTAAATATGATATTATAGCCAGAATGGATGCCGATGATATCGCACTACCGGACAGATTTGAAAAACAATTAAATGTAATGAGAAATAATCCTGAGCTGGATATTATTTCCTGCTGGTATGCAATGTTTACCGAAAAAGGTATCAGGTATATAGTGAAAACCCCTGAAAAATCTTCCCGTATTGAAAAGGATTTATTATTATATAGTCAAATATCGCATCCCGGGATACTGGCAAAAAAAGATTTATTTTTTAAACATGGGATGTTTACCGGTGGCGCTTTTGGAGATTATGAATTATGGCTTTCTTTTAAAGGGAAAGTGATATTTTATAATTTGCAGGAAGTTTTGATGTTGCAAAGATTCAGGACTGATTCACTATCGAGGAATGACATCTGCCAAAGGTATAAGGAGCATTATGAAATACAGGCGCCATATTATTCAGATTTACAAAAATCATTTGGAATAATTAAAACAGACGAGCAAAACTATTATCGCGGATGGAGAGAATACTTATATGGAGAACGGAGCAGGGCAAGAAAGTACTGGAATCTTTCAGGGCTTAAGATTATTTATTTTCCAAAGGTAATTATTGCTTATATCATTAGCTTTCTGCCGCAACAACTTTTTATTAAAGTAAAAGAGAACCGGATAAGATTCAGGCTTGAGTATTATTTAGAGTTCTTCAAAGAAGAGAACTATGCTTGTCGAAAGTATTTTAAAATAAATAATGCTCAGAGAGAAGCATAAAGCCCGATAAGCTTTTCTATAGTTGTTTCGATTCTGAAATCATTAATTGCCGTCTGATAACCGTTTTTAGCGATTTTCAAATAAAGCTGATCATTTTGGAATAATGAAATAACAGCGTTAACAATATCTTCAGGATTATTATTTACAAGCAATCCATTAAACTGATTGATGATTATCTCCTTAAATACTGGAATATCTGTGGCAATAACCGGAACAGAAAACATCATTGCTTCAATAATTGTTAATCCAAATCCTTCAATATTATCTGATAACATAACAAGCAAATCTATTCCCGAATAAATATCTGCCTCTTGGTCTTTAGATGAATCAACTAAGATAAAGTCTTGCAGTCCGCTTTCAGCAATCGACAGGTTTATTTCATTATACAGAGTTCCTTCGCCCCGCAGTATCAGTCGAAATCTTTGATCTCTTCGGTAAATCAATTGAAATGCTTTTATTAATTCTATTATTCTTTTTTCTTTAGTAAATCTTCCAATATAGCCGATATTAAAAGTGTCCCTTTCTTTTGCCGGCAATCTGAATGGAAGCATAACAATCCCGTGTTTTATAATTTCCACCTGTACTCTTTTATACTTTAGAACATCATTTTTAGTACTATCACTTATAGCTATAAACTTATCCGCAATGAGGAATTTATTCACGAAATCATTAAAGAAACAATGATGGCTGTACACAATCTTAACAGAAGGGAAAAACAATATTATAAAATAAATAACCGGAAGAAATATTCTATGATGATAGTGAATAACAGTAATATTATATTTCTTTAAGATATTAATTATAAAAAATAAATTTTTTATAATGTCAGCAATTTTCCTGTTATTTGGTCGGGGCAGATGAAAGATGTTAATATTCTTACTTATTAAATTTGAATAATCATAATGCCCGCTGAATGAGCAAATTCCAATGAATTCGATAGCGGAAGACAAAATATTAGAATATTTTATAGTAGATTTCTCTACACCTCCAATGTTTAACGTTTTGATAAGCTGTAAGATGCGCATTTATAAAAAATCTGATAATGTAAGTGAATCCGGAGAAAACTATTTGGGAACATGAAGAATATATCAGGAATTAAATAAGGCTTTCATAACCATTTTTATATAAAATGGGCAATCATAAATAAGATATCTTTTATATAAACGTACCGGGTCGCAGGATAATCTCCAAAGCCATTCAAGTCCTATATCCTGGAGTAACTGCGGACTTCTTATTTTTAGTCCCGAATAAAAATCAAACACGCCGCCTATGCCAATATTTATTTTTGCTCCTATTTCATCTTTGTATTTTGAAATCCACATTTCCTGTCTTGGGCATCCCAGTGCAACCAGAAGAATATCCGGATTTGAGTCTTTTAATTTACAGACTATTTTCATATTTTCAACCAGGTCTTCTTCAAAAAACATTGGCGGTGAGATAGTATTGACTAAATTGACATTCGGGAAATTTATGGTAATCTTTTGTCTGATTATTTTCAAAGCTGTCTCTGAGGACCCGACCAAGGCAAGTTTAAATGGCTTTTGTTCTGATAATAATAAAATGATATCTAATAAATCGCTCCCTGTTATTCTTTTTATACTTCTATTATATATCAGTTTTATAAGTGAAGTAATTCCGGCTCCATCAGGAAAGATAATATCGGCATTCTTACATAAGTCATAAAATCCTGTGTTCTCCAGCGCGATTCTATAAAAATCAAGATTAAAAGTAACTATATGGACAGGTTTACTTTGGAGAAGCAACAACTCTTTAAGAATGAAATCCCGAATTTGCCGTGGATCGCTATACGAAATATTTATATTCGAGAGAGAGAAAATATCAAAATTATTGTTAGCTGCCAATTTGCCTGAAGTATATTTATTAATGATAAAAATACATTTATAAAATGAAAAAAAGAAATTATAATCTGCAAAAGACAATATTCACATTTGTGATTTATTTAATTCTTCCGCTTTCAAGCTCTTTTCCTCAAAAGAAAATTAATGAAATAATTAATAATCATAATTATCAAATCAATATTAAACTGGAACCGGCTGGTATTCAAAGCCAGAATGAAACCAGTAATGAATTAATGCCAAAGGAATTTGGGAATAAAAATTCTGAATTTGATGGATTATATAACTATTCAAAAGATTTATTTGTGGCGATTCCATATAATACAAACCCAAAGATTAATATTGAGTTAAAATCATTTGAAAAAATTCCGGATTTTCAGAACGCTGATTTAATTAAATTTAATTATCGGGAACAGGGAAATTTTATTGTTAGTAAGGGGTATCTGTGGATTGGTAATAATTATTGTTTACATTTGAAAATTAATCCGTATAAATATGATGGAACGAACGGCTTATTAATGCAGGCTACTGAAGTTAAAGTTGATTTGCTGTTTAATGAGCAGCTTCCCTCAATTCCTAAACTGGTAACTAACAGGAATGTTTCAGTATCAGATATTATTATAAATCAGGAGTTTGCTTCGCTGGTTGAAGAATCTCCCAAAATTAATATTCAAAGCGATGATTCATGGATAGATTATTCAAAGAACTATCTTAAAACAGGAACCGCACAGGACGGGATTTATAGAATTACTTATAACGACTTATCCGGTATGGGGATTTCTCCGGAGACTATTGACCCAAATTCATTTCAAATATGGAACAGAGGCACACAAATACCAATTTTTGTATCAGGTAATATTAACAGCCCTTTTACTCTGAATGATTATATTGAATTTGTGGGTCAGAGAAACATGGGCGGCAAACATAGGGAAGTCAGCGCTCCCGGTAATGCTTATAATGAATATCTGGGACGATACACCGACACAACTATTTATTGGCTGACATGGGGCGGGGCTGCAGGTAAACGGGTACGGATTTCAAATGGTAGCGAGATTCAGACTGTAAAGGATACTGTTGAATATTATAATGATATCATTCATGTGGAGAATAATAACTGGTTTGATTTCTCAATGGCTGATATTACAAAGCGCGAAAGCCCTTACTGGTATGATAATAAAACCTGGATTGAAGGAAACCTCGGGGTCGGGAATAGAGATATTTCCTTTAATCTGACAGATGTTTTTCCTGATAAGAATCTAAAACTTTTTGCAAAGCTTCAGGATTATGCTTCTGACCTTATGAATAAGTCGCATCTGCTCAGCATCAGTCTGAATGATATCGTACAGGTCTATGATTCCGGCTATGTTAATAAGTACCAGCAGAAAGTTCTCTCCGCGCAAATGAATTCAAATTTGTTGAAATCAGGCGGCAATTTTTTAAGAATCCATTCATATCCTACATCCGCTTCATTAAACCTTTGCGTGCTTGACTGGAGCGAAATTGAATATCCCAGATATATTAATCTTACAAACAGGTCTCTTTCCTTCCCGCTTTCCTACCTTGGGGCTAAAAACGAAAGGTGCATTAAAGTTGGCAATGCTGTTAAGGAAACATACTCAATTTGGAAAACCGGGGATATTTATACAAAATATATCACAATAAAAACCGGGGATATTTTTTTTATTAAAGATACTCTTGGCGGTAATGATAAATTCGCAATTGCGGACAGCCAGTCTGTATTAACGCCCAGACTCTATTATGTTAAGAAATTTAAAAATCTGCGAAGTCCAAATAATGAAGCAGATTATATTGCAATAACCAATAAGGCATTTTCAGATAAAGTAAATGAATACTGTGATTTTATAGCCCGAAATTATAAAGTAAAAACTGTGAATATCGATATTAATGATATCTATGATGAATTTGACTATGGTCAGTTCAATCCTGAATCTATTCGTGATTTTCTTAAAACAACGCAGGCTTCCTGGAAAGAACCGCAGCCTAAATATGTATTTCTAATCGGAGATGCAAATTTTGATTATTTCCGAAATGTAGAAAAACGTGCCAGCGCCCCAGCTTCTCCTAATTATGTCCCAAGTTTTGGCACTCCTGTCAGCGATAACTGGTTTGTTATCTGGGATTCTACCGGAGCGAATATTCCTCAGATGAATATCGGGAGACTGCCTGTCAGAACTAATGATGAATTAAATAGTTATTTGTTAAAACATAAAAAATATCTTTCAAAACCTTATGATGACTGGAACAAGAAGTATTTATTTTTCTCAGGCGGTAATTTTACGGATGCTTTACAAATAGCACAGTTTAAGAACGTCAATAACGAAATTATTAATTCGTATGTTAAGACCAGACCAATTGGCGGACTTGCGCATCATTTTTATAAAACTACAAATCCGGTCTCTAACTTTGGTCCCTATTCGCAGGAGGAGATTAAATCAATTATTGAACAGGGAGGTATTTTTGTTTCTTATATTGGACATAGCGGCACGCAGACCTGGGATAACAGCATTACAGACCCTTCACAGCTGAACAGCCTGACCGGCAATCCATTAATTACAGATTTTGGATGCTCAACCGCAAGATTTGCCGAGCCTGATATTACTTCATTCGCAGAATTGTTTGTGAATAACCAAAATGGTCAGGCGATTGCTTATATCGGCAATGCTTCTTTAGGATTTACTTCAACAGCTCAAAATTTCCCCGCTCTTTTCTATGGTACTATTCTTAAAGATTCTGTCTATAACATAAGCGAAGCACTAAAATTAGCTAAAGTTAAAATGCTGCAAAAGTATGGTTCATCAGGAGTTTATTCGGTATTCTCATTAACGAATACATTAATCGGAGATCCCATAATAAGACTTCCAATTCCCACGCTTCCTAATCTTTCAACGAACAATAAAGATATTTCCATGGAAACAAAAACGGTAAATGATCAACTTGACAGCATAAAAGTTAAATTTAACTTCCGGAATTTGGGAAAGGTTACCAGTGATACCATTCAGATAATTGTTAAAGATGAATTCTCAAATCTCCCGCCTTTTGAAAGGCATATCAGCAGAATTATTCCGATGTTCGATGACAGCATTTCTATTTATATTCCGATAAAAAATAAGTCTGGTGAGCATAAGTTATCCTTCAGGCTGGATCCCAATGATAACATTAAGGAGTTAAATGAAACTGACAACTATTCGGAAATAAAATATGTGGTTTCAAATTCCGCGCTTAGAGCTTTGTCAGACTATGAAACGGAAAGTCAGTTGAAACAGATTATATTTCTTAATCCTGTTATAAATAGCAATAAATCAGACCAGCTTGATATTCAGACTGATAAGAACAAGGAGTTCAATAGTCCGGGCAGTTTTTCTGTAAAGCAGGATTCATTTTATACAAAAATAAAACTTGATTCGCTTCAGAATGGAGAAAGATTCTGGCTTAGAGCTAAATTGTCAGGAAGCGATTCTTACAATAATGCGTTGTCATTTATTGCCGGCAGCCCGCAGAAATATAATATTTCTGACAGCTTAAGTTTTGCTTCTCTTGATTTAAACGGACTAAAATATTCTTCTGGTAAAGTTTACCTGGACACAGTAAGAATCAATTTCAGAGTTATATCTGCCGGATTTAATGATGGTAATACAGCTGTAATTGAAAAGAATGCTCAGAATTTTATTCCCGAAAATACAGTTAACGGACACCATGTCTGCCTGTTCGACAGTAAAACGTATGACTTTAAAGGATACTACCGGTTTAATATATCTAACGGCGGGCAGCAGGTTACTACTGATTATATTAAATTTCTTGATACGCTTTCATCTGACTATCTTGTCCTTATCGCCGTTTCTGATGAAGGTGTTGTCAGTTCAACAGAGCTAAAATCTAAACTTAAAGGCTATGGAAGCAGGTATATTGACAGTCTTCAGTTTAGAAGTTCATGGGCGATGATAGGTTATAAAGGTGCCACCATTGGCAGCGTGCCTGAATCATTTAATAAAGCCTTTGGCGGCAGAGTTGAAATCAGTCAGCCGTTTGTCAAAAATATTTTAACCGGTGGCTTCTATTCAAATGTAATCGGAAAGGCAGCTAAATGGAAATCGCTGTCCATTCAAAAATCAACTCCGCTAAACTCTTCGGTTACGCTTAAAGTATTCGGAATCAAATCCAATGGAGGAACGGATTCTTTGGCTCAAATGGGAAATGATAAAAGTTCCCTTGATCTAAATGGGTTAAATGCTGTAATTTATTCTCAGCTAAAAGTGCAGACAAATTTAACAGCCGCATCGGACGGCTCTTCGCCTGTTCTTAATTCATTAGGCGTTGATTATCTGGGTTTGCCGGAACTTGGCGTGAGTTACCGGACTGTTAATGTTTCGAAAGATACGATTCGGCCCGGAGAAAATATCCAGTTGAATTTTAATGTGTATAACGCAGGCGAATCTCCCGCCGACAGCTTTAACGTGAAAGTCGAAGTAATAAAGCCTGATAACTCGCGGGAATTAATCTGCCAGGCTTTAATTGATTCAATTTTTCCGGAATCTAAAAGGCAGTTTCAGTTATCATATAATACCGCTGACATCAACGGACAGGGAAGCTTCTACATCAGTATCGACCCTGAAAATAAGATTAGCGAGCTGTATAAAGATAATAATTTTTACTCCGCACCATTTTTTGTTTTGCCTGACACAACACACCCCGTGCTTAAAATTACTTTCGATGGCAACGATATTATGGATGGTGAATATGTGTCGCCAAATCCTAAAATTAAAGTTGAACTGTCTGATAATTCATTCCTGCCGGTTACGGATACAACATCAGTCAGAATGACACTTAATGATAAACCGCTTTATTATTCAACAACGGAAGATATGAAAATTAATTATAGTGCATCCAATCCTAAAGTTGTTGTGGACTATACTCCGACCCTGTCCAACAGCCAATATACTCTCAAAGTTTTTGGAAAGAATACAGCAGGGAATATTACTGATTCTGCCGGTGTAACAAAGACATTCGAAGTAATTAATGAGCTTAAACTGCTGGACTTATATAACTATCCCAATCCGTTTAAGAATGATACCTATTTTACTTTTAAGCTTACCCGGATTCCTGATGAACTAAAAATAAAAATTTATACCGTTGCCGGCAGAATGATCCGCGATATTCTCGTTCCTGATAATGAACTAAAGTATGATTTCAACAAAATACATTGGAATGGCCGCGATGAGGACGGCGACCTGCTGGCAAACGGCACTTATATCTATAAAGTAATATCAAAGAAAGCCGGCAAAACTGAAAGCTTTATTCAAAAATTATCGATAATTCGTTGAACCTTCCTTAAATAGACGATTCTGTACAAGGTTTAACAGCCGGTTATGTTAATGGCAGAGAACCGGACAGCAGAAGAACCGGTAAATTTCAACCGCGAAGCTGTTTAAATTTACTGCATACAAATTAAATTTCATCCCACAGCTATAATTTTTGAGTAATTTGACAGGCGTAGCGGCCGCACAGCTTTAAATTCTGACCGCATACATATAAAATTTGACTGCATTGATTCTAAAATTCATTGCATTGAAAGACGCGGCCGCCGCATAGATATAATTTTCCGCCGTTTGGATATAATTTTTCTTCGTTTTGCTTCCGGCCGGGTTCGTTTTGCCTGAATCCGCATCCGTTTTGCTTCCGGCCGGGAATGTTTCTCATAAAATTTCATCTGCAATGAGTATATTCAGCTTTGTTTTGATATAAAATTAAGTTGCGGCGACAGTAAACGGAAATGCTGCGCTATAAAATAAAACCGTTTTTCTTATAAATTTATTTGTTATGCTGTAAATTGAAAATGTTTCATGCCTGTTTAAAAATGTTCTGGTTCCGGCAAAGAATGATGTGCCGGAAGACGAATCCGTTTTAGTAAAAGCAGACTCTGTTTTTACAAAAGCAGCATTCGTTTTTGCAAAAGTAAACTCCGTTTTTCAATATGCGGCGACTGCGGTAAAAGAAATTCTCTTCGTTTTTCAGGAAATCAGACTCGTTTTAGTAAAAGTAAACTCTGTTTTTGCAAAAGTAACACTCGTTTTAGTAGAAATTCAGGACGTTTAGAGGTGAATTCGGATGACTGAAGGCATTAATAAATATTTTGATACAATTTACAACTGATTTGCTATGTGCGTACAACAAATTTCCTTTTGGATGAAAAAAAAAGATACTGTTTCTTACTTTTTTCGAAACTACCGGACAATCATATACATCTGTGTAAGGTAAATATCTATAGTCTGTCTGACATGCGACTAAAGAATATATGACCGGCTGATGAAGAGAATAGCTTATAAAGGAATATTTCTTAGAAAAGTCCTGCGATAAGTTTATAACTGTCTCCCTGCCGGCAGCCATTCACCACAACAGCATTGCGGGAATCACACCGGAACAGGTATTTTGTTCTGAAAAACTGCGACAGGTAAAAAATGATTACATGTTTAGTTTTGTTCCAGTCTGTCATCAGACTGAGCGTTCTGCCACACTTTAATTTTAGTACATTTAAGCCTGATATTTCTAACAAGTTATTACACTTATTTATTTTGCATAATAACAAGATATTATATAATTTAGCACTAACTAAAAATATAATGAGTTAATAAAAATGGTTTTATCAATTAAAAGGCAAACCATGGTTCTCACTTCTCATTTTCAAATTTAAAATTTTTTTTATGGATGTTTTGCTTTATGAGGACTCAAAGACTGGCATCTTGACTTAAATTGAAGAACATATCATTGGGTTTAGAATAATATGGAAATAACAGAACAAACCGGCATACTTATTATTGACGACAGTCCGGGAAAAATTACAATGCTCAAAACTATCCTGAGCGGGATGAGCCTTGATATTGTCAGCGTAAATTCCGGTACCGACGGATTGCGGAAATTGCTCCGTCAGGATTTTGCGTGTATTATACTTGATGTTAAAATGCCGGTAATGGATGGACTGGAAACTGCAGAATTAATAAGGCAGCGGCCAAAGTCTTCCGGCACGCCTATACTTTTCATCTCCGACATTAATATTACGAAAATGGATATTTTGAAAGGCTATGCTACCGGTGCTATTGATTATATTATTCCCCCCTATATTCCTGAAATTATCAGATCTAAAGTAGGCACTTTTGTGGAATTGTTTGAAAAAAAAATATACTTAAAAAAGCAGTCCGAAGAGCTTGATAGTGCCAACCACAAACTATCCGAATCTGCTGTTCAGCTGATGCAGTTAAACGCGGAAATTAACAGGGCAAATGAGGAATTAAAAAGTCTTAACGCGGGAAAAGATAAATTCTTCTCTATCCTCGCTCATGATTTGAAAGGTCCGTTCCAGGGGTTCCTGGGATTAACGGAAATGATGGCTGAGGACATTACCAGTATTCCTCAGGATGAATTATCCGAGATGGCCCACGAGATGCATATTACTGCAAAAAATCTCTTTGCGCTGTTAAATAATTTACTGGAATGGGCGCGTATGCAGCAGGGCGCGATAAGCTTTGAGCCGGTAGAAACAGATTTATCTGAAACAGTTTCCCGGAATATTGATTTAATAAGTCCACGCGGGAAGCAGAAAGGCATTGAGATAATTCATGAAGCTGACCATAATCAGACTGTTCATGCAGATAAGGCTATGCTTAATGCTGTTTTGCGTAATCTTTTATCAAATGCAGTAAAGTTTACAAAGCAGGGCGGAAAAGTAAGTGTAAGTTATAAAGAAGCAATAAATAATATGGTGGAAATATCTGTAGCTGACAGCGGTATCGGGATGCCGGAAGCATTATCCGGAAAATTATTTAATGTGGCGGAAAAAGTAGGACGCAGAGGTACGGACGGTGAATCAAGCACAGGCTTAGGGCTGTTGCTCTGTAAAGAATTTGTCGAAAAGCACGGTGGCAGTATCCGGGTTAAAAGCGAAGAGGAAGACCTGTCTGCCGGCAAACACGGAGGAAGCACGATTACTTTTAGTCTGCCGGCTGGAAGTAAGGAGATAATGCTGTCAGATTAATATACATTGTTCATATCATATAAAATTTATCAGAACTATGTTCTGTATATGGCAGCACAAATCAAATCAGCATGAAATGAATCATGGTTATGACATTTCTGCATAACGTGAGTTATATAACTATTAAATTTATTTCACAAAAAGGAGTTAGATTCAGATGGCAAAACAAGAAACCAGCGCTGAGCTGGACCACAAACAATTGCTGGAAACGCTTCTGGCGTTTCAATCGGGTGATTTTACCGTGCGAATGCCTAGAGACCTTACAGGGCTTGATGGAAAAATTGCCGATACGTTGAACAACGTTATCGAGACCAATCAAAAAATAACGACAGCTATTCAAAAAATCAGTAAAAGTGTTGGCAGAGAAGGAAAAATTTCCCAGCGGTTTTCAACTGACGGCTGGAGCGGTTCCTGGAGCGGAAGCATTGAATCTTTGAATTCGCTTATTGATGATTTAGTATTTCCTACCGTTGAAGTAACCCGCGTAATTACCTCCGTTGCTAAAGGTGATCTTACGCAGGCGGTGGCATTCGAAACAAATGGTAAAAAATTAGAAGGGGAGTTCCTTAAATCTGCAAAAACTGTCAATTCAATGGTAGAACAGTTAAACTCGTTTACTCAGGAAGTAACAAGAGTTTCGCGCGAAGTTGGCGTTGAAGGAAAATTGGGCGGGCAGGCGCAGGCTAAAGGATTATTTGGAAGCTGGAAAGAATTAACGGACAGCGTTAACTCGATGGCTTCTAATCTTACAGCTCAGGTGCGGAACATTGCGGAAGTAACGATTGCAGTTGCAGGCGGTGATCTGTCACGTAAAATTACGGTCGATGTGCGCGGAGAGTTTTTGCAGTTGAAAGATACTATCAATACAATGGTTGAGCAACTGCGGTCATTTGCCTCAGAAGTTACGCGTGTTGCCAAAGAAGTTGGTACCGAAGGCAAGCTTGGCGGACAGGCGATTGTGCCCGGCGTTGGCGGCGTTTGGAAAGAACTGACCGATAATGTAAACTCAATGGGAAGCAATCTTACTTCTCAGGTAAGAAATATTGCCGCGGTTACAACCGCCGTTGCTAAAGGAGATTTAACAAGAAAGATTACTGTGGATGTTTTTGGCGAAATGCTGGAACTAAAACTTACAATTAATACAATGGTGGATCAGCTTAATTCATTCGCTTCTGAAGTAACCCGCGTTGCCCGCGAAGTAGGAACCGAAGGAATACTTGGCGGACAGGGATCTGTGCCAGGCGTTGCCGGTACCTGGAAAGACTTAACGGACAGCGTTAACTTTATGGCGGGCAATTTAACTTCGCAGGTGCGTAATATTGCCGAGGTTACAACCGCTGTTGCAAACGGGGATTTATCCAAAAAAATTACGGTGGATGCAAAGGGCGAAATTCTCGAATTAAAGAGTACGATGAATATAATGGTTGATCAGCTTAATGCTTTTTCAAGCGAAGTTACACGCGTTGCCAAAGAAGTCGGCACCAAAGGCAAGCTTGGCGGGCAGGCAGTAGTTAAGGGCATTTCCGGCACCTGGAAAAACCTGACCGATAATGTAAACTTTATGGCGGCAAACCTTACTAACCAGGTTCGAAATATCGCACAGGTAACCACCGCTGTTGCAAACGGAGACTTAGCAAAGAAAATTACCGTTGATGCACAGGGCGAAATCCTTGAATTGAAGAGTACTGTTAATGCTATGGTTGATCGTCTGAATTCATTTGCGAACGAAGTAACGCGTATAGCACGCGAAGTAGGTGCCGATGGTTTACTTGGAGGGCAGGCCGATGTTAAAGATGTTTCCGGCACCTGGAAAGATTTAACTGACAGCGTGAATATGCTTGCCGGCAATCTTACTTCCCAAGTACGTAATATTGCTCTTGTGACCACCGCTGTAGCAAACGGAGATCTAACGAAGAAGATTACCGTTGACGCTCAGGGCGAAATCCTTGAGTTAAAAGATACAATAAATATAATGGTGGATCAGCTGAATGCTTTTGCCTCTGAAGTAACCCGTGTTGCCCGCGAGGTAGGAACAGACGGCAAACTTGGCGGGCAGGCGGTCGTTAAGGGTGTTTCCGGCACCTGGAAAGATTTAACGGATAACGTGAACTCGATGGCTTCTAACCTTACTGCCCAGGTTCGTAACATCGCTCAGGTTACTACGGCGGTTGCCAGCGGCGACTTAAATAAAAAGATAACGGTTGACGCGATGGGCGAAATCCTTGAGCTGAAGAATACTATTAATATTATGGTTGATCAGCTTGGTTCATTCGCTTCGGAAGTAACCCGTGTTGCCCGCGAAGTGGGAACTGATGGCAAACTTGGCGGGCAGGCAGAAGTAAAAGGAGTTTCCGGCACCTGGAAAGATTTAACAGACAGCGTGAATATGCTTGCCGGTAATCTTACTTCCCAGGTTCGTAATATTGCTCTTGTAACCACCGCCGTAGCAAACGGAGATTTAACAAGAACAATTACCGTTGATGCAATGGGCGAGATCCTTGAGCTGAAGAATACCATTAATATAATGGTTGATCAGCTTGGTTCATTCGCTTCGGAAGTAACCCGCGTTGCCCGCGAGGTGGGAACAGACGGCAAACTTGCAGGACAGGCTGAAGTAAAAGGAGTTTCCGGTACCTGGAAAGATTTGACGGATAATGTAAACTCAATGGCAGCGAACCTTACCAATCAGGTGCGTAACATTGCGGAAGTAACCACTGCGGTCGCCAAAGGAGACCTGACAAGAAAAATTACTGTGGATGCAAGAGGCGAAATCCTCGAATTGAAGAACACTATCAATGTGATGGTCGATCAGCTGAGTTCATTTGCTTCGGAAGTAACCCGTGTTGCCCGTGAGGTGGGAACAGACGGTAAGCTTGGCGGGCAGGCGGAAGTCAGAGACGTTTCCGGCACCTGGAAAGATTTAACTGACAGCGTGAATATGCTTGCCGGCAATCTTACTTCCCAGGTGCGTAATATTGCTCTTGTAACTACTGCGGTTGCCAACGGAAATCTGTCTAAAAAAATTACCGTTGACGCTCAGGGGGAAATTCTTGAACTTAAGGACACGATTAATATAATGGTGGATCAGCTGAGTTCATTCGCTTCGGAAGTAACCCGCGTTGCACGCGAGGTAGGAACAGACGGCAAGCTTGGCGGGCAGGCGGAAGTTAAAGACGTCTCCGGCACCTGGAAAGATTTGACGGATAATGTAAACTTTATGGCGGCTAATCTTACGAATCAGGTTCGGAACATCGCTCAGGTTACTACGGCAGTTGCAAACGGCGACCTGAAAAGAAAAATTACCGTTGATGCAAAAGGCGAAATTCTTGAATTGAAAGATACAGTAAATAAAATGGTCGATCAGCTTAGTTCATTCTCTTCGGAAGTAACCCGTGTTGCCCGCGAGGTGGGAACAGACGGCAAGCTTGGCGGACAGGCAGAGGTTAAGGGAGTTTCCGGTACCTGGAAAGATTTGACGGACAGCGTAAATATGCTTGCCGGTAATCTTACTTCCCAGGTGCGTAATATCGTCCAGGTAACCACCGCTGTGGCGAACGGCGACCTGAACAAGAAAATAACAGTCGATGCAAAGGGAGAAATATTTGAACTTAAGAACACCATTAATATAATGGTTGATCAGCTTGGTTCATTCGCTTCTGAAGTAACACGCGTTGCCCGCGAAGTAGGAACAGAAGGCAAATTAGGCGGACAGGCGGAAGTAAGAGGCGTTACGGGTACCTGGAAAGATCTGACGGATAATGTAAACTTTATGGCTACCAATCTTACGGATCAGGTACGTAATATCGCTCTTGTAACAACAGCGGTTGCAAACGGAGATCTGAACAGAAAAATTACCGTTGACGCAAGAGGCGAAATTCTTCAGCTTAAAAATACTATCAATACAATGGTTGACCAGTTGAATTCTTTTGCCGGAGAAGTAACCCGTGTTGCACGCGAGGTAGGTACGGACGGTAAATTAGGCGGACAGGCGCTGGTTAAAGGCGTTGCAGGTACCTGGAAAGATTTAACTGATAATGTAAACTTTATGGCTACCAATCTTACGGATCAGGTACGTAATAT
>Ga0194060_10001768_pt1 | contig 15481 bp, 12 predicted proteins | sample SepL225m_MetaG_FD_163427 | JGI IMG/M metagenome (GOLD analysis project Ga0194060, IMG submission 163427) | Anoxic zone freshwater microbial communities from boreal shield lake in IISD Experimental Lakes Area, Ontario, Canada - Sep2016-L222-5m | ecosystem: Environmental > Aquatic > Freshwater >...
ATCGCATTGTGATTCCGTTATATCAAAACCCAAAGGGAACTTGGCTTTCTGGGGTGCCCGTCCGCCGAGCTGGCCCGCAAGGAATGGCTGGCCGGACTGATCGCCTACAACCTCATCCGCTGGACGCTGGCCGCCGCAGCCGCCTTGGCTCAAGTGCCCGTGCGACTCTTGTCCTTTAGCCGAGCGCGCGAATTGCTGTTGGGTTGGGGCCTCCGCTCCGCAGTGCGGGGTCCGACTCTGGCGTCCTGGAAGCGACTACTGTGCCGGATCGCCCAGGCCCGTTGTTTGCCCAAACGCCGCAAACGGCGCCCCGCCGAACCACGCGCCATTCGCGCCTTCCAAAAAGATGTCCCCAAACTCGAAGGCTCCAGGGCCGCGGCACGGAAAAAACTCGCCAAACACCCTGCGGATTCCTGGCGGCATTGGACAAGAATGTCCGCGCTCCAGTCACCCGTGCCAACAACGTTGGAAAAATGTGAGCGGCGCCCCTCAGTGCCAGACCTCGCCTTTGGTGACATCGCCCGGTACGTCGAGGAGCTGGATGCTGGAGACAGTCTTCATCGTCTGGAAATCCGAGAAGGTCCACACGACGCGCTTGTCGCGGGTAACCTCAATCAGGTGCGGGGCCTTGCCGAGTTGGCCGTGTCCTAGCCAATTGGACATGACGGTGTTGCCGTTGGGCAGGCGCTGCAAGCCGGTCATGAACTTGAGGTGGATGCCGGGCAGTTCATCGGCTTTGACCTCCCAGACCGTCTGGCCTTCTTTGTCCACCTCGATGACATGCTGGGCGCCGGCCATGTCGCCGCACGCAATGAGGGTATTGCCGTTGGGCAGGCGGATGACGCTGTGAGGGCCGCCCGGCGCGGGGAATTCGCGCACCTTCCCGCCTTGCGAATCGTATTCACGGACGACCTGCTCACCATAGTGGGTGACAAGGTAGTTGCCGTTGGCCAATTGCCGGGCGTTGCGCATATAAACGTGGCCGCCGTCCTTGCCCTCCGGGAGCAGGTGGACTTGCTTCACGACCTTGCCGTCCGGAGCCAGTTCAAGCAGGCGCCCAGTGTTGCACTCGCCAACGAACGTGTTGCCGTTGGCGAGCCGCTGGCAGGCGTAAATCTCGCTGCTGGACTCGTAGTTGAAGACGACGGCCTTCTCCCGCGTGACTTCCTTCACGCCGTGGCCCGTGTTGAAAAGAACGTTGCCGTTGGGCAGCACCCACACGTCATTGCAGGCCCCGGTGGCATAATCCCATTCGACCTTGCCATCCGCGCTAACAATGAAAACCTTGCCGCCGCTGTAGTCGGTGCAAGCGAAATGGTGACCGGTGCCTTCCTGGATTGGCTTGGGTGTGGCGGCGGGCGGTTCCTGGGCGCCAGGAAGCAGGGTCGTCAGCATTGCCAGCGCGGCAACACAGAGGCCGGCGCGGATGAACTGGTTTCGCTGAAACTGGGAGGCGGATATCGAGGTGGTATTCATGTTGGTTCGCAGGGCACAGGGTAATCGCGAGCCGCCGCTGGTCAAGCTGGCATCCGTTACTGCTCGGCAGCGGTCGGCAGACCGTGCTTGCTGATGCCGTCGAGCACGATGACCTCGACAAACGAGGCATGCGGGCAGCCATAGCGCCATACGATTCTTCCCTCGCGATCGTACTCGACCAACACTGTCCCGTCGTGGTCCGGGCCGTGGCCCAGCCAGTTTGCGACCACTACATGGCCATCGCGCTGGACGTGGAAGCCAGTAAACGAGCCTTCCTTCAATTGGTCGCCCTGAATCTCGCGGACGACCGCACCCTGCGGGTTGAGCTCTTTCAGGAACCGTGCGCCGGGGCCGGAGGAGCACAGAACGTTGCCGTTGGCCATCCGAACGGCCTTGAATAGGTTCCCGGCGACCTTGGACTGCCGGATGACGTTCCACCGCGCGTCCACCTCCACTACCTGGCCGACCGTAGCGAGCAGGTAGGTGCCCTCGGGGGTCGGCCGGAGGTGCCGGAGCATGGTCAGCCCATCAAAGGCCTTGCGCTCGATTATGCTGTCCGCGCGGTCATAGACCACGAGGCAGGCGCCCTTCTGGCCGCCCAGATCGTCCCCGGCGAGGAGGGTGCGCTCGCCCGTTGTGCGATAAACGGTGTAGCCCCTGCCGCCGGCGCCTTTGACCCCCTTGAGGAGTTTGCCGGAGGCTACCTCGTATTCCCGAAAGCCGTCTTCCACGCTGAGCAACAAGCGGTCCTGCCCAATCAACTGCATATCCATTACGTAGCCGGTGGCAACGTTCCAGTTCCGGGCGGGGTCATTCTCGTCCACGTGGACCAGCGTATGCGTGCCATCGTCCACCGCCACAAACCGATGCCGCGTGGGCGTGGCGGCTGCGTGGCAGAGATCACTCGGAAGCAGCACAATAAGCGCGGTGGCGACTACCCACCCAAACGAACTGCGGTATAGGGTTGATTGCATAATGGCTTCTGGTGGCGAGATCGTATCAGCCGCCGGAAGTGCCGCCACTGCAAAAGTGCCTTCCCCGTTTGGCCTGAGAGCCTATTCCCGCCCGCACTACGTGGTGAGGCTCAGTGGCGAAGATCTCCAGCTCCAGTCGTGGTGGAGATGGCTCGGGGTGAGGGGCTGCGGGTCAGCCGACTGCTTGGATTGAGCTTCAGTCCGGCAGGCTTGTCGCGCCTTCCGAGGGTCGCATAGGGCCTCACTCTGGTTCAGGCGGAGCGCAAAAAAGGTTCATCAATTGCCAATCCACGCACAGCGGTCGCCAGCATGTCTGCTAATTTGATGTGCGGGAATTGATGAGGCATTCTGCACCTGATTATCAGGTGCCGAATACCCCAAAGAGCCCGCTAAGCAATATGATTGCAACGCTTTCGAATAAGAAGAAGAACCGGCTGCCCCAGGTGCTGGAGCATGCCAGCGGCGACAAGCGCTTCAAGATTCTTGAGGCGCATATCAAGAAACACCAGTTCAAGCAGGACGCGCTGATCGAGGTGCTGCACAAGGCGCAGGAGCTGTTCGGCTACCTCGAGGATGACCTGCTGCTGTTCGTGGCCTACCGGCTCAAGTTGCCGACCAGCCGCGTGTATGGCGTCGCCACCTTCTACCACTTCTTCACGCTTAAACCCAAGGGCAAGCATACGTGTGTCGTCTGCATGGGCACCGCCTGCTACGTCAGAGGGGCGGACAAGGTGCTGGCTGCGGTTGAGGATAAAACGGGGATCAAGGCGGGGGAGACGACGCCGGACGGAGAGATCTCGCTGCTCACAGCGCGGTGCATCGGCGCGTGCGGCATCGCCCCGGCGGCGGTGTATGACGGCACCGTCACGCCGCGGCAGACGCCTGACCTGGCGCTGGAAAAACTGAAAGGATGGATGGGACATGGTAATTGATGACCTAGTCGCAATTGCGGAGAAGGAACGGGCGGCGCAGAAGAAACATGTCATCCGCTGCTGCATGGCGGCGGGCTGCATGTCGTCCGATTCCAAGGGTGTTAAAGAGGCACTGGACAAAGCGGTCAAAGAGGCCGGTTTGGAAGACCAGGTGGAAGTGCGCGGGGTCGGCTGCATGAAGTTGTGCTGCCAGGGACCGCTGGTGCAGGTGGACTCGGCTGCCGAAGGCGCGACCGTTGAGGTCAGCATCCTCGGGCAGGGCCCGCTTTATCAGAAGGTGACTCCGGAGGATGCGGCTTCGCTCATCGCCACCCTCAAAGGGGGCAAGACCAATGTGCAGATGGGCGATCCAAAGGATCCGTTCTTCACCGAGCAGTTTTCCATCGTGCTGGCCAACAGCGGCATCGTGAACCCTGAGCGCATTGAGTCGTATATCGCGGCGGATGGCTACCAGGCGCTGCACGACGTGCTGCGCGAAATGACCCCCAAGGAAGTGCTCGACACGATTCTCAAGAGCGGGCTGCGCGGTCGTGGCGGTGCGGGTTACCCGACCGGTCTCAAGTGGGCGACGGTTGCCAAGACGGCCAGCCCGCAGAAATACGTGATCTGCAATGCGGACGAAGGGGATCCGGGCGCGTTCATGGACCGCAGTGTATTGGAGAGCGACCCTCACAGCGTGCTGGAAGGCATGGCCATCGCGGCTTACGCGGTGGGAGCGACCCAGGGATTCGTATACGTGCGCGCAGAGTATCCGCTGGCGATCAGCCGGTTGCAGACGGCCATCAAACAGGCGAAGCAACACGGACTGCTGGGCAGCGGCATCTTTGAATCGCCTTTCAACTTCAACATTGATCTGCGCATCGGCGCCGGGGCATTCGTCTGCGGCGAGGAGACGGCTCTGATGTCCTCGGTCGAGGGCAAGCGCGGCACGCCGCGTCCTCGCCCACCCTTCCCGGCGGAAAGCGGGCTGTGGGGTTCCCCGACGCTGATCAATAATGTGGAGACGCTCGCCAACGTGGCCCCGATCATCCGCAAGGGAGCAGAGTGGTTTGCGGGCATCGGCACCGAGAAGAGCAAGGGCACGAAAGTGTTCGCGCTCGCGGGCAAGATCACCAACACCGGCCTGATCGAGGTGCCAATGGGCACTACGCTGCGGAAGATCGTCGAGACCATGGGCGGCGGCGCCCCGGACGGCGGGAAGATCAAGGCGGTCCAGACGGGTGGCCCCTCGGGCGGCTGCATCCCGGCCGAGGCACTCGATACGCCGGTGGATTATGATTCGCTGACCAAGCTCGGCTCGATCATGGGCTCGGGCGGCATGATCGTCATGGACGAGACGACACGGATGGTGGATGTGGCGCGATTCTTCATGGAATTCTGCATGGATGAATCCTGCGGCAAATGCATCCCCTGCCGGGCTGGCACGGTGCAGATGCACAACCTGCTGACGAAGATTCTGGGCCGCAAGGCCACCATTCGCGACCTGAAGAAGCTCGAAGAACTCTGCGACATGGTGAAGAGCACCAGTCTGTGCGGCCTGGGCCAGACCGCGCCCAACCCGGTGCTGAGCACGTTGCGATTCTTCCGGAATGAATACACGGAGTTGCTCCAGGAAGACCTCTACGCGGGGCCCAACGGCAACGGGAATGGTAACGGCAACGGCAACGGGACGAAAGAGGCGCTCTCCCCGATGATCTGACCCTGCGAACGAAGCTATTGTATGGCTGCAAAAACTTTAACGATTGACGGAAAGCAAGTCAGCGCCGACGAGAGCGTGACGATCCTGGACGCCGCAACGGATGCGGGCATCAAGATCCCCACGCTGTGCCACTTGGACGGCGTGTATGATGTCGGCGCGTGCCGGCTTTGCCTGGTGGAAGTGGAGGGCATCTCCAAGCTGCTGCCCGCCTGCACCACCAAGGTGAGCGAGGGCATGGACATAAAGACCGACAGCGAACGGCTGCGCAAGTACCGGCGGATGACGCTGGAGCTGCTGTTTGCCGAGCGCAACCATGTTTGCGCGGTCTGCGTGGACAACGGCCATTGCGAGCTGCAAGCGCTGGCCTACAGCCAGGGCATGGACCACGTGCGCTATGACTATTGCTTCCCGAAATGGGAAGTGGATAACACGCACACGCTGTTCGGGATGGACCACAACCGCTGTATTCTCTGCACCCGCTGCGTGCGTGTCTGCTGGCACATCGAAGGCGCCGGCACCAAGAACGTCTCCGGCCGCGGCGGCAAGGCGCGCATCATCACCGACCTGAACCAGCCCTGGGGTACGGCCGACACCTGCACCAAGTGCGGCAAGTGCGTTATGGCCTGCCCCACGGGCGCGCTCTTTAATAAAGGTTCGACGGTAGGCGAGATGGAACGCGACCGTACGAAGCTGGAATTCATCGTCACCGCACGGGAGAAGAAGCAGTGGATTGCAGACTAATTTGACCAGTCAGCGTATTAACATGGAGACCAAAGACGAAACACAAACCCAGCCTGCGCCCGGCCAGCCGGGGCTCTTGCGCCTGGCCACCGCAGGGTTTGGCGGCTGTGCCGGCTGCCACATGTCGTTCCTGGACATGGATGAGTTCCTGATGGATGTGGCCGGGAAGGTGGACCTGGTTTACAGCCCGATCATTGACGTGAAGGAATATCCCGAGGACGTGGATGTGTGCCTGATCGAAGGTGCCATTTGCAACGAGGACAATCTGGAGCTGATCCACAAGATACGAGCGCGGACCAAGGTGCTCGTCTCGTTCGGCGACTGCGCCGTGACGGCCAACGTGCCGGCCATCCGCAACCAGCTTGGGCTGGGCAACGCGGAGAGCGTGCTGCAACGCGCTTATATCGAGGGGGCTCAGTCCAACCCATGTTTGCCCAGGGAACCGGGCATTGTCCCGGCGCTGCTGCCGCGGGTGATGCCCGTACACGAGGTGGTCCACGTGAATTACTTTCTGCCCGGCTGCCCGCCGCCGGCTGACCGCATCAAGAGTTTCCTGGTGCAGGTGCTCGAAGGCAAAGAGCCGCAACTGGTGGGCAAAGACCTTAAATTTGGATGAGTATGGCTCAACGCATCATCATTGATCCAGTGACCCGCATCGAAGGGCACGCGAAGATTAGCATTTTCATGGACGACGCCGGCAACGTGTCCGACGCCGAGTTCCACGTGGTGGAGTTTCGCGGGTTCGAGAAGTTCTGCGAGGGCCGTCCCTACAGCGAGATGCCCGGCATCACGCCGCGCATTTGCGGCATCTGCCCCGTCAGCCATCTGCTGGCCGCGGCCAAGGCGGGCGACGCCATCATGGCCGTCAGCATCCCGCCGGCCGCCGACAAGCTGCGCCGGCTGATGAACCTCGGCCAGCTCATCCAGAGCCATGCGCTGAGCTTCTTTCACTTGAGCGCGCCGGACTTTCTGCTGGGCTGGGATACACCCCAGGCCAAGCGGAATGTATTCGGCCTGATTGCCTCGAACGCCGACCTGGCTCGCGCCGGCATCCGGCTGCGCCAATTCGGCCAGGAGGTCATCCAGGTGCTCGGCGGGCAGAAGATTCACCCGGCTTGGGCTGTGCCCGGCGGCGTGCGCAGCGCACTGACCGAAGAAGGGCGCGCGCGCATTCGCGCATGGCTCCCCGAGGCCTATGCCACGACGAAGACGGCGTTTGACCTATGGAAAAAGGTGCTCGACAGCCATAAGAAGGAGGTCGAGATCTTCGGCAACTTCCCGTCCCTGTTCATGGGGTTGGTGGAGCCGGACGGCACCTGGGAACACCACGGTGGCAAGCTTCGTTTCACCGACAGCAGCGGCAGTATCATCGCTGACCAGCTTGATCCACAGAAGTATTACGAGTATATCGGCGAATCAGTGCAGACCAGCTCCTACCTCAAGTCGCCGTATTACAGCCCGCTGGGCTTTCCGGACGGCATGTATCGAGTCGGCCCGCTGGCCCGGCTCAATGTGGCCGAGCAGATGGGCACGCCCAAGGCGGACGCCGAGTTCAAGAAGTTCAAGAAGTTAGGCCGCGGGCGCAGCGCCGTGACTTCCTCATTCCTGTATCACTACGCGCGGCTGATCGAGCTCCTCACCTCCATCGAGCGGGTAGAGGCTTACATGGACGACGCGGAGTTGCTGAGCGAGGATCTGCGCGCCGACGCTGGCATCAACAGCCTCCGCGGCGTGGGAGTGAGCGAGGCCCCGCGCGGCACGCTGTTCCACGATTACACCGTGGACCGGGACGGCCTGCTGCGGAAGGTGAATCTGATTGTCGCCACCGGCCAGAACAACCTGGCGATGAACCAGACCGTGGCGCAGATCGCGCGTCATTACGTGCGCGGCAACACGATTCCCGAGCCCATGCTCAACCGCGTCGAGCACGGCATCCGCTGCTACGACCCCTGCCTGAGCTGCTCAACTCACGCCATCGGGCAGATGCCCCTGCACGTTCAGCTCGTCGCGCCGGACGGCACCGTGCTACACGAAGTCGCACGCGGCTGAGCCGCGCGGTTGCAGCCTCGGCAGCTTTGGGGAGTAGCAGCGGACGTCAGTCCGCTCAAACATCCTCCTCAGTAAGCAGAAAGGCCAAGGTGAGCCTACCCGGGCGCATGTGTGCACTACCCCTTGGCTGCCACGACCGGTTTGGCTTGTGAAACTGGGCCTTCACAGCCCCACCTGTCGCCAAGCAGGTCCACCGCCGCCCTGAACTCAGAACCGAAGGGGCGCTTTGCAGCAAGCCAGGCGGTATGGTGGCGGTATGGTGGCGGTATGGTGGTGGTCCGGGGCGGTCCCCTGAATGTAGAAGGCAGAAGACAGCATCCGGAAGTTGGAGGCGGAGAATGCGGAGTTGAAAAGGCGACTGGAAGCCTTGGAGAAACCTGTCCGCGCGCAGAGAACGCATGGAGGTGGCCAATGAAGACGCGAGAGGTCCGAGTCAACCCGGAGGGTTGCCGGACCGTAGCCGGTGGTCGAAGGGGCAACGGGTAGCGACCACCGGAGAGGTTTCTCGCAGGCCCACGCACCCCGGCAGGGGGGCCAGAGCAGGAAGGGACTCGCAGCGAGCGGTCGTCAGGTGGAATCCTGCGATTTACGATGCAGCCACCGACGGCAACGCCGTTGGCGGGCCGCTGCCCAGTTCCGCCACGGGGGTGACCAACGGCCTGTTCGCGGTCGCACTCGATTTCGGGGCAGGCGTGTTTGACGGGAGCGCCCGCTGACTGGAGGTCGGCGTGCGGACGAATGGTGACAGGGCATCCCCAGCTTCAAACCCAATCCAGGCGGCTGTAGCTGGGCTGGACGATACAATCCCTTTGGGATTGAGAAACGGCACGCGGACTTGTGGGTGATAGCGAGCATCAAGGCAGAGGGTTGGGGTGAGGGGAAACAGTGTCACCGGAACCAACAGCGGGACGCCTGCGCTACGGTTCGCCGGTCGTTCCTACCCTGTCCCCACAACTGGTGACATGCGGGGGACGGGCTTTCTGGTATGGTATTGGCGTTGACGATGCAAAAACGCAGTAGTCAGACCGTGTGAAACTGACAGGCGCAAATCTGCGGCGCCGCATCGGGTAAAGATTTGAAATAGTTCTCAGTGTAGAGTGTGGCAACGAGGCCGGAACCCAATTCCGGCCTTTTTGTTGTACCGGAGGGCTAAAGCTGCACGGAGGGATGGGTCTGGCTTCACGGGTGAGGGCGGTGGGGACCAGTTCGGTGAACCCAAAAACGGCAGTTGATTTAACCGCAAAGAACGCAAAGATCACAAAGACAGATGGTTATGCATGGATTGCCTAAGCCTTCCATTCACCCGGCAGGTGAATCAGTCCTCTGGTTCGGAACCATCACAAGTTCCTTTCTATGCGCTCTAGGCGTTCTTTGCGGTTGGTCGCAAGTGCCGTTATTAGGGTGTTTACCGGTCGCCGCAAGGTCGCCCGCTCGCAATCAGCAACGGAATTTGGTTTCCAACAGCCAGCCAAGCAGGTATTAGACTGCCGCGCATTTTACCGAATGAATGAATCAAATAGACTGTTGCTGAGCGGCGACGAAGCGATTGCGCTGGCCGCACGGCATGCGGGCGTCGCGCTCGGGGCCGGTTACCCCGGGACCCCCTCCACGGAAATCCTGGAGCACTTCTCCGAGTTGGGCGGCCATGCCCAATGGTCGCCGAACGAGAAGGTGGCGCTGGAGGTGACCATCGGCGCGGCTTTCGGCGGAGCGCGGGCACTGTGTACCATGAAGCACGTTGGCCTCAACGTAGCCTCCGACCCGCTCTTCACCGCCGCTTACACCGGCGTGAGCGGCGCGTTGATCGTTGTGTCTGCGGACGATCCGGGCATGGCGTCGAGCCAGAACGAACAGGATAACCGGCGTTACGCGGTCGCGGCCGGGCTGCCGATGCTGGAACCGTCCGATTCCCAGGAGGCGTATGATTTCATGTTCGCGGCCATCGAGATATCGGAGCGCTGGCAGATCCCGGTCCTGTTCCGGGTCACGACCCGCGTCTGCCACAGCTATACCGTGGTGCAACCGCGCGCGACCCACGAGGCGCCCAAAGCTGCGAGCTTTGAGCGGGACATCCGGGGGCGCGTGATGATCCCGGCTTACGCCCGGCCCGCTCATCGGCGGCTGCGTAAGAAGCTGGCCGAGATGCAAGCGTGGAACGAGGCGAGTCCTTTGAACCACATCGTCCAGGGCGGTCAGTCGTTAGGCATCATTACCTCGGGCATCTCCTTCATGCACGTCCGTGAAGCCGCGCCGGAAGCCCGGGTGCTCAAGCTCGGGTTCACCCATCCGCTGCCGATGGACAAGATCGCGCAGTTTGTGAAGGGCGTATCGCGCTGCGTGGTGATCGAGGAAGGTGATCCCTACCTTGTGGACGCGATCCGCGCGGCGGGTATCCCCGTGGAAGGGAAGGCGGACATGTATCGGTTCGGTGAGTTGGACGTGCCCCGCGTGCAGCGCATTCTCGCCAATGACCTTAGCCCGGAGCCAATCAAGCCTCCCGGCAAACCGCCGCAGCTCTGCGATGCCTGCCAATACCGCGTGGTCTTTGAAGCGCTGCGCAAGCACGACTGCATTGTGGCCGGCGACATCGGCTGCTACACGCTGGGCGTGCTGCAGCCGTTCGAGGCCATGGACTCGTGCGTCTGTATGGGGGCCAGCCTGGGCGTTGGCCTGGGGCTGCGCCACGTGCTCCCGCCGGACCAGGCCCGCCGCGTGGTGAGCGTGATCGGGGACAGCACGTTCATGCACAGCGGCATCAGCGGGCTGGTCGAGATGGTCTATAACCCGCCGCCGACCGGGCACGTGCTGATCATTCTCGACAATTCCACGACCGCGATGACGGGTCACCAGGAGCACCCGGGCACCGGCCGCACGCTCGCGCACGAGCCGACCAACAAAGTGGTGCTGGAAGACCTGGCCCGCTCGCTGGGCATCCGGCGGGTGTACGTGATCGAGCCGCGGATGGGCACGGGGGAGTTTGACCGCCTGCTGACGGAGTGCTTGGAAAGCAACGAACTGGCGGTGATCATCACCCGGCGCCCCTGCATCCTGATCGCCAAGCAACTCAAGCAATACGAAGATCAACGCTGCGAATGCGATGCCGCGCAGCCCGCTACCGCGTCCGCACCTTAATCACGGTTCACGTTTCACATTTCACGCCTCCATGAGCAAAGTCACCAACATCATCGTCGCCGGACTCGGCGGCCAGGGCGTTCTCAAAGGCACCGACATCCTGGCGGACGTCGCGCTGCGCGCGGGTTACGATGTGAAGAAGAGCGAGATCAAAGGCATGAGCCAACGGGGCGGCTCCGTGACCGGGGACGTGCGGTTCGGCAAGCACGTCTTCAGCCCGATGGTGTCGGCGGGCGAAGCGGATTTCCTGCTCGTGCTCGAGCCGACGCAGGTGGAGCCGCACCGGTATATGTTGCGGCCCAACGGCGTGCTGATCACACCCGATGCCGTGTCCGCCAGCCAGTTGCCGAACAAGAAGACGTTGAACGTGGCACTGCTGGGCGCCTTGAGCGCGCACCTGCCAATGACCGAAGAGCAATGGCTGGCTGCCCTGCGCGCCGGCTTTGCGGAGACGTTCTTTGAAGGCAACCAGAAAGCCTTCCTGATTGGACGCGAGGGCCAGAAGGCTAAAGGCTAAAGGCTGAAGGCTGAAGGCGAAGACTCGAAATGCCATGAGCAAGACACATGGGCCGCGCCCGGGAGAGGCGGATGAAAGCCTGCCGCGCTTCTTCAAGAATGATAAGTTCGCCGCGCACGCCAATATCGAGCTGCTCTCGGTCTCGCCGGGGCAGGCGCGGGCGAAGATGGTCTTGCACCCGCACCATTTGAACGGCTACGGGACCGTCCAGGGCGGGGCCATCTTCACACTGGCAGATTTTGCCTTCGCCGCCGCGTCCAATTCACACGGCACGGTCGCGGTGGCCATCAACGTGAGCATCACCTTCATGAAAGCCGGCACGAACGGCACGCTTTGGGCCGAGGCCAGGGAAATGTCCCGGAACCCAAAGCTGGGTTCCTACACCGTGGAAGTCAAAGATGACCAGGGCGAGCTGGTCGCCCTGTTCCAGGGCCTCGCCTACCGGAAGTCAGAAAAGATACCCGGCTGAGAGCGTGCAGTATATCTTGATTGAATGGCTAAGCTTAAGAAAGAGAATGGCACGGCTTCGGCAAAGGAATTCCGGCTCAATTTGACCGGGTTAATTGGCTTGTGCCTCTGCCTGGTTGCCGGGGCAGCTTTCATTACCGGGAAACTCGTTGGCACCCGCCAGGAGTCCGCCGCCGGGCCTGGGCTGAACCTGCCCGCCTCCGATGTAGCAGATGGCGCTATCTCGGCAAAACAGGGGCCGTGGGGAGAATTGTTCACCCAGAACATCACCCTGGAGCGTCCGACGGAATACTTTAGCAACGAATTGAAAGCCGTCCAGCCGTCGGTGTGGACGTTTCACGGGATGACGGTCGCTCAGGTTAAGTCGCTCTTCATCGCCAACGGTCTGACGCAGCCAGAAGCCGAAAGGGCATTGGCGCCGGACCGCGTCAGCACTCAGGGTACAAATGCACTTTTCAAGCCCAGTGAGGAATTCGTTCTTTCATTGCGTCCTGAAACTCGAGACCGGCTCTACGAAGCACTGAGGGGACTGGACGTGAACCTGTATATAGGCTCGCCCCACTATTATGCCAAAGACCAGCTCGAATGGCTGAAGGGGGACGCCCGTGTTCATCCGGACGACCTGGCCCTGTTCAAGAGACTTATTTATGGCGGCAGCGATGTTCGCCGTTTCAGCGACTATGAGACGTTGATGGGCAAGATTCCAACCCTTGAACGACGGGTTGGGGCGGCGGTCTCGTTCTCCCGGCAACCCGCCGTTCTTGCCAGACTTTGTATCCGTCCGGATGCGGACATTGACAAGGTGGTCATGTACTGGGGAAACACGTCCAATGTTCGCCTCATAGATGTCCGCCCGATGCTCGAAGCGCTCAAACGGCTGCCCAGAGGAGGAACCCTCAGCTTGATGTACCTGCTGCCACCCTTTGCCCGCGAGCGCCTTTACACATTCCCGCCACCGCCAGCGCCGGGCGAACCGATCCCGGATTGTCACTGGAGCACGTTCAATTTCAGCAGTGTGACCCCGGACAAACGCTTTCTCGACCTCGCGGAATGCAAACGACACATTGATCATGACTTCTATCAGATCGCCCGACCTGGCCTCTGCGGCGACGTGGTGCTGTTCAAGAACAATAAGGGTGAACTCCGGGATTCGGCGGTCTATCTCGCCGCCGACCTGGTGTTCTCGAAGATCGGGAAGAACTATACGATGCCTTGGACGATCATGCGCATCGCCGATCTGCAGGCGCTCTATTCCAATTGCAGTATCGTCTATCTTCGGAATAAGACCGATTGACGCGGCACGGTCATCCCGGCGCGCGTCTCAAGAACCACGAGAAGGAAGATGCTCTTCGACTTAGCCTGATTGCATGAAGCAGCCCAAAAATGGGGAGGGCAGGGGTTCTGCGAATGTGTTCCGGTTCAGTCTGAGCGGGTTGATGGTCTTCTGCCTATGCCTGGTCGCCGGGGTATCGTTCATCACCTGCAAAGTTGCCGGCTCCCGCCGGGCGTGGACCGCCGGACCGGTAATGAATATACCCGAACCGGACGAGCAGGATAAATATACCTTCACCCGGCAGGGCCCGTGGGGAGAGTTGCTCACCCAGGACATCAGCCTGCAGCGTCCGGTGGAATACCTGAACCAGGACTTGAAGACGGTCCAGCCGCCGGTGTGGACTTTTCGCGGGATGAACGTCGCTCAGATCAAGGCGCTTTTCATCGCCAACGGTTTGCCACAGCAGGAAGTCGAAAAGGCGCTGGCGCCGGACTGCGTGAGCACTCAGGGAACCAACACCGTCTTCAAGCCCAGTGACGCGTTCGTGTTGTCCTTGAATTCCGAAACCCGGGACCGGCTTTACAGCGCCATGAGGGGACTGGATGTGAACGTATATCTTGATTGGCCCTACTTTTACCCCAGGGACACTGTCAAACTGGTGTTGGCTGACACCCGCCCTCATCCGGACGACCTGGCTCTGTTCAAACAGCTTGTGTATCGGGGCAAGGATGCGTGGCGCTTTACCGACTTTGAGACGCTAATGGGCAGGATACCGACTCTGGAACGACGGGTTATGATGACGGCGTCGCTCGCGCGGCAACCCGCCGTGCTGGCCAGGCTTTGTATCCGTCCGAATACCGACATCGACCAGGTGGCCACCTACTGGGGGCACGCGCCCAACGTCCGCTTCACCGATATTCGCCCGATGCTCGAAGCGCTCAAACGGTTGCCCAAAGGAGGAACCATCAGCTTGGCATTCCTGCTCCCACCGTTCCCCCGCGAGCGCCTCTATACGTATCCCTTACCTCCTGCGCCGGGCGAGCCGGTGCCGGATTGTCACTGGAGTACGTTGAATTTCTGGAATGTGAAGCCGGACAACCGCTTCCTCGAGGCTGCGGAATGCGGCCGACGCCTGGACGATGACTTCTATGTCATCCCTCAACCTGGCAAGTTCGGCGACGTGCTGCTGTTCCTGGACCGCCAGGGTCAAAGGAGACATTCCGCTGTCTATCTCGCCGACGATCTGGTGTTTACGAAGAACGGGCAGAGCTACGTGCGGCCCTGGATGATCATGCGCATCTCCGATTTGCACGCGTTGTATCGCGATTTCACCATCGTTTACCTCCGGAGGAAGACCGATTAAGCCGTGATCGAGCTGCCCACTTTCATTAACGTTGATGCCTTAACGAATGCCAAAAGCTGAATCCGCGCCGAAACGCCGCGCGGGGTGATATTGACGTTGACGACACTGGTCTTTTGGGCTTGCCCTGTGCCGTCAAATCGCTCAGGATGGCAGGCATGATCGTAACCTTTGCGAAACGGGTTTTGACTGCGCGGGAATGGGTCGGCAGGGCGGGCTATTTGCACAATTGATCGAGCACGCGCATGGATAGTTCCCCAGTGCAATTGCGTCCTGCTGGACGTCACGAAGTTTCGGCAGAGGATTCCATGGGGGAGGCGGAGGAGGCCGGGCTGGGGAAAGAGCGTGAGTATTCTGCTGAGCTGCGATTAGGCTTGGTGGAGGTTTGGCACAGGGATCGTCGGTGGGTGCTGCTGCGCCTGCTCTGCGCGGTGATTTGGGCGGGGGAGCTTTTTCGGATCCAACAAATTGCTTTTGCGGTGCCGCCGTGGATACGGTTTCCGCTCCTAACCCAGGAATTCCGTTTGTATCTGGATGTTGTCGTTACCTTGGCGATGGTCTTTCTCGTCCGGAGGCGCTATCTGACCCCCCTGCTGATATGCAACGCCCTGATGTTGGCGGCGATCGGGACCTACGTGAATTACTTTCACTGGCCACCGATGCCAGCGCGAATCATGTCACAGTGGCAAGAGGGGTGGAGTTTTCGTGTCCAACTTTGGGAGATCGTCCCATGGCAGACGCTGGGTCTGGCGGCAGCGGCGTTCGCCCTTAAGTTCTGTCTGCTGGTTTGGTCGGGGCGGAATCCGCTGGCGCCGTGGGCGCGGCGGCGTGTTCTGGTGATGGCGTTAGCTGCGTACGTG
>Ga0194060_10001769_pt1 | contig 15475 bp, 14 predicted proteins | sample SepL225m_MetaG_FD_163427 | JGI IMG/M metagenome (GOLD analysis project Ga0194060, IMG submission 163427) | Anoxic zone freshwater microbial communities from boreal shield lake in IISD Experimental Lakes Area, Ontario, Canada - Sep2016-L222-5m | ecosystem: Environmental > Aquatic > Freshwater >...
TTGAAGTACTAACTAAATTAATTTCGGGTCTGCGAAAATCACAACAGGCCACCCCCTAAACTCTAAACCCTAAACTCTAAACTCTAAACCAACCAATGAAAGGAATCATACTCGCAGGCGGCTCTGGAACGCGGTTATATCCGATAACGATTGGAATCAGTAAACAACTGATGCCCATTTATGATAAGCCAATGATCTATTTCCCGCTAAGTACACTGATGTTAGCTGGGATTAGGGAGATATTGGTAATTACCCGACCTGAAGACCATGACCAGTTCGTGCGGTTACTGGGAGATGGAAGTCAGTGGGGTTGCCAGATCAGTTATGCTACCCAGGCGGTACCCAATGGACTGGCACAGGCATTTGTGATTGGCGAGCAGTTTATTGGCAAAGACAGTGTTGCCCTTGTATTAGGCGATAATATATTTTATGGTAGCGGATTCAGCAAGGTATTGCAGGATAGTGTTGATCCGGATGGCGCCATCATATTTGCTTATCCGGTAAGTGATCCTGAGCGATATGGTGTAGTAGAATTTAACGAACAGCATGAAGCCATCAGCATTGAAGAGAAGCCCAACAAGCCCAAGAGCAATTATGCCGTACCGGGTTTATATTTTTATGATAATTCGGTGGTATCAATTGCCAAGAATATAGCGCCCAGTATCCGCGGTGAATATGAGATCACTACAGTAAATGATCATTACTTACAGCAGAAAAAATTAAAAGTGGCAGTGCTTGATCGTGGCTTTGCCTGGCTGGATACCGGAACCTTTGAATCTTTACACGATGCGGCTGAGTATGTCAGGGTCATCTCTAAACGACAAGGCCTTATGATCGGTTGCCCTGAAGAGATCGCCTATCGTATGGGCTTTATCAGTAAAGCACAACTGATGCAACTGGCAGATGGGTTGGAGAAGAGTGGGTATGGGGAGTATTTGAGGAAAATAATAAGCTAGTTCTTGCAATCCTTAATCAAAAAAACACTGTTCATTGCTAGACTTGAGTAGTATTGTTACTGTAAGTAAATTATTGATTGTTAGATCATATTTTAGTATGGCTAAGTGACTTTAAAATTACAATGATAAATGGTAATACGCTCTAATGGAGTTCTATGTTTTTACATTAAGTAGTTTTTAATGACATGTTTTTTTGCTAAGTGGAATAAGTTATTTACCGTATAATGCATAATATTTTAATCAAGTAAAAACGGATATTTCTAAAAATCAAGTGATATTAATCATATGATTTACACTGCAATACCTTTTTATTATTACAGAACGGGAATAAGAAAATATGTCAACTCACAAATCACTAATAAAAGCAACGCTTCTCTTTTCTGTTTTATCTATACTACAGCCAGCAGCAAATTTTTTGCTATTACCTGTTTATACTCGTTTCTTTGGTACTGAAAATTTTGGATTATTATCCATTTTAAATAATATTTCTGCTTTTTTCTCAATTCTTAGTGGACTGAACATTGCCGCTTCTATAATGGCGTTTTATAAAAATTATAAATCAGAAGCAGAGGTCCAACGTTTTATTAGTTCTGTCATTACCTTTTCATTCTATACCAACCTTGCAATATTATTAATTTTTTGTGTATGGAGTAATGGCTTTTCTGGGATAATGTTTCATCAAAAAGTTGAATTTTACCCAAATGTTTTTTATGCCGTATTTTTCGGACTATTTTCAAATGCAGGGCTAGCATACCTTAATTTATTAAAATTTCAGAAGCAATTAACAAGGTATACGGTATTAACCATTATCCAGTTTTTAGCAATCCTTGTTTTGCAATATTTATTCATTGTTATTTTGGGACGAGGTTTAACAGGGGCCATGGAAGCAAAGGCAGTTACAACGATTTTAATAATGGCTATTGTATTTTTTCTTTTACGAAAGCATATGTTTAGGCCAATTCCTTTTAGAACCGATATTTATCCTCAGTTACGCTATGCTATTTATACAGTGCCCACTGCATTTATCGGGTGGATTGGATTATACAGTGATCGTACTGTAATTGAGCGTTTTGTACATGATAATATGTTCACGCTTGGCCAATATAGTTTGGTCGCCACTATTTGTGCACTCATAGATATTGGTATCATCGCCCTGAACTCTGCTTTTCAGCCATATCTTTTCGACACTTTTGTAGAGGGTGATAAAAGGCAAACAACCAGTTATTATAAAATGTTCCTTGCTGCAAGCATATTGATTGTTTCAGGCTTTATCCTGTTAGGCAGTAATATGCAATTTATGGTTAAAAATAAAGGTCTTGCAGATTCGCTCATAATGATACCCCTAATGGGTAGCGGATATGTTTTTTCTGGACTTGCAACAGTTTATGGACTAAGAATTACATTCTCAAAAAAAGCATCTTATTACATGTATATTTCAAGTTCAGCAGTGGCAATTAATCTTGTGCTCAATTTCCTTTTAATTTCTTCATTGGGTATTTATGGTATCATTGTAGCAGGGATTGTCTCAAAATTTTTTATGTGTATAACTATGATCTATTTTGCTGAAAAATGTGCACCTTCAAATATCTGGAAATTGCTGTTGATGATTACTATTATTTCTTTTTGTATTATTGCCGCAACCTGGTTGTTATATTATTCGGGTTTTATCAGTTTAATTGTGGCTGTAGTCTTACAAATGCTAGGTAATAGTTTACTAATAGTTCGATTTATTAAAATTGGTTCAATACGTGCCTTATTTATTAAAAAAAATAACATTGATTGATTATGGAAGTTCCTGCGGCATTTAAAAATCATAGTGGTGAGTATTTACAAAATGCCCCAACCTGGCATGTAGAAGACTCCGCCTGGAAGGCTGGGCAGATATTAAAGATCATTGAGCGTAATAAGTTAACGCCAAGCACAATAGCAGAGATAGGATGTGGTGCTGGAGAGATATTAAATCAGCTTCATCAGCGTATGACAGATAAGTCGATTGTTTTTTCAGGGTATGAAATTGCTCCCGACGCTCACGAACTCTGCCTAACAAGGCAAAAAGAAAGACTTTCTTTTTATCTTGGAAACTTACTAGACACTGATAATATTTATGACTTACTACTGGTGATCGATGTATTTGAACATGTGGAAGACTACCTTTCTTTTATCCGCGGTACAGCTAAAATGGCTAGGTATAAAATATATCATATACCATTAGATATTTCAGTTTTCGCAATCTTTATAAACAACTTTAAATACACTAGAACACCGGGTGGACATATTCATTATTTCAATAAGTACACTGCAATTGAAACGTTAAAGTATTGTGGATTAGAAATTGTTGATTCATTCTATACACCTGGTGTTGTGGAATTGTATAAAAAAAACCTTACACTTTTCAGTCGGTTCATGAATTTTTGCCGTCGTATATTCTTTAAAATTAGTCCTGATTTTACTGCAAACTGGTTGGGTGGGTATTCATTAATGGTCATTACTAAATAAAATTCTATAATTAAGAAATGAATATACTTATTTATGGAGCCGCAAGTCATAACAGATCTCCCGACCAACAAGGTCAAGCTGAATTGCTTATATCGCTTCAACATAAAGTATCATTGCTAACGCTGGGTGCAGATGATATCGTGCACCGAAATTTTAGAGCGCTTGGCGCTTCAGCATTTAGCAGTGCGCATATAAAAGGGAAGTCTGTTTTTTTCTTCTTAAAACAAGCCATATACTTTGCAAAATTTTGTAAGGAACATAAAATAGATGTGGCTTTTTGTCATATGCATGGTAATGCCTTAATAGCTGGTATGGCTAAGTATTTTATTAGAACAAAGATTGTGTATGTCAGGCATCATACAGATGAGTTTAAAATAATGGGCTCTAAAAAGGATGCTTGGATAAACAGATTTGCAAATATACTTTCGGCTCGGATTGTTGCTATTTCTGATAAGGTGAAAGATGAGTTAATAAAAGATGGGGTTAATCCAAAAAAAATTTACAGAATCAACCTATGCTATAATTTTGATCAATGGCTTGTGTCAGAGATAAAAGGTGATGCTGTGGCTATAAGAAATAGAATGAATTCTTCATTTGTATTGCTTTGCGTTGCCAGAATGATTAACTCAAAACGGCATTTACTGGCTTTTGAAGTAGTGAAAATATTAAATCAAAAAGGAATTGACTGTACTTTGCTATGTGTTGGAACGGGAGTTAAACAGAAAGAGTTGGAACAATGGATTTCGGAAAACAAGATGAATGGGAAAATTGTTCTTGAAGGGTTCAAAACCAATATTGCAGATTACCTTGAAGCCGCCGATATGTTAATACATCCGTCATATAGCGAAGCCAGTAATCAAATTGTTAAGGAAATTGGGCTGTTAAAAAAACCCGCAATAGTTTGCAGTGACGTAGGTGATTTCGATCAATATATTAAACATAATGTTAATAGTTATATAGTTGATAAAGAAAATCCAGTTCCGGAAATGGTGGCATTGCTCGAACGGTTAATCTTTCAAAAAAAAGAATTAGCGGTAACAGGGGAGCAACTTTACTTTACCATTCTTAATACATTTAGCATTGATGCAGTTAAAGAAAAGTATGTTGAAATATTAAAATTTAAACCTATTTTTTAAAACAATACTAATATCAAATTTTCATTGAATGAAATTTCAAAATCACTTAAGAATATTAAAATGGCGTTTGCTTGGTTCTAAAAAGCCGGCGAATATGTTTCGAAAGCAACAAATAATTACTAGGCTTCAAAAGAAAACTGGAATTAAGGTTTTTGTTGAAACGGGAACATTTAGGGGAGACATGACCGTAGCCCAGCATAAATATTTTGAAAAATTGTTTACCATTGAATTAGGTTATGATCTTTATTTAAAAGCGCAGAAAAGATTTGAAGCATTTCCAAATATTAAAGGACTGTTTGGAAATAGTAGCGAAGTGATGCATAAGATAATTGATGAAATAAATGAACCTGCGATATTTTGGCTCGATGGGCATTATTCTGGAGGTATAACTGCTAAAGGAGATTTAGTTTGTCCAATTTTTGGTGAATTGGATGCCATTTTTCGCAAAAGAGGAATTAAACATGTCTTATGTATAGATGATGCAAGATTATTTGACGGAACTAATGATTATCCAACAGTACAACAAGTCAAAGATTATTTTCTATTAAAAGGAGTTGAGTATAGCTTTAATATAGTGGATGATATAATGATAATTCTATTACTTTAATTTGAATTTTTTAAAATGACAAATCTTGGCGAGATATATTTAAATTTTGTTTGTATTTTAATGTAGCTAAAAAAATAATCGAGTATAAATTTCAATTCTTTCAAAACGTGTTAAATATCACAAATATTATTGTCAGAGGTAAGAAATTTATGATTAGGAAATAATAATATATTTCAATGAATAAAATATATTTACCGGGTTTAAATGGGATAAGAGCTATTGCAGCTTTAATGGTAGTTGTAGCACATTATGGACAGATATTAGCTAAAGATTTAGGTTTTTCTTTTTCAATATATCAACAAAGAAGCCCTGGAGGTTTGGCTGTTACTTTGTTTTTTGTTTTAAGCGGCTATTTGATTACTTATCTTCTAATCCTTGAAAGGGAAAAGTTTAAAACAATTTACCTGCGCTCTTTTTATTATAGACGTATTTTAAGAATATGGCCACTATATTATGTGATAATTATTTTGGGAATAATAGTGATGTATTATTTATATGATAAAAATCTTCTGAATAGGAGCAATAACAATTTTTCAATAACAATATTATACTTTGTTTTTGCTGGAAATTTCAGTGAAGCTATTTACCAAGTATCTTTTAATCATCTGTTTTCTAGTATATCAATACTATGGTCTGTTGGAGTAGAAGAACAATTTTATTTATTTTGGCCATTGTTAATAAAATTGTTTAAGAAGAGTATTTATGTTTTTATATATTTTTTAATTGGGTACATTATTTTAAAAATTATTATACGGATCTATTTTGTTAATACCTTTCTTTCCCCATTGGTCAATTTAACCCGCTTGGATTGTATGGCAATAGGAGCGATTGGGGCATGTATGGTATTGGATACGAAACTTTATGTAAAATATATATCCAGCATAATATTTAATAAGTATTTGCAATTATTTGCATGGATCATATTTGTGATTGGATTTATTTATTTACCAATGCCGTTAAGTATTTTTAGTGATGAATTTTATTCAATATTTTTTACAATAATCATAATTAATGTTTCTCAAAATAAGAATACCCTTATTAGGTTAGAATCAGGAATTTTTAATTTTTTGGGCCGTATTTCTTATGGTATTTATATGTATCATGTTTTAATTATGACTATAGTAGTTAAAATTATTGCAAAGCCTGTTGACAATATTTTTAATTATTTTTTGTATTTAATATTTATACTGTTATTTACAATTACTATTGCCTTCTTATCAAATAGATATGTTGAATCATGGTTTCTTAAAAAGAAAAGTTTACTAGCTAAAATTAAAAGTCAAAACTAAGCTACATGAAAAAAATTGTGATAACCGGTTCTTCAGGATTAATTGGAAGTGAGGCTGCAAAGTTCTTTCATAGTAAAGGTTTCGAAATTATTGGTATAGATAATGATATGCGCTCGTATTTTTTTGGGGACAGTGCCAGTACAAAATGGAATACAGCCAAATTGAAGGATACGCTCCCGTATTTCAAGCATCATAATATTGATATAAGAAGATACGATGAATTGGAAAAAATATTCAGTAATTTTAATGTGGAAATCGCTGCAATAATTCATACTGCCGCACAGCCTTCGCATGACTGGGCCGCGAAAGAACCCTTCACCGATTTTACAGTTAATGCAAATGGCACTTTGAATATGCTGGAGGCTACAAGGAATTATTGCCCCAATGCCGTTTTTATATTTACCAGCACAAATAAAGTTTATGGCGACAAGCCTAATGATTTACCATTGGTTGAAAAAGAATTTCGTTGGGAAATTGATGAAACTCATCCCTTCTTCGAGCATGGTATTGATGAGTCAATGAGTATTGATAATTCCAAACACAGTATTTTCGGCGCTAGCAAACTGGCGGCAGATATCATGGTACAGGAGTATGGAAAATACTTTGGGATGAAAACAGCTATATTCAGGGGTGGGTGCCTCACTGGACCTGCACATAGCGGAGCGGAATTGCATGGTTTTCTGGCTTATTTGATTCTTTGTGCTGTAAATAAGAAGCCTTACAATATTTTTGGGTACAAGGGGAAACAGGTGAGGGATAATATACATAGTAAGGACCTCATCAATGCCTTCTGGGAATTTTACCAGGCCCCCAGAACTGGGGAGATATATAATATGGGAGGGGGGAGATTTGCTAATATTTCAATGTTAGAAGCAATCCACATGATAAAGGATATTAGCGGTCATCAACTCAAGTATACTTTACTTGATGAAGCCCGTAGTGGAGATCATATCTGGTATGTGAGCGATGTAAGAAAATTTCAACAGCATTACCCAAATTGGAAATTTGAATATGATATGAAACGCACTATTGAAGAAATGATTAATGCTGCAGAACAAAAAATTATTTAAAAATGATTATTGCCAAATTAATGGGGGGGCTAGGGAATCAGATGTTTCAATATGCATTTGGTAAGAAATTAGCAGTTTTGAATAATACCCAGTTGAAATTAGATACTAGTTTTCTGTTAGATAGAACACCGCATAAAAAATTCTTTGTTTTCAGAGATTATGACCTTGATATATTCAATTTGCAGGTTGAAATTGCAAATAAAAGAGAGGTGGGTTTATTTACAAAGCGCTTGCCCATAAAAATTCCCGATAAAATATTGAATAAATTGGTAGGAGTAAAAAATAGCTATATTATAGAACCACATTATCACTATTCAGAAAAATGTAATTCAGCACCAGATAATAGCTATATAGAAGGATATTGGCAATCTGAAAAATATTTTGCTTCTATAAAAGAACAACTGAAAAATGTCGATTTTACTTTTAAAAATCCATTGTCTGATAAAGCTAATCTAATAGCCCGGCAGATATTAAATTGCAATGCTGTTTGTGTTAATATCCGGAGGGCTGATTTTGTAAAAACTAGTTTTCATGGAACCTGTAGTCCTGAATACTATAAAGGGGGAGAGGATATTATTTGTTCTACAATATCCAATCCACAGTATTTTGTATTCTCAGATGAAATTGACTGGTGCAGAGAAAATATAAAATTAGACGGCCAGGTAACTTATGTAGGACATGAGTATTCAGGTATAAAATTCCAGGATTATTTAAGGCTAATGGCTTTGTGTAAACATTTTATTATTCCGAATAGTAGTTTTGCCTGGTGGGCGGTATGGTTAAATGACATAGCAGATAAAATTGTAATTGCACCAAAAAAATGGTTTAATGATGAAAACTGGAATCCTAAAGATCTAATCCCAAGCACATGGATCCAAATTTAGACAAAAGCCAAGAAATATATTTTAGCATAATAATACCTACTTATAATAGGGCTGCATTTATAACAAAAACAATTAATAGTTTTCTTAAACAAAACTACCCTTTTTTTGAACTAATCATAGTGGATGATGGCAGTACTGATAATACTAAAGAGCTAATAAATAGCATACAAGATCCCCGAATCAGGTATTTCCAAAAAGAGAATGGAGAAAGAGGGGCTGCTAGAAATTTTGGAGCGCAAAAGGCAAATGGTGAATATATTAACTATTTTGATAGTGATGACATTGCTTATCCCAATCACCTTGAATTGGCAGTTAAAGCTATTAGGGAACTAAAGAATCCAATGATATTTCATTTGGGTTTTGAAATGAAGAATGAAATTGGCGATTTAATATACAAGCTAAAACCTAAAAAACTAACTGGGAACAGTGATATGCTGAAAGTTAACTATATAAATCCTAATCCCTTATTTGTGCACAAAAATACTCTTATGGAGGTGGAATATAATGTAGATAGAAATTTAGCTGGTTCTGAGGACTGGTTGTATCATCTTCAATTAGCCGCCCGATATAATCTTCATGCATATGATGAAATAATTACCAGCTGTATGATTCAGCATGGCGATCGTAGTATGAATAAATATTCGGGTGATGCAGTCTTAAATAGAAATGAATTATTGTTATATTATCTAAAAAGTGATACACATTTTATAAAAAAATATGGAAATAAATTGCATTCTATTTCTGCAGAAGTATATGGTTTAGCTGCATTAAATTATGTTCTTGAGAGAAAAAAAATAAAGGCAATTAATACTTTTTTATATTCTATAAGGTTGTCAAATATTATAATATTTAAAAGAAGAACATTAGCTATTATTAAGTATTTATTTACTTAATCTGTAAAATGAAATAATTTATAAAATCAACACCATAAAATTATTTTTGCAGCTATCGAATCTGTATAAAGTGTCCTTATGAGAAGTGATGACAATAAGTATAATTTTGATTATTATTTTTGTAGCCATATAGTACATCGTAATAAGTATTTTTAAGAAATACTATAAATAATATTGTCAAATTGAAATCTATCGACTTTGGTTTCTTTTTTATTTCTATAGTATTCAATAAGATTGCCTGATTTAAAACAATTCTTTAATATTGCATACTTGATTTAAATTATTTTATGTTTCCGAAATTTTATAATAAAAAATATAATAAGTATTACTCTATTAGTGGTACAGAATATATTTGTGAAGAAAAAATTGTAAGGGCTGTAAGTGGTATACCACGTTTTGCTGACTTTGGATCATATGCATCTTTATTTGGAGATCAATGGAAGCAGTACAAGAAGACACAACTTGATTCCTATTCAGGTTCACCAATCTCAGAGATAAGGCTTGATCGTTGTTTGGGAGCTCTTAAATATAATTTAAAAGAAAAGACAGTACTTGAAGCGGGGTGTGGTGCGGGGAGGTTTACCGAGGTGCTTTTAAAAAAGGGAGCCTTGCTTGTATCTACGGACCTTAGTTCTGCAGTGGAAGTTAATAATGAAAATTGTCCAATTTCAACAAATCATATAATCATTCAGGCCGACATTAATGATATGCCATACGCTGATGAAAGTTTTGATGTTGTTATTTGTTTGGGCGTAATACAGCATACACCTAGTCCTGAACAAACCATTAGAAATTTATACAGCTTGGTTAAGAAAGGAGGTACGCTTGTTATAGATCATTATACGATTACACGTTCACAACTTTTCCGGCTGGCCCCTATATACCGTATGATTTTGAAAGGAAAATCATCCAATGAAACTATTCCTTTTACCCAGCGGTTGGTGAAAAGATATCTACCACTGCATAAGAAGTGTGCAAAGAACAAGTTGTTAAGTGTTCTGCTTAACAGAATATCACCTGTGATTACTTATTATAAGGTATTTCCTGAATTTAGTGATCAGCAGCAAGAAGAATGGGCATTATTAGATACACATGATTCATTAACAGATTGGTATAAACATATGCGAAATCGGACGCAGATCAGGGATCTGCTAAAGAGTTTCGGAGCGTCTAATATATGGTGTGAATATGGCGGGAATGGTGTTGAAGCAAGATGTACTAAACCGCTACAGTGAAATGGGGAAAGTAAAATTCAGTAAAATATAAATATTATATTAAGTATCTCAAGATGAAGATTATTCATGTACTTTATTCTGGTTTGGGCGGACACGGCAATGTCTTTTTTTCGTTATTTAATGCTGATGCAAAAAAAAAGCACAATTTAGAGGCTTTGTTTTATGGTATAGAAGATGTAAGAAGTGAATTCTGTAAGGAATGCGACAATAATAATATACCTAGATATTTTGCAAAAAAAAACTATAAAATTGATTTTTTATATTATTATAAAATACTTAAATATATTCGAAAAAGTGAACCAGACATAATATTCCTACATGGAGGTGCATACATATTTCTTGCAAAAATTGCAAGTCTACTTACAAAAAAAAGATGCAAAATTATTATTCGTGAAACTCAGGCAAATAAATTAAAGAATTCGGGACAGTGGGTATCACTTATTGCAGGAATGTATTTGGCAAATTATATTGTTTGTTTGACTAATGAATTTAAAGATCAACTACAAAAAAAACTTAAGTGTTTGTATAGGGAACAAAAAATTCGAATTATTCCAAATGGTATTGATCTTACTGTATATAAACCAGGGCAAAAACCTAAAGCTAATATAATAGTAATTGGAATGCAGAGTAGATTGGTTCGTATTAAGGATCATATTACTTTATTAAAAGCATTTTCAATACTAACAAGAAATTGTAATTATAATCTGAGATTGCGCATTGCCGGAGAAGGTGATTTTAAAGACCAATTAATTGATATGTCAAATCAATTGCAATTAAATGAAAAAGTTGAATTTACAGGAATGTTGGATGAAAAGGAATTAGTATTGTTTTTGCAAAGTCTTGATATTTATGTTCATGCATCTTTGGGAGAAACAATGAGTACAGCAATTATGCAAGCAATGGCTTGTAAATTGCCCATAATTGCTTCGGACGTAAGTGGAATTAATAATATGATTAGCCATCTTAATACGGGATTACTAGTGAAGCCACTGGATGAGAATATGCTAGTAATTGCAATTAAATATCTTATTGATCATCCGGAAGAACGTGAATTACTTTCTAAAAATGCTTACTACCATTCCCAATTGAATTATTCAAATATTAGTATGTTTGAATTATACAATAATTTATATTGAAAGGTGATAAACACACAATTATTTGATGAAATAAAAATAGTCAAATTTAGTATAGAGAGTTAAAATTATATTTGCTACTAATTAAATGAATTACAAGTTATGATTAAGGCTTTTTTTAAAAAATATGCTGTTTATTTTCAAAGGTTTATCGGCACATATGAACTGGTAAAAGTTCAAACTATTCAACAAAAAGCTGAGTATAGAAGACTTATGGATGAGATGCGTATCAAATTTCCTGAGAATCCTGCCTTATTTGGAAAAAAGGTATACTCACAAACAGATGAGGATGGTATTATTGAAGCAATATTTAATCTTATACCTAACGATAGAACGTTCTTGGAAATTGGTATTCAAACCGGGGTTGAATGTAATACACATTATCTTTTATTAAAAGGGTGGAGGGGAACCTGGGTAGAGGGAAGTGATAAATTTTGCAAGATTATTGAAAAAAATCTAGGAGGGGTATCTTTTAAAAATCAGTTGAATGTAGTAAATGCATTTGTTGACTGTGATAATATTGTAAAAATATTTCAAGATGCACATAATTATTTTAATGTAAAGGAGCTCGATTTCTTTTCTTTAGACATTGATGGGAATGATTTTTATATTCTGGAAACTTTGTTTAAAAATGAGATATATCCTAAAGTGTTATGTGTGGAATATAATGCAAAGTTTGCACCACCTTTAGATATCAATATTAAATACAACAAAAACCATATTTGGGATTATTCAGATTACTTGGGTTGTTCTTTGCAATGTTATACAAACCTCTTTATAAAACATAATTACACGCTAATTTCTTGTAACCTGCCAGGTATTAATGCATTTTTTGTACGAAATGAATATTCGTCTTTATTTGCAAAATATAGTATTGACGATATTTATCAGCCATATAGGTATTATTTGAGCCCTATCCCATTGGCACAAATACCATCTTTGAAGTATTTAAGAGATAAATTAGAGAAATTCAATGTGCACGAATAAATTGATTGTTCTTAATGAAAAAAAGAATTTTAATTGATGCAACTACTGTAATTGAAAAAAAAGATGGCCTATCTCAGTACATCATTAGTCTATTAACTCATCTGCCGAGCAGTGTATTTGAATTGTTTGATATAACCATATTGATAAATAGGAATGTTAATCGTACAGAACTGTTGAGTATTTTAGATCAGCGGAAGTATAAATATATAAAGGCGAGTATTGCGCCTATTGGCCCAAAACGTGATTTCGACTTATTTTGTTTTTTTTTGAAATTCAGAAATAAATTCGATTTATTTCACAGTACCTCAAACCAATATCCACTCTTTCTTAAAGATGGCATTGCTACAATTCATGACATAACATTTCGTAAATATCTAAATGCTAAATGGTGGACATTTAATTTCGCCAGTCATTATCTAAGCTTAGTCATCAAAAGATCTTTAAAAAATGCATCAGCTATTATAGTTGTTTCCAATTTTACAAAACAGGATTTGATAGAAAAATTTAAACCAAGCGAAGTAATTCAGAATAAGATAAATGTGATATATGAAGGTTGGGAGCATCTATTGGTTAGGGAGGATGGTACCGAAGCTAAAATTTCTCAAGCATACAAAAGCTACTTATTTTATGTTGGAACAACCCGTGTTCATAAGAACATGAAAAACCTGCTTAAGGCATTTGAAATAGCCATTAAACAACTACCGGAAAATATTCAACTGGTAATAAGCGGAAATGAAACATACTTGGATGAGGCAGATAAAGTAATTATTGATAGAATTAATAAACCATATCAACGTATATTCTTTACTGGTTTTGTATCAAATGCACATTTACAACATTTGTTCAAAAATGCAGATGCTTTTATTTTTCCCTCATTATCTGAAGGGTTTGGCATCCCCATTTTAGAATCGTTTTATTTCGAAAAACCTATTCTGTGTTCAAACACAACTTCGCTACCGGAAATTGCAGGTAATGCAGCATTATACTTTGACCCATTGATTCCTACTTCTATCGCAGATTCAATTGTATTATTTTATTCGAATTCTGCTATAAGTGAGAATTTAGTTCAACTCGGTAAGGAAAGGCTTAAATTATTTTCCTGGAAAAAAATGGCAAATCAAACGGTTGGTTTATATCAAGCAATTCTTAATGATAAAAATATTTCGAATAATTAAGTACTTACTTTTTTATCAGCGTTTTTAATATAGATATACAATAGCATAAAAAGATAAAAAGGTATTATAGGTAATCGATAACGGATCATTGTACCAAAATTAAAGGTTGAATTTCCAATGATGGTTGATAGTGCCATAGAATAAATAAAGCAAAATAAGATATAGGGGTCCGTGAAAATATAATAGAAGAATGAACGAATTCTACATTTTATCAATACAAAAATAGTTATAATGAAGCCTAATAATGACTCTAGTGCACTAAATGCCATGATAGGCTTTTTTACTTCCCATAAAAATGGTCTAAATAAAGTGGTAAAAATGGCTTGAGGTGTATTAATAGCAAAGTCAGACAAGGAGCCTATGTTTGCCGATCCTTCAAAACTGGCTTTACTTCTTTCATCTTCAATATCAGCATTTGCGTAAACACTTTTATAAATTTCAATATTTTTTGTGGCGTCTTCAACAACAGAATCTATACTTGATGAAAAGTTAATAAAAACTACAATAGTTATAAATAAAAAAAGAAAACTTGCAGTTATTAATTTAAAAATATTTTTCTTGCTTTGCAAAAATATGAATAATATAAAAGAAATCGCTAAGGATAGCAATAGAGTATTTGCGAGGTAACTTTTTATAGAAAAAAGTAAATAAAACATTGCGAAAAGTAAAATAGGGTCTTTAAGTGAAATGTTTTTTTTAATAAAAAGTTTATAACAGAAGTATACGATAAAACCAATGCACCCCAAGCATAAAGAGTCCTTAATTAGCCCTCCTCCCCAAAACCAAATTGAAGGGGTATATAAAAGGGCAATGGCGAGGATTCGTTGCCCACTTTTTTGGAGGATCTCATTAAAAGTTTTAAAAAGTTTCCAAATTCCAAAAAAAGAAAACATGCCAAAGAATAGTGAGACAATCAAGTAACTATTGAAAGATATATATGACAATAAAGCAGAAATCTTCATTACCCAAAGATTGGCATCAACATCAATTCCTGTAGGGAGTACAAAATCACTGCCCGAATTAACCATGGCCATTTTTTGAAAATCATCGCCTGAACTAAAAAATGGAGTAAATGGGTCTCCAGTAGTACTAACTAAATTTCGAATAAATTTGCCTCCTTCAAAAAATCCGAAGGAATCGCCGTAGCCATAGAAATACTGGATTACCATGGCATAAAGTATTGTGCCAACAATATGCAGTATGAATGCAGATAAAAAGTATTTGCGTAACCCTGTTCCCCTGTACCTTTTGGAATGAATAAAAACTAACGTATACAACAGGATAACATATATCAAGAGCAAAAAATAATCTTCTATTTTGATATACTCCATCTGTGGGTTGTATGGGAGGTTTTAAAGTACTGAAACTAAAAGCTGGTTTTGTGGGATCAATTCTTTGATCCAAATTATTAGCTCCAACCAATAGCTTGAACATTACGCTGCAATATAATCAATAGTTTTTTCTCCTATATTCATAAATTCATCCTGAAAATTTGATGAACTAAACTCAGATAATGTATTTTTATCGCTGTAAGGCCTAATTCTATGCATATTGAACTTGTGAATCCTCTTTCTGGAAATCTGCTTACTTCAACCAATGAGGGGTTGTTGGATA
>Ga0194060_10001770_pt1 | contig 15466 bp, 12 predicted proteins | sample SepL225m_MetaG_FD_163427 | JGI IMG/M metagenome (GOLD analysis project Ga0194060, IMG submission 163427) | Anoxic zone freshwater microbial communities from boreal shield lake in IISD Experimental Lakes Area, Ontario, Canada - Sep2016-L222-5m | ecosystem: Environmental > Aquatic > Freshwater >...
GATACGGCTTTCGATGGATCAAAATAGGCACCAGCCGGAGTTGCAATAAGAATGTATGTAGCCTTATTAGTTGGTCGAACACCCAGACCAACTTCAGTAGCAATCATGAATGGACGAATGTATAAAGATTCACCGACTTTGTTTGGAACCCAACCTGAATCTTGCTGAACTAAAGTTTCTACAGTTTCAAGAAATAGCGCTTCCGGCATCTCAGGAAGTGCTAAACGCCTGGCTGAGTTAGCAAAGCGCTTTGCATTTGCTTCTGGCCGAAAAAGAGAAATCCCACCATCTGGTTGACGGTATGCCTTCATACCTTCAAAAATCTCTTGACCATAATGAAAAACCGCGGTTGCAGGATCAAGTGATAAAGGTCCATACGGAATTAACTCTGGCTCAGCCCATCCATCTTTTTCACTCCACTCACATATGACCATGTGATCGGTGTAGTGCTTTCCGAATCCACCTTCGGCAACCAAAGCGTTGCGAGTAGTTTCATCCTTGGCGTTTGGATTGAGAGTTAATTTCATTCTCTTTATAGCGCTGCGACTAGCGCATCTCCCACTTCGCTTGTGCTGCGTTTGGTATTTCCGCGTGTTAACAAGTCTGCGGCAACTGCGCGCTCAACATCTCTAGCAGCTTCTGCAAAACCTAAGTGATCTAACATCATCGCAACTGACATAACTGTGGCAGTTGGGTCTGCAATATTTTTACCAGCTATGTCAGGGGCTGAACCGTGAACAGGTTCGAACATTGATGGAAATTTGCCGGTGGGATTTATATTTCCAGAAGCGGCAAGGCCGATTCCGCCACAAATTGCTGCAGCAATATCTGTCAAGATATCTCCAAAAAGATTATCTGTAACTACTACATCAAATCGCTCTGGGTTAGTTACGAAAAACATTGATGCCGCATCGACATGTAAATAATCGGTTGTGACGCTTGGATACTCTTTAGCTACTTCATTAAATGTACGTGTCCATAATCCACCGGCACGAGTTAAAACGTTGTTTTTATGAACAAGGGTTAACTTCTTGCGATCGCGTTTTTGTGCACGTTCAAATGCATCGCGAATAACGCGTTCTGCGCCGCGACGTGTGTTGAGGCTTTCCTCTGTTGCAATCTCGGCATCGGTTCCTTCTGCAAGGACTCCCCCAGCGCCAACATAGGGACCTTCGGTTCCTTCGCGAACAACTACAAAATCAATAGGAGATTTTGTCGCTAGCGGACCAGTTACACCAGGCATTAACCGCGCGGGACGTAAATTAATGTAGTGATCAAAAGCAAATCGCAATTTTAAAAGAAGTCCACGTTCGAGTACACCACTAGGAACAGTTGGGTCTCCAACTGCGCCGAGCAGAATTACATCTTTAGTTGCGATCTCTTCCAACGTTGCTTGTGGCAAGACTTCGCCGGTGCGATGCCAGAAACCAGCACCAAGGTCATATGCAGTTTTACTAAAAGTAACATCGTACTTTTTTGAAATGGCATCTAGAACTTTGAGACCTTCATTTACTACTTCGGGCCCAATTCCATCGCCTGCGATTACGGCTAAGTTAATAGTTTTCATTTCTCCACCAAAAATACTGAGCGAGCAAACTCGGCATCAGTATCTTTCTTGACTTTCGCAACAATTGATTCACTTACTTGGGAATCAACCGTAAGAGCCATGAGTGCAGTGCCGCCTGCTTCGCTTCGCGCAACCTGCATTCCAGCGATATTTACTTTAGCTTCACCTAAAGTTTGACCAACGATACCGATGATGCCTGGACGATCAACGTAGCGAATGAACAAGATGTTATCCGTTGGAGGAAGATCTAGTCGGAAAGAATCGATAGCAACAATCTTTTGAGTCTGCTTGATTCCCATTAACGTTCCATCGATTGACATTGCCTTGCCAGTACCTGTTGTCGCACGCAAAGTAATCATTGAGCGATATTCATGACACTCTGCAACCGTTGTAACTGCCGAAGTCATACCGCGCTCAGCTGAAAGACCTGGAGCATTAACATAGGTAACTTCTTCAGCACCAACGGCCAAAAGTGCGCCTTTGAGCGCACTGATTCCAAGAATAGAAGAATCGTGAACAGAGATATCACCTTTGACAGTGACATCGATATTTACAGGAAGTTCTCCTAGAAGTTCAGTTGCAATCTCTGCCATTTTTTCAACTAATGGAAGTGATGGACGAATATCTTCATGAATTACTCCACCTTTAACATTTACCGCGTCTGGTACAAGTTCTCCGGCAAGAGCTTTACGAACAGAAACTGCCACAGCAATTCCTGCACGTTCTTGTGCTTCATCAGTTGATGCACCTAGGTGAGGAGTTGCGACGACTTGATCGAGTGTAAATAATGGTGAATCGGTACATGGTTCAGTCACGTATACATCTAAACCTGCGCCAGCAACACGTCCCTCGACAATTGCATCATAGAGCGCAGCTTCATCAAGTACTCCACCACGTGCGGCATTAATAATTCGGACCGCTGGCTTAACTTTTTTGAGAGCTTCTACGCCAATTAAGTTGGCGGTCTCCTTAGTCTTTGGCAAGTGAATTGTGATGAAATCTGAAGTTTTCAAAAGTTCATCAAGATCTACAAGTTTTACACCAAGTTGAGCCGCGCGTGCAGGTTGTAAATAAGGGTCATAGGCGATGACATTCATTCCAAATGCTTGCATACGGGATGCAACCAACTGACCGATTCGGCCAAAACCTACAATTCCTAAAGTCTTTTCAAAGAGTTCAGCACCTGTGTATTTAGAACGAGCCCATTTGCCATTTCGCAGCGCAGCATTAGCTGGTGAAATAAAACGTGCAGATGCTAGCAATAATGAAATCGCTAACTCGGCAGCGCTAACAATGTTAGATGTCGGGGCATTAACAACCATGACTCCCGCAGCCGTTGCTGCAGGAATATCAACGTTATCCAAACCAACTCCAGCACGTGCAATTACTTTAAGGCCTTTGGCTGCAGCAATTGCCTCTGCATCCATTTTTGTTGCAGAACGAATTAAAACCGCATCGACTCCTTTTGCAAGAGCTGCAAGAAGTTGAACCCTATCGGCGCCATCACAGTTAACGACATCAAAATCTGGGCCTAACGCTTCTAGAGTTGCCGGGCTTAATTCTTCAGCGATTAAGACAACAGGTTTAGCCACGCGCTGCGCTTCCCTCTTTGTAATCATCGGCCTTTGACTGCTTCATCCATGAGAACATTTTGCGCAATTCACGGCCTACAGCTTCAATTGGATGCGTCTCACCTTTTGCACGAAGAGATTTAAACTCTGGTGCGCCGGCTTCTTGATCATCAATAAAGCGCTTAGCAAATGCTCCGCTCTGAATATCAGCAAGTACGGCCTTCATGTTTTCTTTTACATGTGGATCAATAACACGTGGGCCAGATACATAATCACCAAACTCTGCAGTGTCAGATACTGACCAGCGCTGCTTTGCAATTCCACCTTCATACATCAAATCAACAATTAGCTTAAGTTCATGTAAGCACTCGAAGTATGCAACTTCAGGTTGATATCCAGCTTCAGTTAGCGTTTCGAATCCGTACATCACAAGCTGTGATGCTCCGCCGCAAAGAACAGATTGCTCACCAAAAAGATCAGTTTCTGTCTCTTCAGTAAATGTAGTCAAAATTCCACCGGCACGTAGTCCGCCGATTGCCTTGGCATATGAAAGTGTGAGTGGCCATGCACTTCCAGTTGAGTCTTGTTCTACAGCAACAATGACAGGAACTCCGCGCCCTGCTGCATACTCACGGCGAACTAAGTGACCCGGACCCTTTGGTGCAACCATGCAAACATCAACTGCAGCAGTTGGCTTGATGTAACCAAAGCGAATATTAAAACCATGTCCAAAGAACAATGCATCGCCATCTTTTAAGTTAGGCAAAATTGAATCGGTGTAGATATGGCGCTGAACATGGTCTGGAGCCAAAATCATAATGACCGTTGCTTCTTGTACCGCTTCAGCAACTGATACAACGCGTAGTCCTTCAGCCTCTGCCTTAGCTCGTGATGCTGAACCTTCTTTTAATCCAACACGAACGTCGACTCCGCTGTCGCGCAGGTTAAGTGCATGCGCATGTCCTTGTGAGCCGTAACCGATGATCGCGACTTTGCGACCCTGGATGATGGATAGATCTGCATCCTCTTCGTGATACATCGTTGCTGCCACGGTATTTCTCCTTTAGTTCTGGTAATCGGGTTGAGTGTCGTGAATTGTTGGTGTTGCTGTGTTTGGAACTATTTCCTTTATAGAAATTACATTGATCAACTTATCGAGCTGGGCAATCACTTGCTCCAACGCATGGCCTTCTAAATTAACCACGATGTCCATTTGTGACACCGTTGGATTAGCAGTTGGACCTACAGATAAGCGTTCAATGTTGTAAGCACGGCGCGAGAAGAGGCCGGCGACTCTGGCTAAAACTCCAGGTGAGTTTTCAACTAAAACTTCAAGTGTGTGTTGGGCCATTTTTATAGCTCCTGTGAATCCCAGTCAGGCGCGGTTTCTCGCGCAATCTTGATATCGTCATTTGATGCACCTGCAGCAACCATTGGCCACACCATTGCATCGCGGTGAACTCTAAAATCAATAACAACTGGTTGATCATTAATTGCCATTGCTTTTTCAATAGTTGCATCTACATCTTCTTCACGTTCACAGCTAAGGCCAACACACCCCATTGCTTCTGCAAGCATTGGGAAATTTGGAACTCGCTTTGATTCAAGGCTTGTATTTGAATAGCGGCCCTCATAGAAAAGGGTTTGCCATTGGCGAACCATTCCTAGAGATTCATTATTAATAATCGCCACCTTGATTGGGATGTTATTAAGTGCACATGTTGTTAATTCTTGATTAGTCATTTGGAAACAACCATCACCATCGATTGCCCAAACTGTCGTATCAGGTGCACCAACTTTTGCGCCCATTGCAGCAGGAACGGCGTAGCCCATGGTTCCGAGACCGCCGGAATTTAGCCACGTGCGTGGATTTTCATAAGAAACAAATTGGGAAGCCCACATCTGATGTTGACCAACACCTGCAGCCATAATCGCTTGTGGCCCAGAAATTTTACCAATTCGCTCAATTACATATTGCGGAGAAAGAGATCCATCTGATGGTTTGTCATAACCAAGAGGGTATGAGGCTTTAAGTGAATTCATTTGTCGAAGCCATGGCGTTAAATCTGGTTGGTTCTTAGAAAGGGCAGCCTTTAATGCAGGAATTAATGCCGAAATCGTATTTTTTAAATCTCCCAAAACCGCAACATCAGCAAAGCGATTCTTTCCAATTTCAGCAGGATCCACATCTGCATGTATAACTTTTGCATTGACGGCAAATGTAGAAAGTTTGCCAGTAACGCGATCATCAAAACGTGCGCCTAAAGTTATAAGTAGGTCTGCTTTTTGAAGCGCCGTAACAGCGGCAACAGTTCCGTGCATACCTGGCATTCCAAGATTTAATGGATGGCTGTCTGGAAAAGCGCCGCGTGCCATCAGAGTTGTTACAACTGGTGCACCAAGTAATTGTGCGAGTTCTAAAAGCTCACGAGAAGCATTTGCTTTTATTACTCCCCCGCCAACATAGAAAACTGGCTTACTTGATTCGGCAATCAGTGCAGCGGCATCGTTAATCGCTTGGTTATTAGGAACTAACTGGGGTTTATAACCTTGTAAGTTAACCGAAGTCGGATAACTAAATTCCGTCATTGCCTGCAAGGCATCCTTAGCAATATCTACAAGTACAGGACCAGGACGTCCAGTACTTGCGATGTGAAAAGCTTCTGCGATTGCACGAGGAATATCTGCTGGATTAGTAATTAAATAATTATGTTTTGCAAATGGCATTGTGATGCCACGAATATCTGCTTCTTGAAAAGCATCAGTTCCAATTGCAACCGATGGAACTTGACCCGTAATTGCAACAACTGGAACTGAATCCATCGCTGCATCAGCTAATGGTGTTACAAGATTTGTTGCACCAGGTCCTGAAGTAGCGATGCATACTCCAACGCGACCAGTTACTTGGGCATAACCAGTTGCTGCATGACCGGCGCCTTGTTCATGTCGAACAAGAATGTGTCGGATTGAACTAGAGAAAATTGGATCGTATGCAGGAAGAATTGCGCCTCCAGGAATTCCGAACATGACATCTACGCCAGCGGCTTCAAGGGATGCGACGAGTGAACTCGCCCCGTTCATCTGACTCATTGTTCTTCTCCTTTCTTGCGATCCATTTAAGTGATTAAACGAAAAAACCCTCAGATAACTGAGGGCGGCGCATGATCATGGTTCGATCACGCGCTATTAAATCACCACCACGAAACTTGTGCTCATGGACATATTCTCCAATAAATTATGCGTATCAGTCAAGACGTGAGATGCACATCTCACAATTTGAACAGGGTTTAGTCGCAGACCGCGCCTTTTGATGCCGATCCAACGAGCTTTGAATACTTGGCCAAGACCCCTCGAGAGTATTTATGACCCAATGGCGTCCATCCAACTTTTCTTGCTTCCAACTCTTCAGGAGCAACAAGTAAATCCAATCTGCGGTTAGTGATGTCGATTCGAACTACATCTCCATCCTTAATAAAGGCAATTGGTCCACCATCAACGGCTTCGGGTGCAACATGGCCAACACATAATCCTGTGGAACCCCCAGAGAAACGACCGTCGGTTAATAGCAAAGTTGATTTGCCAAGTCCTGCGCCCTTGATCGCACCAGTAATCATTAACATTTCACGCATTCCAGGTCCACCTTTTGGACCTTCATAGCGAATTACTACAACATCGCCAGCTTGAATTGTTCCATTTTCAAGTGCTTCCATCGCAGCTTGTTCGCGCTCGAAAACACGTGCAGGTCCTTCAAATGTTTCAATGCCGATTCCTGCAGTCTTACAAACTGCGCCGTCAGTTGCCAATGTTCCACCCAGAATAGTAATTCCTACATCTGTTGAAATTGGTGAGGATACAGCGCGCAAAATCTGTCCATCTGGATCTGGCGGGGCAACTTCTTTTAGATTTTCCGCCATTGTTTTTCCAGTAACGGTAAGCACATCACCGTGGAGAAGGCCTGCATCAAGTAAACCTTTTAGGACAACTGGAATTCCGCCGACCTTGTCGACATCGCTCATTACAAACTTTCCAAAAGGCTTGAGATCTCCAAGTAATGGAACTTTAGATCCAATTCGATGGAAGTCATCAAGTGAAAGATTTACGCGCGCTTCATTAGCAATTGCTAAAAGATGCAAGACCGCATTTGTTGAACCACCAAGTGCCATCAAAATTGTTATCGCATTTTCAAAGGCAGGCTTAGTTAAAATATCGCGAGTAGTAATTCCTTGGCGAATTAGCTCAACTACTGCAGCACCCGATGCAATGGCATATGTATCGCGTCGGCGATCAACTGCAGGAGGTGCAGCAGATCCTGGAAGTGAAAGTCCAATTGCTTCACCAATACTTGCCATCGTGTTTGCGGTGTACATACCGCCACACGCGCCTTCGCCTGGACAGATTGCCCGTTCAATTTCATCAACGCGATCTTGTGAAATCAAACCACGGGCACATGCGCCAACTGCTTCAAAAGCATCAATGATGGTTACATCTTTGCCATCAACTTGGCCGGGCAAAGTTGAACCTGCATAAACAAAAACACTGGCAACATCTATTCGAGCTGCTGCCATCATCATCCCTGGAAGTGATTTATCGCATCCAGCAAAAGTAACCATTCCATCAAGGCGTTCGGCCTGCATAACAGTTTCAACTGAATCGGCGATAACTTCGCGTGAAACTAACGAAAAGTGCATCCCTTCATGACCCATTGAAATTCCGTCAGAGACTGAAATGGTTCCAAATTGCATTGGAAATCCACCAGCATCTATTACGCCTTGTTTAGATGCTTTAGCGAGACGGTCCAGAGATAAATTGCACGGAGTTATTTCATTCCATGAAGATGCAATTCCAATTTGAGGTTTAACCCAATCTTGATCACCCATACCAACTGCACGCAACATTCCTCGGGCTGGTGCTCGCTCGAGTCCATCAGTTACAACTCCAGAGCGCGGTTTCATGGTCGACATGCGATAATTCTATCCTCTTAACAACAAATCATTTAATCTGAAAATGGAGATTTTGCGTGTCACAATCCAACAAAACTGAAGTTTTAGACCCAACCAGATGGCGCACACTATTCGTTGTAGCTATTTCGCAATTAATGCTGGTACTAGATAGCTCCATCATGAATATCGCCATCCCAAGTGCCAAGATAGATCTTGGTATTTCTGATGCTAATCAGCAGTGGGTAATTACCGCCTACACATTGGCATTTGGTTCGCTACTTCTACTGGGTGGTCGTGTAGGTGACTACATGGGACGCAAGAAAATTTTCTTAATAGGACTTATTGGTTTTGCTGGCGCATCTGCTCTTGGCGGCATCGCATCAACTCAAGGAATGTTATTTGGTGCTCGTGCACTACAAGGTGTATTCGGTGCACTTCTTGCTCCAGCAGCCCTTGCCATTATTTCTGTGACTTTTACAGTTCCGGCAGAGCGCGCTAAAGCTTTCGGAGTAATCGGTGCAATCTCAGGTGGCGGCGCCGCAATTGGTTTAATTCTTGGAGGAACTCTTACTGAATTCTTCTCTTGGCGTTGGTGTCTAGGTGTTAACGCACCTATTGCAATCATCGCCGCCATTCTTGCTATCAAATATGTTCATGAATCTAAAGCAACTGGGGACAACACCTACGACATTCCTGGCGTTGTAACGGCAACACTTGGTCTGTTCTCACTCACGTATGGCTTTAATGAAGCCGCGAGTAAAGGGTGGAGTTCTCTCACCACAATTTCATTCTTGATTTCGGCTGCCGTACTTTTAGGTTTATTCATAACGATTGAGATGCGCGTTAAGAATCCTTTGATGCCACTTCGTGTTATCACTGAAAGAAATCGTGGTGGCTCATACCTTGGTTCACTCGTTGTTGGAGCAGGACTATTTTCGATGTTCTTATTTTTAGGACTTTATCTTCAAGTAATCCTAGGTTACAGCCCACTCAAATCTGGTTTTGCATTTCTGCCATTTACTGCAGGAATAATTATCTTCGCCGGAATTGCATCAGCATTATTGCCAAAAGTTGGACCAAAACCTTTGATGGTTCCCGGTTTACTTGCTGCGAGTATAGGTTTGTTAATGCTAACCCGAATTACACCTGATACTTCATACGTAACGCACGTAATGCCATCACTTTTGATCATGTCTAGCGGTATGGCACTTGTATTTATCCCGCTCACTTCAACTTCTCTGCACGCTGTTTCAAACCATGACACAGGGGTAGCAAGTGCAATGGTTAATACAAGCCAGCAGATTGGTGGATCACTTGGTACCGCCTTACTCAATACAATCGCAGCAACTGCGGCAACTACTTATTCAGCCGCTCATACAAACCTCGGAAAATCTGCTCAACAATATGCAATGACTCATGGCTTTACTGTGGCTTTTAAGTTCAGCGCTGGATTGTTATTTATTGGTGCAATTGTTCTTTTCTTCTTTATCAATATCGGAAAAGAATCTTTGGTTGAGACTGAAGGTGTATCAGTTCACTAATTAATTAGTAGCTTGACCAAGGTGGCCAAGTAGAAGCTCTCGTACGCGAGCAGCATCTGCTTGGCCCTTTGTATCTTTCATGATTGCTCCGATTAACGCACCTGCCGCAGGCACATGACCATCACGAACTTTTTGCGCAGTCTCTGGCTGTGCTGCGCATGCACGCTCGATTGCCGCCATTAGCGCCGAGTCATCATTAACAACTTTAATTCCACGTCCGGCAATGACCGCAGCAGGTTTTCCTTCACCAGCAATAACACCTTCTACAACTTGGCGCGCCAATTTATCGGTGAGTTCACCAGCATTAACAAGTGCAACAATTTCTGCGACATCTGAAGCTGAAATTGTTAAATCTTTAATCATCACATCTTTTTCATTTGCGATTCGTGAAATTTCACCTAACCACCAACCACGTGCTTTTGCAGGATCTGCACCAAGTGCAACAGTTGCCTCTACAACATCTAATACATCAGCATTAATCATTGCTGACATCTCTTTATCTGGAACCGCCCAAGCTTCTTGTAAACGTTTGCGGTGTATTGATGGACGCTCTGGTAAAGCTGCACGTAATTCTTCAACCCACGCAGCATCTGGCGCAACTGGAACTAAATCTGGTTCAGGGAAATAACGGTAATCCTCTGCTTGCTCTTTAGATCGACCAGAGCGAGTAAGTCCGGTGTCTTCTTGGAAGTGGCGAGTTTCTTGAACAACGCGCTCCCCTTTATTGAGCAGTTCGGCATGACGAATCATTTCACCGCGAATCGCTCGCTCCACTGATCGCAGCGAGTTAACATTTTTAGTCTCTGATCTAGTTCCAAGAGTTTCGGCACCTATTAAACGTAATGAAACATTTGCATCGCAGCGTAGTGAGCCTTGCTCCATCTTTACATCGCTTACTCCAAGTGAGCGCAAAATATCTCGAAGTTCGGCAACGTAGGCGCGCGCAACTTCTGGTGCATATTTTCCGGTGCCAGGAACAATCTTGGTAACGATTTCAACTAAAGGGATACCTGCTCGGTTGTAATCGAGAAGTGAATATTCGGCACCGTGGATTCGTCCAGTAGCCCCACCTACGTGCAAGGACTTTCCGGTGTCTTCCTCCATATGGACGCGTTCAACCTCAATACGAAAAACTTTTGGTCCTTCATCAGTTTCAATTTCAACATCAACGAAACCATTCACGCAGATTGGTTCGTCATACTGTGAAATTTGAAAGTTCTTAGGCATATCTGGATAAAAATAGTTTTTACGAGCAAAGCGGCTAAATGGAGCAATTGAGCAGTTAAGAGCTAGTCCAATTTTAATTGTCGATTCAATTGCCTTTTCATTAACAGTTGGAAGCGCACCTGGTAGGGCCAAGCACACTGGACAGGTTTGGGTGTTTGGTTCGGCGCCGAAAACAGTTGAACAACCGCAAAACATTTTAGATTCCGTATTAAGTTCGACGTGAACTTCTAAACCAAGTACCGGTTCATATTTTGCAACCACATCATCGTAAGTCAGGTTCATTTACTGCCTGCTAACGTTGGAATTTTTGAAAGAAGTGGAGCGCCCCACTTTGAAAGCAACGCGGCTTCAAGGGCTGCACCTACTGAATACATGCGATCATCTTTCATAACGGGCGACATGATTTGAAAACCAACAGGTAATCCATCTTCATCGGCTAGTCCAGATGGGAGTGACATGCCGCCGATACCAGCCATATTTACTGGAATTGTTGCGATGTCATTGAGATACATTGCCAATGGATCATTGGCCTTTTCACCGATTTTAAATGCTGTTGTGGGACACGTTGGGGACACCAAAACATCGGCCACTTCAAAAGCTTTATTGAAATCCTGAGTAATTAAGGTTCGAACTTTTTGTGCACTTCCGTAGTATGCATCGTAATACCCTGAAGACAAGGCGTACGTACCTAGAATGATGCGGCGCTTTACTTCGCGTCCAAATCCGACTTCGCGAGTCAAATTCATTACAGATTCAGCGGATGCTCCGTCGAGATCACCAACACGTAGGCCGTATCGCATGGCATCAAAGCGAGCCAAATTAGATGAGCACTCAGATGGGGCAATTAAATAATATGCGGCAAGAGCATATTCAAAATTAGGTGCAGATACTTCAACTATTTCAGCACCAGCCGCGGCTAATAATTCAAGTGATTCTTCGAAGCGATTGCGAACTCCTTTTTGATATCCATCACCATTGAGTTCTTTTACAACGCCAATTTTCATCCCTTTCACATTGCCAGCTTTCGCTGCCGCAACTACTGCTGGAACTGGCGCGTTAATTGATGTTGAATCTTTTGGATCATGCCCTGCAATCACTTCATGCAATAACGCCGCATCTAAAACTGTACGTGCACACGGTCCGGCTTGATCAAGAGAAGATGAGAAAGCAACCAAGCCATAGCGAGATACTCCGCCATAGGTTGGTTTTACTCCAACGGTTCCAGTCACTGCTGCCGGCTGGCGAATTGATCCACCGGTATCGGTTCCAATTGCAAGCGGGGCTTCAAAAGCTGCAAGTGAAGCTGAAGAACCACCACCTGAACCACCTGGAATTCGAGTTAAATCCCATGGATTATGTGTTGGACCATAGGCAGAATTTTCAGTCGATGAACCCATTGCGAATTCATCCATATTGGTTTTACCCAAAATAATAATGTCATTTTTCTTAAGGTTCGCAACCACGGTTGAGTCATATGGTGGACGCCAACCTTCAAGAATCTTTGAGCCACATGTGGTGGGAATTCCTTTTTGTGCCATAACATCTTTAAGCGCTAGCGGAACGCCAGCTAATGGCGAAAGCTTTTCACCGTTTTTACGCTTTGCATCAACCGCGGCAGCTTGTGCAAGGGCGCCTTCTGTGTCAACAAAAAGAAATGCATGTACTGCACCATCAACTGCAGAAATTTGATCTAAGTGGGCTTGAGTTAATTCAACTGAAGTTACTTCTCCATTGGATAACTTAACTGCCATCTCTGATGCCGAATTTCGAATCATTCTTCACCCAAGATCTGAGGAACACGGAAGCGTTGTTCCTCTTGTGCTGGTGCTCCAGAAAGAGCTTCGGCGGGAGTCAAAGAAGGAATTACCACATCCGGGCGGAAAACATTGCGCAATGGAAGTGGGTGTGAAGTAGCGGCAACATCTGCACTGGCCACTTCTTGCACACGTGCAACTGCATCCAAAATTACCGTGAACTCATTGGAAAGTGCGACCAACTCTTCATCGCTCATTTCGATTCGCGCAAGGCCAGCAAGCTTTGCTACATCATCACGGGAAAGGCTGGTCATGGGTGGGAGTCTAATTAATTTCGCACTTAACTGCGAATCTGTCCATCTCCTGTAACTATCCAGGTAGTTGTGGTCATGGCTTCTAACCCCATAGGCCCGCGGGCATGGAGCTTTTGATTGGAAATTCCAATCTCTGCGCCAAAACCCATCTGCTCACCATCGGTAAATCTCGTTGAGGTATTTATCATTACTGCAGCGCAATCACTCAAAGCGATAAAGCGCGCTGCATTTGCTTTGTTTTCAGTGATGATTGCTTCAGTGTGCTTAGTGCCGTATTTAGCAATGTGAGCACTCGCATCATCAACTGAATCAACTATCGCAACATTGATTTCAAGAGTTCCGTATTCGGTGGACCAGTTCTCTTCATTGGCTTGGCTAATTGGGATAGATCCAGCAAGAGCCACAGTACGTGAATCACCATGAAGAACTACACCTGCTTCATGTAAGGCCTTCAAAGCAACTGGGGCAAAATCTTTAGCGATTGCACTATGAATTAGAAGCGTCTCTGCGGCATTACACACACTTGGACGCTGAACTTTAGAATTGATAATTATTGGGACTGACTTGGTTAGATCGGCAAACTCATCGATGTAAACATGGCATACACCCGCACCTGTTTCAATGGTTGGAACAGTTGAATCATCAACAACGGTTCGAATAAGAGAAGCACTGCCTCTTGGAATTACTAAATCAATCTTGCCTCGGGCATGCAGCATCGCAGTAACATTTTCACGATCACCTGCCGGTACGAGTTGAATTACATCCGGAGAAATTTTAGTCTTCGCTAAAGCATCACGCATAATGGTGACGAGCATTTGATTTGTGGATTCGGCACTTGAAGAGCCACGTAGCAACGCGGCATTGCCCGACATTAATAAAATTACTGCAGCATCTACTGTCACATTTGGGCGAGCTTCATAAACCATGCCAACAACACCAAATGCAACGGTTATTTGTTTCAAATCGATTCCATTAGGCAAGGTTGTGTGGCGCAATGTAATTCCAAGTGGATCTGGAAGTTGACTAACCTGTCTGGCACCGTTGGCGATTCCAGAAATTCTTGCGGGAGTCAGATTTAATCGATCAAGCAGTGAAGGATTCATCGCTGCATCACGGGCTCGCGCCATATCTTTTTCATTAGCGGCGATAATCTCAGTAGAGCGCGCCTCAAGTGCATCGGCAATCACATTAAGTGCAGCACTTCGCTCAGGACCAGTGGCAGCGCTCAACGTACGGGATGCGGTGCGCGCGGTATCAGCAAGGGCACTAATAATTTGTGTTGCAGTCATGGTTCAAAGCCTATCGGGAGTTAGGCTTTAGCCGTGTTCAAATTAATACGCAAAATTCTGGTCATCCTTTTTATTATCTACGTTGCATTATTTGGTTTAACCAAGGCGATTCGATATCCCGAACCAATTGCCGCGATTAAATTGGGATTGGCACCCGCCTCCAAGACGCCAAATCTCATGCCGGCTCACACAATCAAAGCAGCCACCACCCCGGTTGAATGGAAGAGCGGTAGCGAAGAGATGCCAGCGCAAGTTAATTTCGACGGAAGGGACATCGCTTTTGATGAGTTCATCTCTACAACTCATACAAATGCATTCTTGGTTATTCGAAATGGTGTTTTAACTTTTGAAAAATATTACAACGGTATGGGCCAAAGCACCCGGCTTCCTTCTTATTCTGTTGCAAAAACAATGACTTCACTGATGATTGGTAAATTAATTGATTCGGGAAAAGTAAAAGAGAGCGACACGTTTGTAAGTATTTTGCCACAGTTCAAGGCAGGCACCTCTTTTGACAAAGTCACGATTAAAGATCTTCTTGACATGAAGGGTGGCGTTGGCGTCTCTGATAACTATCCAACGGGGCCTACTGGTTGGGGTGTTGCTATTGCGCAGATGTATGCCTCAACTGATGTTGATTGGTTTTTGATGCACAACCGTAAGATGAAAGAAGACCCAGGAACTTTTGCTGAATACCGTTCCGTTGATACTCAAATGCTAGGAATGGTGATTAAAAAGATTAGTGGTCAATCTCTTGTCGATTACTACGGTAAAAATATTTGGCAAGTTGCAGGAGCATCACAGAATGCGACATGGAATGTAGATAAAGTTGGTGGAACTGAAAAAGCATTCTGCTGCTTTAATGCAACTGCGCGAGACTACGCACGAATTGGTTATGAGTTGATTAATCCAAGTTCTAAAATCATTAGTGCAGCTTGGTTATCAAGAATTTCAACTCCTGTGGTAACTCTGGATTATGGGTGGGGCTACGGGGCGCAGGTATGGCATCCATACCCAGGAATTAATTTAATGCTTGGACTTCACGGCCAATTTGTTTGGATGGATCCCGCTCACAAAACCGTGATTGTTAAATTAAGCGATGAACCCACAAGTGCTGATGGTGAAAGTGCAAAAGTTGCGCCAGTCTTGAAAGCAATTTCAGAGAAGAACTAAATCATCTCTGTGAACTAGTTCGCGCTCATACTCTGGACCCATTTCTGCCGCTAACTCTTTAGTTGATCGGCCTAACATTTTAGGCAGATC
>Ga0194060_10001771_pt1 | contig 15465 bp, 14 predicted proteins | sample SepL225m_MetaG_FD_163427 | JGI IMG/M metagenome (GOLD analysis project Ga0194060, IMG submission 163427) | Anoxic zone freshwater microbial communities from boreal shield lake in IISD Experimental Lakes Area, Ontario, Canada - Sep2016-L222-5m | ecosystem: Environmental > Aquatic > Freshwater >...
GGTTTTACCCTATTTTTTTAAAAAGGCTTAAAAAGAAAATAGTAAATAAGTTCAGAGCAGCGGATAATAAAGCAACTTATCACGACTATTTAAATGATTTTAAAGCAGACCGTATATTATTTAATCTTAGTGGTGGCGATGAGATAGCACTGGACAGTTCAGATTTAATGATATTTATTAAACAAACACAAATACAATTTTCGGTTTTTTATCATAACCTGAATGTACAAGTTAAGTACACCGCTAATGTTCGTGATAACTTTAAATTATTACTGCAGAAAGCTGCAAATAATTTCTTTACTTCAAAGATGCAGATTGATCTAATGGAAATGCAATTGCAATTTCATCACATTAAGAAAGCATCGATTCTGAATCATCCATTACGCAATATCCAGTCTTTTCCGTTATTATTAAATGAAGGCGAGTCTATAAAATTTTGTATTATAGGAAATTTGGTCAGTCGCTGGAAAGGGCAGGACTTGGTTATGAAAATCTTGGCAAACGAAAAATGGCTTAGTCGAAATTGGGTTTTAAATTTGTTTGGTAAGGGAGAGGATGAATTTAATTTTAAAGAATTGGCAATACAGTTAGGAATCAGTAAGCATATATTGTTTCATAATTTTACTAACGATATTGAAAATGTATTTAAGGAAAATCATTTGGTATTAATACCCTCACGAAAGGATTCAGGACCAATTGTGCTTTTTGAGGCAATGCTAGCTGCAAGGCCGGTTGTTGGATCTTATATGGGGGCAATGCCAGATTATATTGTATCGGAAGAAACGGGGGTACTTGCGAAAGGGATTAGTGAAAATGATTTTGAAGAAGCTCTTGAAACTGCCTGGATAAATAGAGATAAATGGGATGAGTGGGGAAAGGAGGGATATAGAAAAATGATGACAGTGTATGATTTTACTCCTGCGAAAACTTTGTTAAAGAGGCTGGTTGATGCGTAGTATTAAATGGTTGATACGATTAGTTTTAAACCGGGTATTAAAATTTGTAACAACTGCCGGCAATCTGATTTCTATTTTAAAACTGTTCTTTTTGTCGTATCGACAGATTCAACAGCGTAAAATATTAATTGTAAGTATCAGGGATTTTAATAACGGAAGATATGGTTTTCAACTGGTTAACTACTTTTCTAAGGCAGGGTATGATATTTATTTTTACAAAAGTTTTCGTTTTCTCATTAACCTTTATGGGTACGACAGGTTAATATTTAAGCTTCCAAAAACCTATATTTGGAAAAGACACAAAAGGACTAATTCTAATTCTATTATTTGGTTAAGGTTAAATTTTGTTGATAAAATGCACAAAGTTCAACCGAAGACAATTATTGATGTTGATCTTAATTATTTTGCAGTAAAAGATTTGGGGATATGTGAATATAAAATGCCTTATTATATTCACCCTGTCATGAACTTCTACTTAGATAATATTAATAAATCTTCTAAAAAAAGTAATATTCTATTTTACGGAAGTGAGATTATTCAGTATGATAAATTCTGGATAGAAAAGTATTTTAAGAAAATTAGTAGACAAGATATTTTTAATTATTTAGTAGGGTCTGGCGTGGATATGATAATTCCAGAAAGCTATTCGGATTTTAGAAATAAATTCGATCAGAATAGAGGGTCATTATTTTTATTAAATCGAAATAAGGTAAATATACCAGCTAATGATTGGCTTAGCATATTAAGTGAATTTAATTTTTTTGTGGCAGCCCCAGGAATACAAATGCCTTTATCACATAATGCCATTGAAGCTATGGCAGTTGGTACTATCCTTATTTTATCTTATCCAGAAATGTTTAATCCGGAATTGAAAGATGGTATTAATTGTTTAGTATATTCTAATTTTGAAGAACTCTGCCAAAAAATTGAGTATGCCAAAAAAATGGATGCTCAAGAATTAGAGATCATGCGCAAAAATGTTATGGCATATTTTGATGATCATATACACCCATCTGGGTTTTATAAAAAAATATGCGACAATAATTGCGGCCTGATAAAACTTTATTTGAATGCTGAGGAAAGTAGTCTTAAAGAGTTGAAATTAGGTTAAATAAAGAGTCTTTAATAATTAGTGTATAAACAAATCAATTTGAAATGAATTTTAATGTAAGTGAGTATTGGAATAATCGGTTAGGTGAAAACTTTTCTTTAAAAGGTGTAGGGCATATTTCTTTTTCAAGGTTTTATAATACCTGGCTTTATAAAACAAAATTATTTGTTTTAAATAAAATAAAAAATGAAAAAAAAATAATTCTTGCTCAAAAGAAAGTTTTAGATATTGGAAGTGGAACAGGTTTTTTTGTTGAATACTATACACAAAAAAAAGCCAAAATTACAGGATTGGATATTACAGATATTAGTATTTTATATCTTTCTAAAAAATATCCGCAGTCTAAATTTTATACTTTAGATATTTCAAATGCGATGATTGAAGAAAAGTTTGATATAATCAACATGTGGGATGTGATTTATCATCAGGTTGATGAAAATCTCTTTTTACAAACACTTACAAATATTTCAAAAATGCTAAAACCTGGCAGTTTTTTTATTTGTACAGATACATTTGGCGGTAATCAAGTTAAGCAAGTAAACGAGCATGTTGTATTTAGACCTATGGCAAACTATGCAGGTATTATGGATAAACTAGGTTTTAAACTTATTAAAATCTACCCTTTATATCGTTGGATGAATAGGCCTTATCCATGGGGTACAAGAGTAACTAATATTTTAGCTCCATTTCTTTTTCTACTAGATGTATTAAATAAAAAAGTTGAAAAAAATAACCTCTCTGTTGCTGTCTGGATTTTTCAAAGTGAGCAAGATTTATGAAAGTATTAATTGCCGTCGACTCAATCCCGTATACTTCTGAAACTTTTGTTTTAAATCATATCAAAGGGTTAATTGATGCTAAAATTGATGTAAAAGTATGTGCATTTAATAAACCTGATGAACAAAAGATTCACCAGATATTTTATGATTATAATTTAGAAGAGTTAATTTTTTACAAGCCAAAATTACCAGAGAATATAATTTTTAGAATTTGTAAAGGAGTCCGCTTGTTTTTTAAATGTGTTTTGATTTATCCATATTCTACCGTACAAAGCCTCAATTTTATAAAGTATGGTTTAAAGGCATTAAAGCTTATTTATCTTTATGAGATGTCGGTTTTTGTCAGTAAAGAGAAATATGATTTGATTCATTGCCATTTCGGCACAATGGCCAAAAAGGTTGCATTCTATCAAGGATTGGGCATTTTAAAAGCTCCACTGGTAACAACTTTTCATGGATACGATGTTGATGATAAATTAATAAGGGCTGATAAGATGTTTTATTCAGATTTACAAAAAAAAGGTGTGCTCTTTTTTGTAAACTCAGAATACACTAGGCGACGGGTAGTGTCGCTAGGGTTTGATAATAATAAAATCAAGACAGTGCCTGTTTCTCTTGATACTACCTTGTTTAAAAATAACGAATTAAACACCTTTCCACGAAGTATACATAAAAAAATTATCACTGTTGCAAGGCTCGTTGAATTTAAAGGGATTGAATATTGTATAAAAGCAATTAAAATTGTCAATGAAAAGACGGAGATAAATTTTAGGTATACCATAATTGGAGATGGCCCTTTAAAATATCAGTTGGAAGCATTAGTAAATGATTTAAACTTAACGGATGTAATCGAAATTTTGGGAAGTAAAGATCAAGCTGAGATTAAAGAATATTTAAGTTCAGCAGATTTATTCCTTTTGACTGGTATTATGTCTTCCGATGGCAGACAGGAAAATCAAGGATTAGTTATACAAGAAGCCCAAGCTATGGAATTACCGGTTATTGTTTCAAATATAGGAGGTGTTAGTGAAGGGGTTATTGATGGGAAAACAGGGTTTTTAGTAGAACCAAAAAATATACAACAGATTTCAGATAAGATACTGTTACTTCTCACTGATGACAATTTGAGAATTCAAATGGGCAAAAGGGGAAGAATGTATGTAGTAGACAAGTATAGTATTGAAAATATAACTAAAAGTTTAATAAATAGTTATAATCAAATTATTGCTTGATATAGCAAATAGTTTAAGTTGTTACAATTAATATAATTTATTTGCAAAAAAATATACTTTTTACTTATGATTATGAACTTTACTTAGGGAGTAAAAGTGGAACAGTAAATAACTGTTTGCTTAAGCCAGCAGAGAAAGTCCTAAATGCACATAATAAGTATTCTGCAAAAGCAATATTTTTTGTTGATATACTTTTTTTATGGCGTTTAAAAAATGAACAACCGGATGGGGGTAGTGCTAAAGAAGAATATCAAGCAATAGTATCGCAATTGCAAAATGCAGTTGTTGATGGTCATTACATTTTCCCACATATTCATCCACATTGGCTTGACGCAAAGTATTTATCTGAAACAGGAGAATGGGATCTGAGTAATTATAAGTTATATAGATTTTCTTCATTATCTGCGTTTGAACAGGAAAGGGTTTTTAAAATATCAATTGATTTAATAAGAGAAATAACATCTCCAGTTTGTGATGAATATTTAATAGACGCCTATAGAGCAGGAGGATGGAGTATACAGCCTTTCTCGGAGTTTAAAAGCCATTTTTTGAAATATGGTATTAAATATGATTTTAGCGTGATAGCTGGAAAAAAAATTATTAGTGATGCGCATACATTTGATTTTCAGGATGCTCCTTCAAAAAAAATATATTCATTTGAAGATGATGTTTGTGTGGAAAATATCAATGGCCAATTTATTGAATTTACTATTTCTTCTGTAGTGACTTCTAAGCTGGTTAGATGGTGTTATTTTAAACTGACAAGTATCAAACAGAGATTAGGTTTAAATAATGTCTATGGCGATGGACACGTAATTCAGTTGAATGTAAAGGAGGATATTGATGTAATAAACAATAATCAGCACCGATGGGTTGCTTCATTAGAAGGATTGAATATAATTACATTTATTATATTTTTTAAGCAAATATACAAGCGGTCTTATTTTCATTTTATTTCACATCCTAAACTTTTAACACCACTTGAAATAATATGGTTAAAGATTTTGCTGATTTCTTTAAAAGTCTTTAAAATCAATACTGACTTTAGGAAAATGGGTTGACTTGGTTCTCTTATTTAAATTTTTTAGATGAAAGTTCTTGTTACAGGGGCATCCGGTTTTATAGGTAATCATCTCTGTTCATTATTAACACAGCAGGGTTTTAAGGTATTGGCTTTGGTAAGACCAGGGAGTGATATACAAAAATTACAGCAATTAGAAAATGTTGAGTTTATTTTTGGAGATACAGGGTCGCCTGAAAATTTGGTTAAAACCAATTCATTGCCGGAAATACTTTTTCATCTTGCTGCAGATTGGAGTAATCTGGATGCTGAAATTGATAAAAAATTCATAACTTTTTTAATTGATAATGGGCTCAAGAAAATAATATACTACAGTAGTGTATGTGCTGCAGGATTAGACATGGCTAACATGCCGCTTATTGAAACTGATGAGCCACAATTTCTGGAAAAAGATTTTTATGGTAAATACAAATTTGCTGTAGAACAATATATTAGTTCATTAATAAGGGCTAATAAAGTCGCTGGTGTTATTCTGCGGCCAACATTAGTATATGGCCCCGGTGATACAACCAATATATTTAGCCTTTTTAAAGCGATTCGTTTGCGTAAATTGGCACTTTGGGAAAAGGGAAAACGAATTATTGCGCCTTGTTATATACAAAATCTGAATACAATAGCTATATTGGCTGTAACAAGCGATTCATTTAAAGATATTGTTTATTATGTTGCAGATGGGGAAGGATTAAGTACATTATATGTTACCAAAGTAATTGCTAAAAAAATGGCGTTTAAACATATATATACTAATAAGTCGACACTGCTGGGAAAACAAAAGGGATTCTTGATTTTTGTTTTAAATCGTTTTGGGTTTACCAATTCATTTGCAACACATTTTGCTTTTAACAGCTGGACAAGAAGCTATGATGTGCAATTAAAAAAAATACAATCAGTTGTTGATACCAAATTGTTAGTTCCATTTGAACAAGCGATAGAAGAAACATTATCCTGGTATAAACAGCAAAATATTATCTAAATAATGTCAAAAACCAGTATAGTTTGTCTATCTGAATTATCAGACCATCAACTTGATGTTATTTTTGAAAAGTTTTCTGTTACTAACAATGTAGTTGAAATTTGGTGTACTAAAGAAAACATGGAAATTATCAGGTGGGCAGAAAAAAGGAGCCTGCCTTGCCGTCTACTTTACTGGGAAAAGAATTTAATTTTTTCTACTCCAAATTCAAAAATAAAATTAGCCTTACCGGAAATCTTTACTAATCCGTTTAATATTTATTTCGCCTGCAATGCAGGCATATCTAAGGACGGTTATCTGCAGGGTGCAATCTACGGGCTTTGTAAATTAGTAAACAATAAATCAGTTTCTGAATTAGATTTTCCGGATTATGCGCTTGAAATGTATTTGTATTTTCAGGAAAACACTTTTTCCCTTTTCTACGACAATTCAACAGCACTACTACAAGGAACAGCCTGGGAAGTTGACCATTTACTGATTTCATCACTGAAGTTAAAAACCGGGAGATTATACAATAAGCTGTTTAAATATCTGGCGACACCTAATGAGGTAAATTTTGAAAAGCAGGTAAATAGAGATTCGCTTAAATCTGATAAAAAACTCTATGCCGGTTTGTATCCTTTTTGTTTGCTTTTTAATAAAGTAAAGGGCTTTATGCATACCATTTCTAACTCATTTATAATCTTATACAAGATGCTTTCTTTTAAAATAAAGAAGAAGCTTAAAAGCAAATAAATGCAAAGCAGAAAATTACAGTTAGCTATAATAGGATGCGGTGCTATTTTTGAAAACAATCATTTGCCGGCTTTAATTAATTCAAAAAGCTGGCAGCTTGCATTTCTCGTTGATAATGATCATAAAAGAATAAAACAATTTGCTGCAAAGGCTGGTTGTGGTTTTTCGATTGATATCAATGAGATTCCTGCAAATATAGATGCCTGTTTAATTGCTACACCTAATTATCTGCATGCCCAACAAAGCATTGATTTGCTCGAACGAGGCTATCATGTCATTTGCGAAAAACCAATGGCATTGAACGTATACGAAGCAGAATCTGTTTTAAGCTGTGTTAAAAAAAGCAAAAAGTATTTTTTTATAGTACACCAAAAACGTTTTCAGCAAAATGTAATTTACTTAAAGGAGCATTTTATTGGAAATGATATTGTCAAAGACATAGATATTTCTTTGGGAAATAAATTTGGATGGGTTTCCAGAACAAACTTTTATGCTTCTCCTGAAAAAGCAGGTGGAGGTGCTTTTATTGATTTGGGGGTTCATTTATTGGATTTATTATTAACGATTGGGGGTTCCATTAAATTAAATGAGATAGTTTTTAGCACAGCCCAAAAAACTGATCCGGTAATTGATTCTGGAGCAACCTGCTTTGGTACTGTTGATGATCATATTCCATTTACATTAAGAGTTAGCAGAACTGCAGCATTAAATAATTCAATTAAAATTAATTTTCTTAATCAGGAAGTTGAATTGTCTTTAAATGATCCTAAACAAATTTCAATTAAAAAGAACGGGAAGAGCAGATTTAAGGAAATCAACTTTGAAATAACATCAGTCGAAGATCCCTTTGCCATTTATTGGCAAAATGTAGCATCTGTAATTCTTGGGAACAAAATTATTGCAAAACCTTCCATGATTGAAGACGGAATTCAGGTAATGAGGTGTATAGAAAGAGCAAAAGAAATTGGTCATATTATAATAAGTTAAACCTTGGTTACCATTTATTTTATAGCTTTTGAATTTCCTCCGTCGAATAATGGAGGCGTATTCAGACCTTTAAGTTTTGCAAAATACTTGCCTGTGTTTGGTATTAAACCTGTTGTATTCACTTTAGATCCGGAATCAATTCCTGTTTTTTTTGGTAAAGACATAACAGATAAAAATTTGATGGAAAAGCTGCCGGGAGAAACTGAAGTAGTATATATTTCAGTAAATAAAATGCAAGAAAAAAATAAATTTAAAAAATTCTTTGAGATCAGAGATCGCAATACAGGAACTTGGGAAATAGCAGCAGAAAAGTTATTGCTTGAGTTCAAAAATAAATATAAGCCAAGTGCTCTATTTGTTACCGCACCGCCTTTTACAATGGCGAGTTTTGGAAAAAGGATGGCTAAGAAACTGGATCTGCCTTTAATACTTGATATGAGAGATGCCTGGGCTTATTGGAATATGGTGCCATACAGGACCTGGTTTCACTATTATTTTACTAAAAAGGAAGAGTTAAGTTGTTTTAAAGCCGCAAAAGTAATCACAGTTACTTCGCAGCAAACAATTAATGATTTCAGGGTTTTACATCCTGGGATAGCTCCAGATAAATTCTTTTTAGTAACCAATGGGTATGATGAAGCATTAGTAAATGTGGATTTTAACTTAGCGGATAAAGAAAAGTTTACTATTGGCTATAGCGGCGGCTTTTATTATGATCCCAATGGAAGAGCGCTGATGTTTTCGAAATGGTGGCAAAAAAAGCCACAACAATGGTTTTACTATGTACCACGTAAAGAGGACTGGCTGTACAGATCGCCTTACTTTATTTTTAAAGCATTCAGCGAATTAAAGAAATTAAGCCCGGTAATTTTCAATAAAATTGAACTGCAATTTATAGGTGATAAGCCTGTTTGGTTTGATGATATGTTATCTGAATTTGATATCAGTGAAAATGTAAAACATTTAGGTATTTATTCGCATAAAGATTCTATAGCCTTTCAACAGTCATGTGATATATTAATGATCACTTCATCAAAAGTAATTGGTGGTAATGACTATAGTATTGCTGGTAAAACCTTTGAGTATCTATCCATGCAAAAGCCTGTTCTTTCATTTGTTTGCGATGGAGCACAAAAGGATTTGTTACAAAAAACAGGCATGGCATTATTATGTGACCCTGATTTTGCGAAAGAAAGTGCAGCTAAAATTATTGAATTGATAAAGGGTAAAATTACATTAAAACCTGATTACGAATATATTAGCAGTTTAACAAGGGAAAACCAGGCGCAAATACTTTCACAAGTAATTCATCAATCAATAAAGTTGTAACAAAATTATGAGTACTAAAAAAAGATTGCTTTATATAATTGTAGGAACAAGGCCTAATTTTATTAAGGTAACACAGTTTAAAAAAGCAGCGGCTAAAAGGGAAGGCCTTGAAATAAGAATTGTACATACTGGCCAACATTTTGACGATAAAATGTCGAAAATATTTTTCACACAATTTGGTTTAGAACCTGATAAGATTATTAATCTTACATCAACTACTGCTAATTCACAAATTGCCGAAATTATGATTCGTCTCGAGGAGACTTTTACTGCAAACAGGCCAGACTGTATCATGGTGGTAGGAGATGTAAATTCTACTTTGGCAGGGGCATTGGTAGCAAACAAAATGGGTATTAAACTGGCGCATCTCGAAAGTGGATTAAGAAGTAATGACCGGTCAATGCCCGAGGAAATTAATCGTATTATAACCGATCAGCTTGCTGATATTTTATTTGTTACTGAAGAGAGCGGTATTGATAATTTAGTGAAGGAAGGGAAACAGGCAGCTCAAATTCATCTTGTTGGTAATACGATGATTGATACCATGCTTGCATTTGACGATGAAATAGCTGCTAGTGATATTTTGGATATATTTAAAATCGTATCCCATGAATTTGTATTAATGACGATACACCGTCCAGCAACCGTTGACAATAAGGAAGGGTTGAATAAATTATTTCAATTATTAAAAAGACTTAATAAAAAGCGGAAAATAATATTTCCGATACATCCAAGAACGTTAAAGAATATAGCCAAATTTGGATTAGAAGAAGAACTCAATAGCATTGAAAATTTAATTTTAACTGAGCCACTGGATTATTTTGCTTTTCAAAAATTAATTAGGGACTGCTGTTATATACTTACAGATAGCGGAGGTATTCAGGAAGAATCAACACAAAGGGGAGTCCCCTGTCTTACTTTACGGCCCAATACCGAAAGGCCTGTTACCATTTCCTGTGGAACTAACACATTGATTCCTTTTGAAATTGATATGGTACTTAAATATGTTGATATGATTGACTCTGGCAATTACAAAGTAGGTAGTATCCCTCCAATGTGGGATGGGAAAGCAACTGAAAGAGTATTGGATAATTTATTTACTTTTATTTAAACTGTAGTTGATGTTAGCCTAGTATTTAATTTAGAATCAGTAATGTCCCTAAAAATCTGCCTCCTTTCCGATCATCATCTCTGTATAAATCCCCGTTTATGGAAGGAAGCTTTTTTTTATGAAAAAGCAGGCTATGAAGTGGTGATATTAACAATGTGGCAGACCAACGATCTGCTGCAGAGAGATCTTGAAATATTAAAAGGTCATCAGGTTGTTTACAAAAATTACCTCAACCTGATACACGGAGAAATTAATACTGTACAGCGTTTTTGCTATCGTTTGCGCAAGCGGCTTGCAAATGAATTGCAACGGATTTTTAAGATTGGAACAGGATGGGCCATCAGTCATGCACCTGAAAAAATGTACTGCAAGGCATTGGACGAAGCGGCTGACATGTATGCAGCGCATCTGGAATGTGCTTTTTTTACCGGGAGGAAACTGATCAATACAGGTAAGAAAGTAAGTTTTGATTTTGAAGATTGGTACTCCCGTGATTACCTGACACCCGGCAGGGCAGTTAAATTATTAGCGATGCTGGAATTATTTGCAGTGCAGCATGGCATATTTTGTACAGCGGCATCACAGTCCATGGCAGATGCTTTGATGCAGACTTATCCATCTTCTAAAAAGATAACGACGATCTACAACAGTTTTCCTGATGAGGAATTGGCAGATTTTTCTTATAATAATGTAGCTGAAGAGAACAGCCCTTTTCGCCTGCTATGGACATCAAGGACTGTTGGGCCCGAAAGGGGTTTGGAAACTTTACTGGAAGCATTACGATTACTGCAGCAGCCGGTAGAATTGCATATTATTGGAAAATGCATGGAGGGATATGAAGATTATTTAAAAAATAACTGGCCAACTTCAAAAGGGCATATTTTGGTCTTTCATCAGTTCATCCGGCATTCGGAACTTTTACAGGAAATTGCTGGTTACGATCTTGGACTAGCTATTGAAAGCTATACACCTGACAGCCGAAATAAAACAATTACCAATAAAATATTGCAATACCTGCAGGCTGGTATTCCAGTTTTGGCAACAGATACGGATGGACAAAAAGAAGTAGCCGGTTTTTTCCCTACATCAGTTTTTACTGTTCCTGCCGGCAATCCAATGCTGTGGAAAGACCAACTGGAAAAATTAATTGGCAACAGTAAGCCTGAAAACAGAGCAGTACAATTAAATACATTTAAAACCATTTTTTCCTGGCCCGTACAGGAGCAAAAACTACAACAACTGCTTTCAGAAAATTTATGACGGTTTCAACGATTATACAAAAGCTAATTGACAGGTTTCCCATAGGGCTTAGAAGCCGAGTCAACAATATTCCATTCCTTAAACAGGCACAGGCATTTATTTTTAAGAAATACCTTGACGGCACTGAGTTTGATATTACGATTACAGGGGGGCCTGCTAAAGGCCTTATTTTTCCCGTAAAATTGCCACAGGACAAACAAATGTGGGTAGGTACCTGGGAACTTGATTTTGCAAAAGCATTGCAGCAATATGTAAAACCGGGTTGGGTTTGTTATGATATTGGTGGTTACAAAGGTTATTATGCAGGTGTGATGGCTTTAAAGGGCGCATCAGAAGTTTTTGTATTTGAACCCATGCCGGCAAATACAGAAAAAATAAAAAGATTAATTGAACTGAATCCTGCATTACCCATCTATTTAAAACAATATGCTGTAGCTGATACTACTGGTGAAGCCGTATTTAAATTAATGCCGGAGGAAACTATGGGTAAACTGGAAGCCAGTTTGTTTCAGCAAAAAGATATAGCAGTTTCTGAATTAACTGTTGATTGTATAACCCTGGATGAACTGATCAAAAATGGGACACCTGCACCCGACTTCATCAAGATTGATGTGGAGGGGGCAGAGGAATTGGTATTAAAAGGAGCGATCGGATTATTGGAGCACAAGAAACCTTTTTTAATGATTGAAGTACATTCCCCCGAGATAGGGAAACGATGCCTTGCCATTCTTGAAAAATACTATTCCTCTGTAACTGTTCTTGAAACAGGGCTTGGTCCGGATAAGGGTACAGCTGAAATTTGTCACTACATAGCAAAAAATTAAAATAAAAAAAGTACTCATCATATCGCCTCATTTTCCACCGGTAAATGCTGCAGATATGCAACGGGTAAGACAATGTCTTCCTTTTTTAAATGAATTAGGCTGGCAGACAGAAGTGGTGGCCGTTGACCCTGAATGTATAGAATCTTATAGTACCGATGAATTACTTTCAGCTACTATTCCCGTTGATGTAAAAGTACATTATGTAAAAGCATGGGACGTGGGTAAAACAAGGAAGTTTGGGATGGGCAGTTTATCCATGCGTTCTTTTTTTCAGTATCGTAAAAAGGGTAATGCATTATTAGCTTCGGGAAAATTTGACCTGGTGTTTTTTTCAACTACCGCATTTCATGTGATGGCATTGGGGCCTTATTGGAAGAAGAAATTTAAAGTACCTTTTGTTTTGGATATGCAGGATCCCTGGCGTAATGATTTTTACCTGGATAAACCAAAGCATGAAAGGCCCCCTAAGTTTTTCATCGCCTACCAAATTGATAAGTACCTGGAAGCAATAACGATTCCTTTTGCAGATGCGATCATCAGTGTGTCAAAAACCTACTGTGATACATTTAAAAGGAGATATAAAAACTTCAGGGAAAAAACCTGTACGGTTATTCCATTTGGAGGAGTACCGGAGGATTTTATTATAATGGAGCAGCACCGGGTTAAGGTGGAGAAAATACAACTTGATGAGCAGAAGATCAATATAGTATATGTTGGCAGAGGTGGACATGATATGAAGTTTGCTTTACAGCTTTTTTTTAAAGCCCTTGACTATGGATTAAAACAAGGGAATGATCCTTTTAAAAAAATTCATTGTTGGTTTATAGGTACCAGTTATGCTATTGAAGGCATGGGCACAAAAACAATTGAACCTATTGCAGAGTCAGAAAATGTAAAGGAATTTGTAACAGAAATTACTGACCGTATTCCCTATTTTGAAACACTTGCATTGTTGAAAAAGGCAGCTGTATTATTTGTTCCGGGGTCAACCGACACCGGATATACGGCTTCAAAGATATATTCCTTTATACTTGCCAAAAAGCCATTGCTCGCCTGTTTTCATAAAAACAGCAGTGTAGTGGATATATTGCAACAGTCAAAAGCAGGGGAGGTTATTACATTTGATAAGGATAATGAATCAACTGAAGCACTGGTAAAAGAAATGTATGAAAAACTTAGCTATCTGCTCCTGCATACAAATGATCAGTTTGAATATGATGTACAGGGCTTTAAACCATATACTGCTAGTGCGATGACGAATAAGATAGTAACTGTATTTAATGGAGTTATCTACAAGCCTCTAGATTGAGCCATGAGAAGTCGTTTTTAGATTATTTTAGTCTCTCTCAATTTTTGTAAAATACAACTCCCAAGTATAATTAATTTAATTAATAGTTATGATAGCAGTTAAAAATGATAAGATATATACCAAAATGTGTGAACGTTTTGGCGTAAGTAAGGATGAATATTTATTTCAGGACCCTTACCACAGATATTTAAGAATACTAAACTATCTGCAAGAAAATGCTCTCTTACAGAATGAAACATCCTGTCTTGATTTAGGCTGCCTGCGTCCTGAATTGGCGTCTCTGTTGATTAATAATTTTAAAATACGGGTGACGGGTATCGATGGTTGGGATATGCTGGATGAGTATCCGGAAATTGATATGAAATTCATCAATACCAACTTGATGAATGATTTTACTCCACTCATTACGGATAAGGTTGATACTGTCTTTGCACTTGAAGTGATAGAACATATGATAGATACGGATGTTTTCTTGGATCGAATTCATACTTGTCTAAAGGAAAAGGGGTTGTTGGTAATCTCTACGCCCAATATCAATAATCTCAGAAACAGGGTTTTAGTTCCTTTGGGTAAATATCCCTCTGCTTTGGAATATAGGAATATTATACACCATGTTAGGCTATATAACATTGCTGCAATTAGAAGTCAACTAACTGAACATGGATTTGTTGTTAAGAAAATATTTGGTGTTGGATTTTTCCCTTATCGAGGGCCAATGGGCAATAAAGTATATCGATGGCTCTCGGAAAGATTAGGCGATATATTTCCTTCATTATGTGCTAATATGATTGTTATTGCAAGAAAAAAATGAAAGGTTTTATATTTTATTAGCAAAAAAATAAAAAATAAAGCTTATCATATTTAAGTAAAGTTTAAAAGAGCTGTTTTAATTATTTCATCGTAAACCTTTTAATATATTAATGCGCAATTATATTTTAAAATTGTTCAGAGCACTTCCTTTTTTTAGGGGAAAATTCAGAATCGGTAAAAATATATTTAAATCATTCCTTGGGAAAAGTTTACCGTTAACTTTTGTCGCTCATCAAGGAATTAAATATACAATTCCAAATACGATTGAAAATTTGGGGAATGAATTATTAATAAACGGGGTTTATGAATATCATACTGTTGAATTCTTAAAAAGGCAAATTAAAGAGGGGGCAATCTATTTTGATATAGGAGCTAATATTGGGTCACTTGGTTTGCCAATTTTAAAAGCAAATAATGATGTCAAATATTATGGATTTGAAGCTTCCCCTTTTGTATACCCATATCTCAAGAATAATTTTAAGGAAAATATAAAAATAGAATATCAGCTTTATAATAATGTTGTGCATAAAGATCATGGGCAGACTTTAAAGTTCTATTCTGAAAAAAAATATGGAGATAGTTCGCTTGCTTCTAATACTTCAAATGATTATCAATTGATAAAATCTATTTCTATTGATCAATTTTGTATTGATAATAATATTAAATATATAGATTGGATAAAGATAGATGTTCAGGGTTTTGAATATTTTGTTTTAGAGGGAATGTCAAAATATTTAGCGGAAAAAAAAATTGGAAATATACTTTTTGAATTTGAAGCTTGGGCCGAAAAAAAAGCTGGATTAGATATTGGAATAGCAAAGGCATTTATTCAAAGTCTGGGATATGATTTATATAATATGCGAGGAAAGAAATGGAAAGATGATATTAAAGGAATTGATACAATGATTTGGGCGAAGCCTTCAAAAGAGAAATTATATTGAAAAAATTAGCTATAATATCTACTCATC
>Ga0194060_10001772_pt1 | contig 15461 bp, 16 predicted proteins | sample SepL225m_MetaG_FD_163427 | JGI IMG/M metagenome (GOLD analysis project Ga0194060, IMG submission 163427) | Anoxic zone freshwater microbial communities from boreal shield lake in IISD Experimental Lakes Area, Ontario, Canada - Sep2016-L222-5m | ecosystem: Environmental > Aquatic > Freshwater >...
TCGATGGGCTGATTTCTTCGCGCGACGCTGAACCGGGCTCGACCGTTGTGGCGGGACAGGCGGTACTGCGCCTGATCGACCCGGAAAGTTTGTGGGTCAGGGCCCGCATCGATCAGGGGCGGATCGAGGGCATTGCCCTGGGACAGGCGGTGAACATCGTCCTGCGCTCGGCCCCGGGCCAACGACTCACGGGCAAGGTGGCGCGCATCGAGGTTGGCAGCGACAGCGTCACCGAGGAGCGCGTGGTAAATGTCGCGTTCGATAAACCGCCGGCCCATCTTTCCAGCGGCGAACTGGCCGAAGTGACGATCGCGTTGCCGCTGATCGAGAAGTCGCTCAGCTTGCCGTCGGCGGCGGTCAGGCACGTGAAGGGACAAACAGGGGTTTGGCGCATAGCAGATGGCAAGGTTTCGTTCGTGCCCGTACGCGTCGGAGTTCAGACACTGGAAGGGCAAACGCAGGTGCTCGAAGGTCTGGCGCAGGGCGACGCTGTGGTGCTGCACGCGTTGCAGGAACTGCGCGATGGTGAAAGGGTCCGGATCGCAGAGAACCTGAAATGATCAGCCTGGCCGGGCGCGACATTCTCCATTCATGGGGAAAATATGTGTTCACCGGCGTCGGTCTCGGGCTGCTGATAGGCGTGACGCTGTCGATGGCAGGAATCTACCGGGGCATGGTCGACGACGCCAAGGCCCTGCTGGGAAACAGCGGGGCCGACCTGTGGGTGGTGCAGCGCGATACGCTTGGACCTTACGCCGAGCCATCCGCCCTGCATGACGATGTGTGGCGCGGGGTACGGGCCATGCCCGGCGTCGCCGAGACCGGCAATGTGACCTACCTGACAATGCAAGCGCTGCACGGCGGGCGGGACGTGAGGGTCATGGTGGTCGGTTTTGAGCCCGGGCATCCGGGAGAACCTGCTTCCCTGATCGCCGGGCGCCCGCTCACCCGCTCGCATTACGAGGCTATCGCCGACGTGAACAGCGGATTCGAACTCGGCGACCGCGTCCGGATACGCCGTCACGAGTACAGCGTGGTCGGGTTGACGCGGCGCATGGTGTCGTCCAGCGGCGATCCCATGGTATTCATTCCGCTCAAGGATGCACAGGAAGCACAGTTCCTCAAGGACAACGACGCGCTGCTCAACGATCGCGCCCGCACCGCCGCCAATCCCGGCCTGAACCGGCCGGGAATACCGGGGCTCATCGAGGCCATTAACGACAGCCAGTCGGCCAATCACAATGTCAACGCGGTGCTGGTGCGCATCGCGCCCGGAACAGACGATGAAGAGGTCGCGAGAGGAATCCGCCGCTGGAAACGGCTGCAAGCCTACACGCGCAGCCAGATGGAGGAAATCCTGGTGGCCAAACTGATCGCCACCTCGGCCAGGCAGATCGGCATGTTTCTGGTCATTCTCGCAATTGTCAGCGCGGCCATCGTCTCCTTCATTATCTACACCATGACGCTGGGCAAGATTCGCGAAATCGCAGTGCTGAAACTCATAGGCACGCGGGACCGCACCATCGCCGGCATGATTCTGCAGGAGTCGCTGGGGCTGGGGCTGATCGGATTCGTCATCGGCAAGATTTCCGCCACGCTGTGGGCGCCACATTTCCCGAAATACGTGCTGCTCGAAGCCGGAGACACGGTGCGCGGCTTCGCCGCGGTCCTAGTCATCTGCGCACTGGCCAGCATAATCGCAATTCGCGCCGCGTTGCGGGTCGATCCGGCAACTGCGATCGGAGGCTGACGATGAACGGTCCGGCGATCCACATCGAAGGGCTGACCAAGCGTTACGGCAGCGGCGATGCGGCCGTCGACGCGCTGAGGAACGTGGATATGAGCATAGATCCGGGCGAAGTAGTCGGCCTGATCGGGCCTTCAGGCTCAGGCAAGAGCACCCTGCTCAAGTGCCTGGGCGCGGTGATAGCGCCGACCGCGGGGCGCATCGCCCTGGCCGGCGAAACGATTTACGATAGCAACGCCGGCGGCTGGCAGAGCAGGGATCTGCACGCCTTGCGCCGCGATCGCATCGGCTTCATCTTTCAGGCGCCCTACCTGATTCCGTTTCTCAACGCCGCCGATAACGTGGCGCTGCTGCCGATGCTCGCCGGCAATTCGAATGCATCCGCTCGCAAAAGGGCAGGCGAACTCCTGCTGGCGCTGGAGGTGGCGCATCGTTCGAAGGCGGCGGTGTCGCAGCTCTCCGGCGGCGAGCAGCAGCGCATTGCGATTGCACGCGCGCTGGCAAATCAGCCGCCGGTGATTCTCGCCGACGAACCGACCGCGCCGCTGGACAGCGAGCGCGCGCTGAATGTGATCCACATCCTCAACCAGATGGCGCAGCAATACCAGACCGCGATCATCATCGTCACCCACGACGAAAAAATAATCCCCACGTTCAAACGTCTTTACCGGATCGTGGACGGGCGCACGCGCGAGGAAGCGGGGGAGGGACGCCCCGTCTAGGCCAAAATCGAAGTCTCGGGATTGCGGTTTTCTCGCGACCATGCAAACTTCAGGCTCTGGTCGCGTGCATTCCTTGCAAAAGATCAACGGAAAGTGCGCCGTATCATCTCGCGCCATATCATTGATAATATGCGCAAGTGCTTATATAGTTGAATCCGAAAAGACGGAGATGAAGTGGAAAAACTCGATCACGCCTTCGATGCCGTAGCGGCATATTTCAGCGTGCTGTCCGAGCCTACGCGGCTGAGAATCATGCATGCGATCTGCGAGCAGGAGAAGACGGTATCGCAAATCGTCGGGGAACTCGGCGCCACGCAGACCAATATTTCGCGCCACCTGAACCTGATGCACAGGAGCGGGGTGCTCGCGCGGCGCAAGGAAGGCAACCAGGTCTACTACCGCGCGGCGGACCCGTCGATGATGGAAATCTGCCGCAGCGTTTGCAAGCGCATCGCCGCGCGACTCGACGAGAAAAAGCCGCTGCGCGGCGATTTGCTCCGCCTGATGCCGACGCCGAAACAGAAAAAGCGCGCGGCCTGACTCCCTGGCGCTTCGGCCGTCGCGCTAGAGGATAATGCTGAAGGTCCCGTCTCCGGCATAGCGCACCTTGGCATCGAGGAAATAGACGTTTAATTCTGGGCGCAGCAATTTGGCGGTGTCATAGGCTTCACCGGAACGCGCGCCGGTGGAGCAGATGAACACGACCGGCTGGTTTGCGGGCAGGGAAGCGATTTTCTGCGCCAGTTCGCCCATGGGAATATTGATTGCGCCTTTCATCGTGCCTGCCGCGTATTCATTCTGATCGCGAATGTCGACCACGAGAAGCGCGCCTGGATTCTCTTTCATGATGTGCTCGAACCATGCAGTTGAAATCGAACCTTTCTCCTTGCCCTCCTCGACTTTGACGTTCGTTTTTGCTGCACCGCCCGCCGTGCTGGACGCGCCGTAGAGTTTGACCCAGTCCGGATGGCCCAGTGCGTAGGTCTTGACGTTGGTAAAGCCCAGTTTGCGCGCTTTCGCGGCCGAACTGGGGCTGAGCACGCATTCGAGCCCGCCGCAGTAGAAGATCAACTCGGCGGCCTTGTCCGCCGGCAGCTTGTCGGTGTGCTTGTCGAACTCGCTGTCCGAAATGTGCACCGCGGTAGGGATTATGCCCTCCTTGTCGACGGTGCGTTTGGGTCTGGAATCGATGAGCATGTAAGCTGCTTTCTCGTCCATCAGTTTCTTGATGTAGGCGCCCGCGACAGCTGGGAATTCGCCTTTGGCGATCCACTCTGGGTAGCCGTTGGGATACACCTTGACGTTGGTGTAGCCGAGAGCGTCGGCTTTCCTGGCCGAGTTGTGGCTGAGCACGCACTCCGGGCCATCGCAGTAATAGATCAGCAGCGTACTCTTGTCCTGCGGCAGTTGGTCCTTCATCTTCTCGAATTTGTCGTCGGGAATGTTGACCGCGCCGAAGATGTGGCCGGGATTGAACCTGCGTACGGTCGGCCGCGGATCGATCAGCATCACACCTCTCTTGGGCGGGATGGCGACCCACTGTTTGACGAAATCGAAGTCAACCAGGTTCTTGTAATAATTGGCTTGCGCGGCCTGCAGGCTCGCCGCCTGGGCATGCGCCGGGGTGGTCCATATGACGGCGGGCAGCGCAGCAGCCAACGCTAGCATCAGCGCGACTGCAAGGCTTTTGATTTGTGTGCGCATAGTGATCTCCTTATTGGTCGATGAAGTCAGGCTTTACAGAACGGTGAATCGTTCGGTCGATTCGTTGTAGCGGACCAGGACGTACCAGAGCAGCAGGATTCCTAATCCCGCCATATACGCCCATTCCCAGCTGCCGAGCATGTCGGGCAGATAGGCCTGGATGCCTACCTTGGTAAACTCGAGGCCGTCGAGATTCACGTCGGGCGTCATGATGTCCCACTGACGCAGGAGGCCGGAGAACGTCGAGCCGCCCCAGGCAAAAAAGGCGATCGCCACCCAGAGTTTGAGATTTCCCTCGCTGGCGCGCCACAGGGCGCCCGAGGCGCAGCCGCCGGCGAAGATCATGCCTACGCCGAAGATCACCCCGCCGAGCAGCGAACCCATCCAGAACGTCGCTGGAATGGCGATGTAAGGATCGATCACTTTTTTCTGGAACAGCAGCGAGGCCAGCGGGATGCCGATCGCCAGCGCCAGGATCAGCGCTTTAGTCATGTCGCCCTCGGCCGTCATGAATGGCTCGCGAAAGCCGCGGGCGAAGCACAGGCGTGATCGGTGCATGATGAAGCCCATGGCAAAACCGGCGATCACGATGATGGCGCGGTTGGCGAGTTTCTCGTCTGCGGCGTAGGTCCAGATAAGGGTCCAGGCGACGATTGCGGCCGCGATGAGCATGCCGAACAGCGGATAGCGCTCGCGCGACGAAGACTCGACCGAAGCCGGGGCCTGCATGCCCCAGTTGATGTTTTCCAGCGTCCATAGCAGCAACTTCAGCCCGATCACGGCACCGGCCATGAGACCCAGCCCCATCATCCAGCCGGCAGGCGAGGAATGCAGTGCCGGCGTGAAGAAGCCTCCCGTGGTGCAGCCGCCGGCCAGCGTGGCGCCGATGCCCATCAGGGCGCCGCCGAGCGCGCCCCAGACGTATTCGAGCTTCGGTGCGCGACTGATGCGGAATTGGCGCGAAATCAACGCTGCGGTGAACGCGCCGATAAGCAGGGTGATGTTCATCAGCGACATTCGGTGCATCAACGGGCCGTCGAGTTCAGCCTTGATCTTCAGTACCCCGCCCAGGCCGATGGCGCTGTTGAGCCAGTCTCCCCACAGCTTGAGGCCGCCGAACACGCCCCAGAACAGGCCGCTGATCATCAGGCCGAGGATGACCATCACCAGCAGGATGGCCCCCGCGTAGGGCGACCACGGTTCGACGAAGATGCGCTCGAAATCGGCCTTGAAGCCGCTGCGCCAGGGCGCGCTGTCTGTCATGTCTAATTGCAGCCTGCGGGCGCGTCTCCGTCCTTGGCTCCCTTGTTCACGAAGACTTTTACGTCCTCCAAAAGTTCTTTCTCGGGCACATCAGCGAATTTCGCCGCCGCCGCATTTTTGGCCTTGATGCTGTCACGGTATTGCTTGCTGAAGTAGGAACTGACCGTGTCTTTGCCGTGCTTGTCCGTCTTGATGTAGGCCGCCCATTCCGCCTTGGTTCGGTCGTTGGGCGCGATCGCCTTTTTTAATTCGGTGGTGTGGCAGGAGGTGCACACCTGCCGATAGTAAATGCGCCCGCGCTTCCAATCGCCGTCGTAGGACTGCGCCGCGCTCATCGCGCCAGTGCACAGCGTGAGTGCCAGCACTTGCAGCTTAAATTTGCCTTTCATTGTGGAATCTCCTGTGCGTCGAATGGATGAGGTTTCCGTCTGCCGTCAGGGCTTCATTGCTTGACAGCGGCGGGTGGTTCGTTGGCGTACTCCTCTTCCCAGCCGGTGATCATGGCCTTGATGTGGGCGAGCGGCGTATGCCCCGTGGTGGAGAGGTAGATGTGGCCGATCAGGAAGGCCAGCATCATGAACGCCGCGGCGGTGTGCACCAGCGCGATCGAGCCGAGTTGCAGGCCGGCGAGACCGGCGATTTTCGTTGCGGCTAGGTCGTTGTAGTAAAGGTAGGCGAGGCCGCTTACCCAGATCAGAGGATTGATGAACAATTTGACCAGGAGATAGGCCAAGCGCTGCAGCGGATTGTGCTTGCTCAGCTGGGTGGCGCGGAAAGGATGCGGGGCTCCGGTGAATATCCCAACCGAGTAGTAATTCATGACGGCGACGACGTTCTTGCCCGTCGGGATGTACTGCTTCCATTCGCCGGTGGTGAAGTGCCAGAAGATTGCGAACAGCCACAGGCCGATCAGCGTCCACGCCGCCGTGGTGTGGAGGTTGGCCGCTTTTTCCCAGCCAAACAGGGCGTAAGTGCCGTGGATCTCGAATCCGGTGAGCAGCAAAAAGACGATGAGCGCGGCCTGCGCCCAATGCCAGAAGCGTTCGAAGCGCTTGAAGATATAAATGCGTGCCACGGTCGGTTTCTCCCTCTATTTCCTGCGGGTATATGCGATGACGCGTGCCAGGCCGTGTCCTAGCGAACCGAGCAGCGTCAGCAGTGCCAAAGCCCAGCCGGCGGTGTCGAGCCAGGCTGCGTGGTCGCTCGTGCGGCCGGGGATGTAGATGCCGGGTACTTTTTCCAGGCGACCATTCGACGCGTGGCAGTCGTGGCAAGGCACTGAGTCTTTGGCCGGCGCCACCATGTGGGTGATGGGCCAGGTGCTTTCGGTGGTGACGAAATCGACCTGGCCAGAGAACGGAGCGCCGATCGAGGCCATACCGACGGCGACCGCTTTCTCCCAATTGAAGTTGGTCCAGTAGCCGGTGTCGTCGTTGCCCGCTGTGTGCACCACGGCCAGCCTCTTGTTGACCGGGTCAAAGGCCTGTTTGCCGCGCATTATTTTGACCGGCCAGATCAGCGACTTGCCGTCGCCGGCGCTGCCTTCGAAGTGGTTGATCCGGACCGGCTGGTCGCTTTTCTCGACCTTGTCGCTGAACAAGGTGTATCTAACCTTGCCGTTGAACCACTGGTAGTCGGGCACGACGTTCTCGCCGAGGACAAAGTCGCCTTTGGCGGCGGTATAGGTGACGTGGCCCTTGGCGTCCTTCTTGATCAGCGGCTTGCCATCGGGCCCCATCTTGCCCCCCGTCGACCAGTCCCAGGACATTTTCGTGGCGATTCCGCCGCGCGCGAACTTGGGTATATGGCAGGACTGGCAGGCGACTTTGTCGGTATGGTCGTTGAGTTTGGCGATTTTCTTGTGCGGCGCCTGGCCATGACAGGCCTGGCAGGTAGTCGGGTTGGTGGTGTACTCCTTGCCACGCACATGGGCGTCGCCCTTGTCCTGCGCTGTGGGCGCGTAGCGGCTGCCCGGCACCTGGTGGCCCTCGGTCATGTGGCAGGTGGCGCAGCCAAAGTTGAGGCCGAGTGCATCCATGTGTACGTCGAGTTCCTTGTCGGGCGACGCAAGCGAACTGTCCATGTCGCCGTGCTTGACGCCGTCGCCGCCGCCGCCGTAGAAATGGCAGGCGCCGCAGTTGTCCCGGCTGGTCTTGCCGACCGCCTGCGCGATCTTTTTCAGATCGATCGGTTTGATGATATTGCCCGAACCGGGCGGGTATTCCATCTCCTTGGTGACCACGTTGCCGGCAAGACCGGCAGGCTTCTTGTAGTCGCCGGTGGTGTCGTGGCAGACCAGGCAGTCGACGTTGACTTCCGACTTGAAGTCGAATGTGTCGTCTTTCCAGCCGTATCCGATGTGGCAGACATTGCACGCCGCCTCATTGGTCCTGATTGAGGTGCAGAAGTTGTTGATGACATTCTTCTTGCCCAAAAGCTGGCCTTCCGCAGTCCTGTACTCCCATTTCCAGTGCTGAGTCTTGTGAAGCTGTTTGGAGGCCTCGGTATGGCAGCCGAGGCAGGCCTTGGTAACCTCCGGCCCGGCATTGAATTCCTGCTGCAGCGCCTTGAATTTGGTGTGATCGGAGGTGGACTTCAGCAATTTTTCCGAGGCCGGATCGGAAGCGGCGTGCGCCGTAGGGACGAGGAGCATGGACGCCATTACGGCGGCGATGAATCTTCCGGTGCGCATTTTCAGCCTTTCCCCGTGCAAAGAATCCGTTTTGACGCCGTCGTATCCGGCTATTCAAAATGACGTGATTGATGCTAGGCGCAACAGGACAGCCAGAGGTTGAGAAAAATCAACATATGAGCATAGACTCATATACGGGCCGTTTCGAAGCCCTAAAAAAACGCTATGAATCCACATGGGTGCGCGTACCTTCGCAAAATGTAATCGATCGCATCGGAGAATGCGATTGCTCGGTACCCTGCCCGGGAAAGCAGGTGCCTGCGACTACCGGCGCGAAAAGGGCGGGCTTTCCCCGCCCTCGAAACACGGGCTTTCGGCTAAGGTCAGCCTTGCTTCTTCATCGCGCAGGTGCTGAAACCGAAGATTGCGTAGGGCGGACACCAGCCGATTAGACCGGTGGCCAGCGGAAGGGCGCCGATCCATGCCCAAGCCGGACCGCCCATGGCTGCCCAGCCGACCAGCGCCAGGCCGACGACGATGCGCAATATGCGGTCGATGCCGCCGACATTCAATTTCATGGTGTGTTCCTCGAGTGGTTGTGCGGAAGTGTGCGCATTAAACCATCAAAGCCGGCAGGCGAAAGTGACCTAAGTTACAGAAGCCGCCCGGCGCAAGCCGGCGGGGTCGAGCACTTCCACCTGTTCGCGGCCCAGGCGCACCAGATTCTGGTCCTCGAAGCGCTTCAATAGCCGGCTGACCATTTCGCGCACGCTGCCCAGTTCGTCCGCGAGTTGCTGGTGGCTGATGTGCACCACCCGCCCTTTGCCGAGCAGCAGTGCGGCCAGGCGCTGGTCGAGTTTGTGGAACGCCACCTCTTCGACCAGCTGCATCAATTCGGCCAGGCGCTCCGAGAACAGCGAGAAGATGAAGCTGCGAAAAGCCGGCTCGGCCAGCATCTCGTCGAACAATTTTCCCGGCAGCAGCGCCAGGGTGGTCGGTCCGTCGGCCACGCCGCGCGCATTGTAGTCGGTATGGCCGAGCAGGCAGCTCGAGGTGATGATGCAGCTCTCGCCGGCCGTCACCCGATAAAGCGGCAGTTCGCGGCCGGCGGCACTGACTTTGACGACCCGGACAGCTCCGTCGAGGACGAAGCCGAAGCCGCGGCAGGGTTGGTGTTCGTCGAACACCGTCGTGCCGGAAGGAATGGACAGGGTCTGCAGCGCGGCGCAGATCCGCTGCAGAAGTTCGGCCGGCAGTTTGGCCAATACCGGATAGAGCGCGACCAGCGTTTCTTGATTCATTCCCTCATATTACAGGGGAATGCGCGCCGCTAGCGGTACACCAGCACCGGAATTTCGGAATGCGTCAGGACCTTCTGGGTTTCGCTGCCGAGCAGGAAGCCTTCCAGGCCGCGGCGCCCGTGCGAAGCCATGACGATGAGATCGCATTTCTCCGCGCGCGCCTTTTCCACGATCGCTTGGGACGGGGAACGGGCGGTGGCATGGCCGGTGGCGCATTCGACATTCGCGGCGGCGGCCGCCTGTTTGAACGCATCCAGCACCCGCTTGGCGTATTCCTCGCTGCGTTGGGCGAAGATTTCCGGCTGCAATTCCGCGACTCCGCTTGCTTCGGCTGCGTAGGCGCCTTGCAGCGGATAGGGTTCCATGGCGTGGAAGGCGGTAATGCGCGCGCCGAGCAAAGACGCGAGCTTGATCGCCGCTTCTACGGCTTTGTCGGACAGCGCCGATCCGTCGGTGGGAACCAGAATGTGCTTGTACATAGTGCCTCCTTGTGAATGTTGTTCAACCCCGGTGCGGCTTTGTCCTGTTTGCTACAGGCTCGCGTTGTGCGCCTGTCCGTACAGCCGTTCGTGTTTCTCCTGGCAGGCGAGGCAGCGCTCGGCCATGGGATAGGCTTTCAGCCGCGCGCGCGCGATGTCGTCGCCGCAGTCGGCGCAACTGCCGTAGCTGCCGTCGGCGATGCGTGCGAGCGCCGCGTCGATCTGCTGCAATTCCTCGCTTTCGCGGATCACCAGCGCCACGTCCATGCTGGCTGCCGTGTCCGCAACGGCATCATCGTCGGTAAACTTCGATTGGTTGGCGAAACCCAGACCCTCTCCCGAGGCGGTGATTTTTTCACGCAATTCGGCCAGCAGCAGCCCGCGTTGGGATTGCAGCAGGGCCTGGAATTCTGAAAATGGTTTCTTGGGCACGATAGGCGCTTTTGTTTAGATTCCGAAATTCAGCTTAGTCCCTGAATGGTGGCGCCGTTTGACCAAGATCAAGCAAACTTGACACCTGCAAGCGATTGGGCGAATCTCGCCGGCTTCACCGCTAGGCGCCGGCGCGGACGAAGCCACCGGCCTTGATCGATTGTTGATTGTCTGCAGCAGGAGCCATCATGTTCATGTCGGGCACGGATTACCGCGAATCGCTGCGAGCGCGCAAGCCCAGCATTTATGTAAACGGCCGCAGGGTGAAATCGGTCGCCGCGGACGCCGATCTCGCCGCCGGCGTCAATGCCATCGGCCTCACCTACGATTACGCGCTAAAACCGGAGTTGGTGCCGCTGATGCGCGCACTGCAGCACACTTCGGGCCGCGAGGTGAACCGCCTGATCCATATCGGCCGAACCAGCAGCGATCTGCTGAACAAGCTGGAGGCGGTGCGCCTGGTGTGCCAGGAAACCGGCTGCGCCCAGCGCTATCTGACCGGCGATGCGTTCAACGCGCTGTTTCAATCGACTTACCGCATCGACGCGGATCGCGGCGGCGACTACCATCAACGCTTCCTCGCCTACATGCACGGGGCACAGGAGCGCGACCTGACCTGTGCCGTGGCCATGACCGACGGCAAGGGAGACCGCTCCCTGCGCCCGCACCAGCAGGAAAATCCGGATAGCTACGTGCGCATCGTCGAGCGGCGCCGCGGCGGCATCGTCATCTCCGGAGTCAAGGCGATCGTCACCGGTGCGCCCTATGCGCACGAAATCCTGGTCATGCCCGGACGCAACATGACCGAGGCCGATGCCGCGTTCGCCGTGTGCTGCGCGGTGCCGGTGGACGCCAAGGGGCTCACCATCGTGGCGCGGCCGGCCGGGCGACCGGGCGAGTCGGCCGCCAAGTTCAGTGCCAGGTACGGCCAGTCCACCGGGGTATGCCTGTTCGAGCGCGTGTTCGTCCCCTGGGACCGGGTGTTCCTGGCGGGGGAATGGGAGCATGCAGGTCATCTGACACTTACCTACGCCACCCATCACCGCCATACTTGCATCGCCGCGCGCGCCGGATTCGGCGACCTCCTGATCGGCGCCGGCGCGTTGATGACCGAAGCCAATGGCCTGGACCTGGATCACGCCCACGGCCTGCGTGACCAGATGGTCGAGTTGATAAAAATCGTCGAAGGTTTTTTTGCCTGTGGCGTGGCCGCCTCGGTATATGGGACGCAGGATCCCGCCGGCAACATCATGCCCGACGTCGTGTTCTCCAATATCGGCAAGCTGCTGCTCGCGACGCAAATCTACGACATGCACCGCATCGCGCACCACGTCTCCGGCGGCCTGATCGTTTCGCTGCCCGGTCCGGACGAGGACCACAACCCGGCCACCTCGGCAAAACTCGCCGACGTGCTGCGCGGCCGGCCGGATATTCCCTACGACAAACGGATCGAAGTGGCGCGCTTTATCGAAGACCTGACCGCGTCCAGCCAGGGCGGATGGTATTCGGTCATCAGCCTGCACGGCGGGGGATCCCCGGAGGGGATGAAAAAGGAAATCTTCCGTAACTACCCGCTGGGCAACAAGGTCGATCTGGTGGAGCGCCTGCTGGAGCGCGGCGTGTTGACGGGCCCGGCGCGCAAGGTCACCCGGAACCGGCAGCCGGGCGCCTGTTGCGACAGCGGCTGCCTGCCGCTTCCTGCAGCCGCGACGCAAATGGTGCCGCTGCCCAAAACGTCGGAGGCGCGCCGGAAAATCAAAGCTGCCGCGGTGAAGCCGGCTACGGGAGCGAAGCTGGCTAAGGGAGCGAAGCCAGCCAAGAGTGCGAAGCCGGCCAGACCGGCGAAATCCGCGAAACGCGCCAACCTTTCCAAATCCGTGAAGAAGCAAGCCTCGCCATGACATCGACCGCAAGCGATCATCTCGCGACCGTACCGGGTGTGCTCCTGGTCCAGAACGACGTCGCCGCAGGCTGTGAGGAAGAATTCAATCGCTGGTACCAGGCGCAGCACGTGCCGGAAAGGCTTGCCGTTCCGGGATTCAGGAGCGCGCGGCGCTATCGCGCCGTCGATGACGGTCCGGCCTATATGGCGGTGTACGAATGCGAGTCGATTGAGGTGTTCGCGTCTAGTGCCTACCAGGAGCGTCTCGCCAATCCGACCGACTGGACCAGAAAAATCATGCCGGGCTTTCGCAACATGCTGCGCTCGGCCTGCAGGCAAACCTGGTCCGCCGGCGCCGGCGTCGGCGGGAGCGCGATCATCGTTCAGTGCAGGCCGGAGGCCGGGAGGGAAGACGGTGCGCGCAGCTACGTCGAAGATACGCTGACCCCGGATCTGATGCGATCGGCAGAGTTCGTGCGCGTGTCTTTGTGGGAGGCAGACGCCGCGTACACCGGCGGCCCGAGTCCGGAGGCGGTACTGCGCGGCGGCGCGGACAAGAACGCCGACTGGGTGCTGTTCCTGGAATCCTCCGACCCGGAACTATCCTCGCCCGCAATCGATATGCAGGCGGGCGCACGCGCTGCGCGGGAGGCCGGACTGTTGCTCGACGCCCGGCACGCCTACCGGTTGATGCATGCGCGTTTTCGCGATCAGTGAAGCAAGGGGCAAGAGAACATGAATTTTGACGAAGCCCTGCGCGCGCATGTCAGGTGGTCATTGCAGTTCAAGGATGCGATCGAGGGCGAAAGCAAGCTGGACATTGCGACCATATCCGCCGCCGATCGTTGCGAACTCGGCCAGTGGCTGCACGGCGAGGCGCGGGCAAAATACGGTACGCTGGATTCCTACTCGGTTTGCGTGGCCAGGCATGCCCATCTGCATCAGGTCGCAGGCCAACTGGCGCAGCGGATCAATGAAGGCAATTACGCACTGGCCTCAAGTTTACTGCACGACGGTTCTCCCTACACGGAGGCGTCGCTGGAAATGGCAGCGGCGATGGCCAAGCTGCGCAATGCAGTAGAGGAATAGCCGGCGCACCCTGTTTCCTCCAGCGCCGCGGACGCAATTGCGTGCACGATCGCAACCCCTACCAGAAACCATGACGAGGTGTACACTATTTAGGTGAGCTCTGGTCTTTGGAGGAGGGCATGAGCCTGGTCCGTCGCAGGCGGTTCCTGATTGCATCTTCTGTCTCCGTCGCGTCAGGCGCGCTGCTGGTTGCGCCCCTCGCAGTTGTCTGGCCCAGGTGATCGAATGAACCATTTGCGCCGGCAGCTCATGTTCTGCCTTGCGGCATCGATCGCGGCGCCGGGCTCGATTTTCGCGCAAGCGGAGGCGCGTTTGCGTCGCATTGCGGTGATGTTCAACGGATCGGCCGATTCGGATCGAATTCACCTGGAGGCGTTCACGCAGGGACTGCGCCAACTCGGTTACCAGGTGGGAAGCAACCTCAAGCTGGAAGTGAGCTACGCCAAAGGGCGGGCGGAGCGGGCGGCGGCGCTGGTTCAGGAAGCGATCGCGCGCAGTCCCGACGTGATCGTGTTGGAGGGATCGGCGGCGAGTTGGGCCGCGAAGAAGGCGACCTCGACGATACCGATCGTCATGGCCAGGGTCGGCGATCCGGTCGAACTGGGCTTGATCGAGAGCCTGGCGCATCCCGGCGGAAACATCACCGGAAACTCGCTGATGTCCTCCGCATTCGTGCCCAAGGCGCTCGAGCTGCTGCATGAGGCACTGCCGGGCATACGCACCGTCGGCGTGCTGGCGGACCCGTCGATGCCGATGACGCAGTTCATCTGGGCGCCCCTCGCGCGCCGGGCGAAGCAGCTGGGCGTAGCGCTCGAGCGCCATGACGCAGATGGTCCCGAGGGGCTCGACCGGGTGCTGGCGGCTTTTGCGCAGCGACGCCCGCGCGCGCTGCTCGTTTTTCCGACGCCTCTGTTCACCGCTCAGCGGGTGAAAATCGTCGATGCGCTGATGCGCCACCGCATCCCGGCGATGCTTACCTTCGCCGATGGCGCCGAACTGGGAGGCTTGATGAGCTACCTGGCGCAGACGGTCGAAATGTGGCGCAAGGCGGCGACCTTCGTCCATCGCGTTCTGCAGGGTGCCAAACCGAACGACCTGCCGGTCGAGCAGGCGACGCGGTTCGATCTCGTGATCAACCTGAAGACGGCCAGGACGCTGGGATTGAAGATTCCGCAGTCGCTGCTACTGCGCGCCGACCGCGTGATCGAGTGACCTGCGGTAACCGGCGCCACCTTGGCCGGGGAACAGGCTGAACTTGACGGCAACAATTGACCGCACTGCCTCAAACGACCAGCGCGCCTCCTATCCCCACTGCAAGCAGCAGCGCGGAAATGGGCAAGGTGATGCGGCGCAGCGCAGGTGAACCGAGTCCGATGGTCATGCCGCTTTTGGTGAGGGTGTTGGCCATCACTGCGACGACGATGGCGCGTGCCGCCGTGGCCACGTTCGATTCGTCGGATTTCGCCAGGTCGGCCATGGCTAGCGTAATGGCGTCCACGTCGGTCAGGCCGGCGATTCCGGCGGCGAGGTATAGCCCCGCATCGCCGAGATACACCTGCGCCGCCTTGGCGATCAGCACCACCACGCCGAACAGCAGGCCGAACTTGATCGCTTCGTCGAGTTCGAACGGGTTGTTGCCGGGCTTGACCTCGCCGCGCTCCGCCTGCTGGCGCCGGCGCCACAGCCAGTAGCAGGCGCCGAGGCAGGTCAGGGCCAAGGGCCCGACCGCGACCGAAAGCCGCTGGCCGAGTTCCCAACTGATGAGCGACGTCATGATGGCAACGCGGAAAAACATCACCGTCCACGCGAGCAGGATGCCCAGTGCCAGCGCCGAGGCGTCCTCGCCCGGCAGCCGGCTGCGCTGCGAGAACCCGAGCGTCACCGCGGTGCTGGATGCGAGTCCGCCCAGCAGGCCGGCGATGCCGATGCCGTGCTCGGCACCGACGATCTTGATCAGCAGGTAGCTGGCGAAGTTGAGCGCCGATATCAGCACCACCATCAGCCAGATCTTGTACGGGTTTATCACGTCTAGCGGCGGCGGGCCGTAATTGTGGTCCGGCACCAGCGGCAGGATGATCAGGGTGACGATGCCGAACTTGAGCGTCGCCTCGACGTCGCTCGCGTTGATCCGGCTGGCGAGCTGGTGCAGCCAGCCCTTCAACGCGAGCAGCAGTGCCATCGCCACCGCCACCCAGGCTGCGAGTTGCAAC
>Ga0194060_10001773_pt1 | contig 15457 bp, 17 predicted proteins | sample SepL225m_MetaG_FD_163427 | JGI IMG/M metagenome (GOLD analysis project Ga0194060, IMG submission 163427) | Anoxic zone freshwater microbial communities from boreal shield lake in IISD Experimental Lakes Area, Ontario, Canada - Sep2016-L222-5m | ecosystem: Environmental > Aquatic > Freshwater >...
AGGTCCGGCCGGGGTCTGAGAGCAGGGCAAAGGCACATTGGGGTTCCCTGGGAACATGGGAGACCCGTCCGCGTCCTTGGGACTAAACGCCGGGAAGGAGGAACCGGCTTAACAACCTCCGGGCCTTGAGGCAGCGGGCTTGCCCGCCTCAAGGAGCGAAACCGCCAAGCCAGCCCAGGGCTTGGCGACTGGCTAGCGCCCATATCTCCCTTGTATCAATGCAGGAAGGAATCAGGCTTGGATGGCGGGTGCCACTGATTTGGACGGGAATCCGCGAATCCGTCGCGGTGTTGTAGATATAGGCGCATTTGAGTCTCAATATGGCTTGCCGATCGTCCAGGCGGTGGAGCGCTTGACGGCCCAAGTGGAATCGAGGTGGCCACGCTCCCGGCCCCTCATCGCCATCCTTGCTGTCGCGCTGCATTCTATAGAGCGGGGCACTTTGGCCGCCGCGGCCAATCAATTGCGGGCCTTTCAGCACATGGTCCAGGCGCTGGTAGGCGACCCTGCCCTGGCCCGCCAGTTCATCGAAGCTGCCCAACAGGTGGTTGATACACTGGGCAGTTCCGGTCCGGGCCACACCGGCCGCGTGCGGCTGGTAGCTCATCCAGGCGGCAAAGGCCGGTTCTCCTTCACCAGCGCAGCGGGCCGCCTCCATGCCATCGAAGCCTCGACCAACCTGGTGGACTGGGAGGTAATCGGCGTCGCAACGGAGCGGGATGACGGCACGTTCTCCCAACTGCCAGCCACCAATTACGCTTCACCGGCCACAATATTCGATTTCGCTGACCCCAACGCCTCTGCCTTCCCGAGCCGCTTCTACCGGGCGGTTCGGCTCCCATAGGCGGCCCCGCGCAGCGTCAACCGCGAAAGGAGTTGTATTCGCGGTTGCTCGGCCTGGCCTGACTTGGAGCATGAATTCTTGCTTCGTGACCGTAAAACGGGTCAGACCCGAGGGTGGCCGGTCACATGAATCGAATCGGGGGCGTCGATGGGCTTCGTGACAACGGCGCGATTGGCGCCCCGGAAGAACCTGCCGTATTCCGGAGTAACACCAGAGCCTTGAGAGTGTTACGCGACTCTTCTACTTCTCCCTCCCTGCGGAGGATACAGGAAAGGGGTCCTTTTCTTCTTTCTGAAAGGGGTGTGTGTGAGAATGTCATGTTTTCCGCTGGGCGGCTATTCGCCCTTATGAGTCTGCCCTCCATAATAGGATCGCCTTGATGAGCTAGCGAAGAGAAGCCCAGCCGGGATGGGGACGCGGGGGGGGGCTTACTGCGCCCCAGGAAGTTCGAGCAATCTTCGGGGCAAGTCACGCTCAACCGCAGCCAAGCTCCAGGCTGAGGCGCAGTTCGAACGGCTTGCGCTGCTGGTCGCGCACGCAGCGAAGCACGTCATTCGCCAAGCCGCTCCTGACGGAGCCAGCTTGTCGGCTCGGAAATGCCACTTGATATGGGTGGCCACCTATTCGAATATGGGTAGCCATACTATGAAGACGACAAGTGAAATCGGCGATGATCTTTTTGCGCGTACCCAGGAGGTGGCCCGGAAAGAAAAGACTACCTTCCGTTCACTGACGGAACGGGGTTTGCGGCTGGTGTTGGGGGAAAAACTGACTCGGTCGTCCAAATGGAGATGGCAGCCGGTTGTGGTTCGAGGGGGTGAAGGGTTGACCGATGAATTCAAGCGCGCGCCGTGGGAGAAGATCCGTGACGAAATTTATCAGGGGCATGGCACATGATCGCGGTTGACACCAACCTGCGGGTCTTCGCGCATCGGGGAGATGCTCCATTCCACCAGGAAGCTCTCGCCGCCCTCCGGCCGGTTTTTGAAGGATCCTCTGCCTGGGCGCTTCCCTGGCCCTGCGTCCATGAGTTCATCAGCATCACCACGCATCCCCGCATTTACAAGCCGGCATCCACTTTGCGCGAGGCCCTGGGTTTTCTGGAATCGGTACTTGGCTCTCCGCAATTGCAACTGCTTTCCGAAAGCCCCGGCTACTTTCAGAAACTCTGCGGACTTGCGCTCGCGGCGAAGCTGTCCGGCCCGCGTATTTATGACGCACGGATTGCGGCGTTGTGCCTTCACCACAATGTGAGAGAACTATGGACGGCGGACCGGGACTTTTCTGCCTTCCCACAACTCAAGGTCCGCAATCCCCTGGTGAAAAAATGAAACCGCCAGTGGCTGCAAACTCCGAAATTGGACGTGAACAACAAAGACGCGAAGACGCCAAGAATGAGCTAGCAAACGGCAAACTCGGGGGAGGTTTGGATTCACCTGCCAAGTGAAGGTTTCCGACTCGGGTGAAATGGCAAGCACCGCCTTATTCTTAGCCTTCGCGTCTTCGCTGTTCAACTGCGGCATCCAGGTTGATTGGTCCGGCCTATCCTGCGAGGCGCGCTTCTGGGAATGGAAATTGGGACCCGCCAAAGCACACTACCGGTAGTGGTCGGCCCATTTGGGAGTACCCCACATATAGCGCATTCCGGAGTGTTTTTGGCGTTACGTGCCTCAGAATGCAACGGTTGGCCCGCAGGTGGGCTTCGGGCCAACGGTGCGATTGTGGCCCAGGTAGAATCTGCCGTATTCCGGCGTAACACCAGAGTCGTTGTCCCGGAGGGACATGCGGGTCAAATCCTAGCGTCATTGGACAAGAATGTCCGCGCTCCAGTCACCCGTGCCAACAACGTCGGAAAAATGTGAGCTGCTGCCCTCAGTCATCCCGCCCGGCTTCGTGGACGCGGATGAAGCGCTGGAACACGAACAAACCCACCGGCGCGATCAACGTGGTCAGGCCGATGATCAGCCACAGCGTCTCCGAGTGGCGCGGTCCGGCGGCCGGGCAAAACCAGCTCAGCAGCACCCCGGACAAGGGCGCCACGCCCAGTTTGGCCAGGAAGTACGGCAACGCCGACATGGCCATGTAGGAGGCTTCCTGACCTTTGGGGGCGATGGCCGCCGTGTATTCATAAAGCCGCGGCGAGTAACAAGCTTCGCCCAACGAAAGCACCACGACAAACAGGCAGATCATGACATAATAGGGGTTGACCGCCCCACTCAACCCCAGCCACGAATGGGCGATGAAATGGCCCAGCCAGCCATCGGCCATCGGCTGAAACATCTGCGGCGGCAACGCCATGATGAACACGGAGGAGGCGGCAACGGAACTCCCCAGGATCACCATGCGGTAAGCGGGGATGCGTTGGGTCAGCACCCCGGCCAGCGGCGCCAGGAACACGATCAGGAGGTTATTCAACCCGTAAAGATGACCGATCGGCGCCCCTTCGCCCAGCTCGCGAATGCCAAACTTCGGATACGTGTAATCCATGTGCAGGAAGATCATCTTGATGAATGCCGCAAATCCCAGGAAGGCCAGGAATTTGTAGAAGCCGGGTTGCCGCCACAAGCCCGTGAAAATCCGCGTGGTCTCCCGCAGGGTATCGCGGACTGACCATCCCAGCGCCCGCAAAGTCTTCACCCCAGGATATTTGGGCTTTTCCACGGTAATGACTACTCCCTGGTCGGTGGCCTCTACTCCTTCCCGCAGCCAGAAATAAACCAGGACCAGGCTCGGCACCGATAGGGCCAAACTGACGAGGAAGCTCGTCTGGTAGGTGCTCAAAAGGACGCCGAGCCCGGGCAGCCGGAACTGGCCATGCTCCCCCAGGCCGGCGCGCAGCGCGTCGGAAATATAAACGGCCAGGAAGAACCCGGCGTTCATGATGGCGTAGAAGACGGAGAACGCGATGGAGCGCTGAGCCGTAGTGGTGTAGCGCCGCAGGGCGGCGACCTTGGCCGGGGTGGTCATGCCTTCGCCGAAGGCCAGCAGAACCAGGCCGCCGCCCAAGGCCACCCATTTCAGTGTCGTGAAGGTCAGAAACACCCGTGCGAGGATGCATAGGGCAAAGGCCAGCAGGAAGGTCTTGCGTAAACCGAGCGCGTCGGTCAGCGACCCCACCAGCACGATGGTCAACGTGAGCCCCGCCGACCAGATCGTTACGGCCACCGCCGCCCTCACATCGCTGAGCCCCAGGTCGGAGGAGAGCCAGAGCGTCAGCGTAAAATTGACCAGCCGGTAAGCCACGTTGCCAAGTCCCGCCAGGGCGAAAACGATCCAGAGTTCGCGCACGGCGCCGAACAACACCGTGAACTTGCCCAGGAAGCTCGCTGCCGCACCCGGCGAGTTCTTCTGGTCCGCAACGGGCGGATTCTTTGGGTCAGACATGAGGGTCGATTCCGCGGGCGGGAACTGAACCGCCGGCGTCAGCCCGCCACACTTCTGGGCGGCGGGTAGCCAACTGACCGCTCATGGCCAAGTCAGGGGCAAGGCGATGCAGGTCCTCCCGCTGGCAGTGGTTAGTCGTCATTCTAAGTGGCGAATGTAGAGGCGGCCCCGTTGACCGGTAAAGCGCGATCTGGCTCTATTGATTGTAACTAAAACCGCCAGCCATCCGTCTTCACTCAATAGACTGCCTGCTAAATCATCACTGGCAGAGGGCTGGTTGCGTACGCGCCAGTCTACAGGCGGGGTGCGGTTCGGCCAGTTGGCTATTGGCGTGGGCCCCGGCCAATTCGCGGTGCCCTCCTTTACGGCGTCCGGGGGTTGGGGACGAAGTCGCGCTGAGCTTTGCGCTTGCCGGCTTCGATGATGAGCCGGTAGGGCACGCCGGGTTCCAGCGGGTCTGGGGTGGCTCCTTTCACGGCCGGCCGCATGCCGCGGATCGGCCGGGCATACGACCATTCCGCCAGGGGCACGGAATTAGAATCAGAAACCAGCTCCCAGATCGGGTGCGGATATTTGTTCGTCTCAATCTCACTGACGGGGATGACTTTGAGCGAAGTGAGCTTGAGCTTGCGGTCGAAAGCGAAAAAGACGGGATCCGTTTCCGGGCTGGCCGGGGGCCGGTTTCGGCGCGAGACGCCCGCGCGCGCCGGACGCGACCGATGCTGAATCTGAATATCGTCGCCAGCAAACCAGTCTTTATTGAGATAGAGCGCAAAGCCGCCGAGCACGACGGCCAACGCGATCAGCATCCATTGTTTCCTCGCCATAAGCTTGAGGGGTTGACGCTGGGGCGGGGAGGGATATTCGAGCGAGACGGGGGATGCACTGGGATCGCGACGCTGCGCTCGACTCCATGGTGTGGCGGGGATTGAATGCAGCAGTAATTTAAGTTAGTAAACTGGATAATAGCACAGTTATGAAACGGATTCTTGACCGCCGGCACTTAAGCGACCAAAGCGGTCAGCCGGAAGTGTCACCGGCTGTGGCCTGCCGTGCCCCTTGCCGTGCCTTTACGCTTATCGAGTTGTTGGTCGTCATCGCGATCATCGCCATCCTGGCGAGCCTGCTCTTGCCGGCGCTGGCCCGGGCCAAAGAGGCGGCCTACCGCATCAAGTGCACTAACAATCTGAAGCAAGTAGAGTTGTCGGCGAAGCTGTATGCCGACGACAACGATGGGTTGTATCCTCCGCGAACCAACATGTGGCGCTGGCCGACGGCGTTGATCCAGTATTACCAGACCACCAACATGTTGATCTGCACAACTGACGCGCAGCGGGGCCCACCCCAGAGCCAATCCGACCCCGCCGTTTCGCCCACGGTGCCGGACCGCGCCAACCGCAGTTACATGATCAACGGATGGAATGACTACTTCTTCGACGCTCTGAGCGCCACTCGCTCCATGAAGGAAACCGCGGTCCTGTATCCAACGGATACCATCATGTTCGGCGAGAAGAAGAACGAATCTCCGCACTACTTCACGGACCTGAACGAGGACGCCGGCAATGACATGGACCAGATTGAGCAGGGTTGTCATGCCGTGGTCCATAAGGCCATTCGCGCTGGCGGCTCCAACTTTGCTTTCGTGGATGGCAGCGTGCGCTTTATGCGCTACGGGGCGACGGTTTGGCCCTTGAATCTTTGGGCGGTGAGCGACATTAACCGTGATAAGTACCACTGGCAGCCTTAGCCCCTGATTTACCAGCAACTCATTATAGACGAGATGGGAACGCCGGGTGAGGGCACCCGACATACAAGAGTGCGGTTTTGCGGGGGCTGTAGGCCGGGTGCTCTCACCCGGCGGGAGGTGGCAGGCCCATAATGAGAATTGCTGTGGATTTACGCGGAACCATTACTGCCGTTTTGGGTAAAATTGGGGTTGGAGTCCCTCTGCCTGGCGTGCTACCCTATTTGTGTTCTCGCCCCAGCGGGCGAAGCGGCAGCCAGGACTTGGCCGGTTCCTGGCTCTGCCGCGAGCGAAAAGCAGAGGCCATTTCGGGCGCGTGGTGTCCGTTCGGCACCCTGTCCCAACCAAGTTCGGATCACGATAGAATCGCTATGAGCAACGCTGTGGCAAGTTACTTGCACTTCATGGGCGCCGCCCTGGTCAAACTCAGGCAGACCGGGGCCATTGTGCCCTCGCAGAGGTTCCTCATCGGCAAGATGCTGGCGCCGATTCCGGAAACCTACGCCGGACAGATCCTCGAGCTGGGCGCTGGCAGCGGCGCCCTTACCGTGCGGCTGGCCGCCCGGTGTCCTAGAGCGCGGATCCTGGCCTGTGAGATCAATCCCGCGCTGGCACGCGCCACCCGGCACAACCTGGACCTGGCAGGCATCAACGGGAGAGTGGAGGTAATCTCCGATTCCGCCCAGCACGTCATCTCGGAGATGAGCCGCCGCGGCAAGGGAAAAGTCGATTATGTCCTTTCGGGGATTCCTTTGGGAGCCCTTCCCGGCGAGCGGGCGCAGTCGCTCATTGATGCGATCAGCCGGGTGATTAATCCGGGTGGCATGTATATCCAATTCCAGTATTCGTTGATTGACCGCAAGCGAGTCCGCTCGCGCTTCAAAATCCTTCGCACCGTTCCCGTGCTGCTCAACTTCCCGCCCGCCGTCGTGTATTACGCCCAACGCTGAGCGACGCCTCTCAGTCCCACAGCCGGTAGGGGAGCGACCCCTTCTCCAGGTAAACCCCGCACTTCGGGCATCGGTCCGGGTCGTTCCAGTTTCGGACCCGGTGAATTGCCGAGACCGGACACTGCGGTTTGAAATCCAGCCATTTGAAGCGTTTCACTCCGGTCGGGGGCAATCGGTTCAGGACGGCTTGGAAGCTGGGCGGTTTGGCCATGCCTGGCTGTGCACTCGGCAGATTCTCCTTCCGCAACCGGCCAAATTCATCCGGAACGCGCAGCCGTACGACCGCCTCGTGCAGTTCTCGGCAGTCCCGGCAGAGGATGGTTTGGACGAAGAAGCCCAGCCCCCGGTCCGCGCGACCGGAAACCTTGGCCCGGTAACCGCACTTGGGACACTCAAACCAATATGACCGGCCCATGCGAGTTCGTCGTCAACGGTTGACCCAAAAAAGGCGCACCAAACAGGGTGCGCCCAAGATACACACGGTCGGGAAGAATCTAGCATCAACCCCGCTCTTCGCAATCATGATTTCGGGACGATTGCGCATGGGCGTGTCTCCTGTCTCGTTGGCTGGCTTCACAATTGACGCGCTCAAGGAAATTGACAACGACAAGAGGATTCAGTAGTTTCTTGGTGATTCGGACGACGCCAACCTCGTCGGACGATAACCAGTTAACTATGAAAAAGATTCCATTACTCTTGGTTGGTTTGTGCCTGTTGGCATTCGGCGGGGTGGCCCGCGCAGCAGATCTGGCCCCGGGTCTCCTGGGTGAGTATTTCGCCATGGACAGCGCGGTGGAGGATTTCCCCAAGATTGCCGCGGATAAGAAACCTACGCTTAAGCGCGTGGACAAGACGATTGAGTTTCGCAGCACCGGACCGACCTTCCCTGGCACGAAGCTGGACAATCATTTCGCGATCCGCTGGACGGGAGTAATCAAGATTCCCCAGGATGGTAAATACACGTTCTCCCTGGAATCAGATGATGGCTCACGGCTGCTGATTGACGGCAAGACAGTCGTGGACAACGGCGGGTTGCATGAGATGCAGGAGCAGTCGGAAAGTGTGGAGCTGAAGGCCGGAGAGCACGAGCTCCGGATTGATTATTTCGAGAACGAGAACGACGGCGGTGCCGGCTGCGTGCTCTGCTGGAAAAGCAAGGACTTGGCGAGGGCGGTTGTGCCCGCGAGCGCCCTGTTCCATAAGGGCGAATAAGCATATCCTTGCGGACCCGCCAGGCAGCGGGTGGCGCGCCGGGGAATGGCTGCTGCTCCTGATTAGCGGTGCCGTTTATTGCAGTGAGCGGCGGTTTCTTAACCGCCGGGGTTTCTAAGACGGGGCCGTCAGCGTGCCTTTTTGCTCTGTGGCGGCTGCAGCCAGAGGATTAGTCTCAATGGCGTGCGCGCCGCTTGCGTGGCGGCGACCATCAACCGGGGGCCGTCCGGTCCTTGGGCTGCGCGAGGGATCCCGTCTGTGCAGTGAATGCGTCTTGCCCTCATGCCGCCAGAGCGGCTATAAATGCCTGCAGAACCTAACACGAAAGAGACTTAGCTATGTCATACACCAGCCGCCAGACGGTCAACACCAGCAATGTGCTGTCAGTGATCATGGGCGGCGGACAGGGCACGCGCTTGTTCCCGCTGACCAAGGAGCGCGCCAAGCCGGCTGTGCCGTTGGCGGGGAAGTATCGCCTGGTCGATATCCCGATTTCCAACTGCATCAATTCCGGTCTGCGGCGCGTTTACCTGCTGACCCAGTTCAACTCCGCCTCCCTGCACCGGCACATCTCCCAATCTTACAAGTTCGATCACTTCTCCGGCGGCTTCGTCGAAATCCTTGCCGCCGAGCAGACCTACGCCGACACGTCGTGGTATCAGGGCACCGCCGATGCTGTTCGTAAGAACCTGATCCACTTCCTGAACCACGAATGGGATTACCTGCTTATCCTCAGCGGGGATCAACTCTACCGGATGGATTTTCGCCGCATCATCGAGCAGCACGGGGAAACCAACGCCGACATCACCGTGGCGACCATCCCCGTTGGCCGAAGCGAGGCGCAGTCGCTGGGCATCATGCAGATCGACGCCGAGCGCCGCATCACGCGCTTCGTGGAGAAACCCAAGGATCCGGCGCTGCTGGCTCCGCTGAAACTTTCCCCGGAGTGGTATGCCGCGCTGGGAATCCAGGGAGAGGGGGAGTTATATCCGGCCTCGATGGGCATCTACGTCTTCAACCGCAATATCATCCGCCGTCTGCTGGACAATACCCTGACCGATTTCGGCAAGCATATCATTCCGAACGCCATACAGAACCTGCGCGTGTTCTCGTTCATGTTCCAAGGTTACTGGGAGGACATCGGTACTATTCGCGCCTTCTTCGAAGCCAACCTCGACGTCACCAACGAATTGCCGCGCTTCAACTTCTTCGACATGGCGTCGCCCATTTTCAGCCGGCCGCGCTTCTTGCCGGGATCGAAAGTCAACGGGGCCCAGATCGATCATGCCGTGATCTCTGAGGGCTGTATTCTCAATCGTGCGGTTATCACGCACAGCATCATCGGCCTGCGTAGCTTTGTAAGCGCCGGCACAGTGCTGAACCGAGTCATTCTGCTCGGCAGCGATTACTATGAGTCGCTCGAGTCCATCCAGGAGCATGAGAAGGCAGGCAAGCCGCGCATCGGCATCGGCGCCAATTGCCGCATCGAGAATACCATCGTGGACAAGAACGCGCGCATCGGCAACAACGTGGTCATCTCTCCGGCGGGCAAGCCTGAAAAGGTGGACCACCCAAACTACTTTATCCGCGACGGGATTGTGATTGTCCCGAAGAACGGGGTGATCCCGCATGGAATGGTGATCTGAAAGCGGGTGTGTCGAACGAATCTGCCATCTGGAAGTCCTTGACCGCCCCAGACCGGCTGATTCTGGTTGCCGAGCCGTGCGTGGTCGAGAACGGTGAACTTCGCCTGCGGATTGGGGCAGCCCCAAGGAAACCGTTCGGTCAGTTGGACAATGTGAAGCAGGCAATGAGAAGGAGATATCCTTCTTGCTTTCCTGCCTCGTTCTTAGGGTTTGCGCTTGGTTTGGTCATGTTCGCCTTGCCCGGGCATACCCAGCCCGTTGGGCCCGCGCAAGGGTTAAAGTTCACGGAATACTACCCGTCGCGACAAACGCAACTGAAGTCAGTCCTGGAATGCGCCGGGGCGCAGCCCCAACCCAATGGACGTTACCTGGTCACGGGTGCCAAGTGGCGAACCTTCAGTGAGAATGGCGAGGGCGAAATGACCGTGGCAGCGCCCGAATGCGTCTACGATTCGGCCCGGCGGTTGATAAGCTCGTCCGGGCTGCTGTACGTGCAAGCCGCCGAAGGGAAGTTCTCCATCGAAGGCGAGGGATTCCTGTTCCAGCAGACCAATTCCACTCTCTGGGTCTCGAATCGCGTACATACGATCCTCCATCCCGAGTTGCTCAGCCGCCAAGCCACCGCCACGAATTCCAATACGGCAGGACGAAAGCCCAATACGGCGGCGGAAGCAGCCTCGGGCATGGACATCTTCTCTGACCAGTTCACTTACTGCGACGAATCCGGCCGGGGCGTTTACGAGGGAAACGTCAAAATCACCGGGACGAACCTGATCTCGACCGAGGGAAAGCTGACCATTTTGTTAACGGCGCCTGAGCGGAAGTTGAAAACCCACACGGCTGAGCCGTTAGGGGCGCCTGGGCGCAAGTTGAAAACCCTCACGGCTGAGCACAATGTGGCGGTTGATTACCTTACCGCTGCGCACGAACGAGTTCAGGCGGCCGGCGAGCGGGCATTTTACTCGGCCGACACGGACCTGGTTCAGATGACCGGCCAGCCCACCTGGCGAGTCGGCCAGCGTGACGGGAGCGGGGATGAACTCATCTTCGATCGGACGAACAACATCTTCCGGGCCAATGGCCACGCTAGTCTGAAATTGCCCGCCCAGAGTCTGGGATCGTCCGGCTTGCTCTCACGCACCAACACCGTCGCGCGAACCCCGACCACCCTGACCAACCAGTCCGTGGCCATCCTGTGCGACAATTACGAACTCCGGACCAACCTGGCGGTCTTTCGCGAGCAGGTGCGCGTCTGCGAACGCCTTGGCGACCAGCTGCAGGGGCAGATGACCTGCAGCTTGCTGACGCTCACCTTTACCGGCACGAATGAGCTGCACAAGATGGTGGCCGAGCACCAAGTGCTCATCGAACAGAAGGACGGGAACTTCACGGCAGAAAAGGCTGAGTATACCGGCACCAACAGCCTGCTGGAGTTGACCGGAGACCCCCGCTGGCAGGACGGCCCGCGGCAAGGAAACGGGGACCAGATCCGGTTGAACCTGGCGCACGACGAAATGCTGGTACACGGAAACGCCTTCATGCGATTGCCGGCCGCCGAGCTGGGCCAGTCTGCTGTGAGCACAATGGGCAAGCCCAAACGAGGCGAATCGAGGGCGAGGACGAATGAGTTCGCGGAGGTAACTTGCGAGGAGTATTTCCTCACAGCGGATTCGGCGCTATTTCGGGGCCGCGTGCGCATCAAGCACCCGCAGATGAACTGGGTTTGCGACGAGATCACAATGCTCATGCCGCCGACGCTTGGAAAGGCCGGTCGCATCGTCATCGCTGAACCAGACGTGGTATTCGATATCACGGATGACCAAGGCCAGACTTTCCATGGCACGGGCAAGAAGGTCGTTTACACCCATCGAATAACCGCAACGCTGACCAATGACCTGGTCGAATTGACTGGAACTCCGGCCGTGCTGGAGTCGACCAACGTGGTTGGCAGGAATAATACCATTAACCTTGATCTCGCCACCCACAAGCTGACGGCTCCGGGCAAATATATGCTATTGGGCTCGGCACCGGCCGGCCAGATAACCAGCTTGCAGCCCACGAAAAGCAAGTCGAAGAAATAAACTGAAGGCCCTTTTTGAATCTAGTTCAGCCAGACCAATCCGCCGCAGCCGTCATGAACGGCAAGCTGTTGACCACCGAGAAGCTGGTGAAGGAATATCGCCAGCGCCGCGTGGTCAACGGTGTCTCCATCACGGTTGAGGCCGGCGAGATTGTCGGCCTGCTCGGCCCGAACGGAGCAGGTAAGACTACCACCTTCAACATGGTCGTCGGGGTCATCAAGCCGGACGAAGGCGCGGTCAGGTTCCAGGCGCGCGACATTACGCGCCTGCCGATGCACAAGCGCGCCCGGTTGGGGATGGGCTACTTGACCCAGGAACCTTCCATCTTTCGCAAACTCACCGTCGAGCAGAACATCCTGGCCATCCTGGAGACCTGCCGGCTTAAACGCGCGGAGCGGGCGGTGCGGCTGAAGTACCTGCTGGACGAGTTGGATATGGCGCGGCTGGCCAAGAGCAAGGCCTATACGCTGAGCGGCGGTGAAAAGCGGCGCTTGGAAATCACCCGCGCCCTGGTGACCAGCCCCAAATTGCTGCTGCTCGACGAGCCCTTCAGCGGCATTGACCCGATCGCGGTTTACGAGGTGCAGAAGATCGTCCGCCGCCTGAAGGAGCGCGGCCTGGGGATACTCATTACCGACCACAATGTGCGCGAAACCTTGAAGCTGGTGGACCGGGCTTATCTGATCCACAAGGGCGAAGTCGTTTACGCGGGCGTAGGCGAGGAGTTGGTGAACGACCCCAAAGCGCGCGAAATCTATCTTGGCCCGGAGTTCAACCTATGAATCGGGGCCCGGGGAAATGATTACTCCAACGCGCCATCAACCCATCACTCCCTTCGCCTGCCTTTTGCCATGAAAAGCGATGCCGTCACCGTCGAGCGCTTCTACACGGAGCACGCCAGCGCCCTCGAACTCAACCTCGTCGCCGGAGCGAGCGGGCTAAAGCGGATCATTCGGGAGCCGACCGTCAACCGCCCGGGTTTGGCGCTGTCTGGGTTCACGCGCTATTTCGCCAACAAGCGCCTCCAGGTGATCGGCAATGCCGAAGCGTTCTTCCTCAAGTCCCTGGCTGCCGAGGAGCAGGCCAAGCGTTACGAGGCCTTCTTCTCCTACAAGGTCCCGTGCGTCGTCTTCTCCCGCAACCTGCACCCGAACCGGTTATGCTTGAAAGCAGCGGAACAGGCCCGGGTGCCGATCTTCCGCTGCCCCATGGTGACCATGAAGTTCATCAACCTCGCCACCCTCGCGCTGGAGATGATGTTCGCCCCGCGCGGGTCGGAGATGGGTAGCATGGTGGATATCCTTGGCGTGGGGGTGATCATCCGCGGCGAAAGCGGCATCGGCAAAAGCGAGAGCGTCCTGGCACTGATCGAGCGCGGGTACAGCCTGGTCGCCGATGACATCACCAAGGTCACGCTGGTGGATGGCCGGGAGGTAGTGGGCACCAGCGCCGAGGTCACGCGCGACCACATGGAGGTCCGCGGCATTGGCATTATCAACGTCGCCGCAATGTTCGGCGTCAAGAGCATCCGCCACGAAAAGCGCGTCGACCTTGTCATTACGCTCAAGTCCTGGAACGAAGTAGCAGACGTGGACCGTCTCGGCTTGGAGCAGGAATATGTCAAGATCCTCGGTATCGACGTCGCTCACATCACCCTCCCTGTGCGGCCGGGTCGCGATCTGGCGCGGTTGATCGAAGTCGCCGCTTTCCAGACCAAGCTCAAGTCCGCGGGCTATAATCCGGCCAAGGAGCTCAATGACCGGCTCATTTCCCGAATGGCGGCGGCGGCCAAGCTCTAGAATTGAGTGGCGCAACCCCGCCTCTTCGGGTAAGTATACTCCAAAGACGGAATGAGCGCGAAGGCAGTAACTGACGGCAGTGCGACAATGATCAAAGACTTTAAGGTCTCGAATAAGCTGGGTATTCATGCCCGGCCTGCCGCCATGTTCGTCAAGACCGCCAACCGGTTTAGCTGCGATATTTTCGTGGAGAAGGACGGGGAGAAGGTCAACGGCAAGAGCATCATGGGTCTGATGATGCTGGCCGCCGGCCCCGGCAGCAAGCTGACGGTCCACGCCAACGGCCACGACGCATCCCAGGCGCTGGCCGAAATTGAAACCCTCATCAACCGCAAGTTCGACGAAGAGTAACCGATCCGCGGCTCATGGCTAACGTCGATATCGATGTCAAATACGTTGCTCACTTGGCGCGGTTGACGCTCTCAGCCGAAGAGGAACAGAAGATCGGGGCGCAACTGAGCAACATCCTCGGCTACATCGAGAAGCTGAAGGAAGTGGACGTCACCGGGGTCGAGCCGACCGCCCACGCCTTTCCGCTGGTCAACGTTACCCGGCCAGACGAGGTGCGCCCCTCGCTCAGCAACGAAGAGGCCCTGCGCAACGCGCCGTCCACGGCTAACGGTCTCTTCATCGTCCCCAAGATCGTCGAGTAATGGGCTGGAAAAGCTGCGTTTAATACTCAAGTCGGTTTCGACGCAGAGGTGAGTCGTATTCGGGCTTTCGTGTCCCAGCCAGAGAGCGATAATCTCCAGAGCCCCCCCACCTTGGAGCAAATGCATGGCGGTGGTGTGGCGCCTATGCCGGGAACGGCATAGCCGCCAGTAGGCCGGGTTCCGGAATATGCCGGGTGGGCCACTTTGCCACTGATTTTGCGGCCTGTTTGGAGTCTCCCGTCCGGCATAGTCCTGGCTAACCTCTTTTCCTATCGTCTGGGCGAAAGGAAAAGATCACATGAATGGATTCTTCAACCTAAAAAAAGCAGTTGAACCAACGCAAAGGCGCAAAGGTGCCGAGACGCAAGGGTTTCGGCTGTTGGCGATGGGCTATCACCCATTGGGTGAGTTATGTAAACCTGTTTTTCCCTGGTCATCTTCCTGTCCCTTGCGCCTTTGCCTCTTGGCGTCTTTGCGTTAACTGCCGTTTTTAGGTTCAACCACGGATGAACACAGAGGGACACGGATTTGCAGCGTATTGCCGAGTAACCTCGCCTCACCCCTGCAAGGGAAACGTGAGGCGTGAAACGTGAAACGTGAAGGAAATCCAAATGAAATGGCCCGCTCCCCAGCTCACGTTTCACGCCTCACGTTTCATCGTTTCAACTGCCGTTTTTAGGCTAAAGTGAGCAATCTGCGGTTTGCCCCATTTCGCCGGTTCCATATCCACTGCTAAACCCCCGCTATACCTGTCCTAAGCCCCTCGAATTCCCCTCGTATTGGCAACACGAGGGGAATACTATTGGTTTAGGATGGGTATAGCAGGGGTTACAGGAGTAATAGGTTGACGCGGAGCCTAGAAAGGAGAAATGGGTCAAAACCGTAGATTCTACATAGAGGCAGCGGCTAAACCTAAAAAGACCAGTTCAACCACAGATGAATACAGATGGACACGGATTTGCAGCGTATTGCCGAGCAACCCTGCCTCGCCCCTGCAAGGGAAACGCTGAAAAGCTGAAACCCAACCCATGCCCCCCCTTCCTATTTCAGCTTTTCAGTATTTCAGCTTTTGCCCCTGTGGTTTCATCGTTTCAACTGCCGTTTTTAGGTTCAAAGACACAAAGACAATCGAGCAGATGAATGA
>Ga0194060_10001775_pt1 | contig 15449 bp, 24 predicted proteins | sample SepL225m_MetaG_FD_163427 | JGI IMG/M metagenome (GOLD analysis project Ga0194060, IMG submission 163427) | Anoxic zone freshwater microbial communities from boreal shield lake in IISD Experimental Lakes Area, Ontario, Canada - Sep2016-L222-5m | ecosystem: Environmental > Aquatic > Freshwater >...
GCTTCTGACTCAAAACCGGCAAGCTGCTTGCGAAGTATGGATGAAACCTCATCAGGCCTGACTGTTGTAGACATATCTTATTCCGCTTGGTTATTTGTTAAGAAAAGAGAAAGATTCTGCTTACCTTGTTCCGATAGTCGGAATGACCATCCATATCCAAAAGATAAAACCTGAATTTAATGAAAAGCTTTTAGTTATTCAAATTCCTTTCGTTTTATTTGAAGAACTGCGGCTCGTTACCTTTACCACTCATTATTACGCACACAGGAATTTTGCCCGAAGAAAACGGTATGAAAACTGTTAAAGGATTTGCTTCAGCAACCGTCGGCAATGTGGCATGCGGGTTTGACGTGCTCGGATTTGCCATTACTACTCCAGGCGATGAGGTAATTCTCACGCTTTCCGACACTCCAGCATTCGATTCTCCGGTCTCCATCACAAAAATCTCCGGCGATGGTGGCGCACTCCCTCTTGATCCAAAAAAAAATACCTCCAGCTTTGTTATCCTGAAATTTCTCGAATATATCCGCGCCCATAAAAAAATCGATTTTACCGGCCATATCTCCCTCGAACTTATCAAACACCTGCCGCTCAGCAGCGGAATGGGAAGCAGTGCTGCAAGTGCTGCAGCCGCTCTTGTTGCCGCAAACGAACTTCTGGGAAGCCCCTGTTCAAAAATGGAGCTGGTTCACTTCGCCATTGAGGGAGAACGGGTCGCCTGCGGATCAGCTCATGCCGACAATGCAGCACCAGCCATTCTGGGCAATTTTGTGCTGATACGAAGCTATACTCCTCTTGACCTTATTACAATTCCATCACCCGAACACCTCTACTGCTCACTGGCGCATCCTCATACTGAACTCCGCACAGCCTACGCCCGATCCGTTCTGCCGCAGGAGATTTCTCTCAAAACGGCAACCCAGCAGTGGGGCAACGTTGGAGCGCTCGTCGCAGGCCTGCTCACCTCCGACTATGACCTTATCGGACGTTCGCTGGTTGATGTTATTGCTGAACCAAAGCGAGCACCGCTGATCCCCGGATTTTTTGAAGTTAAACATGCGGCAATTGATGCAGGCGCACTCGGATGCAGCATTGCGGGTTCCGGCCCGTCGGTTTTTGCCTTTTCCTCCTCTGAAAAGGTCGCATTAAAAGTTGGAACTGCCATGAAAGAGGCATTCCTGCACTCTAAAGCTCACCTTGAATCAGATGTCTGGGTAACACCGATCTGCAAGGATGGGGCTCGAATACTGCCTTGAATTACTTTAAGAGAATATCGAATACCTATGATCTATTTCAGCACCAATAAAACATCGATACCTGTCTCGCTGAAAAAGGCCACCCTCGAAGGGCTTGCCCCCGATGGCGGCCTCTATGTTCCTTCTGAAATCCCCCGCTTTTCACCAGAAGAGATCAAGCTGCTTGAGGGCGCAAGCTTCAACAACATCGCCTTTGCCATTGCAAAAAAGTTTATCGGCAGTGATATTCCGCCCGACCAGCTCAGCGACATGATCGATACCTGTTATAACTTCGTCACTCCATTGGTTCAGCTCAACAGCAACACCTTTGTGGAAGAGCTGTTTTGCGGGCCGACACTCGCCTTCAAGGATTATGGAGCCCGTTTTCTGGCTCGTCTCACCGGTTTTTTTGCAGCAGAAGAGCAGAAGCTGATTACCGTCCTGGTTGCAACATCGGGAGATACAGGAAGTGCTGTCGCTTATGGATTTCAGGGCATCGCCAACACAAGAGTTGTTCTGCTCTACCCTTCAGGTAAAGTGAGCCCTCTCCAGGAGCAGCAACTCACGACAGCCGGAGGCAACGTCCATGCCCTTGAAGTTGAGGGAGATTTTGACGACTGCCAGCGCATGGTCAAGGAGGCATTTGTTGATCAAAACCTGAAAAAATCCCTGACTCTCACCTCGGCAAACTCCATCAATATTTCAAGGCTGATTCCCCAGTCCTTCTATTATGCCTGGTCCAGCCTGCAACTCAAGGAGCAGTACGGCTACAGCAATCCGCTCTTTTCTGTCCCAAGCGGCAATTACGGAAACCTTACCGCCGGGGTGCTGGCAAAACGGATGGGCTTTCCGATTGGCCACTTTCTTGCCGCCTCGAACGCCAACGACAGCGTTACCCGTTACATCGACAATGGTCGATATGAGCCACGTCCAACGGTTACAACCCTCTCGACAGCAATGGACGTTGGCAATCCAAGCAATTTTGCACGATTGAGATATTTTTTTCATAACGACCATGACTCCATGACCAGAGAGATTACCGGCATCGCTGTTTCGGATGATGAGACCAGGGCAACCATCCGTTCAGTTGATGATCAGTTCGGCTATCTCATGGAGCCACATACCGCTGTCGCCTTCTCAGCCCTTGAACAGTACCGCTCAACGAAAAAAGGGGATGACAGTGCAGGTATTGTGCTTTCAACAGCCCATCCTGTAAAATTTCTTGAAGCAATCGAGGAGACGCTCAACAAAAAGATCAACATTCCCTTAAATCTTCAGGAGCTTATGAACAAAAAGAAGAGTGCCACCTTGATCAGTTCAGAGTATAAAGAGCTCGCCTCTTTTCTCAACAAACTTGACAAGTAAACCTGTACTGAGCTACGGCATGAACTTCCGAACACTGATATTTCTTTTTATCCTTATTCCGATCACCTTTTTCGGGATAGTGGCGACCCTGCTGATCAACCTTTTCGACCCTACCGGGAACAGCTTCCATAAAATTGCTGCCTGGTGGGGCCGACTCAGCGCAAAACTTTTCGGAATAACGATTGAGGTTATCGGGCAGGAAAATTACAACCCCGATCAACACTACCTCGTCATCAGCAACCATGCTGGCATGGCCGATATACCGCTGCTGCTCAGCATTATGAAGCTGGACCTCCGATTTATGGCAAAAGAGGAGCTTGGCAAAATACCGCTGTTTGGCAGAGCCCTGAGGCAGGCGGGCTATGTCATGATCAAACGGGGGCAGAACCGGGATGCTCTGAACAGCCTTTTTGATGCCATAGAGGTGCTGAAAAAGGGACATTCTCTCCATATCTTTCCTGAAGGCACCCGCTCAGCAACCGGTGAACTGCTTCCCTTCAAGCGCGGAGCGTTTCGTGTCGCACAAAAAGGGGGGGCTCCTGTACTGCCTGTCACCATCATCGGCAGCCATCTGATCACCCCAAAAAAGAGCCTTAAAATCAATAAGGGAAAAATCACGGTGATCATCGACAAACCAATCCTCCCCTTATCTTGCAGCTCCATTGAAGAGCTTATGGCCGCCTGCTCCAACGTCATCACCACCAACTTCAACCGCTACCGCAACAACTAAATCTGGCGGTAGAGGTTCACCATCTCAATGGCCGTCATGGCCGCATCAAAACCCTTGTTGCCAGCTTTTGTTCCGGCACGTTCTATCGCCTGTTCGATATTTTCTGTGGTGAGCACCCCAAAGGCAATCGGCACACCGGTATCGAGTGAGGCCTGGGCAATCCCTTTCGTCGCTTCGGCAGCAATGACATCGAAATGGGGAGTCGATCCCCGAATAATCGCGCCAAGCGTCACAAGGGCATCATATTTGCCGCTGAGAGCAACTTTTTTGGCCACCATCGGCAGCTCAAAAGCGCCGGGACAGCGATAAATGGTGATATTCTCTTCGGAACCACCATGCCGGCGAATACAATCAACGGCACCCTCAACAAGCTTCTGCCCGATAAAATCATTGAAGCGGGAGACGATCAAAGCAAACCGTGTACCCTTGGCATCCAGGAGACCATCAATCTGTTGAATCTGCATAACAATCGTTGTTTTGAGTTATTTCTGCGGGTGGCAATAACCAAGCATCCGCTCTACAAGATCAATAAGAACATGGCCGATAGTGATATGGCACTCTTGCACCCGGTCCGCCGAACCTGAGTGGGGCACAATAATTTCAAGATCAGCAACCCCTTTCAACTGCCCACCATCACCCCCAAGCAGGGCAATGCTTTTCATCCCCTGGCGCTTTGCATTGCTCAAGGCATTGACAACACTCATACTGTTTCCGCTGGTAGAGAGCCCGACCAGAATATCCCCTTCACGCCCATAAGCCTCAACAAGGCGGGCAAACACCGCATCGTACCCGAGGTCATTTGCCCCTGCCGTCAATGCAGAGGTATCGACAGAAAGTGCTATTGCCGGAAGTGCCGGACGATCGACACTGCTGCGGTAGCGGATGGTCAGCTCCGTCGCCAGATGCTGGGCATCGGCCGCACTGCCACCATTGCCGCAGAACAGAACCTTGCCTCCATTTTCAAAGGTCTCGGCCATCATTCGTGCCATGGCGACAATAACCGTACTGTTCTGCCGTGCCACACTCTCCTTCAGGCGGGCACTGTAGAGCATGATATCGAGCACCACCTCCTCATAGCGACTTCGGTCAGTCAAGCTATCAGAACACCTGCTGCATTGCTTCACCATAATAAACAGGATTTAAGCATGATGGGATCAGGCTGGCAATATAAGGAAAAAAGTGAAGGGTTCTCTTCTTGTGTCAACATGATCAGGTATGAACTGGTTGGCAAAAAGCAAAACGACCACTCCACTGAAGCCAGAAACAATCCTGTGGAGTGACCGCCATGCCGAGCAGACATAACGTGCTATCACATCATCAATTTTTCTTTGAAATAACCATCGTCCACCGCTTATCACCCACGTTCACTTCTACTGTCAGCGGAAGAGCACCCTCTGGTGCCTGATCGACTGAGAAGGACTTGGTGTTCACATTATACTGTATCCAACTTGGCAACGAAGCGCCTCCCTCAAGCGAAACCCGCTCGACAACCGTCGTTGTTGCTACTGAAGCACTGACTTCCGGGGGAAGCAAAATTGTAAATGCTGTTCCCGAACGAAGCATTTCAGACGGAATCGCGACAGTGACGAGACCGCTTGACTGCGGTGTTGACAAAGTGACCATCTGAACAGTAATTCCACTTCCGGATGTCACTGATCCAAATCCAGCACCCTGCGGATTCGCTCCAGCTCCAGAGCCGCCCAAATCCAGTAAGGACGCTCGCAAAAATAACATGAACAAAAGTTAATCAGGGATGACTTTACGAGGATTCAATCTATAGTTCCATTCCCCGTGAAAATCATCACGCTCAACATTCAACATGGCGAGTTCATTATCGGAGACTTTTATCCCTTGCTGGTACTTGTTTTCATCAAGTGTTGCCTTTATGCGTAATCCTGTTTTGGTCGTCGTGTTTCCGATCAAATTAACGACAACTTCCCGACTGAGAAGAGGACGACCTCGCCAATTGGCTGTTATGTTGCAAAACATTCGATGCTCTATCTTGTTCCAAAAAAGCCGGTACCGGGCTGCGTTTCATCCGGGATCTCGAACAGGGAAAGAAAACGTTGCGTATGGACAAGGTGAACCAGCTCCTTGGGTTGTTCGGTTATGAACTTGGCCCTGTTAAACAGGAACGGGGGGAATAGTTGATGAAAAAAGCTGAAATACAGTATCAGAATCGTACTGCGGGCTGGCTTATACAAGATGAGGATGGTTATCATTTCATGTATGATGTGGCGTATCTGGCATCGGAAAATCCGAAGGCGATAAGCGTTACTCTGCCGTTGAAGGCTACAGCATATACCAGCAAAACAATGATTCCTTTTTTTGATGGATTAATTCCCGAGGGATGGCTTCTCAATCTGGCGGAAAGGAATTGGAAGCTTGACCCGCGAGATCGTATGGGACTTTTGATGAGTTGCTGCCGGGATTGCATCGGGGCGGTGAGCGTGCATCCCGTCATTACGGAGTAAGCGATGCAGCATAATTGTCTCTACTGTTATAAGCCATTGGAGTATCGCTCAGGAAAGTCCAGCAGCAGCAAAAAAAGTTAGTCTTACAATTCTGCAACACCGCTTTTCAAATACCCGGATAGCGGCATAAAGCCCGATCAGGTTAACTGGTGTTTTCGATAGCAATAGCTCACTCAGTCCAATTGAAATTTGGCTTTCTGTGTGTTGTGACACAATCTCTGAGATAGAGATTTATCAAGGACTGGTAGGGAAGGCCCATTTCATTGGAAAGTGACTTGAAGTAGTCAACAACATCTTCACCAAGTCTGATTGTTACTGGCTTTTTTAATTTTGCAGCAAACGGATTTTTTTTACGCTGCATTTTTGAGAGATCGTATTCTTCTTTCATCAGTTACCCCTGTAGAATTTGGTTTCAGTTTTGGTTGCTCTGCGAGCTGAGATGATTCTGATCACTTCATCAGATTCTCTATAGCAGTGGCAGACCATCAAAATTCTGGAGTGAATACTTCTTCCGAGGAGAAGAAAGCGATCCTCTTCGTCAGAATTTTCTTGATCAAAAAATTGATCAGCAAATTCATCATAGAACACGGTTTTTGCTTCTTGAAAAGTTACGCCGTGTTTCTCAGAATTGATCCTGCCTTTGTTGTCATCCCATTGAAATTCGATAGTCATATTTGTAAATATAAATTATGTACAAATGAAAAGCAAAGCGAAAAATTGAATCTGTAAGTCTTTGAAAATCAATGATGGCTCTCTTGCTGGTCAGGAGACCCGATATTCCAGCAACACCTTTTTTCGTAAAAACATAAGGCAATGCTCCGCCAAGGTGCATTCTGGAAGGTATCGCATTTTGCGATAGGAGAAGTTCAACCTCTTTTTCGGAAAGCTGAAACATAAAATCTTCAGGAAATCGTTTGCTGTTGCCGTTTGACCTGTTTCGCTCCGCAGCACTTCAGAGAGCATGGCCACGCCCTGTTCCGTGATGAAGTAAGGAATGATTAGTGGGCCAGTCAAAGCTTATGACTAGTTCACTTTTTTCAGTCTCAGACATCTGAAAATGAAAACAGTCAGGGAAACGGATCCTTTGCAACCCCCCATCAAGAAAGTGTCGAAAAATCAGGCGTTTTTCGACATATCGCCAAAACATGTCGATCGCATCGACATAATCACCCTTTGAGTGCCTCAAGCAACGGCAGATTCATAGAGATCCGTTCGCGGCCAACCACTTCGCTGGTCACAAATCCGATATGCTCAAGTGCCTGCAAATACTATCCCCGATACTGCAGTCTCCAGTGTATCAAGAAAACGTTTTCCCAATCCAGCCTGCCACTGTCGTTGCCGCATAGGCCGCCAGCCAGCGACTCAATATCTCTGGTCTCAGTCGGCATCAGCTCATCAAGTTCGTCATCCACCACCCTTCTCTGGTATGCGGGCATTATTGTCCTTTGTTGTTTTTTTTGCTCACGTTATATGTCGCTACACTACCATTTCGCCGCACCTTACACTACCGTTTCGCCACAGTCAACAGGAGTAAATGCAAAACGTACAGCGAGAAGGGATGCCGGGAAGCAATTTTTTGCACTATACCTGATTATTCTGCTCAAAATGGTAATTTCCGGTAGAAAAATGAATGGCTTTGCCTGAGATGCTGTTTCAGGCAAGAACCGTGTTCATGGCCCAAGCAATGCCGCAGGAACAACGGCAATCCCGTCTGGGCGGCGATAGGCCTGCGGGCCGGTATGAATCACTATCGAGTCCAGTAAATCATCGCCGATTTGCTCCCCCAGCCACAAAAGATGTTGGACATCTCCATCATCAACGGTGCCACTCAGTTTGACCTCAATGGCAATCACACGTTGATCTCCCCGCTCCACAATCAGATCAACCTCCTGGCGACCACCCTGAAGGCGCAGGTGGCTGACATGAGCTTCGGCTGCCTGGGCAAAGACCCGGATGCCAAGAGTAACCAAAGACTCGAACAGATGCCCCAGCAGTGCTCCGTCGCGTGGAATAGTCCGTTTTGGCTTTTCACCGGCCAACAGGGCATCAGCATCGAGACCGAGCATTCGCACAGCAAGTGCCGGATCGGCCAGGTGGTGCTTGGGCGACTGGGCAAGGCGATTCAAACGGTTCCGGGACGGTAACCATGCAGGAAGCGGATCAACGATCCAAAGTCGTTCAAGGATCTCTCGATACGGTTGTGTCGTTGTTTGCGAGGGTTTGTCGCCCTGCCCGCCAGTCGCGGCATCGCGGATAGTCTCCAACGAGGCCGTCGTCGCTGTCGCTGCCGCATAGGCCGCCAGCCAGCGGCGCAATATCTCCGGTCGTCGAACCATGTATCCCTGTTCAGGAAAGTCGGTATCAATAATGCGGCGCAGGTAACCGTCCAGTTGTAAGCGAAGGGCGCGCCCAGTCAGTGGCCGTATGCCCGGAAAGCCGGAGTGGACGATTTCGCGAACATAATCTGCCAGGGTCACATCGGTTTTGCCAGCAATATCAGGCCTCTCCCCCATGAGAAGTCTTTGCAGGCTGACAGTTGGAATACCTACACCTCGTTCCGCAAGCGACATGGGCCTCATCCTCAGAGTAACAATCCGTCCGGCTCCCGAGTGGGTTGGTGGCGTAGCAGGCCCGGCAGATCCGGTCAGCAGGAAGCGTCCCGGCGCTTGATCGCGGTCAACAGCCCGCCGCACGGCATCCCAGACAGATGGCACTCGCTGCCACTCATCAAGCAGCAGGGGGGATTCCTGGGTTAAGAGCAGCGCCATGTCCGCTTCGGCGATGGCACGCTGGGCTGGTTCATCTAACTGGAATACGGTTCGACATCGACCCTCAGCAGTAGCCGTTTTCCCTACCCCCTTGGCTCCCTCCAGTGCGATGGCGGGGAGCGTCGGCATCAGCTCATCAAGTTCGTCATCCACCACCCTTCTCTGGTATGCGGGCATTATTGTCCTTTGTTGTTTTTTTTGCTGACGTTATAAGTCGCTACACTACCATTTCGCCGCACCTTACACTACCGTTTCGCCATAATATACAATCCCATTCCGCCACAGTCAACAGAAGAAAAGGAGTACATGCAAAACGTACAGCGGGAAGGGATGCCTGGAACCTATTTTTTGCACTATACCTTCATCTTCCGCACAAAATGGTAATTTCCGATATAAAAATGAATACGGGCAAGACCCTGAACATTAACCTTCTGAAACATGAAATCATACCACAAGGAACTCTGGCTACAGATACCTGCAAGAATGGATTTTGTCAATATCACCGGCCAGGTTGAGCAGGCTCTTCAGGAGAGCGGCATTCAGGAGGGGCTCTGCCTGGTGAATGCGATGCACATAACGGCGTCAGTCTTTATCAATGATGACGAACCGGGGCTGCATCAGGACTACAAACGGTGGCTTGAGGAGCTGGCTCCGCATGAACCGTTAAGCCGCTACCAGCACAACAGAACTGGCGAGGATAACGGCGATGCCCATCACAAGCGCCAGATCATGGGTCGGGAGGTGGTTGTTGCCGTCACAAAAGGGAGGCTGCATTTTGGTACCTGGGAGCAGATTTTCTACGGCGAGTTTGATGGCAAGAGAAAAAAACGGGTGCTCATCAAGATTATCGGCGAATAAGCGGGCGCTTCGGTATGGGAGCATATCACCCTGACCGGCGATTATGTATGGCGCAACCTTCAGAGTTGATAAGGGAAGCTGAGCGGCTTTATATTCAGCGCCAGAGTCAGTGGAATGATCTTTTTCAGCTTGGCGATATGGCAGTGCAGAAACAGCATCTGAATGAGCATGATGTAGCCGCAGAGATTGAAGTATCTGTATTCTGACGCTACCCCATTATGGTTCTGTCCATCCTTCAACCTTTCCGTATTCTGCGTTGAAGTAGACTGCGCCGCTTGTGTTGTAATACCAGTTACAGAAGTACATTCGATGCCGGTTCTGACAACGCTAAACTCGGAGCAGTGAGAATGATGATAAAATACCAGTTTCATTTTTTCAGTAATTGAAGAAAGCGGCGGACAACACGAACCAATTTACGTGCATATAAAGCGAAATTTTGGCTTGATGGCAGCATTGCTTATAATAGGGGATTCGCCTCAAGAGAGTTACAACATCTTCAAAAATTGGTCGTAAATAATAAGGCAAGAATTGAGGAGGTATGGCATGAACATTTCAGCAATCAGTAATCCGCAGGCATTGCATCTCTCATTTGGTCAACATCGCTTTGATGTTGAACTTAAGGACGGGCGCATTCTATCTGTCCCTTATACCCGGTTTCCCCGATTGATTGGAGCATCGTCTGAGCTGTTGAACCATTACGAACTTTCCGGAAACGGTGAAGGAATTCATTGGCCAGATCTTGACGAAGACATTTCGGTAAAAGGGCTGCTTGCCGGTCATGGTGACCAAACCAACTTTGCAAGAAAATATTGGCAGGAACATCCCGAGCATTCACCCTTCCACGCAACCGAAAGCGCTGCATAGCATAGCGGCACTGCGCCATGTCAGCCCTGCTCCAGCTTCTTTGTTGCCGTACCAATATTATACAACTCCTCATCTTCGTTAATGCTGATACCATCATGAAGTGTAGCTGTTTCAAAAACGAGCTTCGCTGTAGAAAAAAAATCACTTGCTTCAGCTTTCAGATATCGTGCCGCCATGCGGCAATAATCAGGATCAGTTTCCACACCAATGCTGTTGCGGCCAGTTTTCAGCGCTGCAATCATGGATGTGCCTGAACCACAGAAAGGATCAAGCACAGTATCACCTTCGAACGAGAACATCCTCACAATTCGTAACGCAAGCTCAAGAGGAAAAGGCGCTGGATGCTGTTTTGTTGAGGCGCCGGGAATTGTCCAGATCTGCTGAAACCATCGGTTAAAATCATCTTTGCTGATCCGGCTGGCATCTCGCTGTTGTTCACTTGGCTTGCGGTACCCTCCCGGTTTTCGCTGCATAAGAATAAATTCCATATCATTTTTGATAATGGCATTCGGCTCGTACGGCTTGCCAAGAAATTTGGAGCCATTGGCAACCTCATAAGATGCGTTGGCAATCTTGTGCCAGATAATCGGATTCAGGTTATCAAAGCCAATTCGACGGCAAGAAACACAAATATCTGCATGAAGGGGAAAAACAAGATGCCGCCCAAAATCGCGCCGGGCAACGCAAACATCTCCAACCACACACACAAGGCGCCCGCCCGGCACAAGAACCCGGTAGAGATGATGCCACACTTTTTCAAGTTCAAAAAGAAATGCCTCATAGTCATCAATATGGCCAAGCTGATCAGGAGATTCATTATACCGCTTCAGGTTCCAGTAAGGAGGTGAGGTTATGACAAGGTGCACCGAATCGTCATCAAGGAATGAAAGATCCCGGGCATCCCCATTAATAAGCCTGTGCAACGTATTGTTTTGACTGCTGTTCATACAAATGTTCCAATATGACCCGTAAGAATTTTAGCAAACCGTTCAAGAGAAAGGTCATCTGCCGGTACATAAAAACACATACTGTTCCGAAATACCTGCATTGATAATGATTTCCGTAAACAAGTCAATAAAGCCATCCATTTGAGCACCGCCGGTAACCGCACTGCGAAGACCTTGATCTGCTTTGCCAACCTCTTGCTGCTTTTTTATCTGGGCTCTTCTTGTTTGCCAATAATGTGCCACCGCTTGTTCGCTCCGCTCAGGTAAATCTGAAAAAATTGAGCCAATCATCGTCATGTTGTTTGTTTTGCTTGTACCGGAAAAACGAAAAATAGGTAATTCGCCAACTAATCAGGCACCAGTTGATTGCCGTCTGTAAGATATCACCCTGACCGGCGATTATGTAATGGCGCAACACTTTAAGGGCAAAGAGTTGAATTTCTGAGCGTTACGGTTCCCTTAACGGGTTTTGAAATCCGTTTTCTTATGCGACACCGGGATCGAGAAAGTGGAACAGAGAGGGTTCCTGAATTGGTCAACAAAAACTTATGTGAGTTCGAACGCAGTACTTTCAGATTCTAAGAACAACGAGTGGCAACTATGTTGAAACTTTTTCAAGAAAACAGGCTTTCTGTGGACATACAAACTTTGTACATTATACCTCATGCTAACGAAAAATAATTGTTATGAGTACTGTCACCGTGAATGTCTCTTTTCAGGATTCATTGCTGAACGAAATTGACAAAACAGCCAGAAATGAGTATCGAAGCCGTTCAGAGTTGATAAGGGAAGCTGCGAGGCTTTATATTCAGCGCCAGAGTCAGTGGAATGATCTTTTTCAGCTTGGCGATATGGCAGTGCAGAAACAGCATCTGAATGAGCATGATGTAGCCGCAGAGATTGAAGCTGTTCGTGAGTCAAAGTTAACATTGTCATGAACATTGTATGCGACACCAATGTTCTTGTTTCCGGCATACTTTTCGGAGGGAATCCACGCGAGGTGTTGCGTCAGTGTTCGACGCTGAGGGTGGTTAATTTTATTTCTCCAGACATTATGCAAGAGGTGGAAGATGTTCTGCGACATCCAAAATTTGGACTGCTTCCGGAACAGGTTTACCGGATTACGGGGATTTTCATGGACACATTCGCAATGGTTACCCCAACCATTGCCGTTGATGACATAACCGCTGACTGTGATGATAATCGGATTCTTGAAGTAGCTCATGCTGCTGAGGCTCAGGTGGTAGTCTCAGGTGACAAGCACTTGCTTGAACTGGTATCATGGAGAGGAATTTCTATTCTTACTCCTGCTGATTTTTTGATTCTTCCACGATAACGTTTTTTTCCCTCCCGGCCTTCCGGCAAGCTAAAAAAACTGAAAATGCCGTCAGGGGTACCTGATTGACTGAACAACCAATACGGCAAACAAAATCAGAGTCCATGCTTTCAGAGGTCAAATCCGATGCTTCCAATAACCAGGCTCTTGCCGTAAATGCATGACTGCAATGATTTGAATCGTATCCGCCTCTATTCTGTAAACAACACCATAAGGAAAATGTGGCAACTTACATTTTCGGATGTTACACTCTCTTTGTCTGTAGAGGCAGGGATGACGTGCAATCCCTCATACTGCCTTCGCCAGGTTATCAAGAAAACGCTTCCCCAATCCAACCTGCCGCTGTTGATAAAATTTGGCCGCAGCATCCGCTTCGGCCAAAGCTTCCTCATCCCAAAAGACTAACATCAGACCAAACTGTCTCTTAAGCTCCTGAATGCAGACTCGTTATCAACTAATCTTGCTGTTCCTGTATCAATAGCCGCACAACGCCTCTGTATCTCTACCTGCCAAGCTGATGAAACAAGAAAGTTGTCTTCAAAATCAAGAGTATCGAGTAATACTTCGGCGATAAATGCTCGAATTGAGGGCTGCAGTTGCATTGCCTCATCAATAATACGTTTTGGATCTGGATTCATCAGGTTAAGGTTTAGAACTGTTCGCTTGGCATCATGGTCCTGCATCAAAATACATAAAAAAAAAGTTCTTTGTGTGTTCACCCCACTTTATATAGCAACAATGCGTTCCGGCTACTCGGCTTCTTTGACGATGGAAATTTGGTGATTCTTACAAATGGGTTCGCAAAGAAAACACAGAAAACCCCACCAGAAGAAATCGAACTGGCTGAAAAACGAAAGAAAGACTATCTCAGGAGGCGAAAATATGAATGACTTACACCGCGCTATTGCAAAGCGGAAAGGCCGTGACCCTGAATTTGCCAAGACCTTCGATAAAGAGTACGAAGAGTTCAAGATCGGAGTGTTGTTGAAAGAAGCGAGAAAAAACGCAGGGCTTACACAGGAAGCTCTGGCCGACAAGCTGAATACCAAGAAATCGGCAATCTCAAGAATTGAAAACCATTCTGAAGATATTAGGCTTTCTACGCTGCATCACTATGCTGAAGCTCTGGGGAAAAAAATTCAAGTCTCCATCCTGTAGAAATGTGCTGACAAATCCAATGACCGCTGCTTACGGCGGTCGATACAGAAAGGGACTTTCTGCTTTTCAAAAAAGAAGTTGAGCGCATAATCAGGCGTTACGAAGAGTTGAACGGTCATCCAGCAACATATACTCATGATATGATTAGATCAAAAGGGGAGTTCTCAAAATCAAAGTACCACCCCAATATGCGAAAAAGGGAAAGAAGAGCCAGAGTCGTTCATAGCTATTGATAATGAAGAATTATCGGAATCTATTATAGAGTGACCTTGCTATTGAGAAGCACTTATTGTTATTTTGAAACATTTAGTACAGACACGAGATGTTATTATGGCCACAGCCGAACAACTCAAATCCCTCATTCGCTCCCATTTCAGTCAGGAGCGCGAGCGATTTTATACGATAGCATTGCAGGTGGCTGCTCATGAAGCCAAACAGGGCCATGCCGCGCTTGCCCACGACATTCGTGATATCGTAGACGGGGAGCGCAAAAAAAGCGGCCCTCGTATTGTGGACTTTCCTCAGGATCTTAAAGGTCTAGTGTTGACCGAAGAGCCAGAAGCGATTCTGGCAGCTATGGTTATGCCTGATGATCTTCGGGAACGCATCAAACTGGTTATTCACGAATACTATCAACAGGACAAGCTTAAATCATTTGGAATGTCTCACCGTCGCAAGTTGTTACTTGTTGGTCCACCAGGAACTGGAAAGACAATGACTGCACGTGTTCTGGCCAAGGAACTTGGTTTGCCTCTCTACACTATTCAAGTGGATCGTCTTGTTACCAAATTCATGGGTGAAACCAGTGCCAAACTGCGCCAGATTTTTGATCTGATGCAGCAGGAGAAGGGTGTCTATCTCTTTGATGAATTTGATGCAATTGGGGGCGAGCGTTCTTTTGACAACGATGTGGGAGAAATGCGGAGAGTCCTTAATGCATTTCTTCAATTTATAGAACAGGACACCTCAGATAGCGTTGTGGTCGCAGCAACCAACAATCCAAAACTGCTTGACCAAGCGCTGTTTCGACGTTTTGATGATGTTTTGTTCTATAATAACCCAACCGAAGAGCTGAGGCAATTACTTATTGCCAATGTTTTAGGAACATTTCTCGAACGTAGTTTACTATGGCAAGAGGTTCTTCTTTCCAGCGAAGGCCTTTCCCAAGCTGAAATTGATCAAGCCTGTCGTGACTCCATGAAACGTGCCATTTTAAACGATGAAAACAAGGTAAACGCCAAGGCTCTTCTGGAGAGTCTTCGTAACCGTCAATCGGCGAGAAAAGGAATGAGGGGTTATGCCTAATGCCTGAGCACTTCAATCTTCCGCATATCGTCATACAGGGCCCGACAGATCAACTCGGGTTTACCAGTATTTCTCGACCTGGTTCAAAAAAAAGGATTCCCGCACGAGATCAAGCTGTTCATGGAAATTTTTTACAGAGAAAGCTCAGGCAGGCATGGGATGAATCGGAAAGTGAATTTATTGCAAGCCATTCAGATCGTCATGGTGTGTACCTCGAGTTTCGTGGGGCTCCAGGTTGCGACTTGGTGACTAAAAGTCTCGAAGAGATGAAATCCAAAAAGATCCGGCTCTGTAATGTGAGAATAGACAAAGAGAGCGTGATCAATCCGGAGTCAAACCAGGAAGAACTTCGAGATATTATTTATGCGACTGTTTTCGTTTCAAATGATAAGCGTCAGTATTTTTTTGA
>Ga0194060_10001777_pt1 | contig 15444 bp, 10 predicted proteins | sample SepL225m_MetaG_FD_163427 | JGI IMG/M metagenome (GOLD analysis project Ga0194060, IMG submission 163427) | Anoxic zone freshwater microbial communities from boreal shield lake in IISD Experimental Lakes Area, Ontario, Canada - Sep2016-L222-5m | ecosystem: Environmental > Aquatic > Freshwater >...
ATTATTTTTTAGGTGCAAGGGTTTTTGGCCATTTCCTTAGTTTTCCTTGCACCAATATACAAAAAATATTGACTTAATCAAATATAAAATATAGCGTTAACACTTTTTCAGCAAGCCCTAATTAGATATACATCGAATGGCGGTATCTCTTAAGGAGTATTGCTGATACACCAGAGTTCTCTATCTGTTGCATCTTCCATTTTTTCCCAAAAATCTTCAACCTTTGCATCTGGTTTGTTACTTTGCAGCAATAAAAACAAAGCTTTGTAATAAAAACAATCCAGGATACTGTGAAACCAGCCGCGATTACTCCGCGTGAGATCCCTTTTAACTATACCTCTGCTGGCGACAGGCAGGCGATATCGTTCCTGCTTGGGGCCGATATTGTGCAGATGCTTGATGAACTCCGCGAGTTGCGGGTTACAGGGCGGTCTGCACGGCTGCTTATGGGCATTATTGGCGAAATTCTCATTCATCGCAGGAACCCCTATCTTTTTCAGGAACTGGTGAACTCGTTCGCCCGTCGTCGTCGTCTTTTTGAGAGGGCTTTTCATGAGCTTGACACTATTGCTGAAACGGCCAATGGCGAAACGAGGGTCTCGACCATTGTTGGTGCTGTGCGTGAGCAGCTTGAGCGATTTCGGTTAGCGGTCGAAAAGACACCAGAACTGCGCCGTCGCTTGAAGCGGGAGCTTGGCGCGGTGGTTGGTGCCAAAAATGTGCTTTTTGATCCCTTTTCTCTTGCAGCTCACGCCACTGACGCTACTGACTGGAGGCTTCATCTCCCGTCGGCGGTGGTGACACCCGACGAGGAGTCGCAGGTGGCTCCGCTGATTACCGCGATTGCTGCGCTCGGGCTGCATGTTATTCCCCGTGGCGCTGGTACAGGGCTCACTGGCGGAGCGGTGCCGCTGAGGTCACGGTGTGTCGTTGTCAATATGGAGAAGCTGAACCGCATTCGTGGTATTTCGGTGCGTGAATTTCAGCTTGACAATGGTCAGATAGCGCAGGCCTCAGTGATTGATGTCGAGGCGGGTGTGGTGACGGAGAGTGCGATGGAGAAGGCTGACGAGCATGGGCTTGTGTTTGCGACTGATCCGACGAGTGAGTGGTCCTGCACGGTTGGTGGCAATATTGCTGAAAATGCCGGTGGAAAGATGGCCGTGCGCTGGGGAACCTGCATCGACAACCTGCTTGAGTGGCGCATGGCGATGCCCTCCGGGGAGAACTGGATTGTGAAGCGGGTTGATCACCGGTTGCGGAAAATTCTGCATGAAGATACGGTCACCTTTGAGGTGTGGAATGAGTCGGTCAAGAGGATTGATCGCATTGAGCTGCTTGGAACTGATATTCGGAAAAAGGGGCTCTGGAAGGATATCACCAACAAGGCTCTCGGAGGAGTGCCTGGTCTTCAGAAGGAGGGGACTGACGGGGTGATTACCTCTGCCGTTTTTGTGCTCTATCCCCGGTATCCCGAAAAGAGAACACTCTGCCTGGAGTTTTTCGGGCCCGATATGGATGAGGCAAGCCGGGTGATTCTTGAACTGTCTAAAATTTTCCCGCTCCACTCTGAAAATCGGGAGGCGCTGCTGGCTCTGGAGCATTTTGATGATGAGTATATCAGGGCTATTGATTATAAGGTGAAGGCTCCCCGTGCCCAGACACCGAAAGCGGTGCTGCTGATTGATATTGCCGGTAACAGTCCGGCGGAGGTGGAGAGTGGCGTCGAGCGAGTGGAGCATCTGCTTGAGCCGCATCCGAACACCTTGATGTTTCTGGCCAGGAATAATGCGGAGGCCGTCCGCTTCTGGGCCGACCGTAAAAAGCTTGGCGCGATTGCCCGCAGAACCAATGCTTTCAAGCTTAACGAGGATATTGTCATTCCGCTTGAGGCACTGGCCGAGTTTTCCCGTTTTATCGACAAACTCAATATTGATGAGGAGCGCTATGCCCAGCGTCGGTTTGTGCAGCGTTCAGAGGATATTCTTTCGACAGCAAAGGTGAAAGGGGACGGCGGACAGTTTACCTCCAAGATTCCTGCCGGGCTTGAGTTGTGCCATAAGTTTGATGAGCGAATTGTTGCGGAGCCGGAGGAGTCTCTTCGTTCTCTCGCTGTGGTGCAGGAGCTGACCAGAGAGCTGGGTGAACTGGTGCAGGGCTATCCCGAGATGGAGGCTGCCCTGGCGGGTGCTTATCATTATGTTCGCGACCGGCGCATTGTGCTGGCGACGCACATGCATGCCGGTGATGGCAACGTCCATGTCAACGTGCCGGTTCTCTCGAATGACCGACCGATGCTGGAGCGTGCCGATAAAGTGATCGACCGTGTTATGGGGAAGGTGGTCTCTCTTGGTGGAGTGGTGTCTGGCGAGCACGGGATCGGTGTCACCAAGCTGAAATATCTTGATCCGGCCATTGTTGAAGAGCTGTCCCGCTATCGGCGCAAAGTTGATCCGAAGGGGATCATGAATCCCGGCAAGCTGGATGATTATGATGCGCTTCATCATATTTTTACACCATCATTCAATCTGCTTGAACTTGAGGCGCATATTCTCAAGCGAGCCCAGATTGAGGTGCTCTCGAAAAAGGTTGACTACTGTATCCGGTGCGGCAAGTGCAAGACCGATTGCTGCGTTTATTATCCAGCGAGAGGAATGTTTTACCATCCACGGAACAAGAATCTTGCTATCGGATCGCTGATTGAGGCGCTTCTTTTTGATGCCCAGCGCGAGCGTACCACCGATTTTGCTCTCCTGCAGTGGCTTGAAGAGGTGGCCGACCACTGCACGATCTGCCATAAATGTCTCAAGCCCTGCCCAGTTGATATTGATACTGGTGAGGTGTCGGTACTGGAGCGTGAAATTCTTTCGGAGTGGGGATTCAAGCACTCTTCGCCTGTAACGGAGTTGACGCTGCGCTATCTCGATAGTCGTTCGCCTGCCTTTAATGCGCTCTTTCGCAGGGCGGTGCTCAGGATGGGCGGAGCTGCCCAGCGAGTTGGCAACAAACTCTCGGCACCGTTGCAGCCGGAAAATGATCTCCCTGCCCTCTACCCCCTTCGGCTGCTGCGCTCTCCAGTGCCAGCGGTGCCAGAGGAGACGCTACGCGATGTGCTGCCGCAGTGCGGTCCTGACCAGGTGCTGGTCTTGGATCCTTCCAGGGATGTGACCGGTAACGTTTTCTATTTTCCGGGATGTGGTTCGGAGCGGATGAATTCGACGATTTCGATGGCGGCACTTCATGTTCTGCTTGAGCTTGGCACAAGGGTGGTGCTTCCTCCACCTTTTCTTTGCTGTGGTTTTCCGGCGCATGTCAATGCCAAAACTGATCAGTATTCCAGTATTGTTTTGCGCAATACAGTGCTTTTCAGCCAGATCAGGGAGATGTTCTCCTACCTTGATTTTGATGGCTGCGTGGTCACCTGCGGCACCTGCATGGAGGGGCTTGATGCCATTGAGACTGGCAAGCTTTTTGGGGGCAAAATTACCGATATTTCAGCCTATGCTCTTGGGAAAGGTTTGAAACTCAGTGGCGATGGCGATTATCTCTACCACGCTCCCTGCCACGATTCTCTTTCAGGAAAGGCGCACGATACCCTTCACCATATTGGCGGGTTCGGCCGGGTGACTGCAGTGCCGCACTGCTGTTCGGAGGCAGGAACGCTGGCGCTTTCGCGCCCCGACATTACCGATTCCATGCTTCACCGCAAACGGGATGCAATAACAGAGGCGATGCATGGAAGAGGTGGGGCTGTCATCTTGACGAACTGTCCGTCATGCGTGCAGGGGCTTGGAAGAAATCTTGATTTGGGCATTGTGCCGCAGCATCTCGTTGTTGCGTTGGCGGAAAAAATCTCAGGTTCAGGCTGGATGGAACTGATGCGCAAGCAGGTGGCAAAAGCAGATGCGGTAAGTTTTTGATCCGACACCATTGATGCTTCAGTTTTTCTGTATGATGAATGTTGCCGCTGTCGTTCAGGCTAACCTGCACAAGGAAGTAATGCCGTTCAGCCTGGCAATGCAATTGACAAAGCGGATACTCTCAGGCAGTTGGAGGATTCTGTTGTCTGGTGCTCCACCACTCATCCCCATAACTGTAAAACAGCTCTTCACCTTTGCGGATATCCCGCAAGGCATAGAGGATCAGTTCTGATCCAAGTGTCGTGTTCTCCCGGTAATAGGCAACATTTGGAGTTGAAGAGTGGTTAAACAGCATTCCATTGCCCATGGCAACAAGACGGTCTTGTTCAGTGCTTCCATAAAAAACATAGTTCAGCAGTTCACCTCCAATATCCTTGTCGGTAACTTCAAGAGCAGGGCAACGTTCAATAATATCTCCGTCTCTGATCTTTTTCAGGGCAAACGCCCCCCTGCCACTGACGGTTGATGGCTTGATTACAACAATTTTGTGCTGAATCCAGGGAGCCTTTTGTGCAAGTAATATCCCGATGCCAACCCCACCGGCCATACTGCTTATCAGTATGATTGAAATCATTACAGTGAAATGTTGTTCCATAATAATTCTTATTCGATAGCACTGAGGGATTGACCGATAAACCATTACGAATGAGCTTCCTGCTCAACAGGAAAAGAGTTGCTGTTATCAGTGTTGGGTTCTTGCTCTTTGATGATCTCTGATAGTAGATTCTGAGGAGTTTGGTACCAGGTACAAAAAAAAGAAGATCTCTGTAAAACGCCCATTTTATTCATCAAAAGCAAAAAGCCTCCGATTATGGAGGCTTTTTGCTTTTGAGCGGGAAACGAGACTCGAACTCGCGACCCCAACCTTGGCAAGGTTGTGCTCTACCAACTGAGCTATTCCCGCTTGATGAGTGACAAATATAAGGATATTTTTATTTCATGCAACTTCCGTTCACATTTTTTTAAACTTGGAATTTTCTCCCTGTTCAGAGGGAAAGTTCGCTCATAATGGTCGTCATATCCTTGTCGCCTCGTCCCGAAAGATTGACCATGAGAATCGAGTCGCTTTTCATGCCGGGTGCTTTTGAGATGGCATAGTGCATGGCATGGGCCGATTCAAGAGCACAGATGATGCCTTCGGTTTTTGCCAGTGTTACAAGGGCTGAAACCGCTTCGCGGTCAGTGACGGAGGTGTAGTGTACCAGTCCGAGTTCCTGGAGATAACAGTGTTCAGGGCCAACGCCGGGATAATCGAGGCCTGCCGAGATAGAGTGAGCTTCCTGAACCTGCCCATCTTCGTTTTGCAGGAGTTTTGTCATTGCTCCATGAAGTACTCCGGGCGTGCCCAGTGTCAGTGACGCAGCGTGGCGTCCCTCCAGCCCCTCTCCGGCGGCTTCAACGCCGACGAGCTCAATCTTTTCAGCATCTTTGAGAAACTCATAAAACATGCCGACGGCATTGCTGCCTCCTCCGACACAGGCAGTAATAACATCGGGAAGTTTTCCGGCCTGTGCCATTATTTGGGCACGGCTCTCTTTTCCTATGACGGCCTGAAAATCCCTGACAATCATGGGATAAGGGTGCATTCCTACAACGGAACCAATAATGTAAAAGGTCTCTTCAGGATTGTTCATCCAGTCACGGATTGCTTCGCTGGTGGCATCCTTGAGCGTTTTTGAGCCTGCGGTGACGGCGCGAACCTCTGCCCCGAGGAGCTTCATTCGTGCTACATTTGGTGCCTGTCTTCTGATATCCTCCTCTCCCATATAGACAATGCACTCCAGGTCGAAAAGAGCGCAGACTGTTGCTGTTGCTACTCCGTGCTGTCCTGCTCCGGTTTCAGCAATGACCCGTTTTTTACCCATTCGGCGTGCAAGAAGCACTTGACCAAGTGCGTTATTGATTTTATGGGCACCGGTATGGCAAAGGTCCTCCCGTTTGAGATAGATCTGTGCTCCGTCCAGTGTTCTGCTCAGTCGTTCAGCATGGTAGAGCGGGGTAGGTCTTCCGACGTAATCTCTGAGGAGCTGATCCAGTGTTGCGTTGAAGAGTGGATCGTTTTTTGCCTTGTGGTACTCAGTTTCAAGATCGGCCGCATTTTTTACAAGAGTCTCCGGAATAAATTTTCCACCAAAACTGCCAAAATGTCCATCTGCATCGGGAGCGGAATAAGCTGTATGCGCCATGGGAAAAGAAAAGATTAAATAATGTTTCTGAAAAGCAATATAACGATTTCGTGAGAACAGAGTCTGGTCAGGGAACCGGGGTATAGCTGGGCACTGCGTTTACCGGAGGTGTTGATTGCAACGACAGGGGGGGAGATTTTTGCTTTTTAAGCAAATTGTCAAGGTTGTTTTGAATTGTCATGGTGTCAGGATGGGTTTTACCAAGTTTTTTTTCCATGATGTCGATTGCGTTTCGGTAAAGTTGTTCAGCTTCCGCCTCTTTCCCCTCTGTTTTTATGAGTGCCGCGAGATTATTCATACTTTTTGCGATGTCCGGGTGTTCGTTACCCAACTGCCTTTGCATCATTGCCAACGCTCGCCGGTAAAGTTGTTCAGCCTCAGCATTTTTACTCTGAGTTTGCAGCAAAGCGGCAAGATTGTTCATGTTTGTTGCTACTGAAGGGTGTTCGCCCCCCAACTGTTTTTCGTAGATTGCCAGAGCCTGACGGAGGAGCTGTTCAGCCTCGGCATACTTGCCCTGCATTCGACACAGCTCAGCCAGGTTGTTCAGAGTGGTGGCCACATTGGGGTGATCATGGCCAAGTGCTGTTTCCCAGATTGCCAGAGCCCTACGGTTCAGTGGTTCAGCTTCGGCATATTTACCCTCTGCATAGAGTACCCAGGCGAGGGTATTGAGGCTTCTTGCCACATTGGGGTGATCATGACCAAGCGTTTTTTCCCATATATCCAACGTCTGCCGGAGGAGTTGCTCAGCGTCTGAATATTTGCCCTCTGTTTTCAGCAACAGAGCAAGAGTATTCATGCTTTCAGCCACCTCTGGGTCATATTTCCCAACTCTCTTTTCAATACTCTCCAGATCCTGACGGTAAAGAGGTTCTGCTTCAGCATATTTCCCCTCTGTTTTAAGGAGAGCAGCAAGGATCCTGCGGTTTGCGGTTACTGATGGATGTTCGGATCCAAATTGTTTTACCAGGATATCAAGTGCTCTTCTGGAAAGTTGTTCAGCTTCGGGGTACCTCTCTTTTGATTGCAGAAATGCGGCCAAATTGTTCAGACTTGTTGCGACCTCCGGGTGCTCTTTGCCAAGAGCACCTTCCCTGATTTCCAGTGCCCGGCGATAGAGTGGCTCGGCTTCACTGCTCTTTCCCTGTATCGTCAGCAATAATGCGAGATTGTTCAGGCTGGCGGCCACATCAGGATGCGTTTTGTCAAGTATAGTTTCTCTTATCTGCAGTGAGTGGCGGCTGAGCTGCTCTGCTTCGGCATACTTTTTCTGGTTATACAGTGCTAATGCCTGGCGGTTGAGACTCGTCGAAAAGTCGAGCTGTTCACTTCGTGTATCGACCCTGCTCGCTGTTGTTTTAGCCCTGCTTTTGTCTGACGCACTCCATCCTGTGGCAGGGCCAAGCGCTGACAGGATAATGAATGCAGTCAAAAGAAATGAGATAATGTTGACTTTGAAGTTCATGCGGGAGATTCAGGTTTTGTCATAGAGTTACAATTACAGTAAAAGATAATGTAGTGAGCAATCACTCCCAACGTATCAATTTTATAACTGCAAAAACAGCTTTTTTTTGTTCTCTTCTCTGACGAGTGAAGGCCACATCCTGAACGGGGTGCTGGATTCAACAAATCTTGATATATTGAAATATTATAAACACGATTTCCAACACCTCTCATTACAGCATTGGCCTCATTCAAGAAAAGAACCCTGTTCCTGACCATTATCACTTTTGCAATAATAGCAGTTTCCCTGCTTTTGCAAGGGGTATTGTCAGCCGGAGAGTGCCCATCAGACAAGCAGTCTCTCGCGCCTGCAAAAGTTCCTCTTGAGCGTGTGGTGCTGTTTACGGCCAAAGATTCAGTTGTTTATGATTTTGACCGGCGAAGTATGGCACTTTGGGGCAAGGCAAGTATCGACCATGATGGTACCCGTGTCAAAGCTCCTCAAATTATTATTGATGTTGCTACTTCACTGCTCCATGCTTTCGGGAGAGTTGACTCTTTGAAAAAGGTGGCAGAGCCTGCTGTTTTCAGCGACCGGCAGGGAGGCTTTCAGGCGGAATCCTTGACCTATAATTTTCAGACCAGAAGGGGAGAGACGACACATGTTTCATCATCTTCGGAGGTGATCAAATTTACTGGAGAGAGGGTTTCGAGGCTGGAAAATGGCGAAATGGTTGTTCGTGAGGGGACGTTTACCACCTGTGATGACGCTGATCCACACTTCTGGTTCTCTTCTCCTTCGATGACTATCAATTCTGATACCGGTCTTACAGCAAAGCCGCTGTTCATGTATATAAGACCCGAAATTTTTTCGAGGCGACTTCCGGCGATACCGGTACTGGTTTTGCCCTCTATGGTGTTTCCGCTCAATACCTCTCGTTCTTCTGGTTTGATCACCCCTGATCTAACCAATTTTGCGAGGAGTACTGCGTTGTCGAATCTTGGCTATTACTGGGCTATTGATGACTATTCAGATCTGAGGCTCTCCGGCGATATTGCGCTCAATGGAAGCTGGCGAGTGGGGGAACGGCTCCGTTTTGTCAAGCGCGACCTTTTTTCGGGGGAGGTTTCAGGGGAGTACAAGCGTTATGTCGAGAGTGCAGATCAACAAACGTTTTCCGACTGGAGTGCCAGAATAGTGCATCATTACTCTTTTGACTCTTCAATGCAGCTTGATATTGCCCTTCAGTTGCAGGGTGGTGAGCGAAAAGATGATCTGCATTCGATGAATTTCGAAACCATGCTGAGTGAACAGGCAAATTCGCGTGCATCTCTGGCGAAAATCTTTCATGATGAGAACAGCATTGCCACTCTTGATCTTAACCGCACGGCTGATCTTCGTAATAATAATGAACACCATTCTGCTGGAACCACCTTCTCGCAGAACCGTCTCTATCCTTTTCGTTCACCCTCTTCAGGGGAGTATGAGAGCTGGGAGTCGGCGGTTTCAGTAACAACAGGCGGATCTATTGTGGCTGAGTCTCTTTCGTTGAACAATGTTACCTTTTCAGGCATTTCGGGATATGCCAGTGGAGAGCTTGGCTATTATCGGGAATTTGCTGAAGGGTATAAAGCACTGTTGACGCAGGGCATACTTTTTCAGAGCTGGAGTCCAGTAACTGGATGGAACGATCGTGCAGAAAGTGGTGCTCAAGTGGTGGTTCCGTTGAAGATACAGTCGACGCTCTTTTACCATTTCAATATTAATCCCTCTGTCGCTTTTCTTCGCTCAAGGCAGGGAGATGGGATGGCGGGCGATGTTGCGGCAACTATTTTTTCTGTGGATGCGGGCACAAGGCTCTACGGAACTTTGCAGACCGGGTTATTTGAGCGAGTGGTTGGGCTGAAGGTGCTTCAACACACCTTTATTCCGGTTGTTACCTATACGTGGAACTCTCCTTTTTCCGGATCCGGATATGATCAGTTCATGAATAATGTTTATGGTTGGCCTCATGGAACTCCTCTCAACGGCATTGAATCAACGCGGTATGCGGCTCTTCCCGCAGGGCAAAGTACGGTTGCTCTTACACTGAAAAATATTTTTCATGCTAAATTCAGTGGTTCACCCTCTTTTGGTGGTGATGGTGAAGTTGGTGAAGAGCATACCGCGCAGTTGCTTTCAGTGACAGCTTCGACCTCTTTTAACAAGGCTGCCGAGACTTTTCGAATGGCACCGCTGACTTTTCTTGCATCGAGTAATGTTCTGGTACCTAATTTTTTCTTAAGCGTGGGGTCGATGTACGATTTTTACAGCTATGATCCGTTGACAGGTGCAAGGATAAACCGTTATAACAGTGATGATGGTCGTGGTCTGCTCCGTTTTATCAAAGGTTTTTTCAACATGAGTTTGAGTCTTCCGGGTGATGGAGAGGCTGGAGATGTTGCATCTTATGCCTCGGCCTTTGCAGCGCCCTATGATCAGGCACACTTTGGTGATGCTGTTCTTATGAAAGACCGGGAGCTTCGCTTCTCTCTTTTTCTCCAAACCGATCGCAGCAACCCGCTGCAGAGCTCTCATGACAGGCTTATAAATGTAGCCGTAAACGTGGCGTTGTCCAAAGAGTGGCAGGCCGGGGTGAATACAGGATTTGATCTTGACAAAGGAAAAGCTGTTTTTCCGATGATACACCTGTATCGCGATCTGCATTGCTGGCAGACGGGTTTTCAGTGGGTTCCTTCCGGTGCCTTTAAAGGCTTTGCTTTCCAGTTGGGCCTGAAAACCCTCTAACAGAGATCATTGAGAAGTTCAGGCAGGAAGATCAATCTGGTCAAGGATAATCTTCAGGCGTTTGTTGAACTCTTCGTGCGCGTCATGGTGTATACAGTGTGATGCCTTTGGAATGATAAATGCGCCAGCTTGTGGCATAAGTTCCTGAAATTCAGGGATAATTTTGTGGGGTGGAAGTGCCACATCTTCAGCTCCCCATACAAGGAATGATGGCCCTTTGTAATTACAGGGTTTTGCCAGGTGGTCAAGCCTGAAATCGAGAGGTCTTTTGGATGGTGAAAGATAAGAGTGTTGTGCGCCCCTGTCCTGAAGCGGTTGAGTAAACTGGTTGATTAACTTTTCATCAACCTTTTGCTGGTTGAAGTATGTTGGAGTGAGACCTTGACCAACGCAAACCGGATTGGCAAAAGCAGCAAAGAGTGCCTCTCCGATAAATGGGGATGCAACAAGTCCGAAAAAGAGGCTGGTTACACCATCCATCGTGTCTCCGAAAAGTCCGGAGGGGTTTGCCAGTATGAGACCCTTCACTATTTCAGGGCGATGGTGGGCAAAAAAGATAGCGCTTGCCGCACCCATTGAATGGCCGACAATAATTACTGAAGGGATCTTTTTCAGGTGAAGAAAAGCCTCAATTTGCACTGCGAACAGTTCCAGACTGTAACGCACATCCGGTTTTTGCGATTTGCCAAACCCGATCAAATCCATTGCATAGATTTTATTATCACTGGCAAACGCAGGGATATTCAGATTCCAGTGCTCAATCATTCCGCCATAGCCATGAAGAAAAAGCAGCGGGACTTTCCCTGGTCGTTCCTCCCCACACTCCTGATATCTGATGGTTGCCTCAGTGTTCGGTGATAATTGCCATTGAAAATATTGATCTTTCAGCATGTCGCTCATGATTTTAATAATCGTTGAAATGGTTTGAACTAATAAAATGGTGACTACATGGATGCAACCAGAATCAATATAAAAATATTGTTTAATATCAATAATAGGGTTAGATTTATCCAATTTATAGAAACAGTTACAATTTATTGTGCTATGCTTCAGGTTTCCAGAAAATTTGAATATGGACTCCACGCTGTGACATATCTTGCTACGAAAGGTCTGGGGCGTGTGGTTACGGTAAAAGAGATGGCGGAGGACATTGGCTTTTCTCCTGAGTTTCTCTCCAAGGCAGTGCAAAGTCTCAAGCGTGCAGGTATTGCCAACTCTGTGCAGGGTGTAAAGGGTGGATATATGCTTTGCAAAACGACGAGGGACATTAGTCTTGCTGATATTGCTGTGGCTATTGAGGGAAAGCCGCATCTGGTGCATTGCAGCCGGGATGTTCGCAGTTGTGAAGTCTATGCTTCATGTCAGCACAAAGGGTATATGAAAAAGTTGCAGAATACCATACAAGATCTGTTGGAGGCGACCACTGTTGACTCTTTGTTGCATCAGATGGGTCGATCTAATACAGAAACATGACGATAGAGAAACAAATACTATGACCAGTAACACTCTTGGAAACTCTTTACTCACTCAAACAGCCCTGCCGGATATAGTTTTTAAAGGCGTTAATACGCATAATCTCCGCAATATCTCGGTTTGTATTCCGCGGAACAAATTTGTGGTTTTGACGGGGGTAAGTGGGTCGGGTAAATCAAGTCTTGCCTTTGATACTCTCTATGCGGAGGGTCATCGCCGCTACGTTGAGTCTCTTTCAGCTTATGTGCGTCAGTTTCTGGAGCGAATGCCCCGTCCCGATATCGAAAGTGTTGAAGGGATAGCACCTGCTATTGCTATAGAGCAGAAACCCATTCCGAAGAACCCGCGTTCTACTGTTGGTACGGTCTCTGAAATCTATGATTATCTTCGACTGCTGTATGCCCGTATCGGCAAAATCTACTCACGTGATACCAATGAGCTTGTGCTGAAGCACACCCCTGATGATGTGAGTTTGCAGGCTGGATTCTTTGATGAGGGGACAAAATTTTATGCCAGCTTTTTTTTTCCTGCCCATCAGGATGCCGGACACCATAGTTGCTCCGTGCAGGATGAGATAGCAAACCTTCTTAAAAAGGGATTTTTCAGAGTTGTTGCCGGTGAAGAGGTGCTTGATCTTAACCAGGCTGCCGCCTGCACGCGAGTGTTGGAGATGCCGATCTCTGAGCGGGCAATGCTTCTTGTGCTGGTTGACCGTTTTGTAGCGTGTCATGATGAGAAAGTTTTCAGTCGGGTGTCGCAAGCTGCAGAGAGCTGCTTCAATGAATCGGGGGGCTATGCTGTTTTGAAAGTTGTTGGAGGCAAGACTTTTCTTTTCAGTGATCGCCTTGAATTGAACGGTATTGAATATCAGGAACCATCTCCCCAGCTTTTCGCCTTTAATTCTCCTATTGGTGCCTGCACAACCTGTCAGGGATTCGGGCGTATTTCCGGTATTGATGAAGATGCTGTTGTGCCGAACAAGTCTCTCACGCTTGAAGAGGGTGCCATTGCTTGCTGGAACTCGGAAAAATATCGCTGGAATCTCATGGAGCTTCTGGAATATGCGGACGATATGGCTGTTCCGATCAGCGTCCCTTATGAAAAGCTTACCTATGCGCAAAAGGAGATGATCTGGAAGGGGATGGCTGATGGACGCTATTCGGGAATCCGTGCGTTTTTTGCCGAGATAGAAAAAGATGCTGGTTACAAGATGCACTACAGGGTCTTTTTGAGTCGTTACCGAGGCTATGCGACCTGTCCTGATTGTGAGGGGAGCCGTCTTAATCCTGATGCACGGCTCGTGAGGGTTTCTGGTCGGGATATTGCCGAGGTGTCGCGCATGAATATTGCAGAGGCCTCGGATTTTTTCCGTAATCTTGAGATTTCGCCTTTTGATCGAAAGGTGGCAGATGTTATTTTGCAGGAGATCATCAAGCGTCTCGGTTATCTGCTTGATGTTGGCTTGAACTATCTCTCTCTTGACCGCCTGACCCACACGCTGAGTGGTGGCGAGTTTCAGCGCATCAATCTTTCCACCTCTCTCGGCTCTCCGCTTGTCGGTGCCATCTATATTCTCGATGAGCCCAGTATTGGTCTGCATCAAAGTGATTCAGCGCGTCTCATCACGTTGCTCAGGAAGCTGCGTGATCTTGGTAATACCGTGGTGGTTGTTGAACACGATCGTGAAATTATTGAGGCTGCTGATGAGGTGATTGATTTGGGTCCTTATGCAGGGCGTCTGGGTGGCGAGGTGGTTTTTCATGGTTCGGTTGCAGAGATGAGGGAGAGAGGTCTGTCGCTTACCGCCCAATATCTCAATGGCAAGAAAGAGATTGCGGTACCGCAGTGTCGCAGAACTGTTGATTTTACCTACTGCATTGAGATTGACGGCGCAATGCAGAACAACCTGAAGAATATCAATGTGCGTTTTCCTCTCAGCGTCATGACCTGCGTGACTGGCGTGAGTGGTTCAGGCAAGTCTACCCTGGTCAATGATATTCTCCATAAGGGAATCTCCCGGGCAAAGGCAGGGACAAAGGAGAGTGTTGGTGCCCACCGATCAATGTCGGGCGCATGGCTTGTGGATCGGGTGGAGCATGTTGACCAGTCGCCAATTGGTAAATCAAGTCGTAGTAATCCTGTTACCTACCTTAAAATATTTGATGATATCCGCAATCTTTTTGCGCAAACCAGGGATGGCCAACAGAGAAGACTGAGGGCTGGCTATTTCTCTTTCAACATTCCGGGCGGTCGTTGTGAAACCTGTGCGGGTGAAGGAAGTGTGCATATTGAAATGCAGTTTCTTGCTGATATTGATGCTGTGTGTGAAGATTGCGAAGGACTTCGCTACAAGCCGGAGGCACTTGCCGTCAAGTATGAGGGCAAGTCCATTGCCGAGGTGCTCGATATGACGGTTGAGGAGGCGATCAGCTTTTTTAGTCGAGAGAAGAGTATTGTCAAAAAACTGATGGTGCTTGATGAGGTGGGGCTTGGCTATATCAGGCTTGGCCAGTCTTCCAGTACTCTTTCGGGTGGGGAGGCGCAACGCCTCAAGTTGGCAAGCTTTATTGCTCATGCCGATACAGCGCACACACTTTTTATCTTTGATGAACCAACCACAGGTCTCCATTTTGAGGATATCAACAAGCTGATACTCTGTTTTGAAAAGTTACTGGAACAGAAAAATACCCTTGTTGTTATTGAGCATAACCCGGATATCATCAAACAGGCCGACTGGGTTATTGATCTCGGGCCCGGCGCTGGAGACAAAGGGGGTTCCATTGTGGTCGAAGGGACACCCGAAGCGATCGCGCTTTGCGATGAGTCGCTGACGGGGCGGTATATCAAGGAGCTTGTCTAAACCTTGATTAAAGGATTCAGGGATTGGCTTGATTTGAGTTCGTGCAATAAATAATCAAGCTCATCAGGGCAATCAGGAGAATCAAGGTTCAGACAAGCGGATCGTCCTCCAGTGCGCCGCCGTGCAGCCTGATGTGCGGAAAGTGCCCCTGCGTGCGTTCAACCCACACGTCACCGCCCTTGCTGAACTCGGTTTCGTTCGATGCAACCGAGATGCGGTTTTTTGCAAGAGCAGTGATCTCCTCCAGAAGAGTTCCAAGAATCCGATCTTCAGGGGTTGCCGTATCATCCTTCATTTTTGAGTGGATGCAGGCCATTTTTTCCAGGGTTATTTTACCGATAGTGTAGCAGAGTGGCTGGTTCATGGTATCTGTTGCGCACGTGAAAAATTCTGTTCACCCGGAAAGAAAAGGTTTGGATGAAATAAAATATTTCTTATTATTGGAAATCATTTTTAGCACTCTCTGTGTTGGAGTGCTAAAAATGGTATAAATTGTTTACCGTAGTATCTTACTATTCAATCAAAAACCCAAACGAGAGAAGACAATGAACTTGAAACCCTTAGCTGATCGAGTTATTGTTAAGCCTGCAGCGGCGGAAGAAAAAACCAAGGGCGGCCTTTATATTCCTGATACAGGAAAAGAAAAACCGCAGTATGGTGAAGTTATTGCCGTAGGTGCAGGTAAAGTTGCTGATAGCGGTCAACTGCTTGAAATGCAGGTGAAGGCTGGCGACAAAGTGCTTTATGGTAAATATTCCGGCACCGAAGTGA
>Ga0194060_10001778_pt1 | contig 15439 bp, 16 predicted proteins | sample SepL225m_MetaG_FD_163427 | JGI IMG/M metagenome (GOLD analysis project Ga0194060, IMG submission 163427) | Anoxic zone freshwater microbial communities from boreal shield lake in IISD Experimental Lakes Area, Ontario, Canada - Sep2016-L222-5m | ecosystem: Environmental > Aquatic > Freshwater >...
AGCAAAGTACGCCATTTATTTGCACCATCTATTTCGGCTGCCTCGTCAATTTCAGTTGGAATTTCATCAAAGAATCCAATGAGGATCCAAATAACCAGGGGAAGTGAGAACGCCACGTAAGGAATAATTAAGCCAATCCGAGTATTAGCCACATGCAAAAAACGCATACTTAGCAAAATCGGAACCGCTACAGCAACTGGAGGCATAAATCTTAAACTTAAAATTGTTGTTGAAATGCGCTCTGAGCCTTTTACCTTAAGGCGTGAAAGAGAATAAGCCGCTGGAGTTCCAATAACTAATGAAAGCACCACAACAATTGAAGTAATAATTAAAGTGTTAATTGTGCTTGACACGTAACTTCTGTCAAATAAAACTTCTTTATAGTTTTCAACAACTACGGACCACTCAATTTTGAGAGAGGGAGGAACTTCCCCAATATCTATTCTCCTTTTTGTCGAAAGTAAGAATAAATAACCAATTGGAAATATACCTACAATGGCAATAACGACAAGAGTTACATACGAAACAGATCTACTGGCCACCCTAGACAAAGTAGTCATTTAATGATTTCTCCTGACTGGAATCCATTTTAAAAGAACTGAAAATCCAATAGTTGCCATTATTACCATTATGTAGGAAAGCGCCGAAGCGAACCCATACCGGTAGTACACAAATCCGTTTTCAAATGAATAAAAGCTCAGAGTTGTTGTCGATCGTCCTGGTCCCCCGAAAGTTAATCCGTAAACCAAATCGAAAGTTCTAAATGAATCGATTCCTCTAAATATTGCGGCAAACACAACTGCTGATGACACAAGGGGTAGGGTTATGTATCGAATAATTTTTAAAGGTGACGCTCCATCAACTCGAGCAGATTCAAATACATCCGTCGGCAGTGCTTGATATCTGGCAAATACAACGACAAATATGAATGGTGTCCACTGCCAGATATCCACAAAAATCAGCGTCCAAAGGGTCCACTTGGGATCAGCTAGCCAAATCGGTGGGTTATCTATTCCAAAAAGGCCAATAAACCAATTAATCAACCCCCATTGTGGATTAAGAAGGGCCCTCCACATAAGACCAACTACTACAGGGTTAAGGATCATGGGCGTAATCAAAATTGCCCTAACAAATTTGGAACCTTTAAGTTTTTGGCCAAAAAAGATTGCTAATGACACGCCGGCTACGACTTCAACTATTAATGCAACACCAACCATGACTCCTGTTACAAGGATTGAACTCCAAAAAACTTTATCCGAAAGGATTTCTTTGTAATTGCCTAAACCAAGAAAATTCCATTTTCCGGCGACCCGATCAAATTCAAAAAAGGAGATTCCTAAACTGTAAAGCAATGGAAATACAGAAAAAAGCCCCAGGTAAACAATTGCAGGGCCAATTAGTGTTTTAGTTTCATGTCTTAAAAGGAAGTTTTTTGAATTTGAAATTTTATTTATCCCTCAGTCTTCAGTTACAAGAAGTTAACGGACTCTCCAAATAATGGAGAGTCCGTTAACTACCTTAGTTATTTATGCTAGGTGTCCAGCGCGCTTCAGGATTTTTTCCCATGAAGCTTGAGCATTGGCACAGGCTTGCTTAGCGGTTTGACTGCCAATAATCGCTAAGTTGAACTCGCGTGCTGCTTCGCCTACTAGTTCGAAGCATTCAGGAATTAACGCGACATCAAGCATCTTTGCATTTTCCATGGCCTGTCCCGCCACTTTCAAATATGGATACTTCTTGTTTAGAGCTGCATCAACATAAGTTCCGCGACGATTTGGATCAGTCTGATACTTGTCGAATTGGTACTTATCGAATTCAGCGCTAGTGATGTACTGCATTACCATCCAGGCAGCATCCTTGCGCTTCTGTGGAAGATTCTTTGGAATTCCAAGACCCCATCCACCACGAATTGGACGACCTGAAGTATTTGCATCTCCTGGAATCTGAACCGCACCAATTTTTGAAGCAACCTTTGATGTTGCTGGGTTAAATGCTGAACCAGCAATTGTTGACCAGCAAAGCATGAGTGCAACATCGCCACGAGAGAATGCATCAACTGACTCAGTAAAGCCAAATGAACCAACGCCCTTAGGTGAAACCTCAGCACAATCAATCATGTGTTGTACGGCGCGAACAGCTGTAGCACCGGTCAAATTTGGCTTGTAATTCTTTGCACCTGGTGTGCCAGACATCAGCTTTCCACCCATTGAAGCAAAGCGTGCATACCAGTCAACCAAAATAAGTGAAACATCGTTTGCAGCAATCATGGTTGTTCCTGAAACTCCACCAGTATTTAACTTACGTGCAGCGTCAATATAGTCATCCCAGTTCTTAGGAACAGGAACTCCTGCAGCAGCTAGCAAGTCCTTACGGTAGAACATGATTACAGAACCAGAGTGCATTCCTGGTATTAAGTAAACATCCTTGCCACCAAATTTATTGTTGGCTACATCATAACGGCTTGTGTAATCAAGTTGGCCCGCAGGAAAATCTGCTGGATAATTGTAAGTCGATGCGGTCAGTTCCTTATTTGCAATATAGTTATTTAACTTTGTGAATAATCCTCCGCCAACAACTCCTGAAACTGTAAAACCTAAGTTGTCGATGATGTCATACTCTGATGTTGGTGCATGCAAAACAGATTGAATTTTTTCTAGCTGTGCTCCAAGTGCTAGAGCAGTTACTTCAACTTTGATGCCATGTGTCTTTTGAATGTAAGAAATCTTGTCTTTGATGCCTTCCTGATCTCTTTCGCCATCCACCAATAGAATTTTTACAGTTGTTCCTGCAAATTTCTTTGGGTTGTATGCAGCTGCAGATGCTGATTCAGCCATACCCACAGAACTTGCACCTGCAACTGCTGCTGCAGTTGCTCCAACTTTAAGGAAATCTCTACGATTGACGCCGTTGTCACTGGAGTCAGTGGCGCGTGCTCCGACTTTATCCTTCATTTTCGCTCCTATGTCTGAGGTTAATTGTGCAATCACTTGACCAGCCAATCCCTGGGGGAAAACTGATTGGCTTGTAGTAAATGAAAATTAGACCTCCGCGAGAGCCAAGTCAAGCGTTTGACTAAAGGAGTTTAGGGGTTTTAGGGGCGATTTTACTTAAGGCAGGAGGCCGGTATTTGATCTAGTGCGCCTAACTGATCGGTAACCTGCTGTTTTGTTATCCATTCGTAATCTACGAGTTTGCCAAGGCCCACAGAGGTCGTAAGAGGCTTCATCATCCCTTTTTCAATCACGGGTTGTTCGAGACCATCATCCATTGGGTGCACGCCAGTTCCAGGAATTCCCCACTCAATCGGTACATCTTTAAAGCCGAAAATAGGAAGTAGTCGCGAGTGTAAATGCGGAAACATGTGGGGTGAAACTTTAACTTGTGCATTACGCGCACGTTCTAATGACTTCTTTAAACCAGTCACTCCTCCGTTGGTCGTTGCATCGACTCTAATTATGTCCACAGCACCTGCGGTAAGAAGCGCCTCTGGATGATACGAGCCACCTTGCTCATCGCCCATTGCAACTGGCGTTTTCGATCCTGCTCTCACTCTAGCTACCATCCCTGCATCACCAGGTGGGACTACATCTTCGATCCACCCAAGATTTAAATCTCTTATTCGTTTTTCAAAATCAAGCACAGCTTCACTAGTTCTTAAAACCATATTGATGTCAAAGCCCACCCAATCAGTTGGTGCAGCTTCTCGGGCCGCTCTCAAACGTGCTTCAGAAAGTTCAAGATCTGGGGAAATAGGAATTTTAAATCTATTCCATCCCTTTTTCTGCAAATCCTTTATTTGTTCAACAAGTTCTTCAGGTTGCATGGTGGGTGGATATCCAACTATTGCCGTTGCAGGCAGATCACAAAGTTCGCCTCCAAGTAATTCCTGAAATGATTTATTTGTAATTCGACCCAATGCATCCCAGCAAGCAATATCAACTAACGAGAGAGCGCGCATTCCTATTCCAGCAGCATGAACGGCATGATTTGTCCAAAGCGCTCCATAAAATAAATCACTTGGATCAGCAAGTTCTTTGCCTACATAACATGGTGCAATTGAGCGATGAACAATTGCACTAATCGGCCCATCTCGAGTCAAGCCATACGCAAATCCTGCAGTTCCATCCTCTAAATCCACACGAACTAGTGCAAATTCTCGGTGGTCCATAATCCAATTGCCGTAAACAATGGGCACGGGCAAAATGTGGTTAATCGTTGCGACACTTACTTTCGTAATTTTCATATTTTAGGCAATCAGATATCCATCATCACACATGACAGTGTGACCATTTACCAGCAGAGATGCATCGCTTCCCAAGAATATTGCTGCTCCAACTAATTCTCTTGGCAAACCTAAACGGTCTCTGAGCATTCTTCCTTTTATAAAATCTGCTGTGACAGATGTAGTCGTAGCGGCTTTTTTAGTAAGTGGAGAGTCCATTAAAGTTGGGCCAATACCGTTTACTCTTACGCCTCTAGCTCCCCACTCCAAAGCAAATGACCTTGTTAATTGAACAACTCCACCCTTTGATGCCAAATATGCACTTGCTAGTGGGTAGGCATTAAAGCCCCCAATTGAAGCAATATTTATAATGCTGCCTTTCTGTTGCTTTAACATGATGTTGCCAAAAACCTGCCCTGCTAAATATGTTCCTTTTAAATTTAAATTCAAAATAAAATCTAACTTATCTTCTGGAAAATCTTCTGCTGGGCATCGAAAAGCTGATCCAGCACTATTGACCAAGATATCTACTCTTGAATAACTCTTTAGTACTTCTAATGAAACTGAGGTCAAGTTTTCTTTTGAGGTTACATCACATTTAAAACTCTTTACAGTGCCACCTTGTGAATTAATTATTGACTCTGTTTCGCTCATTCCATCAGTGTTTACATCCAATAGCGCTACTTTCACACCTACTTGTGCGTAACCGATCGCGATAGCAGCCCCTAGCCCACTACCGCCACCGGTCACCACTGCTACTCGATCCCTTAAATCAAAAAGGGTGGAGGCATACCCTGCTGGAACTACATCAGAATCACTCATTTCCAATTTAACCTTTCGCGCTCACGTGTTGCATCAGTGTGCTTAATTCTGGGCCATCACTCGCCAAAACTGTTTTTATGGCTTCGCTAACCCGATCTGCAATATCTGATTTCATTTTTTCAAGCTCAATTTCGCTGAGCGTACCTTTTGAAATCAATTTGTTTGCAGCTATATCTAAGGGATCTCTTTTTTTCCACTCATCGAGCTCACCTGGTGTGCGATATGTGGCTGGATCAGATCGTGAATGTCCGCTGTATCGATACGTCTTAGCTTCAATCAGCGAAGGTCCATTTCCGGCTCGAGCAAAATCGACCGCCGACGCAATTGCGTTAATAACGGCGTCAACATCTTGGCCATCTACGATTTCCTTACGCATGGCATAGGAATCAGCTCTGTCAGCTAAATCTGATATCGGTGTACTCAAGTTAATACGTGTGTATTCTCCATATAGATTATTTTCAATTACAAATATGACGGGTAGCTTAAATATGCTTGCCATATTTAGCGTTTCATGGAATGCGCCAATATTTGTTGACCCATCTCCAAAGATTGTGAGCGCAACCGAATCATTATTTTTCAATTTGGCTGCTAGAGCAACACCGGCTGCTACTGGTAATCCAGCACCAACAATTGCAAATGTTGGCATTAGCCCAACACTTGCATCCATCAAGTGCATTGAGCCGCCAATTCCACCTGAACATCCGATGACTCGTCCACATATTTCACCAAGAACTCCTTCGGGCGTAACTCCTAAGGCAAGGGCTGCAGCATGTCCGCGATAGGTACAAGTGACGACATCTGTGGGCCTCAATACACTTGCAATTCCAACGGACACTGCTTCCTGTCCATTTGCCAAGTGAGTACTTCCACGTACGTGCCCATCGTTGTAGAGAGTTTGAATACTCTCTTCTACTGCACGAATTTCTAACATTCGCTCTAAGCGGCCAACCTCTGTGTTGAGCTGACTTCTACGTGATAACGATGTAACCATTATTTTGCTCCTTCCCACCAGGCGGCGGGGCATTTGCCGGTTTTTAAAAGCTCACTAATTTGCGAAACAACATACTCAGAGCTTGGCAAATATCTCTTTTCGAGTTCTTGGGCATATGGGATTGGTGCATCTGGAGACGTAATTCTGTGGGGAGGAGTTTTCAATTGTCCCCACAATTTTGATACGACTTCAGAACAAATTTCAGCGCCCCATCCACCCGAATATGAGCTTTCTTCAATTACAACAAGTCTGCCGGTTTTTGCTACCGACTTCATTACAGCTGACTTGTCCCATGGAATTAAAGTTTGTAAATCAATAATCTCAGCAGACCATTCAGATTGAGATTCGAGGGCATCCTTGGCGGTTAACACAGTGCTGCCAATTGCAACGATAGTTACATCTGATCCTTCGGTAACTGTACGTGCTTGGCCGATTGGAATAATTCCAGCCTCACCAGTAATTACATCACCTCTCTCGCCATAAAGACCTTTGTGCTCAAGAATTACAACTGGGTCGTTACTCCTGATCGCACTTCTGAGAAGGCCATACATGGATTGTGGAGTTGAAGGAATTACTAAACTAATTCCTGCATTGCCTCTAAACCACTGATCTAAAATTTGAGAATGTTGGCATCCAAATCCCATACCGGCACCGGCAGCTGCTCGAATCGTTAAAGGCACTTCATATGCGCCGCGAGAAAGATATCTAAAGAAAGCTCCCTGCGTTGTAAGTTGGTCTAGAGCGACTCCAATGAATTCAACAAACATCATTTCAACCACAGGCCGCATTCCCATAGCGGCAGCACCAACTCCAGCACCGAGAAACGCCATTTCGGAAATAGGTGTGTCAATTACTCGAGTATCACCAAACTTTTCAATCAATCCTTCAGTAGCTTTAAATGGCCCACCAGATCCAATATCTTCTCCCATTAGAAATACTGTTGGGTCACTTTCCATTTCATCAGAAAGCGCTTGAATAACTGCTTGGCGTGTTCGCATGACGGTCATTTGATTTCACCATATCTCTTCGGATCGTTTGGATGTTCTGCTAAAGGCCAAATTTCTATTTCGAGCCATGGAAAAAATGGCAAACTTGAAATTGCTTCATGGAGTTGAGTTGCATCAGGGGCAACCCAAATACCAACATTAGATTTTTGACCAGTTCGGCGCCATATTTTCTTAATTACACCTTCATTAGCCAGCACACTTGCACGAGCACTTTCTGCTTTAGCAAGTGTGGCTAATAATTCTTTGTCTCCGTCAGGCGGAAAAGTATTCTTTATCAAAACCATAAATTCCATAACTTCACTCGCCCTTATATTCGCCAAATGACTTTGAACTTTGAATCAACTCCACTCGAACACCATCAGGATCAATCATATAAATGGCTCGCCCGCCTTTGTTTGGACCAATGGTTGGAGTAACTGGGGCAGAAACACTCTTTACGCCTTTTTCTGTTAACTCTTTAAACCACTCGTCAACATCATCTACAAAAAAAGCAATGTGGGCGATTCCTGGATTAGCATTTCCATGATCTATATCCTTCAAATCCACATTCCCATATTCAAGTAGTTCTAAAAAGACGTCCACCCCTGGCATCTTTAAAATCGTAGCGTTCAGGTCGACATCTGGATAGCCAGTCAGTACGCCTATGTACTCTGCTTTCGGATTCCAGGAAAAGACTTCTTCAAACCCGAGAAGCTCCTTATAAAATTTAGTTGATTCTCGCAACGACTTTACAGAAATTCCTGTGTGATGCGCTTTGGTAATCTGGGCCAACTTTTATCCCCCTTCTTAAGAGCTTATCGGGCGCTGCCAAGGCTATGTGAGGCCGCTGGGTTAGTCAACCGATTGACTACTATTATTTAGCGCTTGGGTTTTCCCGTGGAATCTCGTGCCACTAATACCGGCGGAGTATCCACAATCAGATGGCCAGGAGTTCCTCCGCCAATAATCCTTAGGAGTAAATCGACCGACTGACTCCCCATCTCAACAGTAGGCAAGTGAACTGTTGTTAAGGACGGAGTTAAATAATTTGCGATATCACTATCGTGTAATGCCGCAATCCTTAGAGTGTTAGGAATATCTACCCCTAACTCATGGGCCGCCCGGATAAATCCAATTCCCATCATAATTGTGGATGCAAAGACAACGTCGGGTTTATTCTTCTTTGAGAGTAGTTCTAGTCCAGCTTCCCTTCCAGCGTCCATTCCCCAAGATTTTTTTTCAATTACAGTTGCCTTAAGTTTATTTCTGATAACTGCACTTTCAAAACCTTTGCGACGTCGTTGCGCCGTATCTATATTTTGTGGACCAAAAATACCTGCAATAGTTTTAGTTCCGAACTGGGCTAGATGATCAACTGCCAGCGAAGCGCCAAGCTCATCGTTAACGGTTACACTTGCAGAAACACCTTTAACTCGGCGATTAACCATCACAACAGATTTATAGTGATCAAGAATTTCCTTCTTCAGAAATGTATCTGAAAGGGTTCCGGAAGCAATAAGAAGTCCATCTACTTGTCCACGTTCAAGTAAATCTGTAAAAGTTTTTTCAGAATCACCTTCGGCGTGGTCTCCAATTAAAATTCCGTATCCAAGTTCTTTACACCTCTGCTCTACGCCAGTAATTATTGCTGAATACATAGGGTTTGCCATATCAGGAAGTAAAAGGCCAATCATCTGCGTACGGGCAGTTTTCAACATTCTCGCCGCGGAGTTAGCTCGATAGCCTAATTCTTGAACAGCATCTAAAACTCGCTGACGTGTTGCTGGTGATGCACTAGCTTTGGGATCATTATTAACAATTCGTGATACTAGGCTGGGATCTACTTTAGCAATACGAGCAACATCTCTAATTGTTGCGCGTACTTGCTTTACATCGCTGGCTTTTTCGCCTTTTTCAGTCGCCACAATTCTTGCTCCCTGTTTCACCTATTTATTCATTAGGATTGTAATATACGGGATACAATAGGGAATAGCCCTGTTAATGTTGATTCGAGGAATTTTGGCTATAGCTAGGTCTATTGCTAAGAAGTCAATTAGCAGTAAAACAATCGTAGAAGTCGCTGCTGCGATTCATGCAGGGCGCTTGGTAATTTTGCCAGCGACTTCAGGTTACATTATCGCGTGTGACGCTCAAAATACTTCAGCCATCACCGATCTTAATTTACTTAGAGAAAATTCTGAGGAACATATTCTTTCGATGATATTTTCATCAGTCTCTCAGATGGATAGTGAAGTAACCATTCCTGATTTAGATGAGGAAACCAAAAACTATATAGAGACAGGTCAATTGACCTTGGTTCTCCCTCGGGATGACTCTATGAGAGTAAATTCAATTAAATATAAAGAATTAGTGGCTGTAAACGTTCCAGTAAATCCAAGTATAAAGAAATTGTTAGAGAGTTCAGGGCCGTGCGCAGTTGCAGCAGCAGCAATCCCCGGGCAGGGTTTACCACTTGATATTAAAGATATTAGTTTGAAAATTAAGGATGGTGTTGAATACATCCTAGATGCTGGTCAAATTTCAGGGACAATTTCTTCAATTGTTAATTATGAAAAGAAAAAACCCATAATCTCAAGAATTGGCGCGCTATCTGAAGAGATTATTAAGAAGTTAATTCCAGAAATTTAGTTAAAAAGCCCCTCAGGATCATCAAACTTTTGCGAAAGAATCCAATCTTTATTCACAAGATTGCCAAAGCCAATATCTTCTGGAAGTGAATTCATGAGGCCGCCAGCCAAAATTTGTGGTTGACGCAAGCTGTCAGCATATGGGTCCACTCCAGTCCATGGGACGCCCCATTCAATTGGTACTGATGTATGGCCCCATGCACTAAAAACTTGGCTATGGACATGAGCAAACATATGGGGTGCAAACTCAACATTCGAGTCAAGACATTGTTTTACAATCTTTTTGCCCCCTGTTATCCCGCCCATACAGGTCAAATCAATACGCACTACATCAACTGCATTCTTTGCGATCAAGGATTCGGGATAATAAATTCCACCTTGTTCATCACCCATTGCAATAGGTATTTGAGTACGTTGCCGAAGATCGGAAACCACTTGGGCATTTCCTGGTGGAAATACATCTTCAAACCAACCTAAATTTACTTCATCCAATAAATTCAATAAGTCGAGCGCGGATTCAACATCATCAAAAATCCAAGCTGCATCACAACCAATCCATGCATCGGGAGCTGCTTTGCGGGCTGCCATTAAACGTTGCGCTGTCGCCAGATTATTTACACCCACTGGAGCTTTAAATCTTCGCCAACCCTGCTTATATAGTTCGCTTACTTGTTCAAAAACTTCAGCGCCGCCCATTTTTGCTGGGGGATAACCAATGATTGCTGTAGCTGGCATTGGTTCAACACTTCCGCCAAGAAGAGTTGAAATCGACTGATTAGATTGCTTTGCACGTGCATCCCACGTAGCTAGATCAAGCATGGATAGCGCCCTTAAGCCCAACCCCGCAGAATGAGAGGCCAAGCTTCTACGCAAAGCAGTCGTATAAGTTTTTTCAACGTCTTCAGCTTTTGTTCCTAAATAAATATTTTTTAGCGTCTTTCGAATTTGTTCAGCGACTGCGCCGTCACGAGTAAGAGTAAAAGCCCAGCCTTCTACTCCTGAATTCAAGGTAACTCGCACCACCACGTATTCTCTTGTTTTCATGATCCAATCACCGAAAACAACTGGTGCAGGAAGTTCCCCAGCAACTGTGGCGACGTTGATACTGGCAATTGTCGAAGTATTCACGGATGAAAAGTAAACCCACCCCCCCTTTTTAGTCAACCGATTGACTAAAAAGGGGGGTGGGTTTAAGGTATGGCTCTAGAACTTCAAGGACTAAGGGCAAGGATCAGCCATGACACGTGAATTTGATGCCCGAGCTGATCGGTATGGACGCTTCTATGAAGAATTTGAAGTTGGCGATATTTACCGTCACTGGCCAGGCAAAACAATAACTGAGTCTGAAGATCATCTTTATTGCATGCTAACTATGGCCGGTAGCCCGCTGCATGTTGACGCTCACTATGCCAAGACGCAAATGCCACAAGGGAAAAACATCGTTGTGGGCACTTATATCTATGCGCTTTTAACTGGAATGTCTGTAGCCGATATTTCAGGAAAAGCTACAGTAAGTTTAGGTGTGAAAGAATTAAATCACTTACTGCCAGTTTTTCATGGAGACACTATTTATGCCACTACCGAGATATTGGACAAAAGGTTTTCTAAGTCAAAAACAGATCAAGGAATTGTAAGCGTTAAAACTTCAGGGTTTAATCAGAATAATGAATTAATTTGTACTTTTGAGCGAGCCTTTCTTGTTCCATTGCATGGGACAAAGTAATGATTTCTAAAGAACACTTTGGACCTCTCGTTGGGCTAAAAGTAATTGACTTAGCAACCGTAGTTGCTGGTCCGGGAGTAGCGAAATATTTTGCTGATTACGGTGCGGACGTAATTAAGATTGAAAGACCCTCTGGCGACTCAACAAGATCAATGGGTTGGACAGAGGAAGGAGAGACTGATTCTCTCTGGTGGAAATTAGTAAATCGTGGAAAACGTTCATTAGTTTTAGATTTAAAGAATGATGCTGATCTTTCGATACTAAAAGATCTTATTGATTCTGCAGATTTATTGATAGAAAACATGCGCCCTGGAAAAATTGAACAACTTGGCTTGGATCCTGAAGAATTGATTTCTAGAAACCCCAAGTTAGTCGTATTGCGAGTTTCTGGTTTTGGACAAACAGGTCCATACGCACAAAAACCTGGCTTTGCGACAATTGCAGAAGCCCTTTCAGGTTTATCCTCACTTTTGGGAGAACCTGAGGGAGGTCCACTCTTGCCGCCAATCGCTCTCACTGATGAGGTCACCGCTCTAGTGGGATCATTTTCAGCAATGATGGCGATTTATCATGCAAAGTTAACCGGGCAAGGTCAGATCGTGGATATAGATCTTGTTGACTCAGTGCTACAGATAATGGGACCGCTCCCCGCAGCTTGGGATTCTCTTGGTTACCTGCAACCAAGGCTTGGTTCAAGCATTCCTTACTCAATTCCCCGTGGAACATATAAGTGTTCTGATGGCGTTTGGGTAGCACTTTCAGCATCGGCGGAATCTGTGGCTAAGCGGCTCATAGAAACGGTCGGAGGCGGAGGAGACCCTCGATTCACATCCTTCCAAGCTCGATTTGAGAACAGAGAAGCTCTTGAAGAACTAACAAGTAACTGGATTGGCTCCAGAACTTCTAAAGAAGTAATTGAAACTATAGAAGCCGCGGATGCAGCTATTGCTCCAGTTTATAATATGCAACAAGTTATTGAAGACCCTCATTTTATCGCTAGAGAAAGCTTCACAAAGGTGGACGGGATTCTCATGCAAAACTTGGTTGCTCGACTATCAAAAACTCCTGGCAAAATTATTTCTGTCGGCCCAAAGTTAGGCGAGCATACTGAAGAAATTAAAAGAGAACTTCATGACAAGAAATAATTTCTTGTCTAAGAGAAGTGTCCTAGCTGTTCCTGGCTCTAGCGAAAAAATGATTCAAAAAGCACGAAAGCTAGATGCAGATGAAATATTCTTAGATCTAGAAGATTCAGTATCACTTTCTGAAAAGGAATCTGCCAGGTCATTAGTCATAGCTGAATTAAATAAAGGTGGTTTTAATTCACCATCAGTAGCTGTCCGGGTAAATGAACAAAACCAATTTATAGGCATCCAAGACATTGAGCAGATAATGAGTCAAGCTGCCTCTACTTTTAATTCAATAATCATTCCTAAAGTAGAAACGCCAGAACAGGTCATAGAAATTTGTCAAAGACTAACTGCGCTAGAACTCTCTCAAGATTTGTATTATCAAACAAAAATTCAACTTCAAATTGAATCAGCACGTGGGCTTATCAATGTCGCAGAAATTGCTAGCTCTTGTAGTCGTACCATCTCACTAATTTTTGGTCCTGGAGATTTTGCTGCAAGTATGGGAATGCAAGTTTTAAACATTGGTGAGAACCCAGTCAATTATCCCGGCGAAGATGCCTATCATTACGTCCTCTTCTCAATTCTCACTGCGGCACGGGCAAATGGTTTATTAGCAATCGACGGTCCATTCAGTGATATTGGGAATGAATCCGGCTTAAAACATCGATCCCAGTTATCAGCCTCTCTTGGCTACGATGGAAAGTGGGTAATTCATCCATCACAAATAGAAGTAGTGAATTCGATTTTTACTCCTAGTCAAGAAACCTTTGAAAAAGCTAACAATATTATTTCTCACTTTGACTTTTCGACAGAATCTGAAGAGTCTGCAGGGGCTTTTCTATTCGAAGGTAAAATGATTGATGAAGCAACTAGGAAAATGGCCCACATGATTTATTCAAAAGGTAGAGCTGCCGGTTTAGATCTTTCAATGAATGGGGAAAATAATGGCAAAACACAAGGCTGAACTAGGTAGATTTTATGAGGATTTTGTTGTTGGAGATTCATATGAACATCCTTTTGGTCGCACTATTAGCGAGACTGATTGCACTTGGTTCACACAATTAACCTGTAACACTAATCAAAACCACTTTAATGCTCATCTTGCACTCTCGAACCCAGTATCAAATGGAAAAATAATTGTTAACTCTGGACTTACCGTTGCCATTATTTTGGGTATATCTGTGATTGATATGAGTCAAAATGCAGTAGCGAATCTAGGTTGGACAGATATCAAACTTACGCACCCAGTTTATGTCGGAGACACTTTATATGCAGAGAGTATTTGTACAGAAGTGCGCGAATCCTCCTCTAAGCCAAATATGGGAATTATTTCGATGTTTACCAGAGGGTTAAACCAAGATGGTGTTGAAATTGTGACTTGGTTTAGAAGTGTCATGATTCCAAAGCGGAGCTCAGGAATCGGCCAAAATTATTTCCCTACTCCAAAATCCGGATCAATTGAAGAGCGAATGTCGTAAGCATGACTTTCGCACTACCGATACTTTCTGGTTTGAGAATTATTGAAGGATCGGCCTTTGTAGCGGCTCCACTCGGTGGTCTCACTCTTGCTCAACTTGGGGCAGAAGTTATCCGTTTTGACCCTCTCGCCGGAGGTCTTGATTTCAAACGTTGGCCAATCACCAAATCCCAAGCATCACTTTTTTGGGCCGGCTTAAACCGTGGAAAGAAATCAATTCAAGTGGATCTAAAGAGCGAAAAAGGGAGAAGATTAGTTTCTGACCTTATCACTGCTCCTGGTGAAGGTTCTGGGATATTTTTAACTAATCTTGCTTCTAAGGATCTCTTGAGTTATGAAGAACTTCGCAAAAAAAGATCCGACGTAATTATGATTTCATTGACTGGTAATTTTGACGGCTCAAGCGAAGTTGATTACACGGTTCATCCAGCCTTTGGTTACCCAGTCATTACCGGCCCAAAAAATTCGAATTCTCCAACTAACAGTGTTTTGCCAACGTGGGATTTGATTCTGGGAAATCTTGTAGCAATCGCAATTTTAGCTGCAGAGCGAAAAAGACGTCAGACTGGTGAAGGTGAATTAGTCTCAATCGCTCTCTCAGATGTTGCACTTTCTATAGTTGGTGCTCTAGGTCGCCTTTCTCAGGCATATATCGGCGAAGAAACTATTGCTGCGGATGGAAATTATCTCTACGGATCCTTTGGTAAGAATTTTCTGACGGCAGATAATGAACAAATCATGTTGGTTGGTTTAACTTCTAGACAGTGGAACTCTCTTAAAATTGCACTCGGCATAGAAAGTTCATTGAAAGAACTTGAGAAAACTGTATCTGCTGATTTTCAAGATGAAGGACAAAGATATTTATATAGAGAATCGATTGCACGAATTATAGAAAAAACGGTGGCTTCAAAAACCCTAGAAGATTTAATTCCTGCTTTTGAGGCCAATAAAGTAAGCTGGTCTAAATATCAAAGTTTCGAGGATTTGCTTAATAGTGATGCAAGGGCATCTGACCAAAACCCTATTTTTTCTCTGCAAAATCAGCCAGGGATAGGAATCACGCCGAATATTGCATCCCCCATAAGATTCCAATTTAGCCGCAATCTAGAACCAGAGATTGCTCCACACTTTGGGCAGCACACTGAACAAGTGCTAAAGGAGATTCTTCATCTGACTCCCCAAGAAATTGATGGCTTAGTTAATGAAAAAATAATCGAGAGAGATAACAGGGGGTAATCAGTGCAAACTAAAGTAAAGATGCCGAGAGTTGGCGAAAATGTTAGCTCTGCTTTTGTGGTTGATATAAAAGTTCAACCCGGACAGGAAGTTAATATTGGTGACATATTGATATCTGTTGAGACGGACAAAGCAACGGTTGATATTGAATCTCCCGTTGCCGGTAAAGTTATAGAACTCTTAGTAAAAATGGATGATGAA
>Ga0194060_10001781_pt1 | contig 15423 bp, 12 predicted proteins | sample SepL225m_MetaG_FD_163427 | JGI IMG/M metagenome (GOLD analysis project Ga0194060, IMG submission 163427) | Anoxic zone freshwater microbial communities from boreal shield lake in IISD Experimental Lakes Area, Ontario, Canada - Sep2016-L222-5m | ecosystem: Environmental > Aquatic > Freshwater >...
GGGTGATCTCGGCCTGGTTGCTCAGGCCGAGCTTTTGTTTGATGTTGTAGAGGTGGGTTCCGACCGTCGAGCCTGACAACTTCAGGGTGTCCGAGATTTGCACCACCGACTGCCCGCGCGCAAGTTGCACAAAGACCTCGAATTCACGCGCCGACAATTTTTCGACCGGCCCCTTGTCCCCACCGATGGCCTGCAGGGCGATGCGTTGCGCGATCTTGGCATCGACATAACGCTGGCCCTTGGCCACTGCACGAATCGCATCGATCAGTACCTCGGGGGCGCTGCGTTTGGACAGATAGCCCATGGCGCCAGCCTGTAGTGCCCGTATCGGATGGCTGATGTCCTCGTGCGCCGACAAGGCCAAAATGCGCACACGGCTGTCTTTGGCCGTGAGTCGTTTTATCGCCTCGATGCCGCCCATGCCGGCCATGGCGATGTCCATCACCACCACATCGGGCGCGGCCGCCTCGCACATCTGGCATGCCGCTTCACCGCTGTCGGCCTCGGCCACCACCTCGATGTCATCGCTGGCCTCAAGCAACAGTTTGAAACCGACCCGTACCACCGCATGGTCATCGACCAGCATGACTTTCAATTTATGCATCAATTTTCTTTGTGAGTGGCAAGCTGACCTTGATGAGCACACCACCGGGCTCCACCTGCTGCAGGACAAAACTGCCGCCCAAGGCCTGCGCGCGCTCGCGCATGCCCGACAGACCGTAATGCCCCTCGGTTTGAAACTGCGTCACCCGGCCAATGCCATCGTCACTCACCGCCAAGTGCAAGGATTGGTTTGACGCCGACAGCAGCACGTCAATGCGATTGGCCTGCGCATGGCGCAGCGCATTGTTCACCGCCTCCTGCACGATCCGAAAGACGGCGGTAGCCTGTTCGCCGTCCAGTTTGTCAAGCGCCTCAGGCAGGCTCGCGTTGACAAGCAAATCCGGATGGTGCAACTGGCTTTCTCCCAGCAGATCACGCAGCGCATCTTGCAAACCAAACTGATCTAGCGCCAGCGGGCGCAGTTTGGAAATCAAACGGTGCATGCCGTCGTATATTTGATCGGCGCAGTCCATCACCAACCGCGCCGACTGTTCGATGCTCGGATCCGTGCCGGCCGCGCGCCGGGCAATTGCCAGCCCTACGCTTTTGATGGCAGTGACTTGCTGCCCCAACTCATCATGCAACTCGCGCGAGATGGCGCCGCGCTCCTGTTCGATGCGGTTCTGAATAGCCTGCGTGAATTCCCGGTTTTCGGCCAATGCCAGTGCGGCCTCCCTTGCCTGCCGCTTGGCCTCGATGCTGTCCTGAACCGATTGCGCCATGTGGTTAAAGGCAGCACCAATCTGGCGCCCCTCGCGTCCAACCAATTCAGTCAGGCGCGTGCCGTAGTCACCGGCCGCCATGTCGCGCAAACCCTGTACGACCTGGTGCAAGGGCTTCAAGGCGCGCCCCATCAAGGCATACACGACAACATTACCCAGGACAAAGCCTGCCAGAACCATCCACAGCATCGGACGCAAGTCATCCCAGCCGTCGAGGACTGCACGCGAGGCGTCGGCCCGCAGCAACAGACGCCCGGTGGGCAAGCGAATTTCTTGCGGCAGCAAGGGTGGCGAGACGATGCTGGCGTACCAGAGCGGCGCTTCGCGCCCAACCTTGTAAACGGAGGGCGGTGAACTGAAGACCAGATTGTTCTGGTCGTCACGCAACTCGACTTCATTGGCCCGGATGCGCCCGACCTGGCCCAGGAAATCGGCCATGCCAGCAAGGCCACTGGTGCCGTACACCCATTGCATGCGCGAGAGCAGCTGGGTCGCCACCACATTGGCGCCCAGCACCTCGTCATGCACGCTGCGCCGGGTGTTGTCGATCTGCAAGCCAATCAGCACGGACGCAAAAATGGCCATCAGGACGGTGATGATCAAGTTGACCTGAAGGCGAAGGCTCATGACATTTTCATTTGGCAAAATTTGTTGTCCCGAAGCAGGACGCTTCTATGCCCAACAAGGCATTGATCATACTGAGCAAAGCCCGTGCCATGACTGCAGTCGAGACCGACACGGCCTGGGCCCAAAAATTCATGAAAATCATGAGGACCTATTCAGGCATTTCCTGATGTGCTGCACGCCTGACAACCCTAGACTGATTGCATCTTTCAAGGATGTGCACCATGTTTATTTTTCACCTCAAGTTGCCGGCCAAGTACCGGCCCAGTGCGCTGCCTCTTGTCCTGTTCGCGGCGCTGGCAGTGCCAGCGCTTGCGCAAAACGCGTCGGACCTGAGTCCGGTTGTGGTGACGGGTAGCCGGATCTGGCATTCAAGCTTTAATCTGCCGATGTCGATCAATGTGCTCAGCGCCGAACAGATTCAGGACGGTCAATTCATGGTCAATGCCTCGGAATCGCTCTCGCGCCTGCCGGGCATCGTGGCACCCAATACCAACCGTTTTTCGTCGGATCAGCTCATTTCGTCGCGTGGCTTCGGCGCACGCTCAGGCTTTGGCATACGCGGCATCCGCCTGTACGCCGACGGCATACCGCAAACCATGCCGGACGGCCAGGGCCAGTTGTCAACCTTCAGTCTGAGTTCGGCCGAACGCATGGAGGTCATGCGTGGCCCGTTTTCCGCGCTTTACGGCAACTCCTCGGGCGGTGTGGTCCAGATCTTCACGCGCGAAGGCAAGGGCACGCCACGCGTCAACGCCAGCGCCTACAGCGGCAGCTTCGGCACCTGGCGCACTGACTTGCAAGCCGAGGGCGCCAGCGGCGGCCTAGGCTACCTGATCGACGCCTCCCGCTACGAGAGCCAGGGCTACCGCGAGCACAACGCGGTGCAACGCGACCAGCTCAATGCCAAGCTGAGCTGGCAACTCGGTGGGCAAACCAAGGCCACCCTGGTACTTAACGGCCTGGACCAACCCTACAACCAGGACCCACAGGGCCTGACACGGGCCCAACTCGAAGCCGACCGGCACCAGATACAAAGCGATGCGCTCAAGTACAACGCTGGTGGTAACAAATCACAAACGCAGGCCGGTTTGAATCTGGAACATCGGCTGAGCAACGAAGATGCGGTGCAGGCGATTGTATGGACCGGCATCCGCCAGACCATGACGCGCGGCTCGACTGCCTTTAACGCGGCGCCTGTCATCAAGGGCTCCGGCGGAATCGGCTACATCGACCGCGACTTCGCTGGAACCGACTTGCGTTGGAGCCATGAGGCCACAACACCAACCGGTCCCCTGACCCTGACCCTGGGTCTGACTTACGAGCGCATGTTCGACCTGCGTACCGGCTACGAAAACAACGCCGGTGTACAGGGTGTTTTGCGGCGCGACGAAAACAATATTGCTGCCAGTTCAGGCCAGTACCTGCAAGCCGAGTGGGCGTTGGGGAAAGACTGGACGCTCAGCGGCGGCGTGCGCCGCAGCCTGATCAATTACGAGAACCGGGACCGCTACATCGCCAGTTCCGCCAGCACGACCAATCCCGACGACAGTGGGACGGCCAGCTACGCCAACACCAGTCCGGTGCTTGGACTCATCTACCACCTCAACCCAAGCGTCAACCTCTATGTCAATGCCGGCAAAGGATTCGACACACCTGCCTTCATCGAACTGGCCTACAAGGCAAACGGTGCCAGCGGCCTGAACTTCGCGCTGCAGCCCTCGAGCAGCGTGAATTTTGAGACCGGTGTCAAAGCACTCGTGGGGCGCAGCACGCTCGTCAACCTGGCACTGTTCAAGATCAGCACGGACCAGGAGATCGTCGTTGACACCAGCGTGGCGAGTCGTTCGGTTTACGCCAACGCCGGCAAGACCGGTCGCACCGGACTGGAGTTGTCGATTGACAGCGATCTGGGCAACAACCTCAAAGCCAGTCTGGCCTATTCTCTGCTGAACGCGCGTTTCGAAGAATCGTTCAAGAGTTCCTCAAAAACCATCAACAGCGGCAATCAAATTCCCGGTACACCCCGAACAACGCTGTATGGCGAACTGGCCTGGAAGCACCCGGCCAGCGGCTTCTCGACCGCGATCGAGGCGCGTTACAGCGACAAGGTTTATGTCGATGACCAGAACTCAGACGCCGCCGCATCCTATACCGTGCTCAACTGGCGCGGTGGCTTCGAACAGCGCCTGGGCGCTGTTCGCCTGAGCGAATTCCTGCGTATTGAAAATCTGGGCGACAAGGATTATGTCGGGGCCGTACTGGTCAACAGCAGCACACCGTTCACCCCGGCGCCGGGGCGCAACTATGTCCTCGGCGTCAACGCCAGCCTCGCCTTTTGATGATGCGCCAAAACGCCCGCCTGTCATTTGCCGCGCTGGTCTGGCTGCTGCTGGCCAGTTGGCTGGCGCAAGCCGCGCCAGTAGACGACGCGCGCTTGCGCGCGGCCGCAAGCGACTCGGAAAACTGGCTCAGCTATGGCCGCGACTACACCAACCAGCGCTTCTCACCGCTAAAGCAAATCAACCGCGAATCGGTTTCGCAATTGGTTCTACGCTGGATCTACCAGAGCGGCACCAGCGCCACGTTTCAGGCTACACCACTGGTGGTTGATGGCGTGATGTATTTGTCGATGCCCTTCAACCACGTAGCCGCCATCGATGCGCTCAGCGGGCGCGAGTTGTGGCGCTATCAGCACAAGCGCAAGTCCGACAAAATGTGCTGCGGGCCGGCCAATCGCGGGGTCTCGGTGGCCTACGGCAAAGTGTTCATGGGTACGGTCGATGCGCGCCTGATCGCGCTCGACGCCAAGACCGGGAAAATCGCCTGGGACACGCCGCTGGCCAGCGACGAAGGCCCGTCCGAGAAGACCGATCAATTGGCGCTCAATGACGCGCTGCGCGGCCACACCGCCACCGGCGCCACCGGCGTTGGCGCCAACATGGCGCCGCTGGCCTTCAACGGCAAAATCATCATCGGCATCACCGGCGTCGGCTATGGTCTGCATCTGGAGGGCGACCGACCGAATGCGCCGCTGGGCGCCGTTGTCGGCTTCGCCGGCAGCTACGGGCGCCCCGGCTTTTATGCCGCCTTCGATGCCGCCACCGGGGAGCGTGTATGGCAATTCGACACCATTGCCAAGTCAAACTGGGAAGGCGCATTTCGGCCCTTGACGCCCGACGGTATGCCACTGCACCGCGATACAACGCAAGAGCGCCGTGAGCTGGCGAAGTATCCCGATGCAGCCCGCCACGGTGGTGGCTCAGCCTGGACCACGCCAGCCTTCGATCCGCTCACCGGAACCCTGTTTGTTGGCACCGGCAACCCCTCGCCGCAGATGGATGACGTCTCGCGCCCGGGCGATAACCTCTACAGCGTATCGCTGGTGGCGTTGGACGCCAACACCGGCAAGCTCAAATGGTTTTACCAGCAGGTGCCGCACGATGTCTGGGGCTACGATGTCGCGAGCCCGCCGCTGCTGTTTGATCTGCCCAGCGACAAAGGTGTGATTCCGGCCATAGGGCAGGCTTCCAAAATGGGCTGGTTCTATGTGCATGACCGGCGCAGCGGTGAACTGCTCTACAAGTCCGAGCCCTTCGTGCCGCAGATCAACCTGTTTGCGCGTCCTACACCCGAAGGCGTGCGCGTGGCACCCGGCGCGCTGGGTGGGTCGAACTGGACACCGGTTGCATTCAACGCAGAATCGGGCCTGGTCTATGTCGCCGCCTCGCACAGCCCGACCCGCTATGCGGTACACGAGATCGCCGCCACAGCGGACAAACCGGCATTGCGCTACTCCTCTCTCGAACCCATCGACGAGCCGAACTGGGGCACCCTGAGCGCGATCTCGACACGCGAACAGGGTCGCATCCGCTGGCAGCACAAGACCGCACAACCAATGGTCGGCGGCGTGCTGGCGACAGCCGGCGGCCTGGTGTTTACTGGTGAGGGTAGCGGCTTTTTGAGCGCCTTTGACGCCGACTCTGGCGCACTGCTGTGGCAGTTCCAGTGTGGCGCCGGCGTCAACGCGCCGCCGGTTTCCTACGCTGTGGACGGGGTTCAATACATTGCCGTGGCGGCCGGAGGCAATGCCAACTTTGGTTTCAAACAAGGAGGTGCGCTGCTGGTATTCGCGCTGCCCGGGCGACACTGACTTCTCCCGGCCGCTACGGCACAACAGCCGTTGTTACAACGGCAGGTGTTGCGTGTTCGCATGTTGCGGTTTGACACACTTCACAGGGTTAACACGGATCGTACAAACCCTAGTTTCAATCCAGTTGTTAAGGACTAGAGTTTGAGCCGCAGTACCTTTTGCGCTCGTCGGCACGGCGAGCTCGCTGGAAGCCAAGCAGTTTCGTGGGGCTTAGAACGAGGGCTTTGGAAGTGCTTGACCCGCCTGGCACAAGTATTGCTGTTTCGATGCCTGTTGAGCACGTCATAGCGGGCTCGACAGAACATAAATCAATTTGGAGACATGATGAAACGAACCTTAAGCTATCTATTCGTAGTGGGGGTCTTCCTCGGCTTGACGACGGGCCTTGCTGGAGCGCGCGTCACCGACAAGGACATCCAAAACGATGCCAGCACCGTCGGTGATGTCGTGAGCTACGGCATGGGCACAAAGCTGCAGCGGTACAGCCCATCAACCAAGATTGACACCAAGAACGTCAAAGATCTGGTGCCAGCCTGGTCTTTCTCTTTTGGCGGTGAAAAGCAGCGCGGCCAGCAGTCACAACCGGTCGTTCACAACGGCAAGATGTTCGTGACCGGTTCCTACTCGCGTGCCTGGGCGCTCGATTCCAAGACCGGCAAGAAGCTGTGGGAATACAACCATAAGCTGCCCGATGGCATCATGCCCTGCTGCGACGTGATCAACCGCGGCGGCGCCCTGTACGAAAACCTGTTTATTTTCGGAACACTGGATTCGGTTCTGGTGGCTCTGGATCAGGATACCGGCAAGGTGGTCTGGAAAGAAAAAGTCGGTGACTACGCTGAAGGCTACTCGATCACCGCCGTGCCAGTCATCGCCAAGGGTCTGGTCATCACCGGCATGGCGGGCGGCGAATTTGGCGTGGTAGGCCGTGTCACCGCGTTCGACGCCAAGACCGGCAAGCAGGTCTGGATGCGCCCGACGGTTGAAGGTCATATGGGCAGCAAGGACGGCAAGGACAATGGCATCTCGGGAACCACCAACGCGACCTGGCCGGGCGACCTGTGGAAGACCGGTGGCGCCTCGCCGTGGATGGGTTGCTCGTTCGATCCCGAAACCAATCTGGCCTATTGCGGCACTGGCAATCCCGGACCGTGGAACTCGGCACTGCGCCCGGGTGACAACCTGTTCTCGTGCTCGACCGTCGCCATTGACGTTGACACCGGCAAGATTGCCTGGCACTTCCAGCACACACCCAACGACGGCTGGGATTTTGACGCGATGACCGTTGACATTCTGTACACCGATAAGGCCGGCCGCAAACTGATTGGTAAGCCCGACAAGAACGGCTTCTTCTATGTACTGGACGCCAAAACCGGTGCCTTCGTACGCGGCTTCCCCTTCGTCAAAAAGCTGACCTGGGCCACGGGTCTGGACCCGAAGACCGGTCGCCCGCTGTTTGTCCCGGAAAACCGGCCTGGCGATCCGGTCAAGAGCGCCGACGGCAAGAAGGGCACCAGCGTGTTCACAGCGCCGTCCTTCCTCGGTGGCACCAATCAACAGGGGTCTGCTTACAGCCCGGATACCGGCCTGTTCTACGTGCCAACCACCGAATGGGGTATGGAAATCTGGAATGAACCGGTTGCCTACAAGAAGGGCGCTGCCTATCTGGGCGCCGGCTTCACCATCAAGAAGGTGTTCGATGATTACATTGGCGCCCTGCGTGCGATCGACCCGGCCACCGGCAAGATAGTCTGGGAAGTGAAGGATCCGGCACCACTGTGGGGTGGCGCACTGGTGACCAAGGGCAATCTGGTGTTCTGGGGTACGCCGCACGGCGAACTGAAAGCCGCCGACGCCAAGACCGGCAAGGTGCTCTGGTCGTTCCAGACCGGCTCCGGCATTATTGCCCCGCCAATCAGCTGGGAGCAGGACGGCGAGCAGTACATATCGGTGGTCAGCGGTTGGGGCGGTGCTGTTCCACTCTGGGGTGGCGATGTAGCCAAGCAAGTGGCCGACATCACCCAGGGTGGCATGACATGGGTCTTCAAGTTGCACAAGAGCAAGTAATCGGGGGCGTTAGGTTGGGTGGATCGTTGACAACAACGATCCACCATCGTATGAAGATCGGCGCAACAGGGGTTGCCGCCGATCCTTTGTTCTGCGCCGACATCATCACAGACACGCGTCATCTAACGAGGATTTCACAATGCTTCAAGGGTCTGTTTTCTCGCAGTTGCCGAACAGATTTGCGCCACTCGGACGTGTAGTTGCTGCGTGCGGCACACTGGCACTGGCCTTTCTATTTGCAGCACCGGTCGCCCGTGCCCAGGATAAAACAGCATTGCAGAAAGTTCAGCAGAGCGGCGTCCTGACGGTTGCCCTGTATAAGGATTTCGCGCCCTTCTCCGACAACGGCAAAGGCATTGACGTCGATTTGGCAGAAGCGCTAGCGGCCAAGCTTGGGGTGAAGATGACACCTCTGTGGTTTAGCGCCGGCGATGATGTGGATGGCGATCTGCGCAAGATGGTCTGGAAGGGCACACCCATCGGCTACGGACCGGCCAACCTCATGATGCACGTGCCAGTCGATCCACAGTTCATGGCCAAAGTCGATCAGGTCAAGATCTTCGCTGCCTATCACCGGGAGCGCTTTGCGGTCGGGCGTCGACTGGAGGCGCTACCGGATCTGGAGAACCTTGAGCCCTTCGAAAAACTGTCGCTGGGCGTGGAAGGCGAAAGCATGGGCGCACTCGTCATGCTGTCCGCTGACAACGGACGCTACCGCGAAAAACTGAAGATTTTCAAAAGCACCGAGGACGCCATCGCAGCACTGAAATCGGGGGCTGTGGCGGCCGTGCTGGGGCAGCAAGGTGAGTTGGAGAACGGCGTCGGCTCCGACGCCCGCTTCGCCATCGATTTGCCGCCAAATCAGCTTCTGAAGATGCAGCAATGGCGCATTGGCCTGGCGGTCAAGAGAGAAGATGTCGAGCTGAGCAAAGCACTTGAAATGGCCATGAATGAACTGATGACTGATGGCACCGTGACGCGCATCGTGCAGGGTTACGGCTTGAAGCATCGTCAGCCCTGAAAGCCTTTGACCCCAGCAACGAACACAAAGTGAGTCGTTGTGAAGCACATCGAACGCCGCATCCCTCGCGCTACAGCTTGTATAGCGGACGCAGGACAGTGGCACGCCAATTGCTGTAAGCCTGCATCGATTTTTTTCCATTAGTCAGGAGACTTTTCATGAGATTCAAGACAACCATCATTTGTGGCTGTTTCATATTCACCGCCGCAGCGCTTGCGCCTTTGCACGCACTGGCACATGGCGATGTCACGCCGCAGGCGGTCGACACACACACACTGCCGCCATTGGGCGATGAGATGCGCAGCGAAAACCCATATCGCGGTCTGGCCGAAGCGGTCAAGGTCGGGGTTTCGGCCTACACCCAGAACTGTGCGCGCTGTCATGGCCTTGAGGCGGTATCGGGCGGAATGTCACCTGACTTGCGTGAACTCGACACCGAGTGCCTGGATCAGAAGGACGAAACCAAGAAGAAGGCTTGTTTCAAGGAAGTCGATGAATTTTTCATGGCCATCACCATGAAGGGCAAGGTCCGCAACGGCACGGAAAAAATGCCTGCGTTCCAAGGAACTTTCAATCAGGAAGCAGTCTGGGCCATAAAGACCTATCTGGAGACGCGGCACCCGGAAAACTAATTGGAGATACGCAGCATGAAACTCAAATTGTTCGTTTCTTTCACCTGCGGCGTACTGGCGAGCGTCGCACTGGCAGCCGATCCAAGCTACCGCAACGACATCGGTCCGCTGATCAAGGCGCAATGCATTGAATGCCATGGTGACGATTCACCCTCTCTGGCCGACTTTTTGCTGGAACAGGAAAAGTTCAAAAAGGACAAGCAAGGCCCCCGCATAAGCAGCTACGGCGATCTTATCCAGTTGATCGGCTGGCCCGACTCGGGTGCACTGATGCGACGACTTGACGACGGCGCCAACACGCCAAACAAAAAGCCTGGCAATATGTACCGGCATTTGGGAGAAACAGACACAATTCGGGCCACCAACCTCAAACTCATCAAAGCCTGGGTCGGTGACGGCGCGTGGAATCTCAGCCGCTGGGAAAAAAAGGAAGATGTCCCGGCGATCACCAAAGAGCAGATGGACAAGTTCAAACTCGGCTATTGATTCACTCCAATTCGATCAGGGAAAATCCGGCTCGCATGGGACGTGACTACAAGCGCAATCGACACGACCATGAAACCAAGTTCCCTGCTCCACTATCGTTTCCGGAAGCTCAGTTTGCGGCAAGCCCCGCTGCTGGCCTGGGTCTGCCTAGTTGCTTCGGTTTGGCTGCTAGCCGCTTCCTGTGCGCTGGCCGGCGTGATGACCCGCAACGAACTGGCCCAACGTTTTCCAGCGCCCTACATCATTGGCGAAAAAGACACCCAAATGCCGGTCTGGCCAATCTTTGAGCCGAACTTTCAGCAAAAAGAAAGTGCCAATCAACTGGTGGGCTACGTCTTTGAATCAATCGATCTGGCACCCGTGCCGGGATTTTCCGGGGTGCCGATCAACCTGCTGATTGCCATGGATCAGCGCGGCAACTTTCTCGATGTCAAAGTGCTGTCGCAGCACGAGCCGGTGTTCGTCGGCGGCCTCGGCGAAGTGCCGATGCACGCCTTCGTCGATCAATACAAGGGGCTCTCGCTGAAACAGAACATCAAGATCCTGGTTGGTCCGCACGGACAAAAGAACATCTCGCCGCAGGCGGCCGAACTCGATGGAATCACTCGAGCCACGGCTTCGCTGCGCATCATCAACCAGAGCATCCTGTCCTCGGCGCTCAAGGTGGCGCGCAAGAAGCTCGGTTTTGCCGAAGGCCGCGACCCCGAACTGATTGCCCGCATCAAACGCGATGTGATGGAATCGCACACGGTCAAGGCGTTGCGTGATGACGGTCTGATCCAGCACTTTGTGCTCAGCAACGCCGATGTTGAGAAGAAGTTTGCCAGCGGCAACGGCGGTGGCCTGGACAGCGAGGCGCTGGCCCATCCGCAGGATCCCTTCATCGATCTCTACCTGGCCTATGTCTCGGTTCCGGCGATCGGGCGCAACCTCTTGAGCGAAGCTTCCTGGAACAAGCTGCAGAGCCGGATTGAACCCGACGACCACGCCATCCTGGTGATGTCCCGGGGGCGCTACAGCCTGACCGGCGACGACTTCCTGCGCGGCAGCGCGCCGGACCGCATCGTGCTCAAGCAGGATCAGTTGCCCATTGAGATGCGCGACCTCAATCTCGAACTGACACTGAAGGACGAGATCGCTGCGGGGCTTGAGCGCGAGACGCTTGCCGTCTTCAGGATCATCGGTCGCTCCGGCATGGACCCCTCGCATCCGCTGGACTTCGTGCTGCCGGTGACACGTCTGAAGGGCATGATTTTTCCGGAGCGCATCGTCCAGGATTTCAGCCTCAGCCTGACGCTGCCCGAGCGCTTTTACACGGTACCCGAAGGCGACAACAAATCCTGGCAAGGCAGCTGGCGCGAACGCCGTGGCGAAGTCCTGATTCTACTGCTCGGCTTGACCCTTCTCACCATCGCACTGACCTTGCAAAAGAAGCTGGTCGCGCAGCAGCGCCGCTTTACGCTGTTCAGAACTGCCTTTTTGCTGTTCACCCTGTTGTTCGTCGGCTGGTATGCGCAGGGCCAACTCTCCATCGTCAACCTGACCAGCGTGTTGCAGGCGCTGATGGCGGGACGCAGTCTGAGCTTTTATCTGTACGACCCGATGACCGTGACGCTGTCGGCCTTCACTTGCATCTCGTTGGTACTGTGGGGGCGCGGAACTTTTTGCGGATGGCTGTGCCCGTTTGGCGCACTCCAGGAATTCGTCGCCAAGTTGGGCCCGTTGCTCAAGATCCGCCCGATCCGGCTCACGCCCGAAACCGACCGCCGCCTGAAGCGGATCAAGTACCTGCTGCTGGCTGGCATTGTGCTCAGTGCGGCCCTGTCATCGAACATCACGGATCTGGCCGTCGAACTCGAGCCTTTCAAGACCGCCATCACCCTCAATTTCGTGCGAGCCTGGCCTTTTGTCGTCTATGCCTTGGGCTTGCTGCTGGCCAATTTATTCATCTACAAATTCTTCTGTCGCGTACTTTGCCCGTTTGGCGCCGCTCTGGTGCTGCTTGGCCGCCTGCGAATATTCAAATGGATTCCGCGGCGCAGCGAGTGCGGCACACCCTGCCAGACTTGTAACCATCGCTGTCCCTACCAGGCGATCACACCGCTTGGCAAGATTCAGTACGACGAATGCTTTCAGTGCATGGATTGCGTCGTCATCTATGCCAGCGATGAAAAATGCGCGCCGCTCATGATGGCCAAGAAACGCGCACGGATCGTTCCGATCCAGCCCCTGCAACCACTCTAAGGAGCCACGATGCAACGACGTACCCTGCTATCGGCCACCCTCGGTTTGGGCGCGTTGACGGGATTGAGTGGTCTGGCCGTCCGTGGAAGTCACGAATCGCTTGCCGGGTTGCGCCTGCACAGCGGCTGCAGCCTGGCATTCGGCACCACAGTGTCGATCAAAGTCTTGCACACCAACACCCAGCTAGCCCAGACCGCCATTGAGTGCGCCTTGCAGCAGGTGCGCAAGATCGACACGCTGATGAGTCTGCACCAGCAAGCCAGCCAGCTTTTTCAACTCAACCAGCGTGGCAGCCTGGACCAACCGCACGACCATCTGCTACGGGTCCTGACATTCACACAGCGCTTGTCGGCCTTGACGGACGGCGCCTTCGACATCACGGTACAGCCGCTGTGGCAAGTCTTTAAACGGGCCAGTGCCCAGGGCACACTGCCGACGCCAACCGAGATCGCTACGGCCAAAGCGCTTGTCAACTGGCGGCGCGTTGAACTGGGCGAGCGGCGCATACAACTCGGCGCGCCAGGCATGGCTATCACCCTCAACGGTGTGGCGCAGGGTTACGCGGTCGATCTGGCCATGGCAGCATTGCTCGAACATGGCGTGCAGCATGCCCTGCTCGACACTGGCGAGTTCGGCGCCATCGGCAGCAAGGCGCAGAACCAGGCCTGGTTGCTGGGCGTGGGTCACCCAAGGCAGCACGATTGCATGGCCGCCACACTAAAAATGGACAGCCGCAAAGTTGCCACCTCGGGCGACTATGAAACGTTTTTCAGTCCGGACTTTGTTCACCACCACATCTTTGACCCAGACAGCGGTGATTCACCGCTGGAACTGGCGAGTGTGACGGTGGTCGCGCCGACCGGCCTGCTGGCCGATGGACTCTCCACCGCTTTCATGGTCATGGGAACTGACAAGTCCCTGGCGCTGGCGGAGCAAATGCAGGATGTGGACGCGTTGCTGATCGACAAGCACGGTGCCATGCGGGCAACATCAAATTTCCCGGTCTTGTCGACATGAACTTGGCACCTGCTAAGCTATGTGGCAATGACATGAAAAATGGGATCAAGGCGTGACGCTGAACGTAACTTCAATCTGTAAATCGTTCGGACGCCGCCAGGCCCTGGACGATGTCAGCCTGAGGGTGGCTGAAGGTGAATTCGTCGTGCTGCTGGGCCCCAATGGAGCGGGCAAAACGACCTTGTTTCAAATCCTGTCAGGCCTGTTCGTTGCGGACCGCGGGCAAGCTGTGATTGGCGATGCGGATATCGGCAGCGCGCCGATCGCGGCACTAGCCCAACTGGGCATCGTGTTCCAGCAACCGGCGCTCGACCTGGACCTCAGCGTCAGCGCCAATCTGCAGTTTCAGGCTGACTTGCACGGCATAGCGCGCGTTGAAGCACGGCGGCGCATCGCCGCCTGCCTGACGCGCTTCGGCCTGACCGAGCGCGCACATGACACGGCCCGGGTTCTCTCCGGCGGCAACCGGCGCAAGGTTGAACTGGCGCGCGCCCTGCTGACACGGCCCAGCTTGCTATTGATGGATGAGGCCACAGTCGGTGTCGACCCCGCTTCGCGGATGCAGATCATTGCCGATGTCAAAGCGCTGTGCAAGGAACAGAGCATGGCCGTCCTGTGGGCCACACACTTGGTCGACGAAGCCGACAGCGCCGACCGCATCATCGTGCTTGCCAAGGGACGGGTGCAATTCGATGGCCAGGCCGCCGCGATGATGTCTAGCCAGCAATGTGCAACATTAACCGACGCGTTCCTGCGTCTGACCCAATAATCAAACGGAGCGTCAATTCATGTCCCTCAAGATGCAAGACCTGAAGATCGTCTACACCTTTCTGATCGCAACCGGTTTGTCCCTAGTGCTGTCGATGACGGCGTCAGCCAAGCAAACCGGCCAAGTCTTCATCTCCAGCGAGAAAGACAATGTGATCACGGTGCTCGACGGCAAGTCGCAGAATCAGGTAACTGTGATCAAAGTTTGCAAGCGCCCGCGCCACATGCAATTGACGCAGGATCGTCAACGCCTGATCGCGGCCTGCGGCGATGACGGCAACGCCGTCGTGATCGATGTCGCGAGCAAGAAGGTCATCGACAAGATCAAGTTGCAGGAAGGCGTTGAAATATTCGACCTGTCACCCGACGGCAAGCGGCTTTATTTCTCCAACGAAGACTCAGCTTCGATCGTGGGCGTCGATCTGGTCGGCAAGAAAGTGATCAGCCAGGTCAAAGTCGGCGAAGAGCCCGAGGGCGTGCTGGTGACGCCGGATGGCAAGACGCTGTACGCGACCTCCGAAGTTGCCAGCCTGGTCCATGTAATCGACCTGGCCAGTGGCAAGATCATCAAGAGCGTCGAAGTCGGCAAGCGCCCGCGCCGACTGGCACTGACACCCGACGGCAAGGAGCTGTGGGTCACGAACGAAATGAGCGCATCGGTGAGCATCCTGCGCACCAGCGACCACAGCGTCGCTGAAACCCTGAAATTCGAAGCCAAGGGCTTCCGCCCGGACGACATCACACCCGTTGGCATGTCGCTGTCGGCTGACGGCAAGACCGCTTTCATCGCACTGGGTCGGGCCAATCATGTGGCGGTGGTCGATGTGAGCAGCCGCAAGGTGCGCAGCCTGATCCTGGTCGGCAAGCGCGCCTGGGGTCTGGCCGTCTCGCGCGACAACAAGACGCTGTATGTTGCCAACGGCATGTCGGATGATGTATCGGTAGTTGATGTCGCCAGTGGCCGCGCCGTCAAGACTGTCAAGGCCGGTCGTGTGCCGCACAGTGTGGTGATCGATGACTGAGGAGCACCACTCTTTCAGTCTCGGTTGGCGCGCTCTGGTCTGTGCGCTGCTTGGGGCAGTCAGC
>Ga0194060_10001784_pt1 | contig 15410 bp, 13 predicted proteins | sample SepL225m_MetaG_FD_163427 | JGI IMG/M metagenome (GOLD analysis project Ga0194060, IMG submission 163427) | Anoxic zone freshwater microbial communities from boreal shield lake in IISD Experimental Lakes Area, Ontario, Canada - Sep2016-L222-5m | ecosystem: Environmental > Aquatic > Freshwater >...
AAGTACGTGTCGGAAATCAACACCAACAACTGGCCGCCCAACGTTGAAGGCTGAGACCGGAGAACCATGAGCATGAAATACAAATCGCAAGCGGTCGCAAAAATCTACTTTATCGGGGCCATCGGCCTGTTCGTGGCACAGATCCTGTTCGGCCTGATCATGGGCCTGCAGTACGTGATCGGGGATTTCCTGTTCCCGATCATTCCCTTCAACGTGGCGCGCATGGTGCACACCAACACGCTGATCGTCTGGCTGCTCATGGGTTTCATGGGCTCGGCCTACTACCTCGTACCGGAAGAGACCGAGACCGAGCTGTTCAGCCCGAAACTGGCCATCGCCGCGTTCTGGATCTTCCTCGTCGCCGCCGGCCTCACGGTGGTGGGCTACCTGCTGGTCCCCTATGCCACTCTAGCGAAAATGACCGGCAACGAGCTGCTGCCTACCATGGGGCGCGAGTTCCTGGAACAGCCGACCATCACCAAGATCGGCATTGTCATCGTCGCACTGGCCTTCTTGTTCAACCTCACCATGACGATGTTGAAGGGACGCAAGACCGCCATCACGCTGGTGCTCATGTTCGGCCTCTGGGGCCTGGCGATTTTCTTCCTGTTCTCCTTCTACAACCCGGATAACATCGTCAAGGACAAGTTCTACTGGTGGTGGGTGGTGCATCTTTGGGTCGAAGGGGTGTGGGAACTCATCCTCGGCGCCATCCTCGCATTCGTGCTCATCAAGGTAACCGGCGTCGATCGCGAAGTGATCGAGAAGTGGTTGTACGTGATCATCACCCTGACGCTGGCCACCGGCATCATCGGCACGGGCCACCACTACTTCTGGATAGGCACGCCCGAATACTGGCAATGGTGGGGGTCGATCTTCTCCGCGCTGGAACCCATCCCCTTCTTTGCCATGACCCTGTTCGCCTTCAACATGGTCAACCGCCGCCGCCGGGAGCACCCGAACAAGGTCGCAACGCTGTGGGCACTGGGCACCGGCGTGATGTCCTTTCTGGGCGCCGGCGTGTGGGGTTTCCTGCATACGCTGTCGCCGGTGAATTTTTACACGCACGGCACGCAGATCACCGCGGCCCACGGGCACATGGCGTTCTACGGCGCCTACGTGATGGTGGTGCTCACCATGATCTCCTACTCGATGCCGCTCATGCGCAACCGGGCTGCCAACTCGAACTTCGCCCAGGTGGTGGAAACGTGGAGCTTCTGGCTGATGACCGTTTCCATGGTGTTCATCACTCTGTTCCTCACAGCCGCCGGTATACTCCAGGTGTGGCTGCAGCGCGTGTCGGCGACGCCCATGTCCTTCATGGAAGCGCAGTCGCAACTCTCGCTGTTCTACTGGCTGCGTGAAGCCTCCGGCGTGATTTTCATGATCGGCCTGGTGGTCTATGTCTGGAGCTTCTTCTGCAAGGGCGAAGCGGCCAAGGCATGAACACGCGGCAAGTCCAGCCTGCCAAGACCCCGGCCTCGCGGCCGGGTCTTGTTTGTTCGCGAACGGGAGTCCGGTAATGGATATGCGTGCGCCGGCGTTGCGGCTTCCCTACTACGAGGCGGCGGGCAACGAGATTGCGCTGTTCGAGCGCGCCTGGAAAAACCAGTTACCGGTACTCATCAAGGGGCCGACCGGGGTCGGCAAGACGCGCTTTGTCGCGCACATGGCGGCGAAACTGGGGCTGCCGCTGTTTACGGTGGCCTGCCACGACGATCTCACGGCCGCCGACCTGGTCGGCCGGCACCTGATCGGCGAGGGCGAAACCTACTGGTCCGACGGCCCGCTCACGCGCGCCGTGCGCCAGGGCGGCATCTGCTACCTCGACGAAGTCGTCGAGGCGCGCAAGGACACCACGGTCGTCATCCACCCGCTGGCCGACCACCGGCGCTTCCTGCCGATAGACCGCACGGGCGAGACACTGAGCGCCCCGCCGGCCTTCATGCTGGTGATTTCCTACAACCCGGGCTACCAGAACTTCCTCAAAGGCATGAAGCCTTCGACGCGGCAACGCTTCATCAGCCTGCGCTTCGACTTCCCCACGGCGGAGCGCGAGGAAGCGATCCTGGTCAGCGAGACCGGCTGCGAGGCGTCGGTGGCAAAACGCCTGGTCGCGATCGGCGGGGCCTTGCGCGCGCTCAAGGATGTGGACCTGGAAGAAGTGGCCAGCACGCGCCTGTTGGTCTACGCGGCCCTGCTGATTCGCGACGGGCTCGATCCGGTCGAGGCCTGCCGGGCAGCACTGGTGGAAAGCCTGACCGACGATACCGAAGTGGGCGCCGCGCTGCTGGAGGTCGTCCTTGCCACCTTCGGCCGATGAGGACCCCGGTCTCGGTCTGGCGGTAACAGCCGAAGTCCTGTTCCTCGCCAACCTGCTTGTTGCGCCGGGCATTGCCTTTCTGGCGCTGATCTGGATGCGGCGCCGCTACCCCGACGTATCGGCGCTCGCGCGCTGCCACATAGACCAGGCTTTTTTCGCCAGCCTCTGGAGCGGCATGCTTCTGGTGGTGGCCACCGGTGCCTTGCTGGCGCTCGGCGGCCTGGCGTGGAAGTGGACCTGGGTCACGGTCGTCCTCTACTTCACCTGCATACACTCGACCCTGATCCTGTTTGGGGTTGTGGGCCTCGCCAAGGCGCAGGCCGGCCGGACCTACACCTATCCACTGCTGGGCCCTCGCGGTGGCCGCAGTGGTTGACACGCGGGTGATAGCGCTGCGCGATGAGTCCGCCCGGTCGGCGGCGGGCTCGACCGGCGCAATGCAGCGCCAGCGCCTGTATTTCCAGATTGGCTTTTTCGTGCTCTTTGTCCTGGCGCCGGTGTTCGACGTGTTCCGCTACGACCTGGCGGCCGGACACGCCATCATTTTTGGCCAGCCCTGGCGTCTGGGTCTGGAGGACTTTTTCGCCGGCCGCATCGATGCGACCCAGGCGGGGCTGGGCCTAATGCTGCGGCTGTTCTTGCCGCTGCTGGGCGGCGGCGCACTGTTCATCGCCGCCGCATGGCGCTGGGGACGGCTGTACTGCGGCTGGCTATGCCCGCACTTTTCGGTAGTCGAGACCATCAACCTCGTCATGCGCCACGCCAGCGGCAAGCCCAGCGTCTGGGAGAGCAAACCCCTGCCGGCGCGCAATCCCGACGGCAGCGCGTTCGCAGTCGATGCGCGCTGGTGGCTGGTCACGGTGCCCCTGGCGGTCGCCTTCGCCATGCTCTGGGCCGTCGTGCTGCTGACCTATCTTATTGCGCCCGCCGAGGTCTACGGCAATCTGCTGCACCTGGCGCCGACGCGCAACCAGGCCGTTTTCGAGGGCGTCGGTACCATCGTGCTGTCGCTGGAGTTCCTGTTCGCGCGACACCTGTTCTGCCGCTACGGCTGCGCGGTGGGCCTGTTCCAGAGCCTCGCCTGGATGACCAACCGCGGCGCCATGGTGGTGGGTTACAAGCGTGAACGCGCGTCCCGCTGCGCCCAGTGCAACCGTTCGATCGGGGCGCCCGCCTGCGAGGTCGTGTGCCCGATGCGCCTCAAACCGCGCACCGCCAAGAACCAGATGTTCACCTGCACCCAGTGCGCGCAGTGCGTCGCGGCCTGCGCCAGCGTGCAGCAGCCCTCGGGCTCGCTGCTGGCGTGGGTGGAGCACGAGAACGCGCGGCGCAACGAGGCGCAGGTGAGCCTCACCGGCAACAGAGACTGACGCATGGAAGAATTCGTCGGCACGCTCTGGAACCGGCTGGTCACCCGCGCCGCGCGCCGTGATCACCCCGAGGCATCGGTCGGCCTGGAGGAGGTGGAGAAAATGCTCGGCGTGCTGTTCCGCGCCCTGGGGGGCGACGCCGGCCTGCGCGTCACGGCGGCAGCCGATCAGCGCCACGGCGCACGGCGGCGGCTGCTCGATCGCATCGCCGGCAGCGGCGAAAAATCGCCGCGCGCCGCCCTGGACGGGATGACCCTGCGGCTGCCGCCACGGATCGCGCTGTTTGCGCAGCGCGAACTCAATCGCGACCTCTACCTCTGGCTGATTGCCGCGGCGGCGCACGAACCCGAACCCTCCGACGACGCATGGATCGTGCGCAACCAGATCGCCACGCTGCGCGCCCTGTCGCGCTACCCGGGCCTGGGCCCGCGCTATCGAAGGCTGGTGGCCGCCGTGCTCGCCGAGCGCATCGACCCGGCCGCCATGCCGGCCGACGAAGCCGCGCAGGAGAATGCCGTGCGCCAGGCACTGCTCGAACCGGGAACGGTGACGCGTCTTGCGCCACTGCAAGGCTCGCGCGCCAAACAACTGCAGCCGGTGCCGCTGTGGCTCTACCCCGCGCCGGACACGCCGCCGGCCGCCTGCGCGCACACGCCTCGCGCGGAGGGCGGAGGACGGCCCAAGACCCAGGCCGATGCCGAGGCCGGGCGCAAGCAATACCAGGCCGAGCGCACCGAGACGCCGGAAAACGAATCGCCTTTGCTGCTGCTGTTTCGCGCCGAAAGCCTGTTGTCCTGGGCCGAGTACGTCAAGGTCAACCGTGCCCTGGACGACGACGAGAATCCGGACGCGGCACGCGCCGCGGCGAACATGGACCGGCTGAGCGTGGCCGCCGACGACGGCCAGTCTGTTGCCTCCACGGTGCGCTTCGACCTCGATCTGCCGTCGGCCGCCGAGGACGACGCGCCGCTGGGCGCGGGCATCGCGTTGCCCGAATGGGATCATCGACGCGGCGAGCTCAAGCCGGACTATTGCCGCCTGCAGCGCCTGGTGGCCCGCAGCGCGGCGCCCCTGCCGCTGCCGGAGCACCTGCGCCGGCCCGCGCGCAAGCTCAGAAATCAGTTTGCCGGGCTCTCGCACGCGCGCCGCTGGCAAAAGGCGCAGCCCGACGGCACCGAACTGGACATCGACGCCTGCGTGCGCCTTCACGCCGACCGTATCGCGGGCCGGCACCTGGCCGGCGGCGGCGCCTACATGAGCCACAGGCGCCAGGAGCGCGACCTGGCCTGCCTGGTGCTCGCCGATCTTTCGCTGTCGACCGACGCCTGGGTCTCGGACTCGCACCGCATCATCGACGTGATACGCGACAGCCTGATGCTGTTCGGCGAGGCGCTGTCGGCCACCGGGGACCGGTTCGGTTTCTACGGCTTCTCCTCGCTCAAACGCGGCAACGTGCGCTTTCACGAGATCAAGGACTTTGCCGCCTCCTTCGACAGCGAGGCGCGCGGCCGCATCGCCGCGCTCAAGCCCGGCTACTACACGCGCATGGGCGCGGCGATCCGTTACGCCGCGTCGGTACTGGAAAAGCAACCGGCGGCGCTACGCCTGCTGCTGCTGCTGTCCGACGGCAAGCCGCACGACATGGACCTCTACGAGGGGCGCTACGGCATCGAGGACACGCGCAAGAGCCTCGTGGAGGCGCGCCAGGCCGGCATCAAGCCCTTTTGCGTCACCATAGACCGCGAAGGCGCATCCTATCTGCCGCACCTGTTCGGTCCCGGCGGCTTCACGGTGCTGCGCAGGCCGGAGGACCTGCCGACGCGCCTGCCGCTGCTCTACGCCCAACTCACCGGGAGCTAGAGGGCCGGTTCTCGAGCGCCGCCGCGCAGCTTGCAGACCGGCGCGGCCGGGACCGGCATGCGCAGCCTGTATAATTCTTCTTTTTTCGGGCACGCTCATGGAAGCCGAACGCATCAACGCCATCGCCAGTCTGCTCTCCGATCTCGACGCGCGCGCGCGGGAACTGCGGAGGTATCTTTGACTTCGATGTCAAACAGACACGCCTAGCAGAAGTCGACCGCGAACTCGAAAACCCGGACATCTGGCAGGACTCCAAGCGCGCCCAGGATCTGGGGCGCGAGAAAAAGCAGCTCGACGGCGTCGTCGCCTCGATTTTCAGCATCGATTCGAAGCTGCGCGATGCAGCCGAACTATTCACGCTCGCGCGCGACGAGAACGACGAGGACACCCTGGTGGCGGTTGAAACCGACGTCGCCGCGGTCGGCAGGATGGTGGCCGACCTGGAGTTCCGGCGCATGTTCAACAATCCGGCGGACCCGAACAACTGCTTTCTCGATATCCAGTCGGGCTCCGGGGGCACCGAGGCGCAGGACTGGGCGCGCATGCTCGAGCGCATGTACATACGCTATTGCGAGCGCAAGGGCTTTGCCGTCGAAGTGCTCGAGGAATCCGAGGGCGAGGTGGCCGGCATCAAGAGCGCGACGCTGAAAATATCCGGCGATTACGCCTACGGGCACCTGCGCACCGAAAACGGGATCCACCGGCTGGTGCGCAAGTCGCCCTTCGACTCCAATGCGCGGCGCCACACTTCGTTCGCCAGCGTGATCTCCTACCCGGAGGTCGACGACAGCATCGAGATCGACATCAACCCGGCGGACCTGCGCATCGACGTGTACCGCGCCTCGGGCGCCGGCGGCCAGCACGTCAACAAGACCGAATCGGCGGTGCGCATCACACACATACCGACCAACATCGTGGTGCAGTGCCAGAACGACCGCTCGCAGCACCGCAACCGCGCCGAGGCCATGTCCATGCTGCGCGCGCGCATGTACGAGGCCGAACTGCGCAAGCGCCAGGCCGAGCAGCAGAAGGTGGAGGACGCCAAGTCGGACATCGGCTGGGGCCACCAGATCCGCTCCTACGTGCTCGACCAGTCCCGCATCAAGGACCTGCGCACCGGCGTCGAGGTCGGCAACACGCAGGCCGTGCTCGACGGCGACCTCGACGGATTCATTTCCGCAAGCCTCAAGCAAGGCGTGTGATTCGCGTTATATCCGCGCAGCGCCCAACCATCCCGATCAGCGACAGAACAGAGGTTCATGCTATGGCCGACGAACACCCGCAACAGGACGAAAACAAGATCATCGCCGAGCGGCGCGCAAAGCTCGCCGAGCTGCGCGCAGGCGGAAATCCCTTCCCCAACGATTTTGCGCGCACCGACCTCGCCGCGGACCTGCACGCCGCGCACGACGGCAAGACGCACGAGGAACTGGAGAGCGCGGCGCTGGGCGCCGGCGTGGCTGGGCGCATGATGCTCAAGCGCGTCATGGGCAAGGCGAGCTTCGCCACGCTGCAGGACATGAGCGGCCGCATCCAGCTCTACATAGCCAACGACGTGACCGGCGCCGAGGTGCATGCGGCGTTCAAGCGCTGGGACCTGGGCGACATCGTCGGCGCGCGCGGAACGCTGTTCAAGACGCGGGCCGGCGAACTGTCCCTGCACGTGACCGAATTGCGCCTGCTCGCCAAGGCGCTGCGGCCGCTGCCGGAGAAATTCCACGGCCTGGCCGACCAGGAGAGCAAGTACCGCCAGCGCCATATCGACCTGATCATGAACGAGGACGCGCGCCGGGTGTTCCATCAGCGCGGCCGCATCATCCAGGAGATCCGCTCCTTCATGGTGGAACGTGGCTTCCTCGAGGTCGAGACGCCGATGATGCATCCGATCCCCGGCGGCGCCGCCGCGCGCCCCTTCGTGACCCACCACAACGCGCTGGACATGCAGCTGTACCTGCGCATCGCGCCGGAGCTCTACCTCAAGCGCCTGGTGGTGGGCGGATTCGAGCGCGTATTCGAGATCAACCGCAACTTCAGGAACGAGGGCATTTCCACGCGCCACAATCCCGAGTTCACCATGATGGAGTTCTACGAGGCGTATCGCGACTACCGCTACCTCATGGACTTCACCGAAGAGCTGCTGCGCACCGTGGCGCGCAATGTCCTGGGCACCCTTCAGGTCCAGTACGGCGAACATGTCGTGGACCTGTCGCAGCCGTTTGCGCGCCTGTCCGTCGCCGAGGCGATCGCCCGCTTCCATCCAGACATTCCCGCAGCCATGCTCGCCACGCGCGAAGGCGTGATCGGGGTGCTCGAGCGGCGCGGCATCGACTGGTCGCAACACAAGAATGCCGGGGTGGGCGCACTGCAGCTGCACCTGTTCGAGGAGACCACGGAGACCAAGCTGATCCAGCCGACGTTCATCGTCGACTATCCTGCGGAGGTGTCGCCGCTGGCGCGGCGCAACGACGCCAACCCGGAAACGACAGACCGCTTCGAGCTCTATATCACCGGCCGCGAGATGGCCAACGGCTTCTCCGAACTGAACGACCCGGAAGACCAGGCGGCCCGCTTCATGGAGCAAGTGCGACAAAAGGACGCGGGCAATCAAGAGGCGATGCACTACGACGCGGACTATATCCGCGCGCTGGAGCACGGTCTGCCCCCCACCGCGGGCGAAGGCATCGGCATCGACCGCCTGGTGATGATGCTGACCAATAGCCCTTCCATCCGCGACGTGCTGCTGTTCCCGCACCTGCGGCCGGAGTCGTAGCCGCCGCGCCGGCGCAAACTCCTTCGCGCTAGCCCTAACCCTAGCCCTAACCCTAGCCCCAACCCTGGCCCCAGCCCTAGCCCTAGCCCTAGCTAGGGTCCCGGGGCGCAACCCTGCTCGAAAGAGTCCGGCCCGGCCGCAGCGCGCGCAGGCACGCGCTGCGGCTTGCCCGTCGATTCCATCGACTCGGCCCCAACCGACTGGCACGGTCCGTGCTGAACCATGGAGGTGTCCAAAGTCAGCGGAGTCCGCCATGACAAATTTAAGCAGGACTTTCAACGAGATGAGTGTGCAGCACGGCCGGGAGCGGGCGGCCTTGGCGCGTCCGGTTCACGACACTGGCGACTCTCCAACAGAATTGATGGGCGCACTCAGGGAAATGGGTCTGGCGGCGCCCGGCGACCAGGCTCGCATCACGCATCTAGGCAAGGCGAGGGCCTCCGAAATTTACCGCGTTGACCTGGGATGGGGAACGCTCTGCGTGAAGCGAGCGCAGCCCAGAAAGCGGCGGCTTACAGACGACGGAACGCTGCCTGTGGAACAGGACAACTTCGAAGCTGAATGGCTGAAGCTCGCGCGCGTCGTAGTGGGAGACGCGGTGCCCGAGGTGCTGGGCGAGCGGCCCGGGCTGTTCGCAATGGAGTACTTCGACCCTGATTACCACACCGACTGGGCAAGCCTGCTGAGAAAAGGCGATATCAATCCGTCAACCGCGGCGGAAATCGGACGCATGCTCGGCCGCATCCATGGAGCGACGGCCAACAACTTCGCAGTGGCGCAGCGCTTTTCGTCCGACCGCATGTTTCACCAGATGAGAATCGAACCTCTGCTGATCGCGACGGCCCAGGTGCAGCCGGCCATCGCAGGACGACTGCATGACCTCGCCATGAACACGGAACAGACCCGGCTCGCGCTGGTTCACGGGGATTTCTCGCCGGACAATTTTCTGATCGGCCCCAAGGGACCGGTGCTGCTGGATGCCGAGTGCGCCTGGTACGGTGACCCCGCATTCGATCTCGCGCTCTGTCTTTCGCACCTGCTGGTGGAATGCGTGCTGCAGCCGCAGTGGCGCGACTACTACCTCACCTGCTACACGGCGTTCTGTGCCTCGTACATACAGCGCGTCACCTGGGAGATGCCCGAGCAGACCGACGAACGCGCCGCCCTGCTGCTGCCGGCTCTTGTGCTATCCCACGTCTACGGACGGGTTCCTTTGGACAACCTGCAGCGCGAAGGCGACAAGGAACGGATCGCAGGCCTGGCACGCGCTCTGCTGCTCGACCCCGTAGTGCGCTTGGGCGCGGTACGCGAGGCCTGGCGCCACGCACTGTCTCCCGCCTGACGATCCGCTGCCTGACGGCCCGGCCGTCAGCCGGCGGCCAGCGCATCGTAGATCGCCGGCAGCATGCGCGCGACGCTCGCCCGGCCTTCCTCGATGCATTCGGCCGCACGATGATACTCGAGCAGGCCGAGTCCTCCCAGCCGCGGGGCGAGCAGCACGTCCGCGGGCTCGCCGGCCAGCCGGCTGCGCGCTATGCGCACCTGCATGATGTTGATCGAGCCCACGACGACGTCTAGCATCGAAGGCATGCGCGGCGATTCCTCGCTGGCGTGCTTGGGCAGCAGCCGGTCCACCCAATTGAGCGCTGCGGACTCCGGTTCGTCCCCGACCTCCGCCGCCAGGCGGCGGCCGACCAGGTCCGAACCCACGTCCACCGCGATCACGATTTCCGCGCCCATCGCACGGGCGAGCGACACCGGCACCGGGTTCACTATGCCGCCGTCGACCAGAAACATGCCCTCCCGGGCGACGGGGGTGAACAAGCCGGGCATGGCGAAAGAAGCGCGCACCGCATCGGCGACCTTGCCTTCGCGCAGCCACAACTCGCGCCCGCTGGCCAGGTCCGTCGCCACCACGCCCAGGGGCAGATCGAGAGCGGAGAAATCGCGATCGACGAACTGCGACTGAAGCACCTCGACCAGTCGCTCGCCGGCGATCAGCCCGCCATGCCAGCCCGGATCCATCAGCTTCACCACCGCCTTCCAGTCGAGCGCCCGCGCCCAGGCCTCCAAATGGTCGAGCCTGCCTTGGGCGAACGCCGCGCCCACCAGCGCGCCGATGGAGCAGCCGCAGACGATGTCCGGCCGGATGCCCTCGGCAACGAGCGCCTGGATGACGCCGATGTGCGCCCAGCCGCGCGCCGAGCCGCTGCCCAGCACGAAGCCGACGCGGCGCTTTCGCTTCATGCCGCCCGCGAGGCGCGAATCAGATGCGCTCGAAGATTGCCGCGATACCCTGCCCGCCGCCTATGCACATGGTGACCAGCGCGTAGCGCCCGCCGGTGCGCTGCAGCGCGTAGATCGCCTTCACCGTGAGAATCGCGCCGGTGGCGCCCACCGGGTGGCCCAGCGCCACCGCGCCGCCGTCGGCGTTCACCTTCGCCGGATCCAGGCCCAGGTCGCGGGTGACCGCCATCGCCTGCACCGCAAAGGCCTCGTTGGACTCGATCACGTCCATGTCGGCGGGCTTGAGTCCGGTTTTTTCGAATACTTTCTTGACCGCCGGGATCGGGCCCAGGCCCATCACCTGCGGCTCCACTCCCGCATGGGCGTAGGCGACTAGGCGCGCCATCGGCTTGTATCCCTGCCGGGCGGCGGCGCCCGCTTCCATCAGCACCACGGCCGCGGCGGCATCGTTGATGCCCGAGGCGTTGCCCGCGGTGACCGTCCCATCCTTCTTGAAGGCGGGCTTGAGCTTTTGCATGTCCTCGATCGTGACATCGCGCCGCACGTGCTCGTCGATCTCGAACAGGGTCACACCCTTTCTCGATTTCACCTCCACGGGCACGATCTGGCTCTTGAAATGGCCCGCATCGAGCGCCCGCGCTGCGCGCTGATGCGACTCCAGCGCGAACGCATCCTGCTGTTCGCGCGTGAACCCGTACTGGGCGGCGATGTTTTCAGCAGTCACGCCCATGTGGCCGTGACCGAACGGATCGTGCAATGCGGTGGTCATGGCATCGATCACCTGCGCATCGCCCATGCGCTGGCCCCAGCGGGCGGCAGGCATCACATACGCGGCGCGGCTCATGCTTTCGGCCCCGCCGGCAACCGCGCTGTCGCAGTCGCCCAGCAGTATGTACTGCGAGGCCGAGACGATCGCCTGCAGGCCGCTGCCGCACAGACGATTCACAGTCAGGCAGGGCGTCGCGGCGGACACCCCGCCTTCGAGCGCCGCCACCCGCGAAAGATAGGCGTCGCGCGGTTCGCTGATGATCACCCCGCCCATCACCACGTGCCCGACGCTTGCCGGGTCGATCTTGGCGCGCACCATCGCCTCCCGGATACAGATCGCACCCAGCTTGGTCGGCCCGAAATCCTTGAGCGAGCCGCCGAATCCCCCTATTGCAGTACGAGTGCCCGCCACCACCACCACTTCACGCTGTGCCATTTGGTTCTCCTGTCATTGACTGTCTTGCGATTCCTTGGCCTTGCTTCCAACCCTGGGCTTGGCGCGTCCCGGCGTGCGCGGCCCGGCGCTGCGCGCCCCGCCTGGCGACCCGCAGTGCGCCCAGAGGTCATGCGCATCCGAACGCTCCACCGTGACTTGCGCAAACTCCCCGGCCTTCAGGTGCGCGCCGTCCTCGATGTACACGACCCCATCTATTTCGGGCGCATCGGCCGCGGAGCGCGCCACCGCGCCCTCCGGACCGACCTGGTCGACCAGCACGCGCAGGGTCTTGCCGACCTGCCGGGCCAGCCTTCGCGCGCTGATTTGCTCCTGCAGTTGCATCAGCCGCGCGCGCCGCTCTTCGCGCTCCTCCTCGGGCACCGCGTGCGCGAGTGCATTGGCTGCCGCGCCCTCCACCGGCGAATAAGCGAAACACCCGACACGGTCGAGTTGCGCCTCATCGAGGAAATCGAGCAACGACTGGAACTCGGCCTCGGTCTCACCGGGAAACCCGGCGATGAAGGTGCTGCGTATGATGATATCGGGACAGAGCGCGCGCCACGCGCGGATGCGAGCGAGGTTGTCCTCGCCGCTCGCCGGTCGCTTCATGAGTTGCAGGATGCGCGCACTGGCATGCTGGAAGGGCACGTCGAGATAGGGAAGAACGCGGCCTTCGGCCATCAGCGGAATGATTTCGTCGACGTGCGGATAGGGATAGACGTAATGCAGCCGCACCCATACGCCCTCGCCCGCCTGAGCGGCGCCGGGCGGGTTGAGTTCGCCGAGCGCGGCGACCAGCTCGCGCATGCGTGTCTTGAGCGGGCGACCTCTCCAGAAGTCGGTGCGATAGCGCAGGTCCACGCCGTAGGCGCTGGTGTCCTGCGAAATCACCAGCAGTTCCTTCACACCCGCCTTGACCAGGCTCTCGGCCTCGCGCATCACCTCGCCGGCGGGCCGGCTGACCAGCCGGCCGCGCATCGAGGGAATAATGCAAAAGCTGCAGTTATGGTTGCAGCCTTCTGAAATCTTCAGATACGCATAGTGCCGCGGCGTGAGCTTGATGCCCTGGGGCGGGACCAGGTCGGCGAATGGGTCGTGGGGTTTGGGCAGGTGCGCGTGCACCGCGCTCATCACCTCCTCCAGCGCATGCGGCCCGGTTACTGCGAGCACGCTGGGGTGCATGCGCGTAACCACATCGCCGCCGCGCCCATCCTTTCTCGCTCCCAGGCACCCGGTGACGATCACGCGCCCGTTTTCCCTGAGCGCCTCGCCGATCGCATCGAGAGACTCCTCGACTGCCGAATCGATGAAACCGCAGGTATTGACCACCACCAGATCCGCGCCCTCGTAGGAGGGCGAAATCGCGTAGCCCTCGGCACGCAGCTGCGTGAGGATGCGCTCGGAATCGACGAGCGCCTTGGGGCAGCCCAGCGAAACGAAACCGACCCGCGGTTCAGCCGGCGGGTTCGGCGTTGCCGCCGGCGCGCGCCGGCTAGCCTTTTTTTTCACTCTCCGGGCTCGCGTCCTTCTGCGACTCGCCTGAGTCCGGCTGCTGCGTGCCCGCGGCGTCGGCACCGGGCACGAATCCGGGAAACGGAAAACCGGAGAACATGTTGCGTGTCTGGCTTTGCAGCTTCTCCTGCATCTGCGTGAACATGCTGCGGCTCTGATCCATGTAGGCGGAAACCAGGCTTTGCATCGCCGGCCCCTGGAAAGACAGGAACTGATTCCACCAATCCTGATTGAGCTTGGGGTTGTCCCCGAGGATCGTCTTGGACTGCTCCTGCATGCGCTTTTGCAGTTCGTTGAAAAGCTCGACGTTGCGCTCCAGATAGGAGCCCATCATTCCCTGCATCGCACTGCCGTAGAAACGGATGAACTGCGTGAGCACATCAGAGGAAAACATCGGCGCGCCGCCCCCCTCCTCCTCGAGAATGATCTGCAGCAGGATTGAGCGCGTCAGGTCGTCGCCCGACTTGGCGTCGATCACCTGAAACTCTTCGTTCTTGACCACCAGTTCTTTGACGTCAACCAGCGTGATGTAGCTGCTCGTCTTGGTGTCGTAGAGGCGGCGATTCGGATATTTCTTGATCAAGCGGGTGCTTGCAGCCATGATCATCTCCTATGCTTTTGATTTATCAGTTTTTTCTTAAGCACATCCAACAGCCTTGACACCCGGTGCATAGAGGAAGAGAATTTTATGGTGCGGCGCAACAAAAGTAAAGCACGGAACTTTTACCTGGTCTCAATCCAAGCATTCGTTTTACCGGAAGCCGCTGTCGTTCAACCTTTTTCGATTCCAAGGAGTCTGCAATGGCCACACCAACAGATACGCTTGCAGCATGGCAGAAAGCGGCGCTTGACGCCACTATAGCCTGCACTCAGGCCACACTCGCGAGTGCCGAGCAGTTGTTCAAACTCAACCTCGAAACCGCGCGCAAGTCGCTGGAACAGCAGACGCAGACCACGCGTGAACTGCTCTCGGTATCCGACCCGCAGCAACTGCTCGCGATGCGCGCCAAGCTTGCCCAGCAGGGCATGCAGCAATCGGCCGCGTACGCCAGCAGCATCTATGAAATCGTGAGCCAGACGCAGGCGCATCTGACCAAGCTGGCGGAGACTCAGTTTTCACGCCTGAACCAGGACATGGTGAAAGGCGCCGAGGGCCTTGGCGCCAGCGCGCCCGGTTCCGAGGTGGCCACTGCGGCGCTCAAGTCCTCCATGGCTGCATCTTCGGCGCTGCTCGACGGCCTCAATCGCGCCGCCAAGCAGTTCCAGGAACTCTCCGAGTCGAGCCTCAAAGCAGCGACCGCAAACATGGTCCGGGGCTCAGGCAAGAAATAACATCGATGTTCGCGCCCCGATAAAAAAGCCCCGCTTCGAGCGGGGCTTTTTTCGATCCTGCTGCGCAAGCAACGCTGCACTACTGCATGTGCTGGCCGCCGTTGATCGCGATATTGGCGCCGTTGACGAACGCGGCTTCTTCCGAACACAGGTAGATGATCAGCCCCGCGACCTCGTCGGGCTTGCCCAGTCTGCCCACCGGGATCTGCGGCAAAATCTTGCTGTCGAGAATCTCCTTGGGGATGGCAGTCACCATTTTAGTGCCGATGTAGCCCGGGGAAATCGTGTTCACTGTGACGCCCTTTTTCGCCACTTCGAGCGAAAGGGATTTGGTGAACCCGTGCATGCCGGCCTTGGCTGCCGCATAGTTCGTCTGCCCGAATGCGCCCTTGGATCCGTTGACGGAGGACACGTTGATGATCCGGCCCCAGTTGCGATCGACCATGCCGTCGCACACCTGCTTGGTCATGTTGAATACGCTGTCCAGGTTGGTGCGCAGCACCGCATCCCAGTCGGCCTTGCCCATTTTCTTGAAGGTCATGTCGCGCGTAATCCCGGCGTTGTTCACCAGGATATCGACCGGACCGAAGTCCTTCTCCACCTGCTCCGCGCAGGCCTTGCAGGATTCGTAGTCGGCCACATCGCAGGCATACGCCTTGAAGTCGTAGCCCCGGGTCTTCATTTCGGCCACCCACTTGTCGGCCGTCTTGTTGGAGGGCGAATAGGTGACCGCAACCCTGTAGCCCGCGTCGGCCATCTTGGTGCTGATGGTTTCGCCCAACCCTCCCATAC
>Ga0194060_10001785_pt1 | contig 15406 bp, 12 predicted proteins | sample SepL225m_MetaG_FD_163427 | JGI IMG/M metagenome (GOLD analysis project Ga0194060, IMG submission 163427) | Anoxic zone freshwater microbial communities from boreal shield lake in IISD Experimental Lakes Area, Ontario, Canada - Sep2016-L222-5m | ecosystem: Environmental > Aquatic > Freshwater >...
CAGAACATCCTCGGCTCCGGCTTCGACTTCGAATGCGAACTGCATTTCGACGTTGGCATCTTCGTCTCCGGCGAATCGTCCGCCCTGATGCGTTCCATCGAAGGCAATCCGCCCGAGCCGCGGCCGAAGTACATCCGTACCTCGGTCAATGGCATCTGGGACAAGCCGTCCAATCTGAACAACGTCGAGACCTGGGCCAACGTGCCGCAAATCATCGGCAAGGGCGCCGAGTGGTTCACCAGCATCGGCTCCGAGAAGAGCAAGGGCACCAAGCTGATTTCGCTGTCGGGCAATGTGGTGAACAGCGGCATCGTCGAAGTGCCAATGGGCACGCCGCTGCGCACCCTGGTGTTCGACATCGGCGGCGGCGTGCGCGACGGCAAGACCCTCAAGGCCATCCACTTTGGCGGCGCCATGGGTGGCTCGATTCCGGCCGACCTGATCGACGCGCCGCTGGACTTCGACGGCATGTCCAAGCTGGGCGCGCCGATCGGCGCCGGCGGTCTGCTGCTGATGGATGAGGACACCGACATGATCGAGGTGGCGCGCTATCTGATGGACTTCCTGGTTAATGAGTCCTGCGGCAAGTGCGTGCCCTGCCGCGAAGGCATGCAGCAGATGTTGCAGATCCTGACCCGGCTTACCGAAGGGCAGGGCAAGAAGGGCGATCTGGAACTTCTGGAAGACCTGATCGAAGTCACGGGCGTGGCCAGCCTGTGTGCGCTGGGCAAGACCTCGGGCGATCCGCTGAAGAGCATGTTCCGTTATTTCAAGCCCGAGTATGAATCGCGCATTGCAAGCGGGGGTCAAGCCAAATGACCGATATCGTCCTGACAATCGATGGCAAGGAAGTGAAGGCCAAGGCCGGCATGACGGTCCTGCAGGCGGCACAACAGGGAGGCATCCACATCCCGACCCTGTGCCACCACGAAAAGCTGGAGGCCTTCGGCGGCTGCCGCCTGTGCATGGTCGAAGTCGAAGCTCGCGGCTGGACCAGCTATGTCGTCTCCTGCGTCTATCCGGTCGCCAAGGACATCGTGGTGCGCACCCGGTCGGAGAAAGTCGACAAGATTCGCAAGGTGCTGGTCGAGGAGTTGATGGCCCACGCACCCGATGCGCCGGAACTGATCAGGCTGGCCGAAGAATATGGTGCCGACCGCAACCGTTTCGAGCGGGACGCATCGTTCTGCATCGTCTGCGGCCTATGCGTGCGCTACTGCGACGAGGTCAAGCACATAAACGCCGTCGGCTTCATCGACAACGGCGCCCGGCGGGAAATCAGCTTCATTCCGGAAGTGGCCCGGAAGGAATGCTGGGACTGCCAGGAATGCTTCGCGATCTGTCCGACTTCCTATGCGCAGGCCGCTTACCTGCTGACCGAAGCGCTGGCCTTTCCCGGCGAGCGCAAGAAGGCGGCTCTTGTCAAGAAGGCACCCAAGCGCCCATCGCGAGTGATTCCAATCATGCCGGCACCGGTGACGACGTAGGGACGGGGAAGCCCCTTTCATTCGTTATGAAGAATTGCGTCGGCTCGAGCATCGGGCTGCAGCCTGACCCTTGAGGATACTCACTGTGGACAATATTGATCAGCAAAATAATGACATGGCGATTCGTCGTCTTACTGCGGAGGACTTCGAAGCGGTGGTCGGCATGGACGCCGCGGCCGTCGGTCGTCCCCGCACCTTCTATTTCGAGCGGCGTTTGAAGACTGCGAAGTCACGGCCTGCGCTATACGTCCAGTTAGGCGCGGAGCAGAACGGAAGACTGGTCGGATTCATGATGGCGCGCCAAATACAAGGGCAGTTCGGACGCAACGAACCAGCACTCAGACTCGAGGCGTTTGCCGTTGCAGCGGACGTGCGAGGGCAGCAAATCGGTTCTGCGCTGCTGTCCAGGCTTGAAGACGAAGCCAATCGCCTCAAGATAGCCGAACTCCGCACCACGGCGTCCTGGCGCGACCATGCGATCATGCAGTTCCTCGATCACGCAGGCTTCGAACTGGGAAGCGAACTTGTTGTCGACTGTCAGGTAACAGACCAGCGGCTTGCAACGCAAGGAGACAATAGTTCCGAAGCACATGCGCGTAGCAAGGTGGCCTTGAGTGCGTTGAAGCCCGACGACCTGTACGACGTTGTTCGCATAGACAAGGGGGTCACCGGCCAGCGGCGCGAGGCCTTCTTCTATGAACTGGTAGACGAGGCGATGAAGGATTCTGCAGTGCGCGTTTCATTGGTCGCCCGCATTGATGGCATAGCCGCCGGCTTTGTCATGGCGCGTACGAATTTTGGGGATTATGGTCGCACTGAACCTGTTGCCGTGCTGGATACCATCGGAGTAGACCCCGATTATTCGGGTCAGGGTATAGGCCACGCGCTGCTATCGCAATTATTTGCAAATCTTGACGGGCTGGGCGTCGAGCGAGTCGAGACCGTTGTCGCCAACAAGGATTTCAAACTGCTTCGGTTCTTCTACAACGTCGGTCTCAAGCCTTCGCAGCGGCTTGCCTTCGTAAAGCGGATGGATTGAGGGCCTCCGCAAGGGCCGCTGCGCAAGCTTGAGGCTGAGCTTTGTGCTCTTGCTGCATCGCCACATCAAAGGGGAGTCTGAACTGCTGGCTCGACTCCTTGCCCGCGACCGAGAGCATTACCGCCGTGTCGCCAGCGCCGACTTTCTCAATTCACTCTGAACATCCCTCCCGAATTTCCAACATTTCTTTGTGGGCAAAGCGGGCGGCTCTTGTGGGTCGGGTGCTGAAATTCAGCGCTTAAAGTTCGTTGCCGCAGAGAATCCACTGAATTCTGGTGCCAGGAAGCTGACGGTGGTCACTGAGTACGACCGGCCAAGTCCGGTCATTCCCAGGGCGGAAATAGCTCCCCGAAATCCGTCAGGTGTTAGTTTCATTGCAGTCGTTAGCAAAGTTTTAACACCTGACGATTCCCAGATCTTCATCGACCACAAGACTGACTGATGCTGCCACGATGAAAGCTCGGCCGTTGCGACGGTAGGAACGCAATTTAAGCGTTTCTCGTTGAATGCGCCTATAGCCCAAAGATCTTCAATTCGAATGTGCTTGGCAATGCTATCCGATGGCGATGAAAAATGTCTCACTTGCCCATCAAGCAGAGACATGTTGCCTGTTTGCGATTGTTGCGGCGCAGCAAGTGTTTGGCTTGTTGTGCGCTTCCGCTTGGCGTATAAGTTAGCTGTGATAACTATACGGATCCAAGGGTCGAAACTCGAAAAGGAGGGGAAAAATGCAAGTCACACGTCGGCAGTTCTTCAAGGTCTGCGGTGCCGGTCTGAGCGGGTCTTCCATCGCACTGATGGGATTCTCACCCACATCGGCCCTGGCGGAAGTGCGCAGCTTCAAGCTCGCCCGCGCCACGGAAACCCGCAACATGTGCCCCTACTGCTCAGTCAGTTGCGGCGTTCTGATTTACACCACGGGCGACAAGTCAAAGAATGCGAAAGCGGACATCCTTCATATCGAGGGCGATCCGGATAATCCCGTCAATCGCGGCACGCTGTGTCCCAAAGGCGCCGGCCTGCTCGACATGGTCAAGAGCGCCAGCCGGCTCAAGTATCCGGAAGTGCGCGATCCAGGAAGCAGCGAATGGAAGCGCATCTCGTGGGACGACGCAATCAGTCGCATCGCCACACATATGAAAAATGATCGCGACGCCAACTTCATTGAGAAAAATGCAGATGGCGTAACGGTTAACCGCTGGAACACTACCGGTTTTCTCGCATCCTCTGCCGCCGGCAATGAAGCCGGTTACATTACCCACAAAATTCTTCGCTCGCTCGGCAATGTAGCCTTCGACACCCAAGCACGCATCTGACACGCCCCCACGGTATCCAGTCTGGGTCCGACATTTGGGCGTGGTTCGATGACGAACCACTGGGTCGACATCAAGAATGCCGACTTTATCTTGGTGATGGGCGGCAATGCCGCCGAAGCGCACCCCTGCGGTTTCAAGTGGGCGATAGAAGCAAAGAAGGATCGCAAGGCCAAGCTGGCCGTGGTCGACCCGCGCTTCACCCGCTCCGCCGCGGTGGCCGACTTCTATGCGCCGATTCGTCCCGGTTCCGACATCGCCTTCCTCGGCGGGGTCATCAATTACCTGGTCGAGAAGGACAAGCTGCATCACGACTACGTCAAGAACTACAGCAATGCCAGCTTCCTGATTGACGAGGGCTTCAAGTTCGAGGACGGGCTGTTCTCCGGCTATAACGCCGAGAAGCGCAACTACGGCAAGGACACCTGGAAGTACCAACTCGACAAGGACGGCTTTGCCAAGGTCGATCCGACCTTGCAGGACCCGAATTGCGTGTTCCAGCTGATGAAGAAGCATTACAGCCGCTACACGCCAGACCTGGTTTCCAAGGTCACCGGCACCCCGAAGGAGGCTTTCCTCAAGGTCTGTGAGCTGATCGCCGAAACGGCGGCACCGAACAAGACCATGACCATCCTCTACGCACTGGGCTGGACGCAGCATTCAGTCGGATCGCAGAACATCCGCACCATGGCTCTGATCCAGACTCTGCTCGGCAACATGGGCATGGCGGGCGGCGGCATCAATGCGCTGCGCGGTCATGCCAACGTTCAGGGCATCACCGACATGTGTTTGTACTCGGACAATCTGCCGGGTTATATCGGTGCGCCGCTGGATGCCGATGTCGATCGCAAGACTTATCTGGAAAAGCGCACGCCGAAGCCGTTGCGGCCGAACCAGATGAACTTTCCGCAGAACTTCCCGAAGTGGTTCACCAGCCTGCAGAAAGCCTGGTACGGCGCGGCAGCCACCGACAAGAACGACTACGGTTACGACTGGCTGCCCAAGAAGGACACGTCCTACGACGTGCTGGCCATGTTCGAGCGCATGTTCCAAGGCAAGTTCAACGGCTTCTTCTGTCAGGGATTCAACCCGCTGGCCTCGGTGTCGAACAAGAAGAAGGTGGGCGACGGACTGGCCAAGCTCAAGTATCTGGTCATCATGGATCCGCTGGCGACCGAGACTTCCGAGTTCTGGAAATCTTATGGAGAATTCAACGAGTCCGATCCTTCCAAGATCCAGACCGAGGTGTTTCGCCTGCCGGCCAATCTGTTTGCGGAGGAGGCGGGTTCATTCACCAACTCGGGACGCCTGATTCAGTGGCACTGGAAGGCCGCTGACGGGCCAGGCGACTCGAAGGGCGACATCGAGATCATGGCTTCGCTGTTCCTCAAGCTGAAGGAAATGTACGCCAAAGACGGCGGCAAGCTACCCGAGCCGATTCTCAACCTGACCTGGCCGCATCGCATCGCCAACAAGCCTTCGCCTGAAGAGCTTCTCATGGAAATCTCCGGCAAGGCGCTGAGCGACGTGTTCGATTCCAAGGACGCGACCAAGGTGCTGGTCAAAGCGGGCGAACAGGTCGCCGGCTTTGCGCAATTGCGCGACGACGGCAGTACGTCTTGCGGCAACTGGATCTACGGCGGCTGCTGGTCGCAAGCCGGCAATCTCACGGCGCGGCGCGATAACGCGGACCCTTCGGGACTCGGACAAACGCTAAACTGGGGCTTCGCCTGGCCGGCCAACCGGCGCATCATCTACAACCGGGCGTCATGCGATCTGGCCGGCAAGCCGTGGGATCCGAAGCGTGCGGTGATCCGCTGGACCGGCACCGCCTGGGCCGGCAACGACGTGCCCGACATGCGTCCGGATGCAGCGCCCGAAGAGAACGTGATGCCCTTCATCATGAACCCGGAAGGCGTGGCGCGCCTGTTCGCACCGGGCATGGCGGACGGTCCCTTCCCCGAGCACTACGAACCCTTTGAGACCCCGCTGGACAGGAACCCCTTCCACCCGAACAATCCGAAGGTCATCAGCAATCCGGCGGCGCGGGTATACAAGGGCGACATGGAGGTGTTCGGCAAGGCCAAGGACTTCCCTTACGTGGCCACTACTTACCGTCTGGTCGAGCACTTCCACTTCTGGACCAAGCACGCGAAGATCAATGCCGTGCTGCAACCTGATCAGTTCGTCGAGATCGGCGAGGAACTGGCGAAGGAGAAAAGCATCGCCACCGGCGACAAGGTCAAGGTGCGTAGCAACCGCGGCTTTATCAAGGCCGTGGCCGTAGTCACCAAGCGCATCAAGGCACTCGACGTCGATGGCAAGAAGGTTCATACCGTAGGCATCCCGATTCACTGGGGTTTCAAGGGAGTGACGAAGCCTGGCTTCATCACCAACACCTTGACGCCCTTTGTCGGCGACGCCAATTCGCAGACGCCGGAATTCAAGGCGTTCCTAGTCAACATCGAGAAAGCTTAAGGGAGATATGACATGGCATTGCAATCGCTAGATATCGCCCGCCGCTCGGCTACCACAACGCCGCCGCCGACGGTGCGCGAAACCACCGAAGTCGCAAAGCTGATCGACGTCTCCACCTGCATCGGCTGCAAGGCCTGCCAGGCGGCCTGCATGGAATGGAACGACATCCGCGACGAAGTCGGCAGTTGCTCCGGGGTGTTCGATAATCCGGTCGACCTGACGGCCAAATCGTGGACCGTGATGCGCTTTGCTGAAGTAGAAGAGAAGGGCAATCTGCAATGGCTGATCCGCAAAGACGGCTGCATGCATTGCGCCGACCCGGGCTGCCTCAAGTCCTGCCCGGCGCCTGGCGCGATCATTCAGTACGCCAATGGCATCGTCGATTTCCACCAGGAAAACTGCATCGGCTGCGGCTATTGCATCACCGGCTGTCCATTCAACATTCCGCGCATGTCGCAGGCCGACAACAAGGCCTACAAGTGCACCCTGTGCTCCGACCGGGTTGCCGTCGGCCAGGCTCCGGCCTGTGCCAAGGCCTGTCCCACCGGCGCGATCCAGTTCGGCTCGAAGGAGCAGATGAAAGACTACGCCGATATGCGTATCGGCGATCTCAAGTCACGCGGCTACGACAAGGCTGGACTCTATGATCCGCAAGGAGTGGGGGGCACACATGTCATGTACGTGCTGCACCACGCCGACCGGCCGGAGTTGTACAGAGGGCTGCCCAGCGATCCCAGCATCAGTCCGCTGGTGTCGCTGTGGAAGGGTTTTGCGAAGCCGCTGGCTACCTTGAGCATGGCTGCAATAGCGCTCGGCACCTTGTTCCACTACGTCACCATGGGTCCGAATGAGGTGTCGAAGGAACTGGAAGACGAGATGGAAAAGGAGGATGCGTAATGATCCGCAATCCGAAAGACCTGGCGCGTTACACGGCGCAAGAGCGGGCCAATCACTGGGCGGTAGGGATCAGCTTCATCCTGCTCGCCCTCTCGGGACTGGCCTTCTTTCATCCGGCGTTCTATCCCCTGACGCAGCTGTTCGGCGGCGGAGTCTGGGCGCGCATTCTGCATCCGTTCATAGGCTTGCTGATGGCGGCCTCGTACCTCGTCATCTTCCTCCGCTTCAGAACGCTCAACGTCATGACCGATGTCGACAGGGAGTGGATCTCGCGGGCCGGTGAAATGATGGCGGGTGATGACCACAACATGCCGGAACAGGGCAAGTACAACGGTGGCCAGAAGGCGATGTTCTGGGCCATGTCGCTGAGCATGCTGCTGCTGTTCGTTTCGGGCATCCTGCTGTGGCGCGCCTACTTCGGCTTTCCCGTCAATGCGGTGCGCCTCGGCGCAGTGATTCATGCCGCAACCGCGGCAGTGATGATCGGCATGATCATGGTACACATCTACGCGGCGACCTGGGTCAAGGGTACTGTGCGCGCCATGTGGTACGGCACGGTGACCCGTGCCTGGGCCAAGCAGCATCACCGGGCATGGTATCGCCAGGTCACCGGCAAGTCGTAACCCGCCAGACACTCTTAACCAAAATCCGCGGGCTTCGGCCCGCGGTTCATTTCCAGACCATGACCACCACACCCATCATCCCGATCAAGTCGAGCAGCGAGCCACCTCACGTCATCACACCCGATGCAAAGACAATTCTCATCGCTCGCGCCCAGCGCTTCGAGCAGCTGGCCGAGGGCCACACCCTGGGCGACTGGCTGCGCTTTCTTGCCGCCATCACCCGTGCCCAGCATGAAGTGCTTCAATTGCTCCCGCCGCTGCCCTTGCCCGACGCGGGCCAGCTTGCTCGTTGCCACGAGCACCGCATGCCGCCGCTGCAGGCGCAATCCTGGCGGCGTGATCCACTCTGGCACGAAAGCCTGAGGCAAATCATCGCTGCCATCTCTTCTTCCGCACCCGAAACCGCCCGCAAGGACCTGGCGCACCTGACCGCCTTCGATGCCGCTCGCCTCGAGGCGCTGGCCGAGCGCGTACTGCATACCGAACTGTATGGCGACGATGCCGCCCTGCTGCCTTATGTCGCCGCCGCGCTGCAAGTGCTGTGGACATCCGGCGCGGCACGCCTCGGCGTCAGTGACATCGCTGCGCTCGACGTGCCCGGCGTCTGCCCCTGCTGCGGATTCCTTCCGGTTGCGAGTGTTGTGCGGGACGGCGGCGAGGTCGGCAATCTGCGCTATCTGCACTGCGCCCTGTGCAACACCGAGTGGAATCTGGTGCGCGTCAAGTGCAGCAGTTGCGACGCCACCGAAGGCATCAGCTATCGCCATCTGGAGGCTGAAGGCGTCAAGACGGCGGGTGCCGTGCGGGCCGAGACCTGCGAGGCCTGCAAGAGCTACCTGAAGATCGTCTATTCGGAAAAGGACGCCGTCGATCCGGTGGCTGACGATCTCGCCACGCTGGCGCTGGACATCCTGGTTGACGAGGCCGGCTATGCCCGCAGCGGACCGAACCTGTTACTGGTACCCGGGGGCTGAAGGCCGGCGCCTATGGCGAGCGCCGGCAGAAATCGCTACACTTGCTCCATCTCGTTTCTGCCCGGTCCGGGTGAAATCATGAATCCTCTTTCCCAGCTTCCTTCCGTCGATCGCCTGCTGTCATCGGCGGCGCTCCAGTCCCTCGTCGACGTTCACGGCCGCGCCGTGGTCACATCGGTGGTGCGCGACATCCTCGCCAAGTCGCGTGAGGCCGTGAAAGCTGGCGCCTCACTTCCCGACGAGACAACGCTGATCGCCGCATTGATCAATGACGTCGGCGTTGGCGTCACGGCAAAAACGCGCCCCAAGCTGCGCCCGGTGTTCAATCTGACCGGGACCGTGCTGCACACCAACCTGGGCCGCGCGCCGCTGCCCGAGGAGGCCGTGCAGGCGCTGGTCATCGCGGCGCGTTCGCCCTGCGCACTGGAATACGACATCGAATCGGGCGGCCGCGGTGACCGCGACAACGTGGTCAGCGAACTGCTCTGCGAACTCACCGGCGCCGAAGCCGCTACGGTGGTAAACAACAATGCCGCTGCCGTATTCCTGCTGCTCAACACGCTGGCGCAGAAGAAGCAGGTGATCGTTTCGCGCGGCGAGCTGATCGAAATCGGCGGCGCCTTTCGCGTACCGGACATCATGAGTCGCGCCGGGGCCAGGTTGATCGAAGTCGGCACCACCAACCGCACGCATCTCAAGGATTTCACCGAGGCGATCAACCCGCGGACCTCGATGCTGATGAAGGTGCACGCCAGCAACTATGCGATCCATGGCTTCACCCATGCCGTGCCCGAAACCGAACTCTCTGCGCTGGCGCACCAGCACGGCCTGCCCTTCGTCATCGACCTCGGCAGCGGCACGCTCGCCGATCTAGCCGCCTATGGCCTGCCGCACGAACCGACACCCGCCGAGGCCATCGCCGCCGGGGCCGATCTCGTCACCTTTTCCGGCGACAAGCTGCTGGGCGGGCCGCAAGCAGGACTGCTGGTCGGCCGCAAGGAGCTGATCGCGAAGATCAAGAAGAACCCGTTGAAGCGGGCGCTGCGCGTCGGCAAGCTGACACTCGCCGCACTTGAGGCGGTGCTGGCGCTTTACCGTGATCCGGACCGTCTGCATCTGCGCATCACGGCGGTGAGGCAACTGACGCGTCCCGACGCCGACATCGCGGCGCAGGCGGCGCGCCTGCTGCCCACGCTGCGCGAGGCGCTGGCAGGGCTTCCGGTGACGGCGGACGTCGTCGCGCTGAAGTCACAGATCGGCTCCGGCTCGCTGCCGGTCGATCGTCTGCCCTCGGCCGGGTTCAGTATCCGTCCACAAGGCCGCAAGAGCGGCGTGCTGAATCGCATCGAGCAGGGCCTGCGCGCCCTGCCCAAACCCGTGATCGGTCGCATTGAAGACGGCGCACTGCTGCTCGATCTGCGTTGCCTGGCCGACCACGAGGAATCCGAATTCGCTGCCCAGCTTTCCGCTTCGAGCGGACTGGGTGCGCAAGGCCGCGACCGTCGTGTCGCATCGTAAGCCGCGGTGGCCTCCGCTCCGCGGCGGTTGCAGTAACAGGGAGATTTTCAAATGACTCATGACACAAGCACTTCGCGCCGACACTTTCTCGCCGCGACCGGCGGTCTGGCCGCAGCCGCAGCTATACCCTCGGCGTTGGCCCAGTCGGTGCCCTTCCTCATCACTAGCGCCGTCGACGTCCTGCTGCCCAAAGCCAAGGCGCAACGCGTAGTGATCTGCGGCGGCGGCTGGGGCGGCCTCAATGCCGCCAAGCAACTGCGCCAGTTGGCGCCGCAACTGGAGATCGTCGTCCTCGAACGAAACCCGGTCTTCTTCAGCTGCCCGATGAGCAACAAGTGGCTGATCGACATGGTCGACACCAACTTCCTGACTTTCGATTACCTGAAGATTTCAGAGCAGTACGGCTACCGTTTCATCCAGACCGAAATCCTCGCCGTCGAGCGCGACAAAAAGCGCGTCGTGACGGCCGCCGGCAGCGTCGACTATGACTACCTGATTCTCAGCCCGGGCATCCGCTACAACTACGAAGCCTGGTTCGGCAACGACCGCCGCGCCGCAGAAGCCACCCGTGCGCGCTTTCCGGCCGCCTACGTGCCGAACGCCGAACACTTCCGCCTCAAGCAGGCGATCCAGAACTTCAAGGGCGGCGAGATCGTCATGACCCTGCCGCCGCCGCCGCAGCGCTGTCCGCCCAGCCCCTACGAGCGCGCCTGCCTGATCGCCTGGCACCTGAAGATGAAGAAGATCAAGGGTCATATCACCATCCTCGACCACAAACCCAACGTGATGCCTATCGGGCCGGGTTTCAAAACCGCCTTCGCCGAACTCTACAAAGACCAGATTACCTACGTGCCGAATGCGCATGTGAAGGAAGTCGATCCATTCAACCAGATCATCAGGACGGCAGCAGGTGATTTCAAGTTCGACCACGCCATCCTCATGGCACCGCACCAGGCAGGCGATCTGGCGTGGAAAGCGGGAGTGATCGGCAAGAACCCGGAAGGCAAGGCAACCGGCTGGGCCGGTGTCGATCCGCTGTTCCTCAACCTAAAGGATGACAAGGACGTCTATGTCATCGGCGATGCGGTAGGCATCGTTTCGCCACAGTTCCTGTTCTATCCGAAGGCCGGGCATGTCGCCAACCGCCACGCAAAAATCGTGGCGAAATACATCGCCGAACGCGCGGCAGGACGTGATCCGGCCCCCATCCTGCCGGACAACCTATGCTACATGTGGGTCAGCGCCGACCCGCAGGAAGCCGTCAGCGTCCAGTTCGACTACAAGATCGGCACCCATCAGGACAAGTCCGGCATCATTCTGCAGACGCAGATCGACGACAACGATCGCCGGGTGGAGCTGATCACCGAAGACTTCCGCTGGTTCGGTTTCATGCGCGAGGACATGTTCGGGTAAGGCCATGATCGTCGGCAAATGATTATTGGAACTGCGGGTCACATCGACCACGGCAAGACCACGCTGGTGAAGGCACTCACCGGCGTCGATGCCGACCGCCTGCCGGAAGAGAAGGCGCGCGGCATCACACTCGATCTCGGTTACGCCTATGCACCGCAATCCGATGGCTCGGTGCTGGGATTCATTGATGTGCCCGGCCACGAAAAGCTGATCCACAACATGCTGGCCGGCGCCACCGGTATCGACTTCGTGCTGCTGGTGGTTGCGGCCGACGACGGCCCGATGCCGCAGACGCGGGAGCATCTGGAACTGCTCGATCTGCTCGGCCTCAACCGTGGCGCAGTGGCGCTGACCAAATGCGACGCAGTGGATCCGCAGCGCGTCATCGCAGCGCGCGGCGAGGTCGAAGCATTGCTTGTCGGCACGTCGCTGGAAGGCAGTCCGCTGTTCGCGTTGTCGGCGACGACAGGCGACGGCGTCGCCGAATTGCGCTGTCACCTCGAAGCGGTGGCCGCGGATCTTAACCGGCGCGACGCGGCGGGCCGCTTCCGCCTCGCCATCGACCGCTGCTTCACGCTGCCGGGCGTCGGCACGGTGGTCACCGGTACAGCGTTCTCGGGAAGAGTCGGCGCTGGTGACACGGCGACGATTTTCCCCGCAGGTCGCGAAGGCTACACGGCGCGGGTGAAGAGCCTGCATGTGCAGGACCGGCCGGCAGCAAGCGGTCAGGCCGGTGATCGTTGCGCACTGGCACTGAACGGCGACTTCGAGAAGAAGGACATCAAGCGCGGCATGTGGCTGGTCGATCCCGCCGCGGCAAGGCCACTCACCCGATTCCAGGCGGAGATTCACGTTCCCGCCACACAGGCGGCGCTGAAGCACTGGACGCCGGTGCATGTGCATCTGGGCGCCGCCGACATCACCGGTCGTGTTGCGCTGCTGGAAGGCGATCAGCTCGCGCCCGGCGTCATGGCACTGGCGGAAATAATGCTGGATCACGAAACGCTCACCGTGCGCGGCGATCGCTTCGTGCTGCGCGACGCCTCTGCCCAGCGCACCATTGCCGGCGGGCGCGTACTTGACTGCTTTCCGCCCTCCCGCCACAAACGCAGCCCGGCACGGCTGGCTTTGCTCGCCGCGCTGCGCGACGACGATCCGGCGACGAGTCTGCGCATGATGGCAAGGCAGTCCGTTGCAGGAATCGATCTCGGTCGTTTCGCAATCAACTGGAATCTTGCCGACGAGGTGGCCGACGCCTTGTGGCAGTCCGCCGCGCTGCGTGTCGTCCGCGATGGCGCGAAGCAGATCGGCTTTACTGCCGCCGGCTGGCAGATACTGGCTGACCGGCTTCTGGCCGCTCTCGCCGCTGAGCATCAGCGCGCACCCGACATGGTTGGCGTCGAGCGCGATCGTCTGCGCCGTCTGGCAATGCCGACGCTGGCTCGCAGCGCATTTGATGCGCTGGTGGGAGAACTTCTGGCCGCGGGCCGGCTGGCCGCGTCGCGCGCCTGGCTGCACCTGCCCGAGCATCAGGCCACCCTTGCCGCCGGCGACCGCGACCTGTTCGTCGTGCTGAAGCCGTTGCTCGACGCCGCGCCCTTCGGCCCGCCGCGCGTACGCGACGTCGCGATGGCGTCAGGTACCCCCGAAGACCTGGTGCGCCAGTTGTTCCGCCGCGTGGCACGCGCCGGCGAAATCTATTCGGTGGCCCACGATCACTACTTCACGGAAGTGGCCGTGGCGCAGTTGGCCGCACTGGTCGCCGAACTCAATGCGGAGCTGGGCGCGGCGCGCGCGGCCGACCTGCGCGACCGCATCGGCGGTGGCCGCAAGGTGGCGATTCACATCCTCGAATTCTTCGACCGCATCGGCTACACTCGTCGCGTGCGTGACGAGCACGTAGTGCGCAGCACTGCTTCGACCCACACATGGCTGAGCCAATAGGCAATATGGAAGAGAACGTTCCCCGGTGGGGCGGCCGGTCTTCAAAACCGGCAGGGGTCGCCATGCGGTCCCCGGTGGGTTCGACTCCCGCTCTCTTCCGCCACGCGGCACAGGGGAATGACGTATGAACGCCCGCGGCCTCATTGAGGCAAGCGGGGACAGTTGAGGAAGGAGGCTGGCTTGGCGCGGGAAAGCTATCGCGGGCGCATTCCGGATGATCGGCTCTATGATCCAGAGTACGACATGTGGGTGCGTGCCGGCGGTGATGACGTGGTGATAGGCGCCAGCAGTTTCGGGCTGTTTCTAGCGGGCGAGATTATCGCCTTTACCGCCAAGCCGAGAGGCGCCGAAGTGGCGTTGGGACGAGGCCTCGCCACGGTCGAATGCGCCAAGACGGTACTCGCCGTGCATGCGCCGATATCTTTCGTCCTGCTCGAAGCCAACGAAGCCGCCGAGGAGCATCCCGCCATCCTTAATCGGGACCCTTACGAGGCCGGCTGGATGGCACGCGGCCGGACAGTGGCGTGGGAAACCGAACGCGGCAGGCTGGTGGATGCGGCGACGTATCGTGCCCACATAAGGCGCATCGAGCCGGAAGCCGTGATCTTATGAACAACCACCAGCGGCAGAAGTTTGCCATCCTTCTCTGGTCGGCGACGCCAGAGCGGCCCCAGTTGTGCGCCACACCGTTCGTGCATGCTGCCGCGGCAGCTGCTTTCGATTGCGAAGTGGAGATTCACTTTGCCGGCCCGGCTGTGCGCCTGTTGGTGGCTGGAGTCGCCGATGCCATGCGACCGTGGCCGGGAGTCGAAACCTCAATCTACAACATGATGCGACAAGCGGCGAATCTCGATGTCACCTTTCATGCCTGTGCTATGGCAATGGGCGCGTTGGTCGGCAAGGACGAAGTCCTGATTCCCGAATACTCGGGAACCATCGCCGCCAGCGCTTTTGTCGCACGCGCACTTGATCCCGCGTGGGCGACGCTGGTATTCTGATGCCACTTAGGTTATTTGAAACGCTACAGATTGCCTCACTGTCCATTGGCCTTTCGTCTGCGCCTCTTATCCTTGCCAAGGTAAGAGCCCCTGCTAGTCCGAGTCCTGGGGACGAGGGCCAATTCTTAAGATGAGCGATTCAACCCAAGAACCGAAGTTCGAATCACCGAGACCGCAGGGGCGAACGGCTCCCTATACTATCTGATAGCGTGATAAGAAATCGCCTCATGCCCAACAACAAAGCTGACCGACTGTTTTGTGATTGGAAGCCGAACTTGGATATGCGTTTGTCCTGTGGCGGTTTCGGGCACAACTGGGTAAGTGATCACCTCAAATTCGTCACCGAAAACCAGTCGTCCAAATTCACTTCGAACCAGTGCCGACTACTTGATCGAGCGCGACATCGAGGGGAGCCGGATCTTGCGAAAGCAGTTTCGCAGTTCCGCAACGAACAGTTCCGGTTGCTCGAATGCCGCGAAATGCCCGCCCTTGTCAGTCTCATTCCAGTGAATGATATTGGCGAAGTGGCGCTCCGCCCAGCGTCGTGACGGACGGGAAAATTCCTTCGGGTAAATGGTCACGCCGACCGGAAGGGCGATCGGCTGGGTCCTGAAGAAATCGAGGCTCTCCCAATAGAGTCGCGCCGATGATGCGGCGGTCGCCGGAAGCCAATAGAGCATTATGTTGTTGAGCATTGCGTCGCGTGACAGCGCGCTCTCGGG
>Ga0194060_10001786_pt1 | contig 15404 bp, 4 predicted proteins | sample SepL225m_MetaG_FD_163427 | JGI IMG/M metagenome (GOLD analysis project Ga0194060, IMG submission 163427) | Anoxic zone freshwater microbial communities from boreal shield lake in IISD Experimental Lakes Area, Ontario, Canada - Sep2016-L222-5m | ecosystem: Environmental > Aquatic > Freshwater >...
AGTAGCCACTGCGGTGGGTGCTGCTAGCCAACACAATTGGCAAAGTATATGGCTAGTACCTGCAGCTATTGCAGGGGCTGTATTAATTGCCTTTATTTTATTTTTTAAAGAGAAAAAAGAAACAGTTGCTGTTTGATAATATGCATTTTAAATTATAAAAAATTAAGCATTATTAAATTAAACATACTAAGCACTTATTTAAACAAAAATCAATTATAAAAATCTAAAAATTATTAAAGATGCGTATTGCAATGTTAGGAGCAGGTTTTATTGGACGTTTTTATGCCGATGCCCTGCAAGGTTATAGAAGTAAAGACAAGGTGGTTAGTATTTATGCCCGCCGTGAAGAATCTGCCACCAAGTTTGCTGCAGATTATGGTTGTGCTCATTGGACTACCGATATGGAAGCAGCTATCTCCCACCCCGATGTGGATGTGGTATGTATTGCACTTCCTAATAATATTCATGAAATTGCCGTGATGTTATGTTGCAAACATAAAAAAGCGGTAATGACTACTAAACCATTAGGACGCAATGGTGAAGAAGCTAAGCGTATGTTAGTGGCTGTGGAAGAAGCAGGTATATTCAATGGTTATTTAGAAGACCTGGTATATACGCCTAAATTTATCAAGGCTAACCAATCTGTGAAGGAAGGTGCTGTGGGAAGAATTTTATGGGCAAAGTCTCGTGAAACACATCCTGGCCCCCACAGTGATTGGTTCTGGGATATTGAACAAGCTGGAGGTGGTTGTATTTTAGACTTAGGCTGCCATTGCGTAGAAATTTCAAGATCTTATATTGGAAAAGATATAAAACCCATTGAAGTAATGTGTTGGGCAGATACACAAGTAAAACCTATTGATGCAGAAGACCATGCCATTGGACTAGTAAAGTATGAGAATGGTGCTATTGGTCAGTTTGAAGTAAGCTGGACATTTAGAGGTGGCTTAGATTTACGTGATGAAGTAATGGGCACAGAAGGTACTATTTGGATTAATAGTTTTTTAAGAACAGGTTTTGAAATGTTTACTACCGGAAAAGGTGGAGATTATATTTCAGAAAAATCGGAAAGCAATAGCGGTTGGTTATTCCCTGTTGGGGACGAATTAAATGAACTAGGGTATAACCATATGTTTATGGATATGTTTAATTCTATGGAAAAAGGAGAGGCACCAAAAGAAACTTTTTACGATGGTTATATTGTGAACTGTGTACTAGATGCTGCTTACCGTTCTGCTAAATCTAAATTATGGGAGCCCGTTAAATTAGATATCTGGAGAGGCAAAACTGGCTTATCTAAAGAAAGTCATTTAGTAGAGTACGATAAGGATCATTATTTAATCAAAGAAGAAATGACTCACTATGGTACAAAGAAACTAATCTTAAAAAATAAGCATACAGGAAAGATTACCGAGCAGGTGATTGATTAATTACAAGTCTCTCGCTTAAAAAATTTAAACCTCTAGCATTAAATTGTTAGAGGTTTTTTATTGACATCTATGACCCATTTTTGCTTACACTAACTCAGTTTAAACCACCCTTCGAAAACATTATCTCCAATTAATTGAAAAATCTTATAATTTAAAATTTTATCATCCATCATTAACTTTAAAGTAATTGTTTGATCTTTCAATAATTTTTGGTTATGAATAAATACACTAAAACTTAAGCATTGATCATCCAAAACAAATAAAGCTTTCTCCCATTTAGTTCCAGTAAATTCTACTACCCATGGCCTGCCTGCCTCATCCTTATATTGCACTTGTCCAAAAGTTTCAAAACTTACTTCAACTATGAATTCTACTCTTTTACAATTAGACAAATCATTGTCTTTATGCTTTTTATAGAATCTAAAAAAATCATATAAATTACTATTTTGAAATCCCATTATAATAAATTTAAATAGTTGAAAACTGTTTAATAGTTAACCGATTGAGCGTACTTGAATAAGTCAATTAGGTTGTCTACCCCTATTTTATAATAAATTAATTTCTTGTAAGTAGACACGGTATTGCTTTTTAATTCAAGCTTTTGTGAAATGCTTTTATTGCTTTCACCATTAATTAATAGTTCTACAATTTCTTTTTCTCTTTTAGAAAGTGTTTCAAATTTGTTTGTTAGTTCTAGTTGCATAATGTTTGTTTTTTAAAGTATTTAAATTTATTTATAGTTATTTGGCTATGCCAGGAATGATTTGTTTGTCTGTTGGCTGCTGAATAGCAGTATAAAATTTATTTGCAGTAGTATTCCAAAACTGAATCGCATTAAGTTTTGATGAAGGTGTAGAAATATCGCTTTTAATATAAATATGACCCATAATTTGTGTTTGACCTGGATCTCCAGTAATTATTTTTCCATACTTAGTCAATCCATCTTTTGTTAAGGAAGAATTAAATGTTTTTCCATTATACATTACAAAACTTGTTGAAGTTCCAGTTTCGAGTCCATATGAAGTAATAGCCAAAGGGGAATAAACTCCCACCCAATTATAAATGCTTAGCCTTTTTGTTGCATCAGCAGGAATTCTCATTCCAGAAAAATTTAAAGAGTTAACTTTTGTACTATCTAAGTAAATAGATGAGTTATTAGTTAATATTAAGCTATCAACTGTTTCATTAAAACCATTAGGCAACAATGATCCACCATCAAAATAAAATTTAGTTACATTTGAGATACATTCTGAATTATTCAACTGTAAAGTACCTGCACTTAACTTAGTATACCCGGTATAGGTATTTGAATCTTTCAGTGCAAAAGTTCCAAGGCCTGTTTTAATAAAATTAGCCCCACTTATAATGCCACTTATTTGACCATCATTTAGTCCATTGGTAGTTGCTGATAAAGTATTGTTTTTAATATTTATGGTAACATTGCTAAGAGCACCTCCTAATAAAGAAGCATTTAAATTAAGCCCATTGTTTACATTTATAGTTATTGAGCCTGTATCATAGATACTTGCATAAGAATAGCTTGTATTAATATTTGCACCAATGGATAAATTATTTCCATTCATTATAAGATAATTTGGCCTATTAGTTGAAGTTGTCGATGTAGTTCCAGAAACATCTACGGCTGCATTTACAAAAATATCCGAGTTGGCATTAAAATTTAACACCCTTGGTACAGTATTGTTTCTTACAGAAATAGAACCATCAGACTTTATGAAACCTGTTTGGGTACAAGCACTACAAATATTCGAAATTATTACGTTTGCACCTGCACTCATTGTATCTTCAATACTTTTAGTTAAAAGAAATGCGTTGTCTGTGTTGGGATAAAAGGTAGAAGTTCTAACAGATGAAACTGTAGTAGTAGACCAAGTGCCTGAAGATGCATTTGGCATTACTGTTCCATTGTAGAAGTTTGAATTTTGTGTTGATCCTCTTCCAAAAGTTCCTTGTGCATTTGCACTATTTACAATTCTTACATTGGCAAAACCAGTTGCACCAGTAATACTAGGAACAATTTCATTACCTAATTGATATGCATTATAATTAATATTATTATTTATAAATTTTATTTGATCTAATTCGTTTTTAGTCATTAAAGCAGCTCCATTAACATAAATTCTATACCCTGTACCAGCATTTCCAGTAGATGCCCCATATGTCCCTACCCAATTATTAATTGATAATTTTTTAAAGTCAAAATTTCCATAGCCACTAAAAGATAAATTACCGCTAGTGCCTAAATTCAAAATTGAATTGTCCCATAAATTAATTTTACCAACACTTTGAGTATAGTTGTTTGTTTGTAAAGCACCTCCATTGAAATAAATATCTGAAGTACTAGGCAGAGTATTGTTTTTTTGCAATATTAAATTTCCTTTATTTATGTAAGTAGCACCAGTATAAGTATTAGAACCAAAAATTTGTAAACTACCACTACTATCTTTTGTAACCGATCCGCTATTTGAAATAATACCATTTACATTTATATTACCTGCTCCTAAAAAAGTAATATTTCTTGTCCCAGTAGAGCTTGCAATGTTATTTAAATATAAATTGTCAGCTAAACTATTAAACACATTGGTTGAGCCAGTAACTGTAATATTTCCTAACCAATAGTTATTTCCAGTTATACTCTTAATAAGATTATTTGTACCGGTTGAACTGGTAGATAATTTATTATTAATAGAAACCCCTTTATCTAGTTGAATTTGTGCAGTATTTGATGTAATTATAACAGAATCCGAACCAATTTGATTACTATTGGTTATGTACAATGCGCCTCCAGAAACACTCGTTGTACCTAAATAGCTATTAGCATTAATTAATTTTAAAGTATCACTTCCTGATTTAGTGAAATTTCCTTTGTTTAAAGTAAAAGCACTACTTGTTAAATCGAAAGATCCTATTGAATTACTTGAACCCATAGAAAGATTTGTTGTTGAATCACCTTTTATGTTGCCCAATTTAAAAACATAAGCAGAGTCTTGAGCTATGTATGCCGTACCACTTCCAATTATTTTTATATCTTTTGTCCATGAATTATTACCACCATGGCTTGCTAGGGTACCATTTGTATTATTAGCAGCGCCAATGGTTAAAGGCAAACTTGTTATATTTTGTCCCCCTTGCACTTGAAGTCTTCCCCCGCCAGATATAAAAATACTATCAGTACTTCCTAATTGGTTTAATTTTGTAAAGTTTAAAGAGCCGCCAATAATATTGGTATGACCTGTATAGGTATTTGAATTTAACAAACTTAGCGTATTTGTACCTGATTTTATTAAGCCCCCAGAACCTAATGCAATATTTCCACTTAAGTTAAATAAAGCCGATGTTTGATTTCCACCAAAACTTAAAGAAGTATTAGTACCATTTATATTAGGCAGAGTGAAAATTCCATTGCTTGCATCAGAAGTAATAAATGCAGTATCTCCCACTAAATTTATAGTGCTATTGTCATAAAGCCATGAATTATTACCTCCATTACTTGAAAACGTTCCATTTGTATTGTTTATATTTCCTAATGTAAGTGGGAAATTTGTAAAACTAACACCACCTTGTAATTGAAGCTTGCCTCCTCCATAAACAAAAATTCCAGACGTACTTCCTAATGCACCATTATTAGAAACACTTAGTGTCCCACCCTTAATAATGCTAGTTCCAGTATATGTACTTGCCCCTGTTAAATTTAGTGTGCCAGTACTGTCTTTGTTTAGAATATTAGACCCAATATTAATTCCAGGAATGCTTATTGTACCAGTTCCCCCAAAATAAATATCATTAGTGCTAGTATATCTATTTGAAAATGTTGTACCAGTTGTATTGTATGTATTAATTCTTGATGTAATTTGCGAATTTATAGTCCCACTAAAAGTTACACTATAAGGAACTTGAGAATTTTGATTACCATTACCATTACCATTTTGTGAATAGTAAGAAGAATCTAATAATGCTCCTTTATTATTAATACCAGTTCCATTTATAAAAATATTTTCAGGAATTGTAATATTACTATTTGCTGCATTAGTCCTAAGTTCTGCACCAATACTTATAATTGTAGCACCTGTGGTTGTACCCAATGCATTATTAGATTGTACCTCAATGATACCTTGATTTATATTTGTAACTCCTGAATATTTATTTGATCCCGCTAAAATTTGTGTTCCTAATCCATTTTTTACCAAAGCAATTGTTCCTGTTATGCTATCAGCAATGGCACCGGAATAAGTATAAGAATTATTAGTTCCTGTAATAGTAATGGTAGAAGTTGAACTAGCTACAGAATTTGTTATTAATCCATTACTTCCAGTGCTTGATAAATTACTTACACTAATACTATTGCCATTTAAATCAAGCGTTCCATCAACAGTATACAGCGTGTTACTTGAAACTGCGCTAGTAGTTAATATTTTTAAAACTCCTCCACTTATTGTAGTATTACCAGTATAGCTATTTGCAGCATTGAGATATAAAATACCATTACCACTTTTTGTCAAAGTACCCGTTCCTGTTGCTATTACATTGGGGACTATTATATTTCCAGTTCCGCCCAATGTTATATTTCTATTAGTTCCAGAAATTGAATTTGGACTAGCCATTAATTTTAAAGTATCAGCATCTGCAATGATTGAAGAAGTTCCCGTTAAGGTTAATGTACCTGTAATCGAATTTGTACCACTAATACTTCTCAATGCTCCTGTAGAACTTGTTGAAGAAAGTGTTAAAGGCAAGCTAAAAGTTATCCCACCTTGTATTTGTAATTGCCCAGTAGTTCCAGATATGGCTACTGCGTTTGTAGAGGAGCCTAATGCATTTTGATTTTGAATATTTAAAGCTCCCCCTGAAATAGATGTCCCGCCTGAATAAGTATTTGAGTTACTCAAAATAGAATTACTATTACCAGATTTAATTAACGCTCCAGTTCCTAAATTGAATGCATTTAAAAAATTCATTACCCCAGGTGAGCTACCAGAAATTGTCAGCGTTGGATTGTTGGTACTAGAAATTGGATTTGTTGGATTTAAGTATAAAGTATCAGCATCAACATAAAGTGTAGTATTTCCAGTTAAAGTAATAGCACCAATATATTTATTAATGCCACTGATACTTCTCAATGCTCCTGTTGTTGAAACTCCAGTTCCTAACATTGTCAAGGGATAATTAACAATGATTCCTCCACTTAACTGCAAGCCACCGCCAGTAATGGTAATTCCAGAAGTATTTCCTAATGCTTTAGCATTAGTTATTAAAATTCCGCCACTTGAAATTGAAGTAGCTCCACTAAATGAATTAGTTTTAGTTAAAGTTAAAACCCCGGATGTACCCCCACTTGAAGCTAATTTTGACAAAGCAATTATACCTGTACTATCTTTTATTAATCCCGAAAAAGTACTAGTCGAATTGGAAGTGGTACTATCTTTAAGTATTGCTGCATTTGAACTACCATTGGTAATTACCGCATTTTGGCCGTTGTTAGTTATACCAGATAAACTAACCACTGTTAGATTATACCCATTTAAATCTAAATAAGTATCTAAAAATAAATTGGAGAGTTTACTTTCAATTCCTAATTGTACAAATCCACTTGATAAAGTTGAATTACCAGAAATGGTATTTGCAGCATTTAATTTAATGGTCCTATTTGAACTTAAATTTAAATTAGTACATGTAATACTTGAGTTTAAAGTTACACCTTGTGAACCAGATAAAGTCACTGTACCATTTGATAAACTTACCGTACTACTTAATGTTAATGCACCAGCTGCATTAATTGAAAAAGTATTTGAACTAGCAGAATTTGTTATAGCACTACTTATTATAATATTGCCAGTACCACTACATGCAGCGCATGCAGTTGAAATATTAACCGTAGATCCAGCGGTAAGTCTTGAGTTAATTTCTGAAGCATTAATAGTAGCAGTTGTTGCAGTCGGCGTAAAAGTATATAAGCTACCTGTTTGAGACCAAGTACCTCCATTTGTTGAACTACTAATGGTAATATTTGCGTTTTGCGCATTCAAACTACCTACAATAATTAAACTAATAATAATTGTAAATAATTTGAATTTTATTATATCTACTTTTTGTTTTTTCATAATTGAATATCTATAGCGCTATTAGATAAGGGTTTAATAAAAATAATCAAACTGTACTCGATCATTTAGTGCTAATATATTTTTACCATTGTTATCTGAAACGTATGTTAAAGTCGTGCCATTCCATGAATAGGCAGTATTACTAATTCTTACACCATTGATATACATTTTTACCCTACTTTTTAAAGCAGGCGGATTAGTTAGTGTAAATATAGTTTGACCAGGTGTTGATGTAAATTCATCGGTAACATCATTTATAATATCTTGTTTAGTAGTAATTTTTGCAGCCAATGATACCGTATCTGCAATTAAAGAGCTGATTGCGTATTTATAGTTTGCTAACATTGAAGCAGTATCAGATATATTTAATTTTAATGCATTTAATCTAGCCGTGTCTGCAACTATACCATTCACTACATTGGTTGTAGCACCAATTCTACTTGCTAAAGATGCTGTATCTAAAATTAAAGAATTGATATTATATCTATACTGTTGTAACATAGCTGATGTATCTGACTTGCTCAACTTCGCATCAAATAATGTAGTAAGAGATGCAGGATCAAAAGTAGAAGCACTAATTGCTGTTGCCACAAATGCTGTTGTCGCCAATTGAGTATTATTAGATCCTTTTAATGGCGTTACTGCAGTAGGTGCTCCAGTAAAATTAGGTGCACCACTAAATGAACCATCAGTAACTGTTGGACTAGTTAAAGTTTTTAATGTTAATGTTTCTGCGCCATTTAATGTGGCTAAGGTTCCAGAAGTTGGCAAAGTAATATTCGTTGGACCTGAAGCACCTATTGTTATTGAGCTACCACCTGTAGTAATTAGATTACCGCCTAAAGTAATTGTTTTACCATAATTATCGACTCCTGTTCCACCATTTGCCCCAGCTACAATGCCTCTAACATTATCTGCAGTTCCAGAAGCATTACCAGTCAATTCACCAATAAAATTAGTTGAAGTAACAGATGCTAAACCTGCAATGGTGTTGGTTGTTGCACCTAAAGCAATTGAAGTTGAACCTAATTGAATGGTACTATGTTGTAATTGACTAGGTGTAATTCCAGCAGAACTAGATAAGTTACTTGTTGTTAAATTATTAGCTGAAATTGTATTACTAGCAATAATGATACCAGAACCTTGTGATAAAGTACTTTGTTTCGCATTCAATAAATCATATTCTGATTTGCTTAACAAACCTGCAATTGTTCCAACTTGTGAAGCCAAAGGTATATTTAATGCAATAGTAGGTGTGCTTGAAGCATTGGAAACAGTTGAAGAAAATGTATTTCCACTTGCACTTACTGTTATAGGATTAACATTGGTTACTGTACCTCCAGTACCAGTTGCAGAAATTGTAATAGTTCCTGCATTGTTATTTGAAATTGTTACTCCTGAACCTTGTGCTAGTGAAACCTCACCTGCTGTTCCAGTTGATGAATTAATACTACCTATAAGTTTATTAGAACTAATAGCTTGCATTTTTGCATATGAAACTGCACCATTAGCAATGGTAGTAGCAAAAGATCCTGTTCCAGAACCAGTAACATCACCAGTTAAATTAATGGTTTGATCCCCTGTATTTGTTCCTGAAGTATTAGATAATACCCCTGATAATGCAGTTACTTGAGCTTGAGTAATATATTGTCTATCTCCTAAAGGAGCTATGTCAGCAGTAGTTGCTTCTGCACCACCAGTTACTAATCCTTTAGAATCATATGTTATTTTTGTTTTGGTTGCACCTGTAATATTATTAGAACTTAGCTTATTACTAAATGTAGCAAAATCAGTATTGCTTAACAAACCAGCAGTAGTTCCTGCAGAAGCTATTGGTATATTCAATTCAAGAGTTGGTATGCTTGATGCATTTGAAACTGAAGAAGAGAAAGAGTTACCACTGGCATTTACAGTAATTGGGTTAATAGCAGTTACTGTTCCTCCAGAACCGGAAGCCGTCAATATTCCTGCAGTGCTTAAGCTCAAACCTGATCCAACAATAATTTCACTTACTGCTGAAGGTCCTGAAGTTGGATTACCCAATAATCTACTTCCACTAATGTTTTGAATTTTATCATACGTAATAGCAGATGCTAAAACCTTACTATTTGTAACCACATTGTCAGATAAAGTAGTGGCAAAACTTCCAGTTCCTGATCCAGTTACTGCACCTGTTAATGCAATGGTTTGATCTCCAGTATTGTCGCCAATTAAAGTAGTTATTCCTAATTTTGTTTTTATTGTTCCCAATGTCTCATCTCCTGTGTTTTTCCCAGATGTATTTGACAATACACCCGCTTGTATATCTGTTACATAATTTCTATTTGCGCTTGGCGCTACATAAGCTGTTGTTGCATCAATTCCTCCAGTTACTAAACCGTTGGCATCAAAACTTACCAATTGATTCGAACCTGCATTTATTAGATTATTTTTTGCAATACCGCCTAATCCGGCTAAGGTATAGTTTGGAATAGTTAAGGTTGAACCTGAAAGAGAAGCTGGGCCAGATTCACCACTTACAGTTAAATCAATTTTAGATAGTTTATTATTAAAAGTTGTCCAATCTGATGAACTCAATACCCCTCTATTAGCTGCAGAAGCAGTAGGAATATTTAATGAAATAACAGGGTTAGTTGTGCTATTGATTACTGAAGAATTTATATCAGTTCCTGTTGTGCCTATTGTTAAAGCAGCAACACTAGTTACTGTTCCTCCAGAGCCTGATGCAGATAATGTTTTTGTATTTGCATCGAAGGCTAAGCCTGAACCTAATGCAATTTCATGCGCAGCTCCATCAGTTCCTGTTGAGTTACCCAATAATTTATTGGCTTTTACTAATTGAATTTTATCAAAAGTTACTGCAGCAGATGCTATTTTATTTGTCGTAATGGCGCTAGTATTAATAGTTGTATTTAATTGGCCAGTAGTTCCAGCAGCGCTAACATCACCAGTCATAGATATTGTTTGATCTCCTGTGTTAGATCCACTTAAAGTCGTAATACCTAATTTTTGTTGTATACTAGAAGTTGTTTCATCACCTGTATTTGTACCTGATGTATTTGACAATACGCCAGATTGTATATCTGTTACATAATTTCTATTCGGAGTTGGCGCTATGTTTGCTGTTGTTGCATCAAACCCTGCAGTTACTAAACCTTTTGCATCGAAGCTTACCAATTGTTTAGTACCTATTGGAATATCATTATTTTTTGCTACCCCACCTAAACCATCAATTGTGTAAGTTGGAATATTTAATAAAGTACCAATAAAAGTTGGCGCTCCACTATTTCCTGTTGAAGTAAATGATATAGTATTTTGCTTTGCTTTGAATAAATCATAATCAGCTTTACCTAATAAACCTGCAACAGTATTTACTTCACTTGCTAATGGAATAGTTAAGGCTAATGAAGGTGTAGATGTTGCATTTGATACAGATGAAGAGAATGTATTACCACTTGCACTTACTGTAATTGGATTTACACTAGTTACGGTTCCTCCTGTTCCTGTTGCTGAAATTGTGATTGCACCAGCATTGTTATTTGAAATAGTTACGCCAGATCCTTGCACTAATGAAACAGCACCTGGCGCTGCATCAGATCCATTAATGCTTCCCATTAAAGTATTTGTTGGTATATTTTGGATTTTATCATAAGTAATAGCAGATGCCAAAACCTTACTATTTGTAACCACATTGTCAGACAAAGTAGTTGCAAAACTTCCTTTACCAGATCCAGTTACTGCCCCTGTTAAAGTAATAGTTTGATCTCCAGTATTTGTTCCACTTATATTTGCATCATTTGATATATTTAAAGTTTTACCGCCTTCTATTGAAATTGTTCCATTACCGGAATTAATAGTATTAATGCTGATATTATTAATTTTAGAAACTGATACTTCACCTAATGATGATTTTCCTATAACATTTAAAGTGCCTATTAGATTAGAATTACCAGTTATATCTATATTTCCACCTGCACTTAAATTACCAGTTGAGGAAATAGTGCCCGCTTTTAAATTAGTCCCTATTTCTCCAGATCCAGCAATATTAAAATTAGCATCAGGTTGCAAAACTGTTCCATTAGCAATGTAATTGCCACTTCCTGCAGGCAAATCAGCTGCTACTAATTTTCTAAAGCCTGGTGCTGCATCGGCTGCTCCACTTATTGGGCCAGCAAATACATTATTTGGAGAAGCTTTATCTACACCTGTTCCGCCATATTTGGTAGCAATTATTTGATTTAATTCTTTGGTACCATCAAATGAATTGCCAAAAATATTTATTGAATTTTGTAAAGCAGTTGTAGTAGATGCATTACCATTTAAATTACCTGTTACATCTCCTACTAATTTTGCATTAATAGTACCTGCGTTAAAATTACCAGTAGCATCTCTTTTTACAATTGTAGAAGCTATATTTTCAGCAGTTGCAGACAATACATCACTTGCTACTCTAGTAATTGTTGTAGAAAGCACACCACCTACTTTATTTACACTTGGTAAACCGTTAGCACCACCTAAATCTCCTGACAATACAAAGGCTGTTACTGCTCCAGTAGTAGGATATTTAATATCATTAATATTATTAATATCAGATAAACCTCCAGTTATTACCTTATTAACTTTGTCTTCTTTTAAAGCCATATCAGAGGTGATTGAAGAAACTGCGGAATTTGTAATAGTTGAAATATTATTCATCACAAACTTAGTAGTTGCTATATTCTCTGAACTCTCCGCATTTGCTTGTGTAAAAGCTTTGGTATTACTTGTTAAAGTAGCAAAATCGATAGTTTTATTCGTCAATGTTTCTGTACCAGCTAAAGTTGCTATAATACCTGAAGTCGGTAAAGTAACATTCGTAGCACCTGTTGTTGTTATGGTCGCACTCTCTGTTCCAGAAAATGTGACATCTCCAGCAGTTACAATATTACCTCCTAACTTAATTGTTTTCCCAATATTATTGATACCTGTTCCTCCATGCTCTCCCATTACCACATCTGTTACATTTGTTGCAGTTCCATTAACATTACCATTTAAATTAGCATTAATTGTTCCTGCAGAAAAGTTTCCATTACCATCTCTTGTTACAATTTGTGAATTTTGGTTAGTAGAAGTTGCAGATAAAACACTACTTACTACAGATGTAATAATTGTAGAATTTACACCTCCTACTTTATTTACACTTGGCAAACCATCAACCCCTATTAAATCTCCCGATAATACAAAATCATTTACAGCCTTTGTAGTCGGGTATTTAATGTCATCAATTGAACTAGTGAAAGTACCAGATATTACTTTGTTAGTTATATCTTCTTTTTTGGTTAAATCTGTTGTTATAGAAGAAACTGCAGAATTTGTAACTGTTGAAATATTATTCATTACAAACTCAGTAGTAGCAATATTATTGGTTTTATCTCCGTTTAATTGCGTAACTGCTTTTGTATTAGAGGTTAAATTTGAAAAGTCAATTGTTTTATTTGTTAAGCTCTCTGTTCCAGCTAAAGTAGCAATAGTACCTGATGTTGGCAATGTAATATTGGTTGAGCCTATTGTTGTGATAGTAGCACTATTAGTTCCTGCAAAAGTTACATCTCCAGCAGTTAATATATTACCACCTAAGGTTATAGTTCTACCAGAATTAACAACACCTGTTCCACCATTAGCACCAGCTACAACACCTGTAACGTTTGAAGCAGTTCCTGATATATTACCATCTAAAAATGCCGTAATCATATTTGCAGAAAAATTTCCGTTAATATCTCTTTTTACAATTGCACTTGTTGTGTTTGAAGAAGTTGCAGCTGCAACATCATTAGCTACAGTAGTTATATCACCAGCACTAATGCCACCAATAGTATTTACCATTGGTTTTCCATTTAAATCTTTTGTCAAATCTCCTGACAACACAAAATCATTAACTGCTTTAGTTGTCGGATATTTTACATCATCTATTTTTGTTAAAAAATCTACAGAAGTAACCTTGTTCGTATTGTCCTCCTTTTTGGTTAAATCTGTTGTGATTGAAGCTACTGTCGAATTAGTCGATGATGTTATATTATTCATAACGAATTCAGTAGTAGCTATATTATTAGTTTTATCTCCATTTAACTGTGTAACTGCTTTTGTATTTGTAGTTAAAGTTGAAAAATCAATTAATTTATTTGTTAAACTCTCAGTACCTGAAAGTGTTGCAAGAGTTCCAGAAATTGGCAAAGTAATATAAGTATCTCCTTGAGTTGTAATATTAGTTGTACTAGTATTCGTACCTGTAAATGTTAAATCGCCGGCAGTAACTATATTTCCGCCTAATGTAATTGTTTTACCAGTATTGGCAATTCCAGTTCCACCATGTTCTCCCAATACGATATCTGTTACATTTGACGATGTACCAAATACATTACCAAAAACATTTCCTGTTAATGTTGCATTGATATTACTAGCTGTAAATGAACCATTAGCATCTCTTTTTACAATAGTATTATTATTGTTATTCGTAGTTGCAGAAAATACATCACTTGCGATTGAAGTAATTTCATTAGAAGTTATACCGCCTATTGTATTCACTTTAGGCAAACCATTTAGATCACTTGTTAAATCTCCAGACAATACAAATGCATTTACTGCACCAATAGAAGGATACTTAGAATCGCTTAAATTAGCTAAAAATTCACCTGTTTTTACTTTATTAGCAACATCTTCTTTTAAGGTTAAATCTGTTGTGATTGAATTTACTGCTGAACTTGTTGAAGTGCTAACACTATTCAATACAAATTCAGTATTTGCAATTTGTTTACTAGCAATACCTGGATTAGCAGTAGGTACAATTGGGACACCAGTTAAATTTGCATCTGAAATAGTTTTATTCATTAATAGCTCATTTCCAGCTAAAGTTGCTAATGTACCTGAAGTTGGTAAAGTAATATTAGTCTCACCATTATTTGTAATAGTAACACTATTTGTACCTGCAAAAGTAATATCGCCAGCAGTTAAAATATTACCCCCCAATGTAATTGTATTATTACCATTATTAGTTCCTGTTCCTCCATGCTCTCCCATGACTATATCTGTTACATTGGATGCTTTACCAATTACATTACCAACCAAATTGGCAGTAATTTGATTAGCAGAAAAATCTCCACTTGCATTTCTAGCAACAATTGTACCTAAATTATTATCAGAAGTAGCGGATAATACATTGCTTGCAACAGTTGTAATTACTGAAGCATTTACACCACCCACTGTATTCACCTTTGGAGTTCCGTTTAAATTGCTTATTAAATCTCCTGATAAAACAAAATCATTTACTGCTTTTGTTGAAGGGTACTTAAAATCATCTATTGAATTTGTGAAAGTACCTGAAGGAACTTTATTTGCTATATCTTCTTTTAACGCTAAATCTGATGTAATTGAAGATACCGCTGAGCTAGTAGTTGTGGTAACACTATTTACCACAAAAGCCGTGGTTGCCACTTGACTTGAATTTGAACCTATTGATGCAGTAGGCGCTGTTGGCACTCCTGTTAAATCTGCATTTTCAATTTTTTTATTTGTCAGTGTCTCAATTCCAGCTAATGTAGCCAAAGTACCATTTGTCGGTAAAGTAATATCTGTAGCTCCTTGAGTAGTAATATTCGCATTATTTGCTCCAGCAAATTTTACATTTCCCTCAAGTTTAATTGTATTGTTACCATTATTAGTTCCTGTTCCACCATGATCACCCATTACAACATCCGTAACATTTATTGCATTTCCTAATAAATTTCCCGAGATATTTCTAGCAGAAAAATCTCCATTTACATCTCTGGCTACAATAGACCCACCAATTAGTAAATCAGTAGCTGTTGTTGCGCTGTTAGCCACT
>Ga0194060_10001787_pt1 | contig 15404 bp, 8 predicted proteins | sample SepL225m_MetaG_FD_163427 | JGI IMG/M metagenome (GOLD analysis project Ga0194060, IMG submission 163427) | Anoxic zone freshwater microbial communities from boreal shield lake in IISD Experimental Lakes Area, Ontario, Canada - Sep2016-L222-5m | ecosystem: Environmental > Aquatic > Freshwater >...
GGGCGATGCCGTGACCTCTGCCGATGCCCCGCGCGAGGAAATTGTTGCAGCCATCGAGTCCTGCTGTCGTGGCTAGCCTGGCTTCTTACGCTGTTGCTGACAGCTCCAGCCGTGGCCGAGCCCTGGTCGAGCCGCCCCCCAAGGCGCGCAGCGAGTTTCAGCGCGACCGCGACCGCATCGTGCATTCCACCGCTTTTCGTCGTCTCGAATATAAGACGCAGGTGTTCGTCAATCACGAAGGCGACCTGTTTCGCACCCGGCTCACGCACAGCATCGAGGTCGCCCAGATCGCGCGGTCGATCGCACGCGCCTTGCGGCTCAACGACGACCTGACCGAAGCCATCGCGCTGGCCCACGACCTCGGTCATACGCCCTTCGGGCACGCCGGACAGGACGCGCTGAATGAGTGCATGCAGGCGCATGGCGGCTTCGAACACAATCTGCAAAGCCTGCGCATCGTCGATCGCCTCGAAGAGCGCTACGGTGCTTTTGACGGCTTGAATCTGATGTTTGAGACGCGGGAGGGCATCCTCAAGCACTGCTCACCGGCGCGCGCACGCGATCTCGGCCTGCTCGGTCAGCGGTTTCTCGAAGGCCGGCGGCCCTCGCTGGAGGCGCAGATCTGCAATCTGGCCGACGAGATCGCCTACAACAACCACGACGTCGATGATGGCCTGCGCTCCGGGTTGCTGACGCTGGAACAGCTCACCGGGGTGAGCCTCTTCGCCCGTCATGCGGCTGAAGCGGATGCCGAGTTTCCGCAATTGTCAGGTCGCCGGCGCGTGCATGAAACCATACGGCGCATGATCGATGCCCTGGTCACGGATCTGTTGGCCGAGTCGGCGCGGCGCATCGCCGATGTCGCCCCCTGCACGCTGGCCGATGTACATGCCGCGCCGGCGCTGATCGCCTTCACCGATACCATGCAGGCCGAGAATCGGGCGCTCAAGGGGTTTCTGCGCGAGCATCTATACCAGCATTATCAGGTGTTGCGGATGACGACCAAGGCGCGCCGCACCATCCAGGATCTGTTCAGCGCTTTCATCTCTGACCCGCGCCTGCTGCCGCCCCAATATCAGGAAATGGCAGCGACCGAGAGCGTTGCGCGCGCCACGGCCGACTATATTGCCGGCATGACCGACCGCTACTCGATGAAGGAACATCGCCGCCTGTTTTCTGTCGGTGAATTGTGAAGTCTGTATGCTGCGTTGCAGCGTATTGAATTCGACCGCTATTGCCGGTATATTTACATCTTAGTTCGCCATTACTGGCGGACCATCCAAGGCCGGGGAGCGGCATCCCCCGGCTTTTTTTGACGCCCGTATTCCCGAGGAAAGACACGATGGTCCTCCCCCAAAGCCAGGGTCTTTACGATCCGGCCAATGAGCATGACGCCTGCGGCGTCGGTTTCGTTGCCCATATCAAGAACCAGAAGAGCCATGCCATCATCGAACAGGGGCTGCTGATTCTGAAGAATCTCGAACACCGCGGCGCCACCGGCTACGACCCTTTGCTGGGTGATGGCGCCGGGATTCTGATCCAGATTCCCGATCGATTTTTTCGCGAAGAAATGGCCCGACAGGACGTCACCCTGCCGCCCGACGGCGACTATGGCGTCGGCATGATATTTCTGCCGCGCAATGAAGCCAGTCGGCGTGCCTGCGAAGCGGTAATCGAGCGCGCGATCCGCTACGAAGGCCTGGTTTTGCTCGGCTGGCGCAACGTCCCGGTTGACAACAACGGGTTGGCCCAGGCGGCAAAGGATATTGAGCCCGTGGTGCGTCAGGTGTTCATTGGTGCAGGACCAGGCATTGCGGATGCCGACGCGCTGGAAAGAAAACTCTACATCCTGCGCAAGTCGACCGGGCACACCATTCAGGCCCTGAAACTGCCCGATGGCAAGATGTTTTACGTGCCGTCGATGTCGGGGCGTACGGTGGTGTACAAGGGCATGCTACTGGCCAATCAGGTGGGCACTTACTATCTCGACCTGAAGGATAGGCGCGTGGTCTCGGCGCTGGCGATGGCGCACCAGCGTTTCTCCACCAACACCTTCCCGACCTGGGATCTGGCGCATCCCTTCCGCATGATCGCGCACAACGGTGAAATCAACGCGCTGCGCGGCAACGTCAACTGGATTCGTGCGCGCGAGCATGGCATTTCATCTCCGGTGCTAGGCGAAGACCTGGAGAAGATCTGGCCCCTGATTTACGACGGCCAGTCCGATTCCGCCTCCTTCGACAACGCCTTGGAACTGCTGGTGATGGGCGGCTACAGCCTGGCGCATGCCATGATGATGCTGATCCCCGAAGCCTGGGCCGGCAATCCGTTGATGGACGAGGAGCGGCGCGCCTTCTACGAGTACCACATGGCCCTGATGGAGCCGTGGGACGGCCCCGCCGCGGTAGCCTTCACCGATGGCCGCCAGATCGGCGCCACTCTGGATCGCAATGGCTTGCGTCCGGCGCGTTATCTGATCACCGATGACGATCTGGTGGTGATGTCCTCCGAGATCGGCGTGCTGCCGATCGCCCAGGAGCGCATCGTCAAGAAGTGGCGCCTGCAGCCCGGCAAGATGTTCCTCATCGATCTCGAGCAGGGCCGCATCATTGACGACACGGAGCTCAAGCGCACCATGTCGACTGCCAAGCCCTACCGGCAATGGATCGAGGCTTCGCGCCATTTCGTCGACGAAATGCCGGAGGTCAAGTCGCACGAGAAGCTGACCGGGCCCCTGCTGAAAATTCAGCAGGCTTTCGGCTACACGCAGGAAGATTTCAAGTTCATCCTCGAGCCGATGGCCACCCTGGGAGAGGAAGCCACGGGTTCCATGGGCAATGACAGCCCGCTGCCGGTGTTGTCGGACCGGGCCAAGCCGCTGTTCAACTACTTCAAGCAGCTGTTTGCCCAGGTGACCAATCCGCCGATTGATCCGATCCGCGAAGAAATCGTCATGTCGCTGATTTCGCTGGTCAGCCCCAACCCCAATCTGCTAGGCGTGAACGATACCGAGCCAACGCCGCGTCTTGAGGTGCATCAGCCGATACTTTCGTCGGCCGACATGGCCAAACTGAAGAAAATCGATGACCTGACCAAGGGCACCTTCCGTCCCATCGTGGTCGACATCACGACGCCGGCCGCGGAAGGCTCGGCGGGTTTGAGCCGTTCTCTCTATCAAGTCTGTACCCGCGTCGAGCGCGCGGTGGGCGCCGGCTACAGCGTGGTCATTCTCTCCGATCGCAACGTCAATCACGAGCGTGCGCCGATTCCGGCACTGCTGGCCTGTTCCGCCGTTCACCAGCATCTGGTGCGGATCGGTCTGCGCACTTCCTGCGGCATGGTGATCGAAACCGGCGCGGCGCGCGAGGTGCATCATTTCGCCACGCTTGCCGGTTACGGCGCCGAAGCGATTCACCCCTGGCTCGCTTTCGAGAGTATCGCCGCATTCGCCGGACACCTGCCGAACAAGCCGAGCGTGGCCGAGGCACAGAAGCGCTATATCAAGGCGATCAACAAAGGCCTGATGAAAGTGATGTCGAAGATGGGCATCTCCACCTATCAGTCCTATTGCGGCGCCCAGATTTTCGAAGCGGTGGGCCTTTCTTCCGATTTCGTCAATCGCTATTTCGCCGGCACCCCGACCAAGGTCGAAGGTATCGGGCTGCGGGAGGTTGCCGAGGAGACCCTGCGCACCCACTCTGCCGCGTTTGGTTCTGATCCCTTGCTCGCCACCATGCTGGATTGCGGCGGCGAATATGCTTTTCGGGAGCGCGGCGAAGACCACATGTGGACGCCGGATACGATTGCCAAGTTGCAGCATTCAACGCGTTCGGGCAAGTATGAGACCTACAAGGAATATGCCCGGCTGATCAACGATCAGGGCCAGCGCCACATGACCCTGCGCGGTCTTTTCGAGATCAAGCCGGCCGGTCCGGCGGTCCCCCTCGACGAGGTGGAGTCGGCGAAAGAAATCGTCAAGCGTTTCGCCACTGGCGCCATGTCGCTGGGCAGCATTTCGACAGAGGCCCACACCACGCTGGCGATTGCCATGAATCGCATCGGCGGCAAATCGAATACCGGCGAAGGCGGCGAAGATCCGAAGCGCTTTCAGAAAGTCGGCGCTGGCGAGACGGTGGCCAGCGTCATCGGCAAGGGTCGCATAGCGCGCGACATTCCGCTTCAGGCCGGCGACAGCTTGCGCTCGGCGATCAAGCAGGTGGCCTCCGGCCGCTTCGGTGTCACGGCGGAATATCTGGCCAACGCCGATCAGATCCAGATCAAGATGGCGCAGGGCGCCAAGCCCGGCGAAGGCGGCCAACTGCCCGGCCACAAGGTGTCCGAATACATCGGCTTCCTGCGCCACTCGGTGCCGGGCGTGCAGCTCATTTCGCCGCCGCCGCACCACGACATCTACTCGATCGAGGATCTGGCGCAACTGATCCACGACCTGAAAAACTCCAATCCGGAAGCCAGCATCTCGGTCAAGCTGGTATCCGAAATCGGTGTCGGTACAGTGGCCGCCGGCGTGGTCAAGGCCAAGGCCGATCACTTGGTGATTGCCGGGCATGATGGCGGCACCGGCGCTTCGCCCATCTCGTCGATCAAGCACGCCGGCACGCCGTGGGAACTCGGGCTGGCGGAGACACAGCAGACCCTGGTGCTCAACCGCCTGCGGGGTCGCGTCCGCATCCAGGCCGATGGTCAGATGAAGACCGGTCGCGATGTGTTTATCGGCGCCTTGCTGGGTGCCGACGAGTTCGGTTTCGCCACCGCACCGTTGATCGTCGAAGGTTGCATCATGATGCGCAAGTGCCATCTCAACACCTGTCCGGTCGGTGTCGCAACACAGGATCCGGTGCTGCGCGCGCGGTTCTCCGGGCAACCCGAGCATGTCGTCAATTTCTTTTTCTTCATCGCCGAGGAAGTCCGCGAGTTGATGGCGCAGATCGGCATCCGAACATTCGACGAACTGATCGGCCGCTCCGATCTGCTCGACATGAAGAAGGGCGTCGACCACTGGAAAGCCAAGGGACTGGACTTCTCGCGCATCTTTTACCGACGGCCGGAGGTGGACGGCGTCTCGCGCCGCCATAGCGAAATTCAGGATCATGGCTTGTCAATGGCGCTCGACCACAGCTTGATCGCCAAGGCCGGACCGGCGCTGGAGCGCGGCACCCAAGTAGTGATCGACTCGCCGATCAAAAACCAGAATCGCACCGTGGGCACACTGCTGTCGCACGAAGTGGCCAAGCGCCGTGGCCACGCGGGGCTGCCCGACGACACCATTCTCATCAAGCTCACCGGCACGGCGGGGCAGAGTTTCGGCGCCTTCCTCGCCCGCGGCATCACGCTCGACCTGACCGGCGAGGCCAATGATTACGTCGGCAAGGGGCTTTCCGGCGGCCGCCTCATCGTGCGCCCGCCTTCGACGTTTCGCGGTGATCCCTGCGAGAACATCATCGTCGGCAATACCGTGCTCTATGGCGCCACTGAAGGCGAGGTATTTTTCCGCGGCGTCGCCGGCGAACGTTTCTGTGTGCGTAATTCGGGCGCCGCAGCGGTGGTTGAAGGCACCGGCGATCATGGCTGCGAATACATGACCGGCGGCACAGTGGTGGTACTCGGCCTCACCGGACGCAATTTCGCCGCCGGCATGTCGGGCGGCATCGCCTATGTCTATAACGAAGACGGAATGTTCACGCAGCGCTGCAACCTGTCCATGGTGGCTCTGGAGAAAGTGCTGCCGGCTGCGGAGCAGCCCGATGACGGCCTGCGCCATCGCCAGCAGACCGACGAGGCGCAGCTCAAACGCATGATCGAGCAGCATGCCCGATTGTCCGGCAGCGAGCATGCCAAGGCGCTCATTGCCGACTGGGCCAAGGCGCGCGGCAAGTTCGTCAAGGTCTTCCCTAATGAATATCGTCGCGCCCTGAAAGAAATGGCCGCGACCCGTCTGAAGGAGGTTGCGTGATGGGCAAGCCCACCGGATTCCTCGAATTTCAACGCATCCCCGAGAGTTACGAAGCAGTAGAGACCCGCACCCATCACTACCGCGAGTTCGTTGCCCATTTGACCGATCAGCAGGCCAGCGTGCAGGGCGCCCGCTGCATGGATTGCGGCATCCCGTTCTGCAACAATGGCTGCCCGGTGAACAACCTGATCCCCGACTGGAACGACCTCGTCTATCAGGGCAACTGGCGAGAGGCCATCGACGTTCTGCATTCGACCAACAATTTCCCCGAAGTTACCAGCCGCATCTGTCCCGCACCCTGCGAGGCGGCATGCACCCTGAATATTCCGCAGACGCCGGTGGGCATCAAGTCGATTGAGCGTGCCATCATCGACAAGGCCGGTGAAAATGGCTGGGTGGTGCCGCAGCCGGCGGCAAGGAAGACCGGCAGAAAAATAGCGATTGTCGGCTCCGGCCCGGCGGGACTGGCGGCGGCGCAGCAACTGGCGCGCGTTGGCCACGCCGTGACGGTGTTCGAGAAGAACGACCGCATCGGTGGCCTGGTGCGCTACGGCATTCCCGACTTCAAGCTGGACAAGCGATTGATCGATTGGCGCATGGCGCAGATGAAGGCGGAAGGCGTCAGGTTTGTCACCAGTACCCTGGTGACCGGCGCTGCATTGCCCAAGGGCGTGATCAACGACGCGACGAAGACCCTCGGTGCTGAGCAATTGAGACAGGACTTCGATGCCGTCGTGCTCGCCGGTGGTGCTGAGAATCCGCGCGATTTGCCGGTTCCCGGCCGCGAACTGGAAGGCGTGTACTTTGCTCTGGAGTTCCTTATTCCGCAGAACAAGGAAGTTGCCGGTGGCCGCAGGAACCCGATCTCTGTCGCTGGCAAGCATGTGGTGGTCATCGGGGGCGGCGATACCGGTTCGGATTGCGTTGGCACCTCCAACCGTCACGGCGCCGCCAGCATCACCCAGATTGAGCTGTTGCCGCGCCCGCCCGAGCAGGAAAACGGCGCTCTGACCTGGCCTTACTGGCCGCTGCGCATGCGCACCTCTTCCTCGCACGACGAAGGCTGCGCGCGCGACTGGGCTATCGGCACCAAGGCGTTCGTTGGTGAAAATGGTCACCTCAAGGCGATCCGGGCCGTTCGCCTGTCGTGGGCCGACGGCAAGATGAGTGAAGTGCCCGGATCCGAATTCGAGATTCCGGCGGACTTCGCTTTCCTTGCCATGGGCTTCGTCAATCCGGTGGGCGGCGTGCTCGATGCGTTCGGTGTCGCAAAGGATACGCGTGGCAATGCACGGGCCGACACCGAAGGCAAGCAGGCCTACAGCACCAATGTACCTGGCGTGTTTGCCGCCGGCGACATGCGGCGCGGCCAGTCGCTGGTCGTCTGGGCCATTCGCGAAGGTCGCCAGTGTGCGCGGACCGTCGATCAGTTTCTGATGGGTTCCAGCACGCTGCCGAGGTGAGCTTGCCTTGAACGTCATCATTCTCGCCGCCGGGCAGGGCAAGCGCATGCGCTCGGACCTGCCCAAGGTGCTGCATCCGCTGGCGGGGAAGCCGTTGCTGGGCCACGTGCTCGACACGGCGCGCGCGATTGGGGCGAAGCAGGTCTGCGTTGTGTATGGTCATGGCGGCGAACAGGTTCGCGCCGTACTGAATGCGCCTGACATTGCCTGGGCCAGACAGGAACCGCAGCTCGGCACCGGTCATGCGGTATTGCAGGCCATGCCATTCGTCGCGCCGACCGCATCTTCCACCCTGGTGCTTTATGGCGATGTGCCCCTGATTCGTGCCTCGACCCTGCAGCGACTGATCGATGCGGCAGGCAACGGCTCGCTGGCGTTGCTTACTGCGCATCTCGATAACCCGCAAGGCTACGGCCGCATCGTCCGCGTCAGCGGTGAAGTAAAACGCATCGTCGAGGAACAGGATGCAGACGATGCCGAGCGCAAGATTTGCGAGATCAACACCGGCATCCTGGTGGCGCCCACCGCGGCGCTGGCGCGTTGGCTGTCGAAGTTGGGCAACCGCAACGCGCAGGGCGAGTACTACCTGACCGACATCGTCGCTCTGGCCGTGGCGGAAGGCATGCCGATAGTCACCGCCCAGCCGGATGCTGCCTGGGAAACCGAGGGCATCAACTGCAAGCTGCAACTTGCCACGCTGGAGCGCGTCTATCAACGCAATGTCGCCGAGCAACTGATGGTAGCCGGCGTGACGCTGGCCGACCCGGCGCGCATCGACGTGCGCGGCGAATTGCTCTGCGGCCGCGATGTCAGCATCGACGTCAATTGCGTGTTTGAAGGCCGCGTCGAACTCGCCGACGGGGCGGCCATTGGCGCCAATTGCGTATTGAAAAACTGCCGCATCGGCAGTGGCACCCGGATCGCGCCCTTTTGCCATATCGATGATGCCGTCGTCGGCGCGGCCAGCATCATCGGCCCCTACGCCCGGCTGCGACCCGGTACCGAACTCGGTTCCGATGTGCATATCGGCAATTTCGTCGAAGTAAAAAACTCGACCATTGCCGATCACTCGAAGGCCAATCATCTCGCCTATGTCGGCGATGCGACCATCGGCAGTCGCGTGAACGTCGGCGCCGGCACCATCACCTGCAACTACGACGGTGCCAACAAGTTCCGCACCGTGATCGAGGACGATGTCTTCATCGGCTCCGACACCCAGTTGGTGGCACCGGTCACCGTCGGCCGCGGCGCCACGCTGGGCGCCGGCACCACGCTGACCCGCGATGCGCCGCCCGATCAGCTGACCGTTTCGCGTGCGAAACAGATGTCGATTCCCGGCTGGAAGCGGCCGAAAAAGAATTCAAGCCCGCAGAAAAAGGGCTGAGTCATGTGCGGCATTGTGGCAGCGGCAGCTTTTCGCAACATCGTTCCCGTGCTGATCGAGGGGCTGATGAAGCTTGAGTATCGCGGCTACGATTCGGCCGGTCTGGCCCTGCTCAATCCAGGACTGACGCGTCTGCGCAGCGTCGGCCGTGTTGCCGAACTTGCGCTGCAGGCCGTCGGCCAGGTGGCCCACCATGGCATCGCCCACACGCGCTGGGCAACGCATGGCGTCCCCTCCGAGCGCAACGCGCATCCGCATGTCTCTGCCGGCCTCGCGGTGGTGCACAACGGCATCATCGAGAATTACGCCGAGTTGAAACAGGAGTTGATGGCCAGCGGCTATGTATTCGTATCGGATACGGATACCGAAGTCATCGCGCATTTGATCCAGCACACGCTGAAGTCTGTGCCCGATCTATTCGATGCCGTGCGTCTGGCGACGGCACGCCTGGTTGGTGCCTACGCCATTGCCGTAGTGCATGAGGGGGATGACCGCGTCGTCGTTGCCCGCCATGGCGCACCGCTGTTGCTCGGACTCGGCGAGGACGGCAACTACGCGGCCTCGGACGCGTCGGCCCTGTTGCAGGTGACGCGGCGCATGATCTATCTGGAAGACGGCGACGTCGCCGAACTCACGCGCGATGCGCTGCGAATAGTCGGCGCTGGCGGTACGGCGCTGCGGGTGCCGGCTGATCGTCCGCTGCATGAAAGCACGCTCTCGGCGGACGCTGTCGAACTGGGTGACTGGCAGCACTACATGCAGAAGGAGATTTTCGAGCAACCGCAGGCGCTGGCTGCCACGCTGGAAATGATCGGCGGCGCGCAAACCCTGACTCCCAACCTGTTCGGTGTCGCTGCGCCGCAGATGATGCAGGATGTGCCGTCGGTGCTGATCCTCGCCTGCGGCACCAGCTACCACGCCGGTCTGGTGGCACGCTACTGGATCGAGCAACTGGCAGGAATCGCCTGCAGCGTCGAAATTGCCAGCGAGTATCGCTACCGCGTTTCGGTGCCCAATCCGCAACAACTTGTCGTCGCGATTTCCCAGTCCGGCGAAACGGCGGACACGCTGGCTTCGGTGAAGCATGCCAAGGCACTGGGCATGGGACGCACGCTGGCGATCTGCAACGTCCCCGAATCCGCCATCGTGCGCGAATGCGCCTTGCGTTTTCTGACCCGTGCCGGACCCGAAATCGGGGTCGCTTCGACCAAGGCTTTTACCACCCAACTCGCTGCACTGTTTCTGCTGGCGGTGACGCTGGCCAAGCAGGCCGGGCGGCTGACGCCCGAGCAGGAGGCCGGGCACCTGACGGCCCTGCGCCACCTGCCGGTGGCCGTGCAGAAAGTACTGGCGCTGGAAGCCGAGATCAAAGTCTGGGCAGCATGCTTCGCCGACAAGCAGCACGCGCTTTTCCTCGGCCGCGGCCACCACTATCCGATCGCGCTGGAAGGCGCGCTGAAGCTCAAGGAGATCTCCTACATCCATGCCGAGGGCTATCCGGCGGGCGAACTCAAGCACGGCCCGCTGGCGCTGGTCGACAAGGACATGCCGGTGATCAGCATCGCACCCAACGACGCCTTGCTGGAAAAGCTCAAGTCCAACCTCAAGGAAGTTGCCGCGCGCGGCGGTGAACTCTACGTCTTCGCCGATGCCGATTCCGCAGTGGATCAGGAAGCCGGGGTGCACGTGCTGCGCCTGCCCGAGCATTACGGCCTGTTGTCACCGGTGCTGCACGTCGTGCCGCTGCAACTGCTGTCCTATCACGCTGCGCTGGTGAAAGGTACGGATGTGGATAAGCCCCGGAACCTGGCCAAGTCGGTCACCGTCGAATAGCCGGCGTGAAAAGAACCCGTTGTTGATCTGAACATTTCCGACAGAGTGCTCACGAAAAACCGGAATCCGGATTTTCCGCGAACGAGCCAATGCAATCGATGCTGAGCGAATGACATGAAAATTGCGGTGATGGGTGCAGGTGCGGTGGGTTGCTATTACGGCGGAATGTTGGCCCGCTCAGGCCACGCAGTGACTTTGATCGGGCGGCCGCAGCATGTGGAGGCGGTGCGCCGCGACGGCCTGTTCATGGAAACGCAGTCGTTTCAAGCGCATGTGCCGATGCAGGCCTGCATCGACGCCGGCGGCGTACAAGGTGCGCAACTCGTGCTTTGCTGCGTCAAGTCTACCGATACCGAGAGCGCTGCTGCGAACATGGTCCCGTACCTCGAACCCGAGGCGCTCGTCCTGAGCTTGCAGAACGGTGTTGACAATGCCGAGCGGCTGCAGGCGCTGCTCCGCCGCGAGGTGCTCCCGGCGGTCGTTTATGTCGCCACCGAAATGGCAGGGCCAGGCCATGTCAGGCATCATGGACGAGGAGAACTGGTCGTCGGTTTATCGACCGCCAGCGACGAATTGGCGCAGTTGTTTGCCGCTGCCGAAGTTCCGGTGCAAATCTCCGACAACGTGGCGGGCGCGCTTTGGACCAAGCTGATCCTCAATTGCGCCTACAACGCCCTGTCGGCGATCACGCAGTTGCCCTACGGCCGGCTGGTGCAGGGTGAAGGTATCAATGACGTGATGCGGGATGTGGTGCAGGAATGTCTCGCCGTCGCACAGGCGGAAGGAGTGACGGTCCCCGGCGACATCTGGCAGGCCGTCGAGCTTATCGCGCGCACGATGTCTGCGCAGTTCTCGTCGACCGCCCAGGATCTGGCGCGCCGCAAGCGCAGCGAGATCGATCATCTCAATGGCCACGTGCTGCGCAGGGGCGAAGCGCTGGGTATCGCGACGCCGGTCAATCGCGTTTTGCACAGCGTCGTCAAGTTGCTCGAAGGCTGTTCCGCGCCTCGCTTCGTTTAGAATGACTTTTGCGCGAGACCTCTGAAGGAAGTTTCATAAAATGAAGATAAATCTACCTATCACTCAGGTCGAGGTCCCATTTCCCAAAGGCCGCTACATCGTTTCGCGTACTGACCTCAAGGGCGCCATCACCTACGCCAACAACACCTTCGTCGACATCAGCGGCTTTAGTCGCGACGAGTTGATTGGCAAGAATCACAACATGGTGCGTCACCCGGACATGCTCCCCGGTGCATTTGCCTGGCTGTGGGATACGATCAAGGAAGGTCGCCCCTGGCGCGGCATCGTCAAAAACCGCGCCAAGAATGGCGACTTCTACTGGGTTGACGCGCTGGTCGTACCGGTCCTCAAGAATAACCAGGCGATTGGTTACATGTCGGTGCGTACCGAGCCGACGCGGCAACAGATTGCCGACGCGGAAGCCCTGTACAAGCAGTTGAAGGAAGGCAAGGCAACAATTCCCAAGCCGTCCACCTGGATGCGCATACCCCTCAAGGCAAAACTCAACGGCTTCGTGCTTTGGCTGATCGCCGCGCAGTTTATTGGTGCGGCCGTTCATTTGCTTGGACCGTCAATGGGCCTCTCACCCGGTACGGTTGAACTGACGCTGCAACTGCTCGGGGCCTCGGGCGTGATCGCAGGCGTTTGGCTGCTGTTCATCCAGAACCAGATGATGACCATCATCAACCGCATCATCGGCCGTCTCGACAATATTGCCCAGGGCGACCTGACGGATCCGATCCCATTGCATCGCGTGGATGAACTGGGCAGGCTTAACGACTCGCTGGTCACCATGCAGACTCATCTCAAGGCCATGATGGCTGAAATTTCGGAGGCGGCCGATCAGGTCGGCGACAATGCCGATGTCTTGAGCACCGAGATGGAGCAAACGCGCAAGGTAACCAACATTCAATCAGATGCCGCAAGCAGCATCGCCGCCGCGGTCGAACAACTGGTTGCATCGGTCAATGAAATTGCCGATAGCGCGCAACAGGCATCCCAGGCCGTAGATGCTTCACACGGGTTGCTGAACGAGGCATCGCTGCGCATGAGCGAAAGTCAGGATGCTTCGCAGAACGTGGTGACGACGGTCAATGGCGCAGGGCAGACCATGGCCGAACTGTTCAAGTCAATTTCTGCAATCAACAGGATCAGCCAGGTCATTCGCGGCATCGCCGACCAGACCAATCTGCTGGCACTGAATGCGGCCATCGAAGCCGCACGTGCGGGCGAATCCGGCCGGGGTTTCGCCGTCGTGGCCGATGAGGTCAGAAAGCTGGCCGAGATTTCCAGCAAGCAGACCTCGGAAATTACGGCCAGCGTTCAGGAAATCCAGCGCATCACGCAAATTGCCGTGACTACCATGGAGGCGGCGGGGACTCACGTGGCTTGTGCCGACACCGCGGCAAGCGCGGCGCGTGCCGGGCTCAATGCAGTCTCCCATCACGGGGAACAGGTGGCGTCCATTTCCAGGCACATTGCCGATGGAACCCGCAAGCAATCGGCCGCCGGAAATGAAATCGCAAATCAGGTGGAAGGCATCGTCGGCGGCATTGACCAGACTGCATCCTCCGTTGCCGAAGTGACCGGGAAGACGGCTCAGATGAAGGAAACCTCGTCACGGTTGCGGGAGTTGATTGCCTATTTCCGCTTTATTCGATGACGTGCCGCCAAGCGTTGATCATGCGGCAACCTGATCAGCAAACCACTGCCCGCGGATGCGGCTGAATATTTCATCCGCGACAATCCGCCCGCAGAACCGGGTACGATAAACCCGTGGTCCGGTTCCTGATCAGGCAGAGGAGCTTTAATCGTGGCAACCCCAAAAATATACCTTGCCAGGGCACTGGCAAGACTCAACGCACTTTTTGGGCGGGGTCTGGTTCTGTCCATCAGTGTAATTCTGCTCACCGTTTTGGCGCTGAGCATAGCGGCTGTGGTGTTCGTGAATTCTGCTGCGCCAAATACCATCACCATCACCAGCGGGCCAAGTGGCAGCGCTTTCCAGAAGAATGCCGAGAAATACAAGAAGATCCTCGCCAGAGAGGGCGTCACACTGAAGATACTTCCGTCGGAAGGTTCAGTGGACAACGTCAAGAAGTTGTCCGATTCCAGGGTGGCTGTCGATGTCGGGTTTGTCCTCGGTGGGGAGGTCAGCGGGGCCGATATTGAAAATCTGGTTTCGCTGGGGAGCATTTCCTATCAGCCGCTCATGGTGTTTTATCGCGGCGAAGGCAGGCAGCTGCTTTCGGATTTCAAGGGCCAGCGGCTGGACATCGGCCAGGAAGGAAGCGGCACCCATTCCCTGGCACTTGCACTCCTCAAAGCCAATGGCATTGAACCGAATGGCGACACCCGTCTGCTCAGCGCAGTTTCTGCCGATTCGGTAAATGCCCTACTCGAGAATCGCATTGATGCCATTTTTGTAATGGGAGATTCCACCTCGACCGACTCGATGCGCCAGTTGCTGCACACGCCCGAGATTCACCTTTTCAATTTCACACAGGCCGACGGCTACGTTCGCCGCATCAACTATTTGAACAAGCTGGAACTGCCCAAAGGCTCACTCGACTTCGGCAAGAACATCCCGGCCGAAGACGTGTCCCTGGTGGGGCCGACGGTAGAACTCATTGCCAGGAGCAGCCTGCATCCGGCGCTCTCCGACCTGCTGCTTGAAGCGGCGCGCGAAGTGCACAGTACGCCCGGACTTTTCAAAAAGCGCGGCGAGTTTCCGGCTCCGCTGGAGCACGAATTCCGTCTCAGTTCCGATGCCAGTCGCTATTACGCGTCGGGGAAGAGTTTTCTCTACCGCACTTTCCCCTTCTGGGTCGCGAGTCTGATCGCGCGATCGCTTGCGGCTATCGTTCCGGTCGCACTGTTGCTGATACCCGCGCTGAAGATTGCCCCTGCAATTTACCGCTGGCGGATCGAATCCCGCATATACCGCTGGTACCGGGCCTTGCTGGAACTCGAACGCGACGCGTTCGAGCCCCCGGTTGATCCGAAAAGGCGCGAGGAGCTTTTGCGTCACCTGGACCACATCGAAAACGCCGTAAACAAAATAATAGTGCCGGCTTCTTTCGGCGATCTTTTCTATGGGTTGCGCGGACACATCAGTTTCGTCAGAGGCAGTTTGCTCTCCAGGAATGCATCCGAGGCAGCCGACACAAAGTCGGCGCTGACGGTACGGTGAATTGCTTCGGTTGGCACATGAAGAGTCACCTCAGGCCCTTGAGCTGAAGCCGGATGCATTTGCTGGTCGATATCTCGGCCCACGGCTTGGGTCATCTGGCGCAGACGGCGCCGGTGCTGGATGCTCTCGCTGCGCTGGCGCCCGATCTGCGACTGACGGTGCGCAGCGCGTTGCCGCGTGAACATCTGGCGCGCCGCATCGCCGCCGATTTCGCGCATGTGCTTGAGGCGCGCGACTTCGGCTTTGTCATGCATAACGCCGTGGATATCGATCTCGCCGCCAGCGCGCAACGCTATCGCGACTTTCACGTCCACTGGCCGCAGCGGGTCGCGGCGGAGACGGACTGGCTGCGGCAGCACCGGATCGATGCGGTTCTGAGCAACGTCGCCTACCTGCCTCTGGCGGCTGCTGCCGGGGCCGGCATTCCTGCCGCCTGCCTTTGCTCGCTGAACTGGGCGGATCTGTTTGCCCACTATTTCGCCACCGAGCCGTGGGCCGCCGAAGTCCATGGGCAGATGCTGGCAGCCTACAACTCAAGCT